>JABAOH010035327.1_pt2 | contig 21735 bp, 22 predicted proteins | sample 7062181 | NCBI WGS metagenome assembly JABAOH01 (sample SAMN14538630, study PRJNA623070) | marine sediment metagenome | biome: marine biome [ENVO:00000428]; feature: marine pelagic biome [ENVO:01000023]; material: deep marine sediment [ENVO:00002113]; isolation source: pool of 5 deep marine... | reverse complement strand
TGACGATTCGTCCTGAGACTTGGCTTCCAACATCGACTATAGTCACTGGATTTAGAGAGCCAGTGGTGACAACAACGGCTTCAATATCGCCTTTTTCAACCGCCTCTTTTTTATATGCTATACTATTGTTTTTATTACGATTAAATAAAGAAAACCCTAAAAAAAATCCTGCTATGACGACAAGAGTAACAACACCAATGATGATTTTCTTTTTCATCTTCCATCTCCTTTTTCTTTGTTAGGTTTTTTTCTTTTTTCCATCGCTTTTTTTCTTTGCTGGAGGTATCTTTCAATCATTTCTTCAAATTTAATTTTTTGCTCTTCGTTGAGAACATTTTTAATTTCATCTTTCAATTCTGATCTTATGTTCGATAGACGTTCATGGATGGAACTTCTCAGGTTTTTAAGCCTTCCCTCATTATTCTTGAAGATTTCTCTTATTTTTTCTTCCTGTTCTGAGCTGAGGGCCAGCTCTTTCGCCATGACATCTAGAGAAGGAAAATGGGCACCTCGTCTTTCTTTCTTGATTTTTTTTAGCTCTGTCTGGATGAAGTGCTTTTCAAGAAAGATTCCGCCTACAATTCCAATGATAAAAACAAGGATAAAAGAAAATATGATCCAAAATTTATAATTGTTTTTCATCTGTAATATCTCCTTGCTTCATTTTTTTTCTTCCAAGGTGGAGAAAATAATCATCATATTCTTATCCTCTAAGCCTTCTGCCTCGAGAAGAATTTGTGTTTCCTGAAGAGGATTCAGGTTGCGGAGAAGAAGCACTTCTGTCTGACTCAATTCTTGCTTCTTAGAAGGGAAAATGAAAACGATAGTCAGAGTAACCAGCAAAGCAACGAGCAAAGTCAGCGGAATGGCTTTGATACTCCATTGTTTGACTACCGTCCAGACGGCATATTTTTGCCTTTCTTTTAGCTTCGCCAGGAGTCGCTCCCAGAAAAAGGGCTTTGGCTCTTCGCCCTCTTCTTTTTTCAAAAGTGCCAGGATCGCTTCGTATTCCCTTTTTTTTGCTTGACATAGGGAACAACTTTTGATGTGTTTCTCAAGTTTTTCTTTTTCTTCTTCCTTTAATAGGTCATCGAAGGAGCGGAGAAGCCACTTTTCAAATTTTTTACATTTCATCATCTCCTCCTTTTGTCCTCAAAAAAGGCTCTATATTTTTTCGGAGCATTTTCCTGGCTCGGTGCAGTCGAGAATCCACCGTACCAGGGGAGATCTTGAGAATTTTAGAGATTTCATCATAAGAAAATCCATGGATATCCCTTAAAGAGAGGATAATCTGGTATTTTTCCGGAAGTGCTCGGATGAATCTGTGGACAAAATTTCTCTGCTCCTCACTGATCTTTTCTTCCTCTTTTCTTTTCATTTCATCATCTTGAATGAAGGGATTCTCTTTGATGTCTTGAATCCATGTTTTACTCATTCTCGCTTTTTTCCTCAGGTAATCCTTGATCAGATTAATCGTAATGCGATATAGCCAGGTGCCGAATTCTGATTTGAATTTAAATTGAGAGAGGCCAAAGTAGGCTTTGATGAACGCTTCCTGAGCCAAATCATCAGCCATCTCTCTATCTTGGGTTAAGCCGTAAGCTAGGTTATACAATCTTCTTTTATACTTATTGACGAGAAGGCCAAAGGCTTCTTGGTCGCCTTTTTTGCTCAACTGGACCAGTTCTTTCTCTTCCATTAAATTCCACGCCTTCTTTACCTCCGACATTCATTTAGACGAAGGAAAGAAGAAAAACTTCCATATGGTGATTTTGAATATTCTTATATTATATATATTTACGAATCAAGAAAAGTTCCATATAAAAAATTTAAAATTAATGTAAGCGTATTTATTGTCGTTACATTGTCATGGTAAGCGGCCAAAGGGAACGTAGCCATTCACTCAAAGGATGAGTATGCTTCGCTTTGCTCCCAACGACTTTTTGTAAAGTCGGATTGCCACGTCACTTCGTTCTTCGCAATGGAATTCTATTTAATGCGTTAGTATTATGTTTATTTCTATAATAAATAACATAAGTATAGGAGTATGGTTTGATAAGCCGATTTGAGGAGCTTCTGACAAATGCTGTTTCTTTAAAAAGTCACTTTTCTTTCCTTGTGGCCTCCCATTCAAAAGAGCGAGAGGGTCCGAACTGAGCCTCTCCTGACATTGTATCCCCTTCAACCTCTCCGGTGTAGGTGATGGTCATTTCTCCTCTTGGAGTGCTGCGGGTGATCGTCCATTCGATTTTGTTCCCCTTGAGGGTACCCTCACCTGTGACTTCATCTCCTTGAAATCCCGGCATTGTCACGGTCAGGGCTTCTCCGTCTTGTTCGAAATGTATGTCTCGTGTTCTTTCTCCTCTCGGGGTTGTTATCGTGAGCTCCCAGTCACCACTGACGTCCACTTCCGCTGCATTTGCCGGGAAAATGAGAGTAATCCAAAGGAAGATGGTTAGAATAGATAAAATCTTGGTCACGGTTTTCTCCTTTCCTTTTATGAATTTTATCATCCTTGATTATTAATTTAGACGTTAGAATATTCCTTCCTCTTCCATTTACCCCTTACTGAAGCATGTTTTTTTTGTTATGCCCGATATTGAGGGAAGTCATCTGTAGAAGCATCGATTCCCGTCCTTCCTCGCCAAAAACCTCCCACAACCTCTGCCATTGGCTCCGGATGGACGGAAATTGGCGCTAAATTAATTGCCGTATTTGGTATTTCCCTAATCACAGAAAAAGAGATGCTTACTCCCTTTTCCTTGACTTTCTTTTTGGACTTTAATTTAATATATCCTCCCGAAAAGGAACTCATTCAATGTTTGTTTGGGTCTTCCATCGTATCAGCGGACTTCTGCTCATCCTTCTCCTGAGTATCAAGTTCATAACGGCTTTCTTTCTGATGACCAAAGGACAGAAACCGGATTGGGCTCTTGTCCTTCATGCCAATCCCATCATAGATGTTTTGCTCATCCTCACGGTTGTATCACACGCTCTTTATGGTTTGAGAACAGTCATTATTGATCTAGGCCTCCGGAAAGAAAAATTGCTGTTCTGGATTTTCACCATTCTTATTATTATCTTCAGTGCCTTCCTCCTCGTTATTTATTTAACCAGGAATTACTGAATGATAGCTGAAGACATCCTTGTTGTCGGGGGTGGATTAGCAGGGCTGGCCGCCGCGTTAAACAGTGATCCTGCTCTCAGGGTGGCTGTCATATCCAAAGTCCATCCCTTACGGTCCCACTCTGTGGCAGCTCAGGGAGGGGTAAACGCCGCCCTGGGAAACAATCCCGATGGGAAAGATGATAGCTGGGAGAGACATGCTTTAGACACTGTTAAAGGCAGCGATTATCTCGCCGACCAGAGTGCTGCTGAATTGATGTGTGAGAAAGCTATTCCTACCATTTATGAGCTGGAACATCTGGGAGTTCCATTCAGCCGATTTCCAGGTGGGGTCATCGCCCAGAGGCCATTCGGTGGAGCAGGATTTCCTCGCACATGCTATGCCGCCGACCGAACAGGATTGGTCATACTTCACACGCTTTTTGAACACTCTATAAAGCAAAGAATCAGATTTTATGATGAATGGCTGGTAACTAAACTTGTAGTTAGAGACGGAAAGTGCATCGGAGTTATAGCTTATGATTTAACAAAGTCACAAGTCATGCCCATAAAAGCTAGATCTGTCATCTTTGCTACAGGTGGCTACGGAAGAGTTTATTTTAAGACAACTAATGCTTATATCAATCACGGAAGCGGCATTGGAATCGCCTACCGTGCAGGAGTTCCTTTGAAAGACATGGAATTTGTCCAATTTCATCCCACGTCTCTTTTTCCTAAGAATATCCTGATTACAGAGGGCGCCCGCGGAGAGGGAGGATATCTCCTGAATAATAAAGGAAAAAGACTTATGGAGGACTATGCTCCCTCAACCATGGAGCTGGCGCCTAGAGATATTGTGGCCCGAGCCATTCAGACAGAGATTGATAAAGGAAACGGTTTCGAGGGCCAGTATGTCCATCTTGATTTAAGACATTTAGGTGAAAAGAAAATCAAAAAGAGGCTTCCCGCCATCCGCGAAATCTGTATCCATTTTGCCGGGATAGATCCAATCGAGGATCCCATCCCTATTCAGCCTGCCCAGCATTATTCTATGGGTGGAATCGACGTCGATGAACATTGTGCCTCTTGGGTGAGGGGATTCTTTGCCGCAGGAGAATGTGCCTGTGTGAGTGTCCATGGAGCTAATCGTCTGGGAGGAAATTCACTCCTGGAGACCGTCGTCTTTGGGCGAATCGCCGGAGAAGAGGCTTCTAAATATGTAAAAGGAAAGAATGATGACCAGCAAGCGGAGAAAGTCCTCCTTGAAGAAGCGCTGGAAGTCAAAAGCAGGATTGAAAGATGGATGGGTCGAGATTCGGGAGTGAAAGTCCATCTCTTGTTGAACAGGTTAAAGGTGATCATGAGTGATAAAGTCGGTGTTTTCAGGAATAAGAAAGATCTAGCCGAAGCTTTAAAAGAAATTCGGCAGCTGAGAGAAGAATATAGAAAGGTTTACATCTCTGGCAAATGCCTCCGCTACAGCCAGGAACTTGTCAATATCTTTGAGTTTGAGTCTATGCTCGATTTAGCTGAAGTGATCACTTTGGGAGCCCTGGACAGAGAAGAAACTAGAGGCTCCCATTATCGATCAGATTTCCCCAAGCGCGATGACGAAAATTGGCTAAAGCATACCTTGATCTCTTGGAAAGATGACCAATCACGAGTCAATTACAGAGATGTGAAGATCGAGAAATACAAACCTGAAGAGAGAAAATACTGAAATGGAATATATTTTTAGGATATTAAGGTTTGATCCTTTAAAAGACAAGAGTCCCTATTTTAAGGACTATCGTTATCAAACTCCTGAGACAAAATCAACCTTAGAAGCCCTGATGGATATAAGAAATGAGCAGGACTGTACCCTTTCTTTCAGATACAGTTGTCGTGAGGCCATCTGCGGATCTTGCGGAATGGTGATCAATGGAGAGTTTGATCTAGCCTGTCGAAGCATGGTTGAATCTTTAGGAAACAATCTGATCGTCATTGAGCCGCTTCCCAATTTGGAGATTGAGAAAGATTTAGTGGTTAACATGGATCCATTCTGGGAGGCTCTGGATAAGGTTGATCCTTGTATCCAGTCCATCGATAAGGCTCCTGAGAAAGGCTATAGGATAGAAGAAAATGAGATGGAAAAAATATGGCAGTTTATTAATTGTATCCTCTGTGGATGTTGCTATAGCGCCTGTCCTGTAGCTTCAAGAGATGAGAGATATCTGGGACCAGCGGCTCTTGCCAAGCTTAACCGTTTTGTGAGAGATCCTCGAGACAAGAGGCCATTTTTGAGCTGGTCGAAGGTTAACACCGAGGCAGGCCTCTGGGGATGCGATACCATTTTCAAATGCAATGATGTCTGCCCCAAAGAAGTCAGGCCTGCTGATGGGATTGAGGCCTTGAGGAGAAAATTGGTTGTCGAGAAGATCAAGAGAATCTTCAAATTAAAACGATGAGACTTAAACATTCTCTTTTTACGCGGAGACAATTCTTAAATGGTCTCTTAGGAGGTTGGATTGTAGCTTTATTCGGATCTTTACTGTACCCGGTCATAAAGTTTGTTTTTCCTCCTTACAGGGAGCCAGACAAGATTATTTTACCTTTTTCTGATTTTAAGGACCTGGCTCCCAATTCTGTGAGGGGCTTTCTGTGGGGTAGCAAGCCAGGTCTGCTCAAAATGACCGATCAAGGAAGCCTCCAGGCTTTTGTGGGTGTCTGTACTCATTTGGATTGCAATGTGAGCTATATTGCAGAGCAGAGGAAATTTTTTTGTGCCTGCCATGAAGGCTGGTATGATGAGAATGGCCTTAACATCGGAGGTCCCCCTCCCCGTCCCCTTCGGCGCCTGATCGTGGCCATTGAAGGAGAAGATTTGATTATAAAGAGAGAGGGTGTGGAGTAAGGAAAAAGAATAAAAAATGACTATTCAAGCTTGGTTTGACGAGCGCTTGGGGCTCGGAAATATATCTAGATTCTTAAGGGAAAAGAAAATCCCCCAACACCGACATTCTGTTTGGTATTATACAGGGAGCGCCATTCTTTTATTTTTTGTCATTCAAATTATCACAGGCTTTATGCTTATTTTCTATTACAAGCCCACTCTTGAGAAGGCCAACGAGAGTGTCGGTCGGATCATGACAGAAGTTCCTTTAGGATGGATCATCCGCTCGATTCATTTCTGGGCGGCCTCTTTTATGATCGCTATCGTCTTTATTCATATGGTAAGCATCTGGCTGATAAAGGCTTATCGTAAACCCAGAGAACTGACATGGATGAGTGGCGTTTTTCTTCTGTTGATTTCGCTGCTCTTTGGATTTACGGGGTATCTTTTACCCTGGGATGACCTTTCAGTTTCAGCGACTAAGGTCGGGACAGATATCCCCCGTTCTATTCCTGTCGTGGGCATCTGGTTGACAAAATTCTTCCGAGGTGGAGAAGATGTCACCGGTGATACTCTCACTCGCTTCTTTGGATTCCATGTCTGCATTCTCCCTNNTTCCATGTCTGCATTCTTCCTCTATTTATAATTCTTCTTATGGGCATCCACATTTACTTCATCCAAAAGCAAGGGGTGAGTGTTCCTCTCCGCATAGAAAAGAAGAAGGAGAAGGTCAAAGAGCTTCCTTTCTGGCCTAACATTGTCTACCGGGAAATGATTGTCTGGTTGCTTCTCCTGGGTATTCTCCTGACGTTCTCTGTCTTTTTTCCTCCTTCTCTGGCTAAACAAGCTGATTTGATGGCTCCAGCTCCCGAAGGGATTAAGCCTGAATGGTATTTTCTCTTTTTGTTCCAGATGTTGAAGATCTTTCCTGCCAAAATTCTTTTTGTCAGTGGAGATACTCTCGCTGTGCTTTTGATATTGATTTTCGGCCTTTTTTTCTTTTTTCTTCCCTTTATCGATAGCAAACCTGAGGAAAAAAAAGGAAAAATCATCACTGTTATAGCCATAGCTTTTATTTTGTTTGCGGTGGTTATGTCCATCTGGAGCTTATTATGATGAGGAGAAGGTTATCTGCTCTGATTCTATTGGCTTCGGTCTCTATTCTTTTTGGGTTGAGTTATGGATTTTCTGAGCAAGTCGTTTCTGAAGAGAAAAAATCAGAAATTCAGAAGCAAGAGGCCCAAGAGAAAATCATCCCTTCTGCGAAAAATATCAAAGAGAAAACCGCTATTTACGTTTTTCTTGGATGGGTTTGGCTTTCGATTTTGGTTCTTATTTATTTTCTGAGGTTGAAAATAAAAGAAGTTGACAGACTTCAACTTTTTAAATTTTTCACAAACGAGAAAAATTAAAAAGACTGCCTGTTTGCTTTTATTTTTTAGGCTATAGAATTATCCTCTTAGACCAGCAACTCACATCTCTGGATCAAGATTAAACTACAATTCTTTTGAGGCCTTAAAATCTGAGAATATATAAGACGAAGACGGCATTTCTTCTGTAAGCATAATGCAGCCTATTATGAATGGAATGCCTGAAATAATAGCTATATCCTAGACCTATTTGTGAGGTTTTTGATAGGTGTAGCTTGAGATTAGAAGAGAGGATGGATAAGAGTTCGTTTGTATCAGAGCGTACGGAATGTATCCAGTACTGAGAGAATCTACTGCTAATATTGCCAAGACCTTGCTTTTCAAGTTCTAACTCCATTCTTCCTAGCACTCCTGGCCCAAGATTATAGGGGTAATGTGTTTCTTTAGCGAGACGTTGATAGTCTAGATCTAATGAGGATCTAGACCCTCCAAATATTGCAGCTAAGGTTCCATAACTTAAAAAATAGGTTTGAACGAGAACGAACAGAAGTAAAGAAGCCAGGTCCAAAGCCAACGGCAGACATCATCTCTGAAGTTTGCGTATCCATGTAGTCAAAAACCCCAAAAATGCCCACCAGGTTATTTCTTATTTTTTGTCCAACAATAAATCCTGTAGTCAAAACTTCTTTGTCCTTTAACCCTTCTCTGTTCAACCCTACCATGATATTTGATGAGAACCAGTCGTAAGGGGAAAGAGCTGAACTTTCTTTTCTGAGAGCGTCTTTGTATTCTATATTCATTGCGATTAAAAAAATAGGTTGATCTGTTGACGAATCATAGAATCCCACAGGAATACTCAGGTCATAATAATGTTTTTTAGAGGGATCCCTTATTTTGAAATTTTTGATTAGCATCAAATTAGCACCATAGACGGGATTAATAACAAAAATTAGAGATTGTCTAAGTATTTTTTGAAAGCCTGCTGAGCTTTGATAGTATATTAAGTCTGAAATCTTAAACAATACCTCGCCCAGAGTTATTCCTCCTAGGGTAGTCATTATCTGATCATTTGCTGAGGGCCGGTTCGTCTCAAGAAAAAATTCCCACATGAAACTGCCGAGAAAAGAATAAATTGCTGATTCCAAGTAACTCAAGCCATGAATTCTGGCCGCAGAATGATACATTGATCCATGAAAAGGATGTTCAAACTGGTTGGCTTTAAAGCTGTTGTTATCCCATTCATAACCAAATTTGAGATTATCTAAAACTGTTCTCATTGAAATCTTCGACCAGCCACTTTTCAGAACAAACCGATCATAGGACCAGACAATGACATTGACAGCAACGATTTCTAGGCCTGGTATCAAATAGTTCTTAGTGTTAATAATGGCCGAAGAGATATCAGGAAGTAGTTTAAGAGTGAAAGAGTTTTCTTCTTTTATTCCTAATTTGAACTGAGTTAATGCAAATTTTGTCTCCGGCGATAAAGATTCAATGAAAGTATCACCGCCTTCTGTTCCAGATGCATGAAAAGGTTGACAATAAACTAGACTTATAATGATGATTATTAATGGAGTTTTTTTGACCTTTTTCTTCATACTTGAGATGCAAGAATAACTGGATTTTCCTGCTCTTGCTGCCTTTTAAAGGGGAGTTGGTTTTTCCCTATATCTTTACCTTTTGCACCTGATTTTCTTATATTTTTTATACCACAAGCATAGTATGGAATCAATATTTTATATTAAATTTATAGATTTTATATAATTTTTTAAAAAAAGAAAGAATTAACAGTCGCTTCTCAGAATTTTGTTTTTAAGACTTTCCTTTAAAGCTGTAGATAAGTACCTAATGATAAGACAAAACTCTTATTTTTTGATGTAGCCTAGAGATTTTAATTTCTCTATAAATCTTTTGTCTGATAATTTTTCTTTTTCTGTTTTAAACCGCATTCTTTTTTTATCATTCTTAATTTTATGCTGAATGAGCTTGGTGCCTATTTTCTGGAAGAGTGTCTTATTTATTGAGCCGAGATTATTTTTTTCTTCAGGGTCTGCTCTTATATCAAATAATTGGATGAATTTATTAGAAAGAATATCTTTTTTTGTTCTGCTAAGATTAATAATCGGACGTCTTGGTTGATAGATTAATTTGTATTGGTCCGTTTGACATGAAACGGCATTTATGTAAAACGAATGGGGACTTTCGCCATAAATGATATTTTTCTCAATTTTTGGCTTTGTTCCTGATAGATACTTTAAGAGGCTTTCACCATCTGCATTTGGATATTTTTTTATGTTTACAAAATCCATGATAGTGGGAAAAAGGCTAATAAAACTGGTAAGCTCCTGGATTCGTGCGGGCTGTGCCGTCCTCCCCCCTGGAGGGTAGATGATAAGGGGGACTTTTAGCAGTTCATTGAACAAAGAATTGCCGTGTTCCCACAGGCCATGCTCCCAAAACCCTTCACCGTGATCTGAGGTAATGATGATATAGGTGTTGCCCAGGAGTTTTCTCACCTTCAAAACATGAAAAATATCCCCTACGAGCTGATCCGTATATTTTATTTCGCCATCATAAAGATTGATAACTCCTTGCTTCTCCTCAGGCGTTAAATTTTGATATCCTTTACCGAATAATTTATTAAATGGAGGAGGAGGAGAGTAAGGCTGGTGGGGATAAATAAGGTGCAAATAAATGAAGAAATGATTATCTCTAGACTTATCCAGAAGTGCAGAAAAATCTTTTAAAACATTAGACGATTTCGTGCCTAACCACTGATGCCAGCCTCTTTTAAAAAAGAGTTCTATGTATTCTTCAAATCCTCGATGATAGTCTAGCTGTTTACTTATTGAAGGATGATCGACAAGCGCGAAAGTCCGATAACCTTCTCTTCTAAAAATCTCAGCTAACGTCTCTAATTCTTCAGGTAAACGTTGTTTGATGGCCTGCGGATGTTTGGCTGGGGGGAATACAGCCTGGGGATATAAGCCTGTAAATAAAGAGGCAATTGTGGGATTGGTCCATGGGCACACAGTGTAAAAATCAGTGAAGACAATCCCCTTTTCAGCAATTTTATCTATGTTTGGGGAGGTGTCTCTCTTATATCCATAACAGCCCAGATGATCTGGTCGTAAGGTGTCGATAAGAATAATTAATATATTTTTTCTGCTGTATTTAAGGCTGTCAGTATTGTTACCTCTTCTGCAGAAGATAAAAACTAAGAGGGTAGTCAATATAATAATTGCAAAGATTGAAATTATTAATAATTTTCTTTTTTGTTTATACATTATTCAGATAATTTTTTGTTCATTATATTCTTTCTTCTTTTATATTACTAGCTGACCGATCTCTTATTTAAGGAGCTCAATGGAGGAACAATATCTTGAAGAGGTTGTTTCATCTTAATATCCAGTAAAAAAAGAGATATGTCTTATTTCACATAGGATTTTTTATTTTTGAACAAGACAAATACGAAAGATAAAAAGAGTAAAAGTAGACAAATTGTCGCATGTGACATTTTCTTTCTTTTTTCCGTCTTTCTTAAAGAATATGAAAAAACATGTTTCAGAGAAGGGCAGAAGAAACAAAACTATGTCTCTTGGTCACAGATCGAGACTTAGAGAGAAATTTTTAAAGGGCGGACTCAAAGGATTCTTAGATTATGAAGTTATCGAGATGCTCTTAACCCTAGGAACGCCAAGAAAAGAATGTAAAACTCAGGCTAAAGAGGTGATCAAACGATTCAAAACCCTGCGAGGAGCACTGGAGGCGGAAGATGAGGAACTTAAGGAGATAAAAGGAATAGGCCCTCATAATATTTTTGGCATCAAGCTGGTGCAGGAAGTCGCACGCCGTTTTCTGAAGGAACGGATGATGAGCAGGCCTTTTTGTCATTCAGCAAAGGAAGTTTTCGAATATCTCTATCATACCTTAAGGGATTTAAAGAAGGAAAAATTTAAGGTCCTCTTCTTAGATGCCAAGAATCATATCATCGAGGAAAAGACTTTTTTTGAGGGAACTGTTGATTCGAGTGCTGTTTATCCTCGTGAAATAATTAAATCAGCGCTAAGGCAGGATGCTTCATCTTTGATATTTGTTCATAATCATCCTTCAGGCGATCCCAAGCCCTCCTCCACGGACAAAGAGATAACTAAAGAACTCATTTTTGCAGCCAACACCATGCAAATCAGGGTCTTAGACCATATCATCATCGGCAACAACTGTTTTTATAGTTTTGCTGATCATGGATTGATCGAAGATTACAATATGATGTTTCAAGTTTTGAATAAATAAATGGGGACCGTTCTATTTTTTTTAACTTCCCTTAAGTCAGAAAGACACTCTAAAGAATTGCCTCTTATTCATGAATCCGTGTCTTCTTTGGTGAGAAAAAATAAATAAAAAATAGAACCGTCCCATTTAAAGAGGGAAGATTTGTAAAAAAATAAATCTGAAGGTAAACTCTTATCCAGAGGAGGCCAGAATGTTTGATGATAGTGAAATTGCCAAAAAGGCAGATATTCGTCCTATCGAAGATATTGCTAAATTATTAGGAATAGGTCCAAAGGACTTAGAAAAATATGGGAAATATAAGGCTAAAGTGATCCCTCAAGAACTCTGGAGAGAAGGAACGAAGAGAGGAAAATTAATCATGGTCACAGCTATGACTCCAACCCCGGCTGGAGAGGGGAAAACCACAACATCCATCGGCCTGACCGATGCTTTGAGCCAATTGGGAAAGCGCGCTGTAACAGCCCTGAGAGAGCCTTCCTTGGGCCCTGTGTTTGGAATGAAGGGAGGAGCGACTGGTGGAGGATATGCGCAGGTTTTTCCAAGAGACGAAATTAATCTCCATTTCACAGGGGATATTCATGCTGTTACAGCCGCACATAATCTTCTGGCGGCCATGGTGGATAATCGCCTGCATTTTGAAGGTGTCTGTGGGATTCTCGATTGCAGGAGAGTGACCTGGAAGAGGGTTATAGATATGGATGATCGTGTTTTGAGAGAAGTGGTGGTGGGGATCGGAGGACCACTCAGAGGGATAGCCCGGGAGACGGGATTTGATATCACGGCGGCTTCAGAAATCATGGCTATCCTATGTCTTGCTGATGGATTGGGCGACCTGAAGCAGAGATTAGGAGATATCTTAATTGGTTATTCTCCCCAGAGAAAGCCCGTATATGCACGCGAGCTGAAGGCAGAAGGGGCGATGGCGGCTCTTTTGAAAGAGGCGATCATGCCTAACCTTGTCCAGACATTAGAGGGCAATCCTGCTTTTATCCATGGAGGCCCCTTCGCCAATATCGCACACGGGACAAACTCCATCATTGCTACCCGATTAGCCCTTTCTCTGGCCGATATGGTTGTCACTGAGACAGGATTCGGGTCTGACCTGGGTGCAGAAAAGTTTTTCGATATCGTTGTACGGACAGGACACATTCCGCCTCCCGATGCGTGTGTTCTGGTTTCCACTCTCCGTGCTCTTAAGCTTCATGGGGGAGTGAAGCTGGATGAGGTGACTGAGGAAAATGTGAGTGCCGTCGAGAGAGGATTTGAGAACCTACAGAAACATATAGAAAACATGCACATTTTTGGTGTTCCTTTTGTTGTGGCTCTGAATAGATTTCCCGATGATACAGAGGAAGAAATAAAAAAACTGCGAGAATTGTGCCAGGAAGAAGAGGTTCGCATTGCCTTGAGTGAGGTTTACAGCAAGGGAGGCAAGGGAGGATTGGCTTTAGCTGAAGAAGTTTTAAAGGCAAGTGAAGAAGATAAGAACGATTTCAAATTTCTCTATCCTCTGGAGATGCCTCTCTTAGATAAGATTGAGGTTGTGGCCAAAAGGGTATACGGAGCAGCTTCGGTAGCTATGGAAGGTAAAATTAGAAGGAGGATTCTCAGGATTGAAAAAGAGGGATTTGGTCATCTTCCTGTCTGTATTGCCAAGACCCAATATTCTCTTTCCGATGATGATGAGGCTCTGGGTCGACCTAGAGATTTTACACTTATTGTCACCGATGCCTCGCTCAGTTCGGGCGCAGGCTTTGTGGTTATCTACTGTGGTGATATCATGACAATGCCAGGTCTGCCCAAGATTCCATCGGCAGAAAGAATTAATGTTTCCGAAGATGGAGAGATAGTCGGTCTGACCTGAAAGGATATTGTTTGGGAAGTTCAATTTTTCCCTCAGTTTATTACTAAATCAGCATAGAACTCTTGATAGAGAAAAGAACCGTCCTCAATTCTATTTAGTTGGTTTACTCTCTTTTTCAATTGTGATAAAAAAGAGTTACTTTTTTTCTAATTTTCTTAAGTGAGGTCTAATATATGTGTGAATTAAGAGATGTTTTTGTCGTCGGGGCTGTACGCACAGCCATCGGCAATTTTTTGGGCACCCTTCGTCAATTCACAGCACCGGAATTGGGTGGGATTGCATTAGAGGAAGCGCTGAAGAGAGCTGGAATTTCAGGTGATGATGTAGATGAGGTCATCATGGGAAACGTTGTTTCAGCAGGGATCGGCCAGGCTCCTGCCAAGCAGGCTGCCATGAAAGGAGGAATTCCTTATACAGTGAGCTGCTTTGCTGTCAATAAGGTCTGTGGTTCAGCTTTGAAAGCTGTTGCTTTGGCAGCTCAAGCCATCTGGCTGGAAGAGAAAGAAATTGTCGTGGCAGGTGGGATGGAGAGCATGAGCCAAGCGCCTCACCTCCTCTGGGGCGCGAGAGAAGGGGTAAAGTTTGGGGATATTAAAATGAAGGACTCCATGATCCTTGACGGCTTATGGTGTGCTTTCGATGACCAGCACATGGGAATGACAGGAGAGGTCGTTGCCGAAAAATTCGGTGCGACTCGCCAAGAACAAGACGAGTATGCTTATAGCAGCCACCAGAAAGCCATCCATGCTGCCGAAAAGGGTTACTTCAAGGATGAAATTGTTGCAGTGGAAGTTCCACAGAGAAGAGGTGAACCGATCATTTTCGATACGGATGAGGGGCCACGGAAAGATACAACGCTGGAGAAATTGGCGAAACTCAGACCGGCTTTTAAGAAGGATGGGACAGTTACAGCTGGAAATGCGTCTAGTTTAAATGATGGCGCATCTGCGGTAGTCGTGGCTTCAGCAGATGCCGTCAAAGAGAAAGGCCTTAAGCCCATGGCGAAGATTTTAGGATCCACGACCAATGGAGTAGAGCCATCCATGGTCATGTATGCTCCTAAAGGAGCTATTGAGAAACTTCTCGCCAATTTGGGTTGGAAAGTTGAAGATGTCGATCTCTTTGAAATCAACGAAGCTTTCTCATCTCAGCTTGTGGTCCTAATTAAAGAACTAGGACTGGATAGAGAAAAGGTTAATGTTCATGGGGGAGCTGTTGCCTTAGGTCATCCCATCGGGGCGACAGGAGCCAGGATCCTGACGACGCTCCTCTATGCCTTAAAACACAGAGGATTAAAGAGAGGCGTTGCCGCTCTCTGCTTGGGTGGCGGAGACGCTGTGGCCATGGCTATAGAGATGGTCTGAGAGAGGAGGGACAATGGACATTAAAAAAATAGGAGTCATTGGCGCTGGAACCATGGGTACTGGCATCGCCCAGGTTGCTTCCACATCAGGTTTCGAAGTCATCTTAAACGATGTGGAAGAGGATTATCTTCAAAGATCTTTGAAATTCATCGATAAGAGTCTCTCTAAGCTCATAGAAAAAGGAAAGATTGAAGGAGATAAGGAAGCTATCCTAGATCGAATAATGACAACCACCTTGCTCGATGATCTCAAAGGCGTCGATTTTGCCGTGGAAGCTGTCTTTGAGGATTTCGATGTTAAAAAGAAGATTCTCCAGGATCTGGATAAGATTCTAAAGCCATCAGTCATTCTTACATCTAACACCTCATCTATCTCTATTACTCGTCTGGCTGCTACGACTTCTCGTCCATCCCAATTCATGGGCATGCATTTCATGAATCCTGTGCCTTTGATGGCACTGGTGGAATTGATCAAGGGAATAGCGACTTCAGATGATACTTTCAAGCAGGTCAAAGCCTTAGCAGAAGCCATGGGAAAAGTACCAGTGGAAGCGAATGATTTTCCAGGATTTATCTCCAACCGCATACTTTTGCCGATGATCAATGAGGCTGTTTACGCTTTAATGGAGGGCGTAGGGACAGTCGAGGCAATTGATACAGTCATGAAGTTAGGAATGAATCATCCGATGGGGCCTCTAGCTTTAGCCGACCTCATCGGTCTTGATGTCTGCCTTCATATCATGGAAGTCCTGTATGAAGGATTTAAAGATCCTAAATACAGGCCTTGTCCTTTGCTTAAAAAGATGGTCGATGCCGGTTATCTGGGCCGAAAGACCGGAAAAGGCTTTTATGAGTACGGTACATGATAAATCTTAATCCATCACAATAGATGAGAATGAACTATTTGATTATTTGTGAATAAGAGTTAAAATGAGGATAATCAATAAAGAAAAAATAGATTGATTAATAAAGAAACCCACCAGGATGAGGAGGGTCAAATGAAAGAAGAAAGCGCCCAAAAACAAGCCTCTAGAGAGAAGGCGATTGAAGCTGCTCTTTCTCAGATTGAAAAACAATTTGGAAAAGGTGCTGTGATGAAGCTTGGCCAGAGAGAGGCAGCAATCAGAGTGCCGACGATTCCCACAGGCTCTATTGCCTTTGATCTAAGCTTGGGAATAGGCGGATTTCCTCGAGGTCGAGTGGTGGAGGTCTTCGGTCCTGAAGCCACAGGAAAGACAACCCTGGGGCTTCATGTCATCGCTGAGGCTCAGAAGATGGGTGGGCAAGCCGCATTCATAGATGCCGAGCATGCCATGGATCCGAATTATGCAGCTCGGGTCGGTGTGGATGTCGACAACCTCCTCATCTCGCAGCCAGATTATGGAGAGCAGGCCTTAGAAATTGCCGAAGTTCTTGTCCGCAGCGGTGCCGTTGATGTCATTGTCGTTGATTCTGTGGCCGCACTGGTTCCCAAAGCTGAGCTCGAGGGAGAGATGGGAGATGCCCACATGGGGCTTCAGGCCCGTCTTATGTCTCAAGCCTTGAGAAAATTGACGGCCATTGTCAGCCGTTCTAAAACCTGTTTCATCTTTGTCAACCAGATCAGAGAAAAAATAGGATTCTTCCTGGGAAGCCCTGAAACAACTACAGGAGGGAGAGCCTTAAAATTTTACTCCTCCTTAAGAGTGGATATCAGGAGATTGGCCACACTGAAGGAAGGGGATAGAGTCGTCGGGAATAAAGTGAAGGTCAAAATCGTGAAGAATAAAATGGCTCCTCCTTTCAGAGAGGCACAATTTGATATCATTTTTGGCGAGGGGATCTCTAGGGAAGGAGATTTGATTGATTGTGGCGTCGATTATGAGCTCTTAGAAAAGACGGGAACTTGGTATTCTTATAAGGGCGAGAGACTTGGACAAGGGAGAGATAACGTCAAGAAGCTCCTTAGAGAGAACCAGGAACTGGCTGACGAGCTCGATCGTGAAATTCGCAAGAAGGTAGGCCTTATCTCTGAGCCAGCATCAGAGGAATAATTCTGTAGAATAGTCGAATTCAGCAACCCCAATGGAAAAAACATCCATCTGCTGCAAATGAGGACGAATGCTCATATAAAAGGAAAATCCAAAATAAGGGTAAATGAGAAATCGAGAACTTTTCCCTGAAATAGATGGATATTTTTACCTGGGATGACCGACAACCGTCAAGTAGAGTATACTCTCTTCTACCCCATCGACGTCTAAAACGGCATTAACCTCCTCATCATAGAGAGCAGCGATTTGACAGCTCCCTAATCCTAAAGAGACAGCGGCCAGAGCCACGTTTTGAGCGATGTGACCAGCATCCAGATAAATATACCTATAGGCTCTCTGGCTGTATTTCCATTTTGATCTTTTAAATATAGCTGTCCAGGCAAAGACGACGTTGGCTTCGAAAGCCATCTCCTGGTCAAGAGCTGCTCTTGCGATAGCTTCTCGATAATCTCCTTCTTTGATTTGCTCGAGTTCATGATTCTGGACACCGTAATGGTAGACTCCAGGCTTAATTTCTTCCACCTCGTGGATAACAAGATAGGTCTCTACTGGATAGAGGGCTCCGGCCGAAGGAGTTGCTCTTAATTCATAGCCCATATATTCTTTTGTGATTCCCTGGCAAGACCAGAGAATTTGAGAGAGATGAGCTTTCTTCAGAGGCTCTTCCCTAAAATCTCTTATGCTTCGGCGTCTTTGGGTAGCTGTCCAGAGAGACATGCCTTTTTCTTTCTCTGGAGCAAGCAGTTTTATTTTATGTGCATCGCGGNNTGTGCCAGAGAAGGGCACCTCCCGGCAATTTTCCTCTGATATACTTAGTTTCTCTTTGGAAGAGATCTCCAATTTCTTTTTTCATTTTCTTGCCTCTCTTTTCAAATTGAAATGCTTGACTTCACTGAATCTCTTCAATTTTGTGTGGACAAAACATGCATAGGGAAAAAAAGAGAAAATATTCGGGAAGACTGATTCTTCAATGGTCGCTTCACCCATCCCGAATATTTTCTATCCATAGCCCATACAAGATGGGACAACTCTTCTTTACTTTTCTTTTCTAAGCTTTTCGAGGCTCTCTTTGGCTTCTTTGTAGTCAGGGTTTATTTTTAGAGCTTTTCTGTAGAATTCTAACGCCTTTTCTTTTTGGCCAATTTGGAGATACAAATCTGCTATCCCTTTGTGAAATCGGGCATTCCTGGGGTAAAGTTCTGCTGCTACTTCGACTAGAGAGAAAAACTCCTTTATCTTTTTTACATTCATCAACCTTCTTCCAAGACCTAAGAATTCATTGAGACTAACACTGGGGTGTTTAGGGCTCATGGCAAAGGCTTTTTTATAGAGTCTTCTTGCTTCCTTAGTGTTTCCTGTCCAGATATAAGCGGCGGCAAGGCTACTAAAGGAAAGGGGAGAGTTGGGGTAGAGTTCAACATTTAGGTTCAGAATTTTGAAGGATTTTTCGATTTCATTCTGCTCCAATGAATAATGACCTACCCTTGCTAAATCTTTACTGAAATCTGGATAGAGCTTAGCGCCTCTGAAGGCTTGCTTCAATTTAGTGCCGAGCTGATCAATGTCTGTATCGACTGTGATAAATAGACGGCGAATGTCTTCGGTATAAATCCTTGACCAATCTTTTTCCCAGTCAGAAATCAAGCGGGCAAAACTTTTTTTGAATCTGAATTTTTCTCTATCGGAAGGCCATTTTTCACTAAGTTTGATATAGTCACTGAAGAAAGAGACGGGACCTGTTTGGTGGTAACCTTTCAGTTTTTCTTTTCCAAAAGCTTCACTCAGGGTGAGAGCTATGTATGTTCCGACTTTTGTGAAGGCTTGGTTGGAAACTGGATGGATACCACCTTGGATTTTTTTCCTTGTCTCCTTGAAGTTTCTTTTTAGAGCTTTTTTGTCGACATATTTATTGAAATGGGAAAAGGCTCGAGCAAGATCTTCTTTATCCTCTGCTATGGGGTGCCCCAGCCAACTAAACCTGCTCATCCCATAAGAGAAAACAAGGAAACAGGCATCATGGATCAGTGGGACTCCTGAATCCTGGACATAGGTGACTCTGTCAATGTCCTCATCCAGAATGAGCTCTGCCAGTCTTCGGACATAAAGCATGCGTTCCATCTGTTCCAGGTTTGAAGCCAGGGCAATGGCAAAATTTTCAGCAGGCATAATTAAAATGTAAGTTTTTGTCTCATGTTGGGTGCCGCCATGATAAACTTGAAAATGACCATTCCAGGGATGGACACGCCATCCCATCCCATATCCTGTTAAAAATCCAGATCGGATGGCCATAGATTTAAACATCTGTTTCCAGGTATCTTTTTTGAGAAGCTTTCCTTCCATGATTCCTTTAGCGTATTTTAGGAGGTCGACAACAGTGGACCGGGTTCCGCCTGCAGCAAAACGACTCGAGATATCGACATATTCTGAATTTTTAATTTCACCATTGATTAGGCGGTATCCCCTGACACGATTGGGAATGAGGTCTGCTGGATCGTCTAGGCGGGAATTTTTCATCCCCAGAGGATCAAAGATGTGCTCTTTTATGTATTGCCCATAAGAACGGCCAGAGGCCCTTTCGATCACGGCTCCTAATAGATTGTAGCCATAACTGGAATAGTGGTAGCGAGTACCAGGTTCGGCCACGAGATCAAAGTCCTGAAAAATGGCTAGGGCCTCTTTTGTGTTCTTATGGACTTTGATATGGTTTTCTTCATCATAATTTCTGTAATGGCTTATCCCTGCCAAATGTCCCAGAAGAAGGCGGACAGTCACGGGCCATTTCTTCCTTGGGAAATAGGGAACATACTTCTGAACTTCGGCATCAAGATCTATTTTTCCCGCTTCCACTAGCTGGAGGACAGCGATGGCAGTCATGGTTTTGGTAATAGAAGCCATGCGGTAAGAATTTTCCGCTTTAGCAGGAATCCTATTTTCAAGGTCTGAATAGCCAAAACCCTTGGCCCAAGTGAAGCCGTCTTTCATGAATCCTACAGACAGACCTGGGACCTTATCGAGATACATCTGTACCACCACAAATTTTTCAAAGGTTTTTATGGCCTCAGAGTAGGGAGATATTTCTCTCTGGGGGTATCCATATATTGGACTTAGGAGGGTAAAAGAGATAAAGAGGAGGAGGAAGGTAAAAACATATCTAAACTTTTTTTTCATCATTAAGCACTCCGTTAAAGTTTTAAAAATGCATACCTCTATGATTCTCCCTTTATCAATATCAGAGAACGAAGCCAAAAATAAAAAAGAGGAGAAGAGAAAAACCTGCCGCAGTTAAAGCATAGGGGAGTTGAGTCCTGACATGATCGATATGGTCAGTGGCAGAAGCCATGGATGAGATGATCGTCGTATCAGATATTGGAGAGCAGTGGTCTCCAAAGACTCCCCCTCCCAAAACAGCGGCTACGATTAGCCCGGGATGGAGTCCGATGATACGGATCATCGGAACGGCTATGGGAATCATGATGGCAAATGTTCCCCATGAGGTTCCTGTGGAAAAAGCAATAAAACAGGAGATGATGAAAACAAGAGCAGGAATGATTCCTGGATTCAGGGTAGATTTTGCGGCTTGGGCGACAAAAGGGCCGGTGCCAAGGGCATCACAGGTATCGCCGATGGCAAACGCTAAGATCATCAAGCTGGCTAGAGGGATGAGGCCTCCGACTCCCTTCATAAAAATATCCGTGATTTCCTTGACTCTTAAGATCCCCTGAATTCTATAGGCTATGGCGCCTGCCAGGAGGCCTGAGATGACAGCCCAGAGCACAGAAGTCGATCCAGATCCTTCCATCAGGTTTCCCTTTCCAGTGATGAGTAAAACGATGGGCATCATGGTCACCATTGTGGCCACAGGAAGGATCATATTAATGGCTCGCGGTTTGACTCCTTGTTTCGTCTCCATCATCACCACTTCGTCCGAGATCAAGGGTTCGGCTCCGTCCCGAAGAAGTTTGTTTTCCATCCTGACTCTCTCTTCAGCTTTTTTCATCGGGCCAAAGTCTTTCCCTGTCACGACAACTATCAAAACAGTAAGCAGGGCCAGGATGGCGTAAAAATTAAAGGGCATCGAGGAGATAAGAATTCTCACTGGATCCTCGACTCCCTGAGTTACTAGAAGGCCGATCACAAACGCTCCCCAGGCGTTGAGAGGAATAAGTATGCATTTTGGTGCTGATGTGGAGTCAAGAATATAGCTCAGTTTCTCCCGCGAAATCTTCAACCGGTCAAAGATAGGTCTTGTTACAGCGCCTGAAACAAGAACGCATATGCTGGATTCGATAAAGATGATAAAGCCTAGAAACCAAGCAAGCAGCCCGCCAGATCTTCTTGTCCGCACTATTCCTTTGCCCACAATCCAGTTGACAAAGCCTTTCATTCCTCCCGAATACTGAGTGAAGGTAATGATGGCACCGATCAGAGCACTGAAGAGAACAACCCTGGTGTTGTCCTCATCTTTGAATACGGCCACAAGGGCGTTGATCGTTTTAAAAAGGCCGAAGAGAGGATTCCAACCCTGGATGATCGTCCATCCCAGCCAGATCCCGAGTATCAAGGAGATATAGACATGTTTTGTCTTGATGGCCAGGAATATAGCCAGAAGAGGAGGCAGGATAGAAAGCCAACCATATGTATCCATAACGGATTCTTGTGAGAAGAGATATAACATCGGAGAAGGGAGAAGTCAAATAAGCTAGAACTTGGGAAAACTGGCAAATTTTCAATGAGATGATTAGGGTCATTTCATGGTGAGGCAGAGAAAAAATCATCCGTTTGACCTCAAATTTCTCTTGTCATATAAGACGTTTTATGGCTATTCCACTTGTACTAAA
>JABAOH010050066.1_pt1 | contig 21754 bp, 17 predicted proteins | sample 7062181 | NCBI WGS metagenome assembly JABAOH01 (sample SAMN14538630, study PRJNA623070) | marine sediment metagenome | biome: marine biome [ENVO:00000428]; feature: marine pelagic biome [ENVO:01000023]; material: deep marine sediment [ENVO:00002113]; isolation source: pool of 5 deep marine... | reverse complement strand
AGTCTTGCGTTGCAACATTGTCATAGAGCAAGACTTGACCCCTTCTGCTTCTGTGCTTCTGCCAGGAACTTATCGACGATATTTATCATGGTGTTGAAAAAATCTTATCTAAGACAAAGCTGTCCAAAAATAAAAAAGTGTGCCCTTTCGCCGCAGGCGATTTAAACTTGCCCGAAGGGCACCTTATCTCTCCTACCACACGGGCACTCTTAAAAACCTATCCTATTGCCCTCCGTGCGGATATACTACCAGGCATTTTTTCTCCAGGATGGCCAGTAATATCCGTTATCTCAAAAACCATTAAGCCTGCCCATCCTGAAACTCCTATAAAACTCTATCAGAACTTTTTTTGTCTCCGACGGCCAGGGGGCTCTTTTTGTAAAAACTGCCCCCTGGACCCCCGCAAAAACTTTTCATAAAAAAGTAAGTCGCCCACTTTATGGAACGAAGTACGTTTTAGCGAATGACGGGGAATTCGGAAATCCTTAACGTGGTACAACCATAAGGAATAAGGACGATTTCCTCCTCCGGTTGTTGATCATAATTTTTCCTCGGACCGGGCGGCAGCGGTCCGGCCATATTATAGTACAATTGCCAGGAAGGGATACGAATCCCCCTGGCCTTGAGCATAATCGGCGCGTCTTTAAGATTCCAGGGCTGCTCTGCCACCTTTCCCTTTTTCACCACTGTAAAATGTTTTTCCGGGTTTTTTATCGCTTCTTCTTTTAACCCGAAATTCCAGGGGCTTTTGGGATACACCTCATAAAAACCCGGGGGATGAACATCGGATTTGACATATTTCCATTCTTCATGGATACGCAGGGCATAAACCAATGGCCCGCGCTCGACAGCGGCGGAGTTCTCATACCATCGACTCGTTTTTATTTGCATGGGAAGAATGAGTTCAACCTGGTCCCGGGATTTCCATTGGCGTTTTATTTGTACAATTTGATTGCCCTGCGGTTCTGCCCATAATTTCCCATTGACCTTAATACCGGCTTTTTCACACCAGCCGGGAATCCTTAAATGAAAGGCAAACGTCACCGGTTTTTTACTCTTGAATTTGAAACGAATAATTTCATCAAAGGGATAAGCGGTTTCCTCTGTAAAGGAAACTTCTTCTCCATCGGCCACTTTGGCTTTGACTTCGCTGGGTGCATAAATAAGAGCGGCCAGTCCATTCTCTGCCGAGGCATACCAGAGATTTTGAGTCAATTTCGGCCAGCCCTGGTGCATGTTGGTGGTGCAGCAGGGGTAACCCGTGGTAATCCCATACACGATATCATAGCCATGATCCGTGCAAAAATGTTTCGGCCCGGCCGTGATTTTCACCTGGTTGGGCTGCTGGTAATACTGCCTGGCGATATAATCATCATTGGCCTGGGTAGGCAAAGAATTAAACGCCAATTTTTCCAGGTGATCGGCAAATTCAACATCGCCGGTAATAGACAGCATATTTTCCAACGAAAACATCATTTCCACTGTGGAACAAAATTCGGAACCCTGCGTGGGATTCATGCCGTGAAGCAGCTCATCCGCACCGTACATGCCCTGGGGTTGACCGTGGTATTTCCGGATATCGACAAATGCTTTTTTAACCGCATCGATGTGTTTTTGTCCAGGATGCTGCTGAAAATAAATAATGGGCTGCTTGATACCCTGGGCAAGATTCACGCAGTGAAAACTGCGCATGCTGCTCAACACGTTGCCTTTAAGAAACATGTCCGTATAGGGATAGGTCTGTTTATTGAGAATTTCAGCCAGTTCCAGCAGGAATTTATCACCGGTAATATTGTAGAGCCAGTACACCACCATCATATTATCGCCGCCCCGGCGGTTGGCCCAGAAAGACCAGTGATCCAGTGGAGTTTTGGGTAATTCTTTGAGCTGATAACGAAAGTATTCAGTCATCAATCGGATCACCCGCTTATCTTTGGTAGCCAGGTAGTATTGCTGCAATACTTTTAACATGACCATTTTGGGCCACCAATCCCGGCGCCGGCCCCGTTGAAGACCCTCTTCCTTTTCCGGGGGTGCTGCAAAAGGCACAGGGCCGAAATAACCATCTTTGGTTTGGCTGCGGATGGACCATTCAATCCAGGGTTGTACTTTATCGATAAGTTGTTGATCATTAAGTATATAAGCCAGGGGCAGCAGTCCGTCGATCCAGTAAGGCCCCCGCTCCCAACCGTCACCGTCTCCTCCCAGCCAGCCGTTTCGGGCTCCCAGGACTTTTTCATAAAGCTTATCCAGGTTCCCGGTCATACCTTTGCTCATCCGCACCAGTTGTTCCCGCAGCCAGCCAGTGGCCTTGATATTGCCAATCGGGAGCATGGTATAGGGCAGAGGCGCCAGGGGCGGCTGATTGGTGATGTAATGGGCATNNAAATAAGCATAACAAGAATTTTTTCTCAATCATTATTCTCACCTTATAAGCTGCCATTTGATTATAGTCGATGCCCATTCATTTGTAAAGCATTTAATCGGAACAGTTAAAAAGCAAGCCCCAGTCAAAGCTTTAAACAACAGTAAATCTTCAGTTTATTAAAAGGTTGAGGGGTAAAGGTTTCAGCAAAATTTATACGTTTCTACGCACCGTCCCCTTTCTCTGATGGTTCTATCGCGCCTGTTCCCTTTTCTCTTCGCAAGCAAAAAATAAAGTGAGCGCTTCATGTTGACAAATCCTCGTATTCATACTATACTAACAACGGTTAACGAAAACAAGGAGATCCTGACGATGTTAATTGCCAACCCCATTTATGATCTCGCGTTTAAGTACTTGATGGAAAACCTTGAAATCGCCAAAGGGATCATATCTACCATCATCGCTGAAGAAATCACTCACATTGATTTCCAGGCCAGGGAGAGTACCATTCAATTGCCATCCAAATTCACCTTTTTTCATCTTGATTTTATCGCGCGCATAAGAGACAAACAGGGTAAGAGTAAGGATGTGTTAATCGAGCTCCAGAAAACCAATGTTCTTTTTGATATAATCCGGTTCAGGCGTTATTTGGGCAGCCAATACCGAAAAGAGGAAGATGTTGTCCAGCCGGATGGCAGTACGGCCAAAGAGTCGCTGCCCATTGTCACCATCTATTTTTTAGGATTTTGCCTTTCCCAGACCTTGCCGGCAGTGATCAAAGTGGACCGTCAATACATCGATATTTTGTCAGGCAAAAGCATCGAGGAGCGCAATGATTTTATCGAATGTTTAACCCATGATTCGTACGTGATCCAGATACCCGGCCTGAAATTGGAGATGAAGAACCGGCTTGAATATGTATTATCGATATTTAAGCAGGAAAGATTGGTGAAGGGGGATAATCGTTTAAAGGATTATGCCTATGAGATCGAGGATGAGTTACTGCAAAAAATACTAAAGCAACTGACCAAAGCAGCGGCTGATAATGATCTGCTTGAACAAATGGAGATGGAGGAGTTAGCGCAGCATGAGTATGAGACTGCATTTGCACCCTTAGAACGTAAAATCGAGAAGCATGAAAAAATAATTGCAGAGAAAGAAAAGACAATTGAAGAGAATCAAAAAACAATTGAAGAGAATCAAAAAACAATTGAAGAGAAAGATAAAACAATTGAAGAGAAAGATAAATATATCAGTGAATTATTAAAAAAATTAGAAGGGAAAAAATAATTGTCGGTGATTATTCGTGGTTGAATTACTTACTCCAATCCCTGAGATAACGGAAATCCATGCCGATGGTTCTAGCATGCAATTTACACACTGGCGGCATGGTACGCTTGTACTGCGAATTGGTAATCATCTTTTTTATTTTCTTTATATTTGCCAGGGAATAGCCCATGGCTTCAATTTCCCCATCCTTTTTCCGGCAGTCGATCATCTGGTATAAAATCTCATCCAGTTCTTTATACGTGATACCAATCTCCCCTTCATCTGTTTGATCTTTCCACAAGTCAGCGGTAGGTTTTTTATTTACAATATTATCCGGTATATCTAAATACCGGGCCAGAGTAAAAATCTGCGTTTTATAAAGGTCGCCCAGGGGTAAAAAAGCAGCGGCCGAATCACCGAATAACGTAGAATAACCCACCAACAATTCGCTTTTATTGGACGTACCTACTACCAATGCCTGTTTCCTGGCGGAGAAATCATAAAGCACAGACATCCGCTCCCTGGCACATTTATTGCCAATCAACATTTTATTGTCCGTAGGAAAACGCTCAAAATAAGCATCAACCGATGGCGAAATATCAACAATTTCATAGTCCACGTTCATCTGCTCACACATGGCTTTACCGTCTTTGAGGCTGTCTTTAGAGGACAATTTGTAGGGCATCAACAAAGCAAAGGTATGTTCACTTCCCAGTGCCTGCTGCGTCAAAGCCAATACCACTGCCGAGTCGACCCCACCGGATACCCCCACGATACCGTTTTTAAAATTATTCTTATAAACCGTATCCCTTATAAAATAAACCAGTAATTTCTCAACCGTTTCCAGGTGTACGTCAAGCATTTAAAATCCTCTTCAATTCTTTAAATATAACTTCGGGCTTTTCATCCCGCAAATAATTACCACCGATTCGCGATCGTCTGACGGTTTCCAGGCTGATCTCAAAATCCAACACATCGTCTTCAAAATATTTGGCCTTTTTCACGATTCCTTTGCCGGGTTCGGCAAAAAACGATCCGCCACCAAACCCCATACCGTCTTCAAACCCGCTGCGATTGACAAAAACATAATTCTGGTGGTAATTGACAGCATAAACCTCCCCCACTCGTTCCCATAATTTGAGAGAGGTCATCCCCTCTTTGGCAATACCGCGATGGGGACTGTCGGATATCCCAATCAAAAAATCCACGTTTTGCAAATAGTAAAGATAGGGAATAATAGGAAATAGGATTTCCCGACAAATAATAATACCTGCGGTAAAATCTCCGATTTTAAAACTCCTGAATTCATCACCGGCTTTGAATATCATGTGTTCCTGGAACATGCCGAAATTGGGCAATTGAACTTTCCGGTGAATGTGAAGCAATTCCCCTTTGGAGAAATAAAGGGCACAGTTGTAAATAATACCGGGGTATTCTTCTACAGCCGCACCCACCATGATATCGATGCGGCGGCTCAATTCCTTAAACCGGTTAAATACTTCATCATCAAGAGGTAAGGCAATATCATATACAATATCCTTCAGGTGGTAACCGCAGATGCTCAGTTCAGGGAAGATAATCAAATCCTTGTTATCTTCAATGGCCCGGTTGATTTTTTCAACATGGTATTCCATGTTTTTCGCTGTATTTCCCAGTGCAGGACTGAATTGTATACCTCGTACTTTCATACCAGTAATATACCATATAACCCCCCTTTAATCAAACCCAGTTGTCAATGCCGTTGACTTGAAAAAATTCGAAATTCGAATATCGAAATCCGAAACAAATTCAAAATTCAAATGTCTTAAATTCAAAACAAAAACTGCGTGTTCCCATGGTTTTTAGCTTTTTTTGTTTCGGTCATTTGGATTTGTTTAGGATTTCGGATTTCGTGCTTCGAATTTTAAGTGATTTTGATGTTCCCTGGAGGTTTAATCTTTTTTATTGATTTTATTTCTATATGCCTGTATAATCTAAATTCTAAATTCTGGAACAGGGATATTATTTAAATTTATTAAAGGAGACAAAAAAGATGAGGAAAAAAAGGACGTGGTTCATAATGGTGAGCCTGGGAATGGTATCGTTGATGTTTAACGGTTTCGCCACTAACCTTGCTGCCGCTTCCCAAAGTAAAGGCGGCGGTATGGGGGTGGATGTGGGATATGCAATGTTTACCCAGGAACAATTTAAAGGTGGGGTGGCAGCTGGTCTTAGTCTTTTCTATTCCTTCACCGATTCATTCAGGATTGAATTAAGAGGTGGATTTATCTCAAACCAGGTGGAGAACGACCCCGAAGGACTCAGTAAAGGGACGTTGACCATGATACCCATTCAATTGAGTCTTCACTACCGTTTTAAAGTCAGTAACACGTTCCGCCCCTATGTAGGCGGAGGTGTCGGGTACTATTTAAATAATTTTTCGCTGGAAGGAGAGACCGAATGGCAGTCACTGGGATTTGATATTAAGGACGAAGTGGACAATTCGTTTGGTTACCATCTTGAGGTTGGCATGGATTATTTTTTTACACCCAGGATGGCGTTTACTCTTGATGTAAGATACTGTATCGTATCTCTTTCCGGCAGTTACTCCATCACTGATCAAGTGAGCTCGATAACCAATTCCGGGGATATAGAGGGAGCTCTTGATCACATTAATTTCGCAGCCGGCTTAAAATTTTTGTTTTAGATCCCAGGAGGCAAAAAAATGAAACATAAAAATATAACAAAATTAACGATTATAGGACTAACAATTCTGTTTCTTGCTGCTTCAATCGTGGTAGTAATCGGTTTTCCGGGAACAGCCCATGTAGAGGCAAAAGCAGGTACGGAAACAGCGGTGCAGACAATAGTAAATCTTCCACCGATGCAGATAAAAACCACACATGAAGGAGAAGAAGGAGACCTCAAGATTGAATCGGTACTGAACCGATTGTTGAAGATTTACCGTAACGAAGGAGAGAAGGCGGCTGGAGAATTTGCAGCACTGAGAAAAATTCCCATAAAAGACAATGATGTGAAAGTGGTTTTAGATGTCCAGCCGCATTTTTCTGCTTCAGAACGCCAGGGTCAGATTCCCCGGTGGAAAGAGTCGGCAAAAACGCGAGAAATCGCCATTAAACAGGCGGCCTCCCGGGTGAGGTCCCGAATCGAAGGATTGGGAGGCCAGGTAGAAAAATCTTATAATTACATGATTCGCTGTAACATCGATATCCAGTCGCTGCGGGAATTGGCGCAAATCCCCCAGGTCCGTTCAATTCGGCTTCCCATAAAACCCCATTTACATGTGATCAGCGAAGGTGTACAACTCAGCGGCGCCAACCTCTACCATGATTTACCACCCTTTAAGTCCGGAGGTGTAAAAGTCTGTGTTTTAGATGCCGGATTTAAACACTACCAGGACCTTTTGGGAGTTGAACTCCCAGAAACCGTTACGGTCCGATCCTTCACCGATTCCGGGGATATCGAGGCTGATGAAGTCCACGGTACGGCATGTGCTGAAATTGTCCACGATATGGCCCCGGATGCGGAACTTTACCTGGCTAATATCTATTGGGACAGTGATGTGCAGGATGCAGTCAATTGGGCTATACAACAAGAAGTCGATATAATCTCTTATTCATTGGGCTCTTATTGGGGAGCGGGGGATGGTACCGGTTATATGGATTTTTTTGCCAGGCAAGCCAAAAACGCTGGAATTCTATGGGCAACCTCTGCAGGAAATTCAGCCAATGATCACTGGAGCGGCACGTTCAATGACCCGGACGAAGACGGTTGGCACAATTTCTCCGGTGATGACGAAATACTGGATTTTTATGTACCGGCACAAATGGGAATAGATTGGGGCGTCGAAGCCACTTTAAAATGGTACGACTGGGGAACCTGGAATGACCAAACTGGTTACAGCGGCTCCCACCAGGATTATGACCTCTATCTCTATGTATGGGATGCGGACACCAACCAGTGGGAGGAGGTGGAAAAGTCAGAAAACCGTCAGCCCTGGTACAAATGGCCCTTCGAATATACAAACCTGTGGTACAGTATGGATGACACCTACTGGGGAGTCGCTATTCGCAAAAACCAGGCCACAAAAAATGTCTTTTTTGACCTCTATATCCCTACCCATTCCAAAGGAACACTGGAGTACCTGGTACCTGAAGGCAGTATCACCTACCCGGCAGACTCCCCTAATATCATCGCTGTAGGCGCCATAGATGCGGTAGAGGGTTTTTATCACTATTACAGCTCCCAGGGCCCCACAATAGATGGGCGAATCAAACCGGACATTGCTGCGCCTTCCTGGGTCTCAACTTCCGGTTATGCGTACGGTCCACGCCTTACTGAAGGTTTCGCCGGCACCTCTGCGGCCTGCCCCCACGTGGCCGGAGCCATCGCCCTCTTAAAAGGCAAAACACCCTTTACACTGGATCAAATCCTGCAAATTATTTATGCACGGGCCATAGATATGACATACCCGGGACCGGATAACATCACCGGATGGGGCCAGTTAAATTTACGACCTCGGTAGTTACTTCTCAAAAAATGCTGCCATAAAATGGCAAATTTTTCTTGAGAAACAAGGTTGAGGTTGAGGTTGAGGAAGAGCTTTCCCTCCTTAACCTTAACCTAAGTATAACCGAATCCTTGACTATTCGTAATAGCGGACTTTTTGACGGATTTGTTTCTTCTCACTGCGGCGGCGTTTGGCTTCCAGGCGTTTTTGTTTCGCCGCCTCTGTGGGTTGGGTTTTGATCCGGGTCTTGGGTTTATAAGCAGCTTTTCGGATTAATTTCTTTAATCGATCCAGGGCATCCTGGCGGTTGCGTTCCTGGTGACGGAACCGACGGGCTTCAATAATCAATTCACCGTCAGAAGTTATTCGTTTTCCTGCCAGCCGCATTAGCCGCTGACGGACATCTTCCGGAAGCGACGGCGAACCCTTCACATCAAACCGCAGTTGCACCGCCGTGGATACCTTGTTAACATTCTGCCCACCCGGCCCAGAAGCACGGATGAATTCCTCATGTATCTCACTCTCATCAATCGATATGTCTTTCGTTACGTATATCATCGTTATAGATTAACAAACAATGAACTAAAAAACAAGAAGAAAAGGGGCTTGGTTTAAATATCTATTACTTCCACAAATCTTTTTCTACCTTTACATTGAAAGTCCCTTTTATAGTGGAACCATTGACGCTGGTGAAGTCGATGCTGCCGCTTAATTTCTCAGGGGTGGAGGTAGTAAGGGCGGCTGTTCCTGATGCGCCATCACCTGACATGGCCAGCCCGCCGCTTTGCCCACCTACATAGTAAGTAACCTGGAAACACATACCTTCACCCATCCAGCAGGGCTGAAAGGTCCCTGTAGGTACCTTCATTTTGGCATATTCCTCCATTTGCTGCTGAAAAGGTATCTCCTTGTTCTCGGTTTTAAAGGACACAACTATGGCGATCTGACCGGCTTCCTTAGGCGGCTCGACAGCATAGAGACCTAACTGGGCTTCGTAGTTGGCAAACACCACATAGGCAAGCTTGGCCGTAGACTTAGCATTATAGCGCATCCCGGAAATGAAACCGAAGGCTTTCTTTAGCTCAAAGGCACCCGGCTTGTATTCCTCTTTGTCACTAAATACAACGCTGATCTCACTTGCTGCCTTGCCCCCTGTTTGACTAACAGCGGACTCCGCTGAATCTTCTTTACCATTCCCTCCACCGCAGGCGGGAAGGGCCAGCAATAAAGCTGCTGTGATGACAATAGTCAGTAGATATTTCATAGGACCTCCTCAATCCAATAAAGTTTATACCAAAATCATTTCTAACTGGGTATTTTACAAAAAAAATAAAAAATTTTCAACTCAGGGATATTTTAGATTTTTTTTCTGCCTCCGGCGGCCAGGGGGGCGCTTTTTGAAAAAACTGCCCCCCTGGACCCCCCACAAAAACTTTTGATTAGGGTATTTGGGGATTTAATTTTCTTCGTGTTCTTCGTGCCTTCGTGGTTTACAAAAAGGAGACGGCGTCCCCACTCTATAGGATCCTTCATGACATTTGAAAGGTACCAACCGGAAAGACTTTGTTTTTTTTGGCGTTTTTACAGAATGATGGGTTCATTCATCGATTTGCTGCTCCTGACAATAACGGTCAATTAAATGCAAAAAAATCGACCCGTATTTTTCCAGCTTAGCAGCCCCCACTCCGTGAATTTCTAAAAAACTCTCACCAGTACGGGGCAACCTGGCAGCCATATCTATTAACGACCGATCAGAAAAAATCACATAAGGCGGTAAATTGTACCGGTCCGCCAATTCTTTACGCTGCCGCCGCAAGATTTCAAATAACTCCCTGTCATACTCCTGGGAAATCTCCTTACCACGCTTACTTTTGCTTACCGCCGGTTCCCGGACTTCCTCAGCCCTCAAAATTCCCCTAACCGTTTCTTTACCACTTAATACCTCATAACCTTTCGGGGTCAATTTCAAACTGCCGTATTCCTGGTCCTGCACCAACAAACCTTTCTGGATAAACTGCCGGGAAAGAAGAAACCACTGCTTCCTGGATAAATCCTTACCAATGCCGTAAGTGGAAAGATGCTGGTGATTAAATTTGCCTACTTTCTGAGACTTGGAACCCCTGAGCACGTCGATGATGTGGTTGGCCCCAAAAATCTCGCGGGTTTTCTTAACACAGGCCAGGAACTTCTGCGCCGAGACAGAAATATCGATAAGCTCTTTGTCTTGCCTGAGGCAATTATCACACATGTTGCACTTTTCCCGGGCATACTTCTCACCGAAATAATCCAGCAGCGGTACCCGCCGACACTCATCGGTCTCGGCAAACCGCAGCAGCGCATTCAAATGAATATTGGCAACCCGCTTTTCATTTTCATCTTCTTTCTGGTTGATAAAATACTTTACTTTATTTATATCACCGTAACCCAAAAGTAAAAGACAATAGGCTTTTAACCCGTCGCGCCCGGCCCTGCCAATTTCCTGGTAGTAGGATTCGATGTTTTTGGGCAAATCATAGTGCACCACAAACCGGACATTGGATTTATTAATCCCCATGCCAAAGGCAATGGTGGCAACGATGATCTGCACATCATCCCGGATAAACAATTCCTGGTTCTGCCGCCGTTCTTCTTCGGACATCCCGGCATGATAGGGCCTTACCGAAAATCCCTGCTCCGCCAGAACCCGGGAGAGCTCATCAACCTGCCGACGGGTAAAACAGTAGATAATACCGGACTGGTCTTTAAATTTATTGAGAAACCGCATTACCTGGTTGGTGGGGTCTTGTTTGGGCACGATGTGGATGTATAAATTGGGCCGGTCAAAACTATCTATAAATTCCCCGGTTTGATCAAAGGGAATTTGCAGGCTGCCTTTGATATCCTGGCGGACACGAGGAGTAGCCGTGGCTGTAAGCGCAATACAAACTGCCTGGGGAAACCGTTTCCTCACTTCGGCCAGTTCCCGGTATTCAGGCCGGAAATCATGACCCCATTCGGAGATACAGTGCGCTTCATCGATGGTAATACAATCCACCGGGATGGAAGACAACATATCCAATATCCTGGGTTTTAACAGGGTTTCCGGGGCCACGTAAAGCAGCTTAGCGTCATTCCGGCGCACCCGGTCCACATTATGGATATACTCCTCGTAAGATAACGAACTGTTCAACACAACCGTGGGAATCGCCAGCTCCCGCATCTGCCCCACCTGGTCTTTCATCAATGATATCAACGGCGATACCACAACGGTCAACCCATTAAACAACAGGGCCGGTATTTGATAACAAAGGGATTTGCCGGAACCCGTGGGCATGACCACCAGCGTATCCTTTTTGCTCAATACATTTTGGATGATCCCTGCTTGCAGCGACCGGAATTCATCGTATCCAAATACCTTTTTCAGTATCTTTTTGGCCTCTTGAATCATGGGTCACTTGCCTACTGCCATCTGTATATTGTACGGGCACGGCATGCCTTGCCTCTACCGGATCTTCATTTCTTTCAACAGGTGATGGGCATTGGCAAATTTATCCGTAATAAACAGCACATAGCGAATATCCACACTAATGGTGCGCTGCAGTACCGGTATGATGTAATAATCGCCAATGACACTTTCATAGGTCATATCAAATACAATGCCCACTTGTTCGCCGTTGGCGTTCAATGTCGGAGAACCGGAATTGCCGCCGGTAACATTGGTGGTATTAAGAAAGCAGGTGGGAATATCCTCCAGGTTCTTGTCCATATATTGCCCAAAATCACGGGCCTGGTACAATTTTTTAAGTTTTTCCGGCACCTCGAAGGGATATTTACCCGTCTCTTTTTGCATGACACCTTTCAATGTGGTTATGGGGAGATACGTCACGGCATCCCTGGGGTGGTACTCCTTAACCGGACCATAAGTAAAGCGGATAGACGAATTGGCATCCGGGGCGATTTTTCCTTTATGCATTTCCAGCAGCGATGCCATATACACCTTCTTTAGATCCGACTTCTGCTGATCGAGGATTTTCTTTTTCTCCCGGCTTACGTTTAACTCCTTCTCAAGATCTGCCGCCAAGTTAATAAAGGGATCATTAAGCTTTAAACGTGCGGCGGGTTTCAATTGAATCAGTTCCAGCCGCCTTTTGGGGTCTTTTAAAATAGTAGCCGCATACAAACCATCTACGTGCTTATCGATTCCCTCAGGTCCTTTTTCAAGTACATGAATCAACGCTTTGGGGCATTGGGACCTGGGCTGCTTTAATAGTTTTTTCAACCGGTACTTAAAATAAGCCTTATCCACTTCCGGGTCATAGCGTCGTTCTGCCAGTTCGACCCTGGTTTTAAGCCTGAACATGTCTCTTTCCTGGAAACCGGATTCTCGTTTAATATCCGGTTTTTGTCGTTCTTCAACGATGCGGTAAACCAGGTGTGCTTGCCGCAGTAATGCCTGGCCCCTTCTTCTTCCCACCAGTATAGAAAGCCGCTGGTCTTTCCGGTAAAAATCTGCATTTTGTTGAATAAAATTGTCAATCTCAGTTAAAATGTTCCCGTATTTCTTTTTTCGCGCCGGTTCTTGTTCCACCCACTGCATCCACTTCTTTTCAAAGGTCTTTTTTTTCTCTAATATCCCTTGTTTTTCCAGCCCTTCCAGCATACCGGTCCGATTTTTAAGGCCATTATTGAGACCTTTAATCAGGGAAGCATATTTAATCTGGACACCGCGGTTGTTTTCTCCTGCCTTCTCATAAAAGCGGATAAGATCCCGGTACAGCTCTATCCGCTGTCTCATATCGTCTATGTCTGCCTGAAGTTCCGCAGACGTATCATTACGATTCGTACGGCCGGGATATCCCATGACAAATGTAAAATCCCCGGGTTTAACTCCTTCCAGGGAAATCTTAAAAAAAGACGTCGGGTGGTAAGGTACATTGTCAGAACTGTAGGCGGCTCCGACATTGTCTCTGGATACGTAAGCGCGTAAAAAAGAAAAATCACAGGTATGACGGGGCCACATCCAATTGTCAATATCACCTCCGTAATTACCAATAGACTGAGGGGGCGCATACACCACCCGTATATCCCGCAGCCGTTTGAATTTAAAAAGATAGTAGCGATTACCGCTGTACATGGGTTTAAGATAACAGCGGGTATCTTTGCTCTTCTTCTCCGCCCTGGCAATTAATCGCTTTTTGAGGCGATCAATGGTTTTGTATCTCTTTTCAGGCGACATGCTGGGTTTTAAACGCTTTAAAAATTCAGCCGTCACATCCTCATAGCCCAGCAGAACATCCGCGATATATCCCCTGGCAGGAATCTCTTCTGCCTTTGTTTTGGCCAGGAACCCATGAGTAATGTAATCGTGCTCCTTATCAGAGGCGCGCTGGATGGCTCCGAAGGCCACATGATGGTTGGTCAGTATCAAGCCTTCGGCACTGACAAATGCAGCAGTACCGCCGCCCAGGTAAACCACCGCACTCATCAGACCTGTACCGTCTGTTTTGTAGAGGCCCCCCGGGTCCATTTTCAATCCCCGGGCTGCTAAGTCCAGTTCCTTCATCTGGTGCGGCATCCACATGCCTTCATCAGGAAAACCATTGGCAGCAAAAACCAGTATCAATAATAATATAAAAACAGTTGTCCCGGATAATTTCACCATACCTTTTTCTCCTTTTTTTGAATTGGTCTCTTTAAATATAAATTATAATATATTTTGAATATTGTTCAAGACGTTTTTTTTTGATAAAATTCTTTTGATGAGTAATACGAAAAAAATTTTAACGCTTTTTTCTATATTGACAATAATAATCTGCATCGACGTGATCGGCTATATGCTCATCGAGAAGGTTAAACTCTTGGATGCGCTGTTTATGACCTTTATCAGTATCACCACCGTGGGTTATAGTGAAGTTTTTCCCCTGACAGAGCCGGGGCGATTGTTTACTATCTGGGTGATTCTCAGCGGATTGAGTATCTTTTTTTATATTGTCGGCACCCTGGCAGAGAGTACCTTTGAAGGAAATATACGGCGCATCCTGGGGAGAAGAAAAATGGAAATGCTTAAAAAGATGAAAAATCATGTTATTGTTGCTGGTTTCGGCGTAATGGGAGAACATGTATGCCGGCTGCTGCAGCAAAAGAAAATTAAATTTATCATCATTGAAAATAACAGCGAGCGATTCGCAGCAGCAGAAGAAGAGGGATACAATGTCATATTAGATGATGCCACCACTGAAGATGCTTTGCGAAAAGTAAGCGTAGACTGCGCCACCACCTTTGTCTCTTTACTGGCATCGGATGCGGATAATATTTTCACTGTCATGGCGGTTCGTGAGCTCAATTCCTCCATTTGTATCATTTCTCGGGCTTTGGATATTACCAATGAAAAACGATTGTATAAAGTCGGTGCCAACCGGGTGGTGACCCCCTACGAACTGGGTTCCAGGCGCATTGTCAATACTGTTTTAAGACCCAATGTCGTCGAATTTATGGACTTGATGATCGCTTCCCCCAAAATGTCCCTCTCTATTGAAGAACTCACCATCCAGGAAGATACCCCGTTTGTCGGTAAAAAAATCCGCGACTCCGGCCTGAGGCAAAATTTCAATATTATTGTCATTGCGATAAAACGCAAAGGAGAGATGCTTTTTAATCCTTCACCGGAACAGGAAATCCTTGAAGATGATATTCTCATCATCGTGGGAGAAAAAGAAAAATTGTTAAGCCTCTACTAGCCTCCTCTTCCCTAATCACTATCTTGAATTTACTAAATTGTATGATATACTAATACCTGATTATGAAACGCTTTGTCGACAAACATTTTAAAGGTCTTGTGCTTCTTTTGAGTGCTTTAATCACCATCATGGTTGGTGTATTGATAGGCATTATCCTGGTTTTTCAAAAGGGATTTCCCCAGATTGAGAATCTCGAAGACATTAATCTTAAAGTCATGACAGTGCTCTATGATGATAAAGGAGAAGCCATCCAGGAGTTTGCTATTGAAAAGCGTGCGCTTATCCAGCGGGCGGATATCCCGGATATTCTTGTAAAAACCCTGATCGCTTCGGAAGACAACCAGTTTTATTCACATTGGGGTATTAATTTCAGGGGAACACTGCGAGCGGTATTGGGGATTCTAACCGGACGGAACCTGGGGGGCGGCAGTTCCATTACCCAGCAGTTGGCCCGTCAACTCTTTTTAACTGAAGACCGGAACCTTTTCAGGAAATTACAAGAAATGTTAATGGCCATCCAGATTGAGAAACGATATTCAAAAGATCAAATACTAACCTTTTACTGCAACAAGATACCCCTGGGCAGCAATATATATGGGATGGAAGCAGGGGCCCGGTACTATTTCGGCAAATCCGTTAAAGATATTACCCTGGCAGAAGCAGTGCTATTAACATCTGTTATCCCCAATCCTTATACTACCTACAATGTTTTTAAAAATCCGGGAAATTGTTTGAGAAAGCGGGATTATATCCTGAAGCGAATGCTGGGTTTCAAGTTTATCACGGAAGATCAATATAAAGAAGCGGTAAAAACACCGCTGCCTGAAAAACCCAGTGCAGCCGACCAGGAAAAGATCGGCGATTATTTTGTGGAAGAGACCCGGAGAATCGCGGCGTCGAAATTCGGCTATAACCAGTTGTATACCGGTGGTCTACGGGTGTATACCACCCTGAACAGCCAAATGCAGCAGTGGGCGGAACAAGCCTTAAAAGAAGGACTCCATGCCCTGGATAAACGAAGAGGTTGGCGGGGGGGATTAAAAAACGTTCGCAATAACGAGGAGAATACGCCTATCGAATCCTATATATTACCATCCTGGAAAAAGCTAAAAATCGAGAAGGGTAAAATTTTAGAGGGAATCGTATTGGAGGTGAGTAATGGCAGGGCCATGGTAAAGATTGGCAGCCATCAAGGGGTGCTGGAGGCAGTGGATGCTGAGTGGACAAAAAAGAAATTGGAAGATATTTTAAAAACCGGTGACGCCGCACTGTTCAGTATCCTGGAAATCCTGAAGCCCCTGGATCGGTTAGAAGAGGAAGGGGAGATTGTATTAAAATTGGGATTGGAGCAGGAGCCGGAAGTGGAAGGAGCTGTGCTGGTGGTGGAGAATGAAACCGGTGAGATCAAAGCCATGGTGGGTGGTTATTCCTTTAAGAGGAGTCAGTGGAACCGTGCCACCCAGGCGCTGCGTCAGACTGGTTCCACTATTAAGCCCATCGTATTCACCGCAGCCATTGAGCATGGGTATACTCCGGCAACTATGCTGGTGGATGAACCGGTTATCTTTGACAACAGATGGACCGCTGAACCGTATGAACCGCAAAATGACAGCCGGGACTTTGTTGGGGCGATTACCCTGCGTCATGCCTTTGAGCAATCCCGCAATGTTATCTCTGCTAAAATCGTCAATTTCCTCACACCACCGGTAGTTATCCGCTATGCCAGAAGGTTCGGCATTACCACCCCTTTAAATCCCACCATGTCCATTGCCCTGGGGGCTTATGAGGTGACACTAAAAGAAATGGTAGCCGCATATACGGTTTTTCCCAATCTCGGGATACGGGTCAATCCCTTCCTGGTAAAGAAAATTGTCGATCACAATGACCGAATCATCCAGGAAAATTACCCGGATAAAAAAAAAGTCATCGAAGAAGAGACCGCATATATTATTAATTACTTGATGCAGGGAGCGGTGCAATGGGGAACCGGTTGGCGGGCCAAAAACCTGGAAGCTCCTATTGGTGGAAAGACAGGCACCACGGATGATTATACCGATGCCTGGTTTATTGGTTTTTCTCCTTCCATTACGGTGGGGGTATGGGTAGGGATGGATCTGAAGGAGACCCTGGGACCTGAAGAAACAGGTTCACGGGCAGCCAGCCCGATTTTTGTCCGCTTTATGGAAAAATACCTGGAAACGTACGGCGAATCCGAACCACGCCAGTTCCGGCAGCCGCCGGATGTCATTATGGTGCAGATCGACAAACGAACCGGGAAATTGCTCTCGCCTGATTGCCTTTATCCCTTTTGGGGGGCGTTCATACGAGGAACAGAGCCGGTTCAATATTGTACGCCCGAGGATCACGAAAAGATAGTGGATTACTATGAAACCTCTGACGAAAGGCAGTGAATGCTAGCTTTGATGAAAAAAGTAATTGAAACTTTTAATAGAAATTTCTGCCGCCTTAGAGGGTATGCCGTACTGCATTTAAGTGACAGAACATTGGCCCCTCGCTTTCACGTCAGCACCAACATCGAGGCAGAAAAAATTATAAAAAAAGATAATGAAAAAGAATTGTTGGAGACCTTCTTGCAAGAAATTCGTCCCGGGGATATCGTTTTGGACATCGGTGCCAATATCGGTTTATACACCCTGCCATCGGCCTTGAAACTCCGGGGAACCGGATCAGTCTTTGCGTTTGAACCCGCCCCTATTTGGTTCAAACGCCTCCGGGAAAACATCGAACTCAACCGACTCAGCAGCGGTAACCTTGTAGTCCCTTATAACGTCGGACTTTCTAATAAAAATGAAACGTGTGATATGATAATAAAAGATGTCCAGGGGTCGGGAATGGGCAGTATCTCTCCGAACTACCAGGAGCACCTCGACACGGATAAGGTTATTTCTATTCCTGTTAGGCTGGTGCAAGGAGACCCATTTCTCCGGGAGCAAGGCATTCCCCAACCCAACCTTGTAAAGATCGATGTTGAAGGTGCGGAATTGCTAGTTTTGCAGGGCCTGGAAAAATCACTCCGGCACAAAGATTGCCGTTTTATTCTTTGTGAAGTTCACCCGAGATTCATGAGTGAGCCTCCTGAAAATGTGAAGAAACTATTACTGGACTATGGCTTTCGCTGCGAAATCAGCAAAGAGCGGCGAAGCGAATATCACATCCTGGCGCGAAAGGATTTGCATTGATGCCTGTTTTTTTGCCTATCCCTTTTCCTTTTTGCTGCGTACTGTGTTTTCACGTTGAAATTTTTTGTTTTTTTTATTAAAATCCCTTTTAGAAGAAAAATGAAACACGTATTTATGGTTTTTAATGAAGTACAGAATAAAATGCTTAAATTATTTAAGAAAAGACCAACGTTTCCCCCAAAAAAAGTGCTTGTTCTTGAAGGAGGGGGAATGAGGGGAATATTCCTGGTTGGAGTCCTTCAAGCCTTTGCCGAACGAGGTTATTTTCCCTGGAAATTGGTAATTGGTTCCTCAGCCGGCGCCTTAACCGCCGCCGCTTATATAGCAGGCCAGATTTACCTGGCAAGGGATGCATTTTTTACCAAACTCCTTTCCAACCGGTTTATTCACTATTCTAATATATTTAGACAGGATAAACATATTCTTGATCTCGACTGGATGATCGATTCAATCATTAATAGCAAAGAAAAATTGAACATAAAAAAATTGAGACAATCATGTCCCCTGTTAATTACTGCAACTGTGGTACGTGAACATTTACCCCCGGAAACAATTTACCTGGATTCAAAAACAGATGATCCCTTCATTGCCTTGAAAGCCACAGCGGCTCTTCCTTATTTATATAAAGGCTTTGTCCATTACAACGAACACTTATTATTGGATGGAGGTCTTCTAGCCCCAATGCCCTATCAAAAAGCACTTTCTTTAGGCTACAGGGAAAAAGATATTTTGGTGGTTCTTACCAGGCCGAAAGGATACAGGAAAAAAGAGGAGTCATTCTGGATCAGGAATATATTTGAACGTTACTATAAAGACCCAAAATACACTCACCTGGTTGAATCCTTATTAAGCAGATACGAAATATATAATCAAATACTTGATGAACTGGAAAATAAATACAAGGGTATAGAGATCATATATCCACCGGCGGACTTTGAAGTTAAGCGATTGACCCAGGATGAAAAAAAGATATTGGCTGGTTTTGAACAAGGAATTTATGCTGCGGTTACCTATTTGGGGTCAACTCACGAAACGTAAACCAAACAGTTGGGAAGTCATCTGTCCACCTTCCCTGGCAAGTTTCATAATTCGGTTCTGGTGAATCGAAAACCCCAATCCCTCCGCGGTAAATGAAGTTCTTCAATGGTTTTCAGCCGTTCTATATGAGATAAAATATATTTAGGCCTTGGAGAACCAGGAGGCTGGCGTATCCATATAAGTTCACTAATTTTTTTCCCATCTCGCCGTTTTGGATGCCACGAAGTGAATCGCGAAAAACACTACAGCAGATACCAAAATCCCTGCCAATGTTTGATCCATTCCCAGGGGCAGTTCCAGGTGAAAGATTTTCATCACCAGGGTAGTGGAGCCGGAGAAAATCGGGAAACGTTAACAGTTTGTGCCGGGCATCGATTTTTTTTATTTTAGGGATAATTAACACGGCGCTGAGCCAGGCTCCGACAATACCGGTAAAGAGCAGCCAACTGCCGGAAAGACCGATCATATACCCCAACCCGCCCAAACCGATGGAGAAGCCGCCCCCCACATCAGTGGCGGCGATGGACAGGCCCACGTGAAGGGCCGAAATCGACCGCCCACCCACATAGTAATCTTCGTTGTCCTTATTTTTTTTAAAAAAGTAGACACCAATACCCAGAACAGCAAGCATATATAGACCAAATATGACAAAATCCAGCCAGTGCATCCTGAGTTAGTTTTCAGACATCTTCCAATTCATCGTCTTCGTCAGGCGCTAAAAGCGCTTCAGGTTCTTCGACAATAAACGTATGCTGACATTGCGCACAGCTCATCTCCGTATCGAAAAACAAAGCATATTCCCCTTCTTTAACCCGTTCATCAATTTCAGAGATGTCCCAGCTTTCACCCAGTTCGATGTATTCCCCACACTTTGGACATTCACATCCCAGTGAACATTTCCAATAGGTGATATTTTCCTCATTTTCATGAAGTAAAAATGATTCCATGCATTCATTACAGGCAATCTCTTCACCCGTATATTTTTCCGGCAATACCTCGTTGGGTTCCAGGAATGCTTGCTCAATTTCTTCATCCCCGCTTAATTCCATACTGGCACCACAGTAAGGACAATCACAATACAAGCGGCAGACCCATCGAGCCGTTACTTTTTCCACCTGTCCGTTGTCCATATGCGACTCCGTTCCTCCTTATTTATTTTATCTCATTTATGTCATTTTACCATGTTCATTTGATGCTGTTTACTTTTTCCTGGGGTATGCTTCTTCCACCCAGATACGCTGTCCATGCAGTTCGATTCCATTTAAACCGAGTTTTGCTTCATAGGCATCCCCGGAGTTGAACATTTTGACAAACGCGATGCGTTTGTCTTCTATAATCCGAACAAAACGAACTCTTCCAAAAAAGGAAAACTGTTCTGCCAATTCTCCCTCGGTAACTTCAGGAGCAAGATTAGCAACAAAAAGTTTCTTATTATCTTCCATATCGGTAACTGTCACCTCCTTCATTTTAAACAATGTTTATGTATTTCTTTATTTGGATTGCTGTTGGGTTTTATTTCGCCGTCCACTTCTGGTAGAGCATAAAATGCCTGCCTGGCTTATAATAATCCTTTACCGCGAGGTTGTTCATGACTTTAACGGTGTCTCCTTCTTCTGTGCTGATGTTGCGGTATCCCATTTTTTCAAACAGTTTTTGGGAGGGAATATTCTCCGGATCGATGGTAACTTCAATGCGTTGACATTCCAGGTGATTGACCTGGTTTTCGACTTCTTTAAGGACCTGTTTTCCCAGGCCGGTTCCTTGCAGGTAAGGCATTACACCGATCTGCCAGAGAAAATATGTTTTTTTCTCGTGGGTCTGGGAAATAAATCCCAGCACAAATGCGACAATTCGCTGTCTCATCTCGGCAATGAAACAAGAATCGCCGAAATAACGAAGTAGAATTTTATACACATGCTCGGCATAATTTTCCAGGGGTGGACAGCCTGAGACAAATTCATAGACGTCTAAAAAATCTGTCTCTTTTGCGGTGCGGATTTGAATATCACCTGCCCCTGTTATGGTATTAACCGCTTCGATTTTGTTTTTGATTAATTTCTGGGAACCGATGTCGCTTCGATAGTGAAATTTCCCATTAACAGCAGTTATGGCCGCTTCGATTTTTTGATTGGCTTCAAAGATGGTATTACCTGAAGCCAGGAGGGCAATGCCGCGTTCCGTACCCACGTTTAACCGGTAGTTCTCCTGGAGCCCACAACTCCAGTAAACCTTAACCTGGCTGCTGGCAATTTTATCCCTGTCCAGCGAAATGTCCAATTCTTCATTTAGCTTGTAAGGATAATCCGGGGGCACAATATATTTACATACGGTTGCTTCTCTTCTTAACAATGGTTTTACGGCTTTTCCCCGGATTAATCCACTGATAACATCGGCAATGTTGTCCTCCAGGATGGCAACCGTATTCATCCATTCCGGGTCTCCGGGTCTAAAATTGTACTCCACCAATCGGATTCCCTCCCGGCACAGCATGAACTGACCGTAAAGAATACCCCGGCACCAGGCACCGGTCTCTTTTTTAAAACCGGCCAGGGTTTTCTTTATAATCTGAACCGCCCGGTTGTAATCGGCATGGTTCATAAAGGGCAGTAAACGATTACAGTCGGAATAAGAACCCATACTGGCGGTATTGGGTCCT
>JABAOH010133329.1_pt1 | contig 21767 bp, 13 predicted proteins | sample 7062181 | NCBI WGS metagenome assembly JABAOH01 (sample SAMN14538630, study PRJNA623070) | marine sediment metagenome | biome: marine biome [ENVO:00000428]; feature: marine pelagic biome [ENVO:01000023]; material: deep marine sediment [ENVO:00002113]; isolation source: pool of 5 deep marine... | reverse complement strand
GCTGTCTGCTATGGAGATGACACGAAGACCCGCACGGATGAGGCCCAGGTAGATGGCGACGCACTCTACCGTCATCGGCATGTAGAGGGCGACGGCATCGCCGGGCCCGAAGCCATGCTCCACCAACCCCCTCGCCACCCGATCCACCAGCCGTTCCAGCTCAGCGTAGCTGATCGCGGTCAGCTCATCCGTACCCTCTCGGCCCGTGAGGATCGCCGTCTTGCTGGGGTCGGCGCGGAAGCAGCTATCTACGATGTTCAGTTCGGCCCCGGCCAGCCAGCACGGCTGTTCGACGTCCGGCGCGGCGCGGATCGTGGTCGGCGGCCTGGAAAAAACGACACCGAGTCGCTCGATCGCTTTCCCCCAGAACTCCGCTCGTTCCCTCGTCGACCATTCGTGAAGCTCGGCGTAACTCTCGAACCCCAGCTCGGTCGTGAAGCGGCCGAGATTGGAGCGCGCTACCTGGTCCGCGCCCGGAAGCCACGCCGGCGGGGGACCATCCTCAAGACGCCGGCCGGCGTATATCCGCTGAAAGCGCTCCCAACTCTGTTGGAAAGGGCGGTGGGGGTCGCGGCGAACCTCATCGACGTAGGCTTGCCACTGCTCCTCCTGCGCTCGAGCCGACGACGCCCTGGAACGACCATGCCCAGCCATACGCGATGAAGAGTTGTGCGATATCGACGAGACTCGTTCGCCCTAACTCACCAGGAACGCGACTCGCCCTTCGTCGCTGCCGCTTAGCCAACTCGCGCCGGGCTGGCTACCGACGCCGCGGTGAGTGCCTGCGGCGATCCGCTCAGCGGCGGGCCGCTGCCTCGGAACCGCGGGTCCCTCCCGTCGCCGCCGAGCCGGCATCGAGCCGAGGATCGATGATGATCTTGAGCGAGTCTTCTCCGCGAAGCATCAGTTCGAACGCTCTCTGGAGCTCGCCGAGCGGGAGTCGATGCGTGACCAGGCGGTCGACCTCGACGCGGCCACTCTTGATGAATTCGAGGGCGCGGCGAAGGTCGGCCGGTGCGGCTCCATAGGAGCTGGTGAGCGTTATTCCGCTTCGCCAGAAGATCTGATTGAACGGCAGCGCACACGACTCGTCCGGCCCCAGCGGCGCGAAGAACAAGATCGTGCCCCCGCGATCGACGGACTCCAATGCCTGGCGGATCGCTTGTTGCGCCGAGGCGGTCACGATAACGACGTCTGCGCCCCGCCCCAGCTTCTGCCTCAAGAGACGTGGAACATCTTCCCGCGCGTCGTAGACGGCGTCCGCTCCCAGTTGATCAGCCAGGCGCCGGCGGCTCGGCCGGACGTCGGAAACGCAAACAGCCGAAGCGCCAAGGGCCCGCGCCGACAAGAGGTGGAGGCAGCCTGACACTCCGGCGCCGATCACCAGAAGCGTCTTCCCCGCTTCCAGTCCGGCCTTGCGCTGACCGCGCATGACGCAACCGAGCGGCTCTACCATGCTGCCCCCGTCCTCTGACACGCGATCTGGAAGCTTCAGAACCCCACGCTCTACGTTGATGGCCGGCACTCTGACATACTCGGCGAAGCCGCCGGGCTCGAAGCTGGTTTGATGCAACAGCTCGCAGACGGTCTCGCGGCCGCTCAAGCAGTAGCGGCAGGCTCCGCAGGGCACGTGGTGGGTCGCGACCACGCGATCGCCGACGGCGAAATCTCTCACCCCCTCACCCGTCGCGACGACCGCGCCGGCGACCTCGTGACCCAAGACGGCCGGCGCCTTGGGCTTCCGGTACCACTCCATCAGGTCGCTGCCGCAGACGCCGCTGGCGTGGACTTCCAGCAACAGCTCGCCGGCCTCGGGCGAGGGCAGCGGCTGGGTGGCGATCCGGATGTCGCTGTTCGAGTGGTAGAGCGCCACCCGGTTCTTCGAGGGCAGTCCGGTGCGCATCAGACGGATTGTGTCGCGGGTGCGTGCTTGAGTTCGAGGAACAGCTCGTGCGCTTCCTCGGGGCTCGCCTTTTCGTGGACGACAGCACGGACGGCGCGGATCATCGGGACCGGGTGATCGGACTGCCAGATGTTACGGCCCATGTCCACACCCACTGCGCCTTGCTCGATGGCCCGCCGCGCCATCCTCAGCGCGTCGAGCTCGGTATCGAGCTTCGGGCCGCCGGCGATGACGATCGGAATGGGGCACCCCTCCACCACCTTCTCGAACTCGTCGCAGTAATACGTCTTGACGAAGTGGCTGCCCAACTCCGCGGCGATCCGGCAGCAGAGCGCCAGATAGCGAGCGTCGCGCTTCTCCAGCTCCTTGCCGACGGCCGTGACCGCCAGGACCGGGATGCCGAACTCCACCGCCTCATCGACCAGCCGGCCCAGGTTCGACAGCGTCTGGTGCTCGTAGCGGCTTCCGACAAAAATCGACAGCGCCACCGCGCTGACGTTCAGCCGCACCGCGTCACGGACCGAGGTCGTGATCGTCTCGTTCGCCAGGTCGCCACCCACCACCGAGGACCCGCCCGAGACGCGGAGAACGACCGGCACGTCGGCCGCGGCGTCGATACAATTGCGCAGCACGCCGCGGGTCAGCATGATCGCGTCGGCATACGGAAGCAGCGGTCTGACCGTAGCCCCGGGATCCTCCAACCGGTGCGTTGGGCCCAGAAAGTACCCGTGGTCCAGCGCCAGCATCACCGTCCGACCATCCGCCGGCCTAATGACGCGACGCAGTCGGTTCTCCAGCCCCCAATCCATCAGTAAACCCTCCCGCGAGCCGTTCAGCCAGTCTTTCGTTTATCATCATGATCCGCGCTGGGGGTGGGGTCAAGCCGATGTCCGTCTCGCTGGTGGGCCGCCGCCGGCCGGTCTACCTTTGCGACACGAGCGCGGCGGCCGCGCCGAAGCGGCCCTGGTTCCATCCCTGTCAAACCCTGAAGAAGGCGGTGAGGATGAGCGAAGACTCCATCCGGGGGCGCTGGGCTCTCGTGACCGGCGCCTCCAGTGGCCTGGGCGTCGATTTTGCCCGCGAGCTTGGCCGGCGCGGTTGTCACACGGTTTTGGTGGCCCGACGCGAGGAGCGGCTGCACGCTCTGGCGGAGGAACTCGAGCGCGACCACCAAACCTCGTCGGCGGTTATCCAGCTCGATCTGGCGAACCCCGACGCTCCCGCGGCGCTTCACCGCGAAATCGCCGAGCGTGGCCTTCGCATCGACGTGCTGGTCAACAACGCCGGCGTCGGCTCCCACGGTGACTTTCTGTCGGGAGCTTGGGAGCGCGATCTGATCATGTTGCAGCTCGACATCATCGCCCTCGTGCATCTGACCAAGCTCTTCGCCCGCGGCATGGTCGAACGCGGATACGGACGCATCCTACAGGTGGCATCGCTCGCCGCTTACCAGCCGGTACCGAGCTACGCCGTCTACGGGGCAGCCAAGAGCTTCGTCCTCAACTTCGGCGAGGCTCTGAATCACGAGCTTCGAGGTACCGGCGTGACCTGCACCGTCCTCTCTCCGGGCGTCACACACACCGAATTCCAGCGGACGGCAGGACACGAATACACCCACTACATGCGGCGTTTCGGGATGCAAAGCCCTCAGGTCGCGCGCATCGGGATTCAGGCGATGCTTCAGCGACGAAGCAGCGTGGTGGCAGGCTGGCGCAATGCTCTGCTCGCCTGGTCGGTGCGCCTGACGCCGCGACGCCTAGCGACGGCGACCGCCGACTACTTCATGCGGGGCGGGCGAAAGTGAGGCTCGGTCATGAACAAATCGAGCCCCAGGGCAGCCCACGCGGGCGGCATCTTGGGAAGGCTGCGCCAGCGACCCTCTCACTCCTCGCTTACACGAGTTGGGCGTCGAGCTCGAACTTGACGTTTCCTTTCAGCGCGTTCGAGACCGGGCAGTTTTCCTTCGCGTTCTCGGCGGCTTTGACAAAGCCGGCCTGATCCAGCTTCGGAACCTGCCCGCGCACTTCAAGCCGCATCCGCGTGATCTTCGGTCCACCGTCCAGCATCTCGAGGGTGCAATGGGCCGTGGTCGTGATGCGCTCCGCGGGCGTCCCCGCCCGCTCGAGACCGGCCGACAACGCCATGCTCAAACAGCCCGCATGTGCCGCGGCGATCAACTCCTCCGGATTCGTGCCCTTTGACCCCTCGAAGCGGGTCGGAAAGGAATACTCTCCCTTGAACGCCCCCGAGCCGGCGCTGAACTCGCCACGCCCGCCCTTGAGCCCGCCTTTCCACGTCGCGTTCGCTTTGCTGGTCGGCATCTGAACCTGCTCCCTTTCTCCAGGTGTTGCACGATCGCTCGCGCCGGAGCCGCCCGGCGTCGGCAGCGGGTCGTGTGTGGCCGGCGCAATCTAAGACCGCTCGCCTCGCCGGGCACGCCCAGCGGTGACCTCCGGCGCGAGGGAATCCGCCGCCGCCTCGGCTCCGCGCCGGACATGCCAAGGCCGACCCGCCCTCCCGGCGGCAGATTGTCTGCCTAATTCAACGAATTCGGTCATAAGTACCGCGGAGACCGTTGCGCGACGGCCACCGGCTGACGGCAGGCCCGGAGCTCGCAAGTATATATGAATAATCAACTTACGCTAACCGGAGCCTCACGGCTTGCTATTTGCGAAACTCAGACCCGTGGTCGCCCCCCGGCAGCCTCCTACTGCGAGGGAATCTGTGCGACGGGTCGAACTTGCCGACCGGTTCATCCACGACTACGCGGGCCTGATCGGCCCCGAGAAGGTCCAGAAGATCGAGGAGCTGGCCGCCCCGCTCCGTGGTGCCCGAGTGCTACACATCAACGCGACGGCCAACGGGGGTGGGGTAGCCGAACTGCTTTCGACGTTGGTGCCACTCCAGCGGGGCCTCGGGTTGGAAGCCGAGTGGCACGTCCTGGCCGGGAGCGAAGCGTTCTTCGACCTCACCAAAAAGCTACACAACGGCCTGCAGGGGATGGATATCGAGCTGGCGCCGGGCCACCGCGGCCTTTATCTGTCCACCCTGGAGACCAATGCAGGCGTCTTCGCGCGCGACTGGGACTTCGTCATCGTCCACGACCCTCAGCCGGCGGGGCTGGTCGGGCTTCTGGACGGGCGCCGTACGGGCCACTGGATTTGGCGCTGCCACATCGACACGTCGACGCCCGGCGAATCGGCGCTGGGGTTCGTAGCTCCGTTCATTTCGGCATTCGAGCTGGCGATCTTCACGTTGCCCGACTACGTGACGGAGCAGCTGAGCCCCGGCCGCACCGAGTTCGTATACCCATCGATCGATCCACTCACACCCAAGAACCAGCCGCTTTCCCACGCCTTGTCGAAGGAGATCCTCGCCGGCCGATTCGGGATCGACAGCGAGCGGCCGCTGATGACTCAGGTGTCGCGCTACGATCCGTGGAAGGACCCGCTCGGTGTCATCGACACTTATCGTCTGGTCAAGAACCGGATTCCCGACGTTCAACTCGCCCTGGTCGGCAACCTGGCCGATGACGACCCGGAGGGTCGAGCGTACCACGCCCAGGCAGTCGAACGCGCCGCTGGCGATCCCGACATCCTCGTGCTCAGCACCCTCGACCGGCTCAGCCGCGACCCGCTGACTCACGCCCTGGAGGTCAACGCCTTTCAGAGCGGCAGCGACGTGGTCGTGCAGAAATCGACGCGTGAAGGCTTCGGCCTGGTGGTGGCGGAGGCGATGTGGAAGTACGCGCCCGTCGTTGGCGGGCGGGTAGGCGGGATCATCGAGCAGATCGAAGACGGCGTGAGCGGATATCTTGTTTCGAGCACCGAGGAGTGCGCGGACCGGGTCGAGGAGTTGCTCAACCATCCCGAGCTGCGCCGGCAAATGGGCGTGCGGGCCCGGGAGTCCGTCCGGACGCGCTTCCTAACGCCGCGCCACCTCGCCGACTATCTGCGGATCTTTCGCTCTCTATTGGAAGCTGGGCCCCAAGAGCCCGCGGACGTCTAAACCGTTCCCCTCGCTACTTACCCGAACACGCCGCGCCGGTTCAGGCGACCAGCCGAGCCCGTGCCCGCACGTCTGCACTCGGCCAGGACGATCCGCGACGCGGTCGCGCGCCCACCGCTGACACCGATTTGCAACGACTCGCGCATCTCTTAGTTTCCAATCGGTGCACTAAGAATAAGAAAACCACGTAATCACGAGACGATCCCGGAGAGCTCGACCGGTATTGATCGGATCCAGTGGCTATGACGCCGGCGAAAAAATCTCTCATCATCGTCGCCAATCGATTGCCCGTCCACCAGGTCAGGGCTTCGGGTGAGAAGCGCTGGGAGCGCAGCCCCGGCGGACTGGTTTCCGCGCTCACTCCTTTTGTCCAACGCTCCAACGGCGCCTGGGTCGGCTGGGCGGGTCGGGCCGGAACAGCCCCTCGGCCGTTCGTTCACGACGAAATCACCAACATCCCGGTACCGCTATCAGCCGAGGAGGTCGAGGACTATTACCAGGGATTCAGCAACGGAACGATCTGGCCGCTCTATCACGATGCGGTCGTGCAGCCCGAGTATCACCGGCACTGGTGGCGGCCCTACGTCGCGGCCAACAAGCGCTTCGCCGAGATCACGGCCAGCCACGCGGCCAAGGGCGCCCGGGTCTGGGTCCACGACTATCAGCTTCAACTGGTCCCGGCCATGCTGCGCGAGGCGCGGCCGGATCTGCGAATCGGGTTCTTCCTGCACATTCCCTTTCCTCCTGAGGAACTGTTCGCGCAGTTGCCCTGGCGACGGCAGATTCTCGAGGGATTGCTGGGGGCGGATGTCATCGGCTTTCAGACCCGGGCCGGCGCACAGAACTTCGCGCGCCTGGCGCGGCGCTACACTGATGCGCAGGTCACAAAAGGGCGATACGAGTTTCTAGGGCGGCCGGTGGAGATTGGGGCCTTTCCTATCTCTATCGATTTCGATAAATACGATTCCGCCGCCAGGGACGCGGCGGTGGTCGAGCGTTCTCAGGAGCTGAGACAGCGACTCGGCAAGGGGCGCAAGATCATCCTCGGCGTCGACCGGCTCGACTATACAAAGGGCATCGACGTTCGGCTTCGTGCTTATTGGGAGCTACTGGATAAGCGGCGCTCGATTCAGGACTGCGTCATGGTCCAGATCGCCGTACCCAGCCGTGAGCGGGTGGAGGAGTACAAGGAGCTGCGCAGCCGAGTCGAGGAGCTGGTTGGGCAGGTCAACGGCCAGTTTGGCGAGGTCGGGGTGTCCGCCGTGAACTACCTCAGGCGCGAGGTTCCCTTCGAGGAGTTGATCGCCATCTACCTCGCGGCCGACGTGCTGGCCGTGACGCCGCTGCGCGACGGCATGAACCTCGTCGCCAAGGAGTACGTCGCCAGCCGGGTTGACGACTCGGGCGTCTTGATCCTGAGCGAGTTCGCCGGCGCGGCCAAGGAGTTGCGCACAGCGCTGCACGTGAATCCGCACGATGTGGACGGGCTGGCCGAGACCATTGATCTGGCGTTGTCGCTGCCGCGACGAGAGGTGACGCGGCGAATGCGACGCATGCGCGAGGTCGTGCGCGAGCACACGGTATTCGATTGGGCTACATCTTTCATGAACGCGCTCTCCGACGCGGAGTAAATGGCTACGAACATCTGGAAGACTCACGAAGGGGTGCTGAGCCGGCTGAGGCGGAAACATGACCATACGGCGCCGCCCGGCCTCGTGATCGAGAACGTCACGCCGCAAATCGATTGCGGCCGCTACGCCGTCAAGCGAATCGTCGGGGACACCTGTCAGGTGGGCGCCGACATCTACAAGGACGGCCACGACATGTTGGCGGCACGACTCCTCGCGCGCGGGCCCGGGTCGCGTGCCTGGAGTTACCACCCGATGAGCTACGATTACAACACCGACCGCTGGTACGGCTCATTTGAGCTCGATCGAATCGGGCGCTGGGAGTTCACGGTCGAAGCCTGGCCGGACAGTTTCGGCACGTGGAGAGACGAGCTGGAGAAGAAGGTTGGCGCCGGGCTCGATGTATCGCTGGAACTTCGCGAGGGTGCCGCGATCGTGCGCCGAGCGGTGGAGCGGGCCGCGGGACTCACGAGAGCTCGGCTCAAGGTCGTCGCCGATACTCTGGACGACAAGAAGCTCGATCCGGACGAGCGGGTGGAAACGGCGCTCGATCGAGAGCTCGCAAGTATCATGGCGCTTCATTTCGATCCCGGCTCGATCACCTCGTACGACCACACTCTACGGGTGAGGGTCGACCGCGAGCGCGCCCGCTTCGGTGCCTGGTACGAGATGTTTCCTCGCTCGCAGGGGCCCGCTCCCGCTGTGCACGGCACCTTCAGATCCGCAGCCGAGCAGCTTCCCAGGCTGGTGAAGTTGGGTTTCGATGTCGTCTATCTGCCTCCCGTTCATCCCGTGGGACACACGCACCGCAAGGGCCGCAACAACCGCCTGATCGCCGGCCCTGATGACCCCGGTAGCCCCTGGGCCATCGGCAGCGAGCACGGCGGTCATACGGCGGTCGAGCCCAAGCTCGGCACGCTGGACGGCTTCGCCTACTTCGTGGAAGCGGCGGAGCAGCTCGGCCTCGAGGTCGCCCTCGATTTCGCGCTTCAGTGTTCCCCGGACCACCCCTGGGTCAAGAACCACCCCGACTGGTTCACGATTCGACCCGACGGCAGCATCAAGTACGCCGAGAATCCGCCTAAGAAGTATGAGGACATTTACCCGATCGACTTCTGGTGCGATGACTGGGAGGAGTTGTGGCAGGCTTGCCGTGACGTTCTGCTGTTCTGGGTCGAGCGCGGCGTTCGCATCTTTCGGGTCGATAATCCCCACACTAAGCCCTTCGCATTTTGGGAATGGGTGATCGAGGAGATCCACCGCGAGTACCCAGATGTGATCTTCCTCTCCGAGGCGTTCACGCGGCCCAATCGCATGAAAGGTCTGGCGAAGCTGGGATTCACTCAATCCTACACCTACTTCACCTGGCGCAACACGGTAAGCGAGCTGCGAGACTATCTCACCGAGCTGGCACACACGCAAACCGCCGAGTATTTTCGCCCGAACTTCTTCGCAAACACGCCGGACATTCTCAACGCGTATCTGCAACAGGGCGGTCGGCCCGCTTTCCGCGTACGGCTGCTGCTCGCGGCCACTCTGTCGCCGAGCTACGGCATCTACAGCGGGTTTGAGCTCTGCGAAAACAAGCCGCGCGAGCCGGGCAGTGAGGAGTACATCGACTCGGAGAAATACGAAATCAAGTACCGTGATTGGGACGCGCCACAAAACATCAACGACGACATCGCAGCGATCAATCGAATCCGTCGGGAGAATCCGGCCTTGCAACACCTCACGAACGTAGAGTTTTGCCGGTCGGATAACGACCAGGTCTTGTTCTATAGAAAGTCACACGCCGATAACGACCTGCTCATCGTCGTCAACGTCAGCCCTAACAAGGCGCACGAGTCCACCGTTCACGTACCGGTGGCCGCACTCGGCCTCGCCGAGGATGACCCTTATGAGGTAGAGGACTTGCTGACTGGAGAGCGCTTCAGCTGGAAAGGGTCTGCGAATTACGTCTGGCTCGATCCGGCCCAGCGGGCAGGTCATGTGCTTCGGCTCGTTCAACCTCGGGCTGCGCGAGTCAAGTGATGAGCAGCGATTCTCTCTGGTACAAAGACGCGATCATCTACCAGCTCCACGTCAAAGCCTATCACGATAGCAGCGGCGACGGGATGGGCGACTTCGTCGGGCTGACCCAAAAGCTCGACTACCTCCAGGACCTAGGGGTCAGCGCGATCTGGCTGCTCCCCTTCTATCCCTCGCCCCTCCGGGACGACGGCTACGACATCGCGGATTATACCGACGTGCATGACTCGTACGGCACCCTCCGCGACTTCCGAAATTTCTTGCGCGAGGCGCACGAGCGCGAGCTTCGCGTCATCACCGAGCTGGTGGTCAACCACACCTCGGACCAGCACCCCTGGTTCCAGCGGGCCCGGCGGGCCAAGCCGGGGAGCCGGGCACGCGACTTCTACGTCTGGAGCGATACGCCTGACCGCTATTCCGACACGCGGATCATCTTCAAAGACTTCGAGCAGTCGAACTGGACGTGGGACCCGGTGGCGGGGGCCTATTACTGGCACCGCTTTTACTCGCACCAACCGGACCTCAACTTCGATAACCCCGCCGTTCGCAAGGCGCTGTTCCGTGTGCTCGATTTCTGGCTGGAGATGGGAGTGGACGGCCTGCGCCTGGACGCCNNCGCCTTCCTCAAGGATCTGCGGCGCCACGTGGATGCGAACTACAGCGGCCGGATGCTGCTGGCCGAAGCGAACCAATGGCCGGAGGACGCCGTCGCCTATTTCGGCGACGGCGACGAGTGCCATATGGCCTTCCACTTCCCGGTCATGCCGCGCCTGTTCATGGCGGTCCACATGGAGGACCGCTTTCCCATCGTCGACATCCTGGAACAGACGCCGCCGATCCCCGAGACCAGCCAGTGGGCCATTTTCCTGCGCAATCACGACGAGCTGACCCTGGAGATGGTGACCGATGAGGACCGGGACTACATGTACCGGGTCTACGCCGCGGACCCGCAGGCCCGCATCAACCTGGGGATTCGCCGCCGGCTCGCACCGCTGCTCGGGCAAAATCGACGCCGCATTGAGCTGATGAACAGCCTGTTGCTCTCGCTGCCCGGCACACCGGTGATTTACTACGGCGACGAGATCGGTATGGGCGACAATATTTACGTCGGCGATCGCAACGGTGTGCGAACGCCGATGCAGTGGAGCGCCGACCGCAACGCGGGCTTTTCGCGGGTGAACCCGCAAAAGCTCTACCTGCCGGTGATCGTCGACCCCGAGTACCATTTCGAAGCGGTCAACGTCGAGGCTCAGCAGGCCAATCCCCATTCGCTGCTCTGGTGGATGAAACGCCTGCTGGCGGTACGGAAGCGCTTTCGCGCCTTCAGCCGCGGCTCCATCGAGTTCCTGAATCCCGAGAACCGAAAGGTCCTCGCCTTCCTGCGGAAGTGGGAGAACGAACAGGTTCTGGTCGTCGTCAACCTCTCACGCTTCGNNCTCTCACGCTTCGCGCAGTCGGTCGAGCTCGACCTGTCAGAATATCAGCACCGGCTGCCCGTCGAGGTGTTTGGGCGCTCCCAGTTTCCGACGATCGGCGAGGACCCGTATCTGCTCACGTTGGGACCTCACAACTTCTTCTGGTTCACCCTCGAGTCCGCGGAAGTCGCGGGAGAGCCGATCACGATCACGGCGGAAACGCTGCCGCGCATCAGCGTATCCGGGAGCTGGGAGGACGTGCTGCGGGGGAAAGCCAAAATTGCGCTCGAGCGCGTCCTGCCGGGGTATTTGAGGGGACGGCGCTGGTTCGCAGGCAAGGCGCGGCGGATACTCTCAGCCGAGGTCATCGATTCCTTATCCATCCGGCCGAACGGTGCCGGACCCTACGTCGCGCTGGTCGAAGTCGCTTACAGCGAAGGAGATCCCGAGGTCTATCAGCTGCCGCTGAGTTTCGCGCCGGGCGAGGAAGGAGACGAGATCCGCGACGACTATCCACAAGCCGCCGTGGCGCGTCTGGACATCCGGCAAGATGAGGAACGAGTCGAGGGTGTGCTCTACGACGCGACCATTGACCCCGATTTCCTCGACGATCTTCTCGAGATCGTCACCCGGCGACGCGCACGCTCGGGCACGGACGGCTCGATCCGACCGGTACGTACACGTCAGTTCCGGGCCTTGCGCGGCGACCAGGCCACGAAGCTCGTACCGGCCTTGCTCGGAGCCGAGCAGAGCAACACGTCGGCCGTGTACGGGGATCGTTTGATACTCAAGCTGATTCGCCGATTAGATGTCGGCGCCAACCCCGACATGGAGATCGGCCGCTTCCTGACCGAACGCACCTGCTTCCGCCACGCGCCCGCGCTCGCCGGTGGCATAGAGTACAACAGCACGAGCGGCGATACGCGAACGCTGGCCGTGATTCAAGCTTTCGTGCCTAACGAGGGCGACGCGTGGAGCTACACGCTCGACACCCTGGACGGCTTCTTCGAGCGCGTGCTCGCGCAGCCCGCCGGCGCCGAACAGCGGATCGACGCTCCATCCGGCTCGTTGCTCGCCAGGGTCGACGAAGAGGTCCCGGAAGAGGCACGTGATCTGATCGGCGCTTACATGGAGTTCGCGCGTCTGCTGGGTCAGCGAACGGCGGAGCTGCACATCGCGCTCGCCTCTCACCCGGAGGACCGCGATTTCGCACCAGAGCCGATCAACGCGATGTACCGACGATCGATCTATCAGGCCTCGCGCTCGCGCGCCGACCAGGTGCTGGATCTTCTGCGCAAGCGCACCAGCCAGCTGCCGGCCGAGTTGCGACCGTTGGCGCGATCGGTCGTCCATCTGGGCGAGCGTATCGACGGGCGTCTGCGATCGGTAGTGGACAAGAAGGTCGCCGGGATGCGCATCCGTTGCCACGGTGACTACCACTTGGGGCAGGTGCTTTACACGGGGCGCGACTTTTCCATCATGGACTTCGAGGGTGAGCCAGCGCGACCCATCACCGAACGGCGGTTGAAGCGAACACCTCTTCGCGACGTCGGCGGGATGCTTCGCTCGTTTCACTACGCTTCTGTTGCCGCATTGATTCAGGGAGCTCCCCGCCCCGAGGACAGAGCTCGCCTCGAGGTCTGGACACGGTTCTGGTACTACTGGATCGCCGTTGATTTCTTGGGGGCTTACCTCAAGGAAGTGGCGGACACCGGGCTCCTGCCTGAAAACCGCGATCAGCTCGAAGCGCTGCTCGACCTCTGCCTGATCGACAAGGCGCTATACGAGCTGGCCTACGAGCTCAACAACCGCCCTAACTGGGTTCACATTCCTCTGCACGGGATCACCAGCCTTTTCGAAGCTTCTGAGGACGATTGATGGGTAGTGGCTGGTCGCTCGAGCGGGGCGCTACCGCGCTCGCGGATGGGTCCACGCGCTTTTCGGTCTGGGCCCCGAGGGTCGGGACCGCGAGCGTCGTCATAGTAAGCGCGGGCCGCCACGACGAGTATCCCCTGGAGCGACAGTTCGGAGGTACGCTCGAAACCACCGTCCCGGGCGTGGCCGCCGGAGCCGACTATTTTTACCGTTTGGAGGGCGAGCGAGACCGGCCCGATCCGGTCACTCGGCATCAGCCCACCGGTGTACACGGGCCTTCGCGTGTGGTCGACCCTAAGACGTATCAATGGTCCGACAGCGGCTGGCGCGGGCTGGACATGGCCGATCTCCTGATTTACGAGCTGCACGTCGGGACCTTCACGCCCGGGGGCACGTTCGACGCCGTCGTCGAGCGTCTTCCGTATCTTCGTGAGCTCGGCGTCACGGCGATCGAGCTGATGCCGGTCGCCGAGTTCCCCGGCCGCCGCAACTGGGGCTACGACGGCGTGCACCCATACGCCCCGCAGAGCGGTTACGGCGGCCCCGAAGGGTTGCGCCGGTTGGTCGACTCGGCTCACCGCGAAGGGCTCGCCGTCCTTCTGGACGTCGTCTACAACCATCTCGGGCCGGAAGGCAACTATCTCGGCGAGTTCGGCCCTTACTTCACCGATCGCTACAGCACGCCCTGGGGGCAGGCGCTGAACTTCGACGGCCCCGACAGCGATGAGGTGCGACGTTACTTCATCGACAACGCGTTGTACTGGATCACCGAATTCCATATCGACGGCCTTCGACTCGACGCGGTCCAAATGATCTTCGACTTCAGCGCCCTTCACATTCTCGATGAACTCGCCGAAGCCGTTTACCGGGTGGCATTATCTTCTGGACGTCAGGTTCAGGTCATCGCCGAGAGCGACCTCAACGATCCGCGGCTCGTCAGGGGCCGCGACCGCGGGGGCTACGGCCTGGACGCGATGTGGAACGACGATTTCCATCATGCCGTTCACGCGGCGCTAACTGGAGAGAAGAGCGGATACTACGTCGATTTCGGTGGCACCGAGCCGGTCGCACGCTCGATGAGCGATCGATTCGTGCTCGCTGGACGTTACTCCGTCTATCGACGACGGCGGCATGGCGCGCCGGCGGCCGACGTGCCAGCTGACCATGTTGTCGTCTTCATTCAGAACCACGATCAGGTGGGAAACCGTGCCGGCGGCGAGCGTTTGAGTGCTCTCGTCGGACAAGAGAAACTGAGGCTGGCCGCTGCAGTCCTCCTGTTGTCCCCCTATGTGCCACTCCTCTTCATGGGTGAAGAGTATAGCGAGGGCAATCCTTTCTTCTATTTCGTCGATCATGGCGATCCGGGGCTGCTGGAAGCGGTGCGACAGGGACGGCAGCGCGAGTTCGCGTCTTTCGGTTGGCCAGAGGGCATACCGGACCCCGGGTCGGAGGAAACCTTCCGACGCTCGTGTCTCGAACCTCTCCGATCGGAAGAACCGCCGCACTCCGAGCTGGCGCGGCTTTATCGGGACCTGATCCGCCTCCGCAGATCGGAGCCGTCCCTGCGCCCGGCCCGGGCGACTTTCAAGGTCGACTGTGACAGCGAGGCCGGCTGGTTGACGATCGGGTACGAGAGCGCAGGCCGCGACCTATTCGTCGCTCACAACCTCCGGTCCGGTCTTCGAGCGCTCCCAATGTCGGGGCCCGCCGGGCTGTGGACGCGACGACTGGCGACGGACGATAAGCGTTACGGTGGTGACGGCGCGAGCGGGCCTTCCCGCCTGAGCGTCGACGGACAGTCGCCGGTGGTCCTCGAGCTGCCGGGCTTTGTTTCCGTGCTTTACTCGCGAGAGGTGTCGTGATGCGCGTGTGGCCGGGCGAACCGTACCCGCTGGGCGCCACCTGGGACGGCGAAGGCGTGAATTTCGCCCTCTTTTCAGAGCACGCCACCGGGGTGGAACTCTGTTTGTTCGACCCGCAACACGCCGACCATGAAACGACGCGGATCCCGCTGCGCGAGCGGACGAACAACGTCTGGCACGCCTACCTGCCCGATGTCCGACCCGGCCAACTATACGGTTATCGTGTGCACGGCCCGTTTCGGCCCAAGGACGGTTTCCGCTTCAACCCGGCGAAGCTTCTCCTCGACCCTTACGCGAAGGCGATCAGCGGGCCAATCAGCAGCAGCGATACGACATTCGGCTACATCATCGGCGACCCGAAGGAAGATCTGTCGATGGATCCGCGCGACAGCGCAGGCGATCTTCCAAAGTGCGTGGTCGTGGACTCGGCCTTTACCTGGGGTGACGATCGGCCGCCGCGGACGCCCTGGAACCGCACCCTGATTTACGAGTGCCATACCCGCGGCCTCACGATCAAGCATCCCGACGTGCCGGAACAACTTCGGGGCACTTACCTGGCCCTCGCCTCGGAGCCGATCGTAGAACACCTGCAGAAACTCGGCGTCACCGCGGTCGAGCTGCTGCCGGTTCATCATGTGTTGAGCGAACGCCGCCTGGCCGAGCGCGGGCTGGTCAACTACTGGGGTTACAACTCGATCGGCTATTTCGCGCCCGATTGCCGCTACGCGACCGGTTGTCTGGGCGAGCAGGTTCGCGAGTTCAAGATGATGGTGAGGGCGCTGCACAGCGTCGGCATCGAGGTTATTCTCGATGTGGTCTACAATCACACCGGCGAGGGCAGCCGTCTCGGACCGACCGTCTGCTTCCGCGGAATCGACAACAAGTCGTACTACCACCTGAATCCGGACGATCCACGCGAATACGTCGATTTCACCGGAACCGGCAACATGCTGAACATGCTGAACGCCCGGGCCATGCAGCTGATGATGGACAGCCTGCGCTACTGGGCTCAGGAGATGCATGTCGATGGATTCCGTTTCGACCTGGCGCCGGCCCTGGCGCGCGAGCTGTACGAGCTAGGCCGCCTCGCCTGGTTCTTCGATATCATCCAGCAGGACCCCGTACTCTCACGAGTCAAGCTGATCGCCGAGCCCTGGGACCTCGGGCCGGGCGGCTACCAGGTGGGAAACTTCCCTACGGGTTGGGCCGAGTGGAACGGTCGCTATCGTGACACGGTGCGCCGGTTCTGGCGCGGCGACCCCGGCCAGCTCGCCCAGCTCGGGTACCGGCTGTCCGGCAGCAGCGACCTGTACGACCGCGGCGGCCGAAACCCCTACGCCAGCATCAACTTCGTCACCTGTCACGATGGCTTCACGCTGCAGGATCTCGTCAGCTACGAACAGAAGCACAACGAAGCGAACGGGGAAGACAACCGAGATGGAAGCGATGAGAACTACAGCAGCAATTGTGGCGAAGAGGGGCCCACCGAGTCGCTCCATATCATCCGTACGCGCGAGCGGATGAAGCGCAACTTCATCACCACGCTCGCTTTCTCACAGGGCGTCCCGATGATCTCGCACGGCGACGAGCTCGGGCGCACGCAGCGCGGCAACAACAACGCCTACTGCCAGGACAATGAGATCTCCTGGGTGGACTGGGAACTCAGCGACAGAGACCGCGACCTGCTTGAGTTCACGCGTCACGTCTTTTCCTTGAGGGCGCGTCACCCGGTGCTGCGACGGCGGACATTCTTCAGTGGGCGGCCGGTGGGAGATAACGGCATGAAGGACCTGTTCTGGCTGAGGTCTGACGGACAGGAACTGGTCGCCGACGATTGGAGCGATCAAGATAAGCGCGTGCTGGGAATGCTGCTCTCGGGCGAGGCGACCGACGAAGTCGACGAGCGGGGCCGCCTGATCAAAGGCGATACGCTGCTCTTGCTACTGAACGCCAGCAACCGGTCCTGTTACTTCACCCTTCCGACGTTAGAGATTGCGGGCACCTGGACCTATCTTCTTAACACGGCACGACGTGGAGGTGGGTCTTTGCGGGGAGAGGGCGTGCAGCTCGCGCCGCAGTCGCTGATCCTGTTGCGCCATAGACACCGAAAGAGCTGACCCGAAATGAGCCGTGAACCGCGAGAGACTCAGCACAAGTCGCCCCGCTCTCTGCTGACCGTGAACCGTGACCAGCGCGAAAGTTTGTTGTCGGGCAACCATCATGATCCCCACAGCATCCTAGGAGCGCACCGGCAAGGCGACGGCGAGCAACAGGGAGTGGTGATCCGCGCTTTCCACCCTGACGCCACGTCGGTTGAGTGCCTTCTGTCCGGCGAAGAGGTCGTCACGCTCGAACCGCTGGGAGGAGGCGGTCTCTTTGCCGTGTTCCTCCCGCAGGCGGAGCTACCGATGCGCTACCGTCTGCGTTTCAACTTTGCCGACGGTGCGAGCTGGGAGAGGGACGATCCCTACCGTTTCTTGCCCTCACTGGGTGATGTCGACCTGCACCTCTTCAACGAAGGGACACATCGCCGGCTTTGGCACTGCCTCGGCGCGCACCGAAGGCACATCGACGGGGTCGATGGTGTGGCGTTCGCCGTGTGGGCGCCGAGCGCGCGCCGCGTCAGCGTGATCGGTGACTTTTGCCGCTGGGATGGGCGCTTGTTTCCCATGCGGGCCATGGGTAGCTCTGGCATCTTCGAGATATTCATCCCCGAACTGGAGCCGGGCGCGCTGTACAAGTACGAGATCAAGACCAGCGACGGCGCGATCCGAGTGAAGACTGACCCCTTTGCCTTCTTCATGGAGCTGCCTCCGGGTTCGGCTTCGCGGGTCTACTCGTCCAGCTACCGCTGGAGCGATGCAAGATGGACAGCGCGGCGCGCGCAGCGCGAGGCCTGGAAGGAGCCGATGGCGATTTATGAAGTGCACCTCGGTTCCTGGGCTCGGGTCCCGGAAGANNCCGGGTCCCGGAAGAAGGCAACCGGCCGTTGAGCTATCGAGAGATCGCGCCGAAGCTGGTCGAGCACGTCAAGCGCTTCGGTTTCACCCACATCGAGCTGCTGCCCATCAGCGAGCACCCCTTCGCCGGATCTTGGGGCTATCAGGTCAGCGGCTACTACGCGCCGACGTCGCGCTACGGTACGCCTGACGATTTCCGTTACCTGGTCGACCTCTGTCACCAGAATGACATCGGCGTCATCCTCGACTGGGTCCCCGCCCACTTTCCCAAAGACGACTTCGCCCTGAGGCGGTTCGATGGAACCGCGCTGTACGAGCACCAGGATCCGCGATTGGGAGAGCACCCCGACTGGGGCACCTTGATCTTCAATTACGGGCGCAAGGAGGTGTTGAACTTTCTGATCGCCAACGCCCTCTATTGGATCCATGAGTTCCACATCGATGGCCTGCGTGTCGATGCCGTCGCCTCGATGCTCTACCTCGACTACAGCCGCGACGAAGGCGAGTGGATCCCCAACATCTATGGCGGTAGGGAAAACCTCGAGGCGGTCGAGTTCCTCAAAACGCTCAATGGCACCATCGCGGCGGAAGAACCGGGTATCCTGACCATAGCCGAAGAGTCGACCGCCTGGCCCGGGGTCAGTCGTCCGACCTCGGATGGGGGTCTCGGCTTCACCTTCAAATGGAACATGGGCTGGATGCACGATACGCTCGAGTTCTTCAAGAAGGACCCCGTGCACCGAAAATGGCACCTGGATCAGCTCACCTTTGCCATGCTCTATGAATACAGCGAGCGCTTCGTCATGCCGCTCTCGCACGATGAGGTCGTGCACGGAAAAGGATCTTTGCTCAGCAAGATGCCGGGTGACGAGTGGCAGAAGTTCGCCAACCTCCGCCTGCTCCTGACCTACCAGTACACGCGGCCCGGCAAGGTTCTGATCTTCATGGGCTCCGAACTCGCTCCTTACAACGAATGGCATCACGACACCAGCCTGGATTGGCACCTCCAACACGACCCGCTGCGTGTCGGTCTCGCGCGCTTCCTCGAAGCGCTTGGACGGTTGTACCAGCAAACGCCAGCCCTCTGGCGTGACGACCACGAGCACCACGGGTTCTCTTGGATCGATTGCAACGACCGCGACAACACCGTCGTCTCTTACCAGAGGCGCAGCGGCGATGACGCCGTGATCGTGGTCCTCAACTTCACTCCCAGCCCTCGCGAAGGATACCGCATCGGCGCGCCCCAGGGCCGCTACGACGTCATCCTTTGCAGCGACGACCCCGACTTTGGTGGCAGCCAAATCGAGAAGCAGCAGGCCGCCGAGACGGATTCGGTGTCGATTCACGGACATCCCCAGTCGCTGCAACTCAGCCTGCCACCGCTCGGCGCGCTGATTCTGGCGCCTGCGCGTTAGCGTGACCGCTCCGTCGCCGCTTCGCGCGCTGGCGGATCAGGTGGGGATCCTGCCGGAATACGTCGACATTTCGGGGGTCTTGCGTCCGACTTCGGACGACACCCGCGTCGCTCTACTGGCGGCGATGGGTATCGATGCATCGAACCAAACGATGGCCAGAGAAGCCCTCGCCGCCCTCGCTCACGAGTCGGCAGCACGCTTGCTCGCGCCTGTGGCCGTTCATCCCTACCGCAAGAACGCGGGGCCCAGGCTCAGGCTGAACGTCCCGTCCCACCTGTCCGGCCAAACGGCGGACTATCAGCTCACGCTGCGCCAGGAAGGCGGGAATACGCAGACTGTGAGCGGCACGCTGCGCCTTCCCCGTCGGCGCCCAACGGTGACTCTGACGATCCCGGGCATGCCCGGCCTCGGTTACCACCGGGCGGCGCTCGAGCTGAGGGCCCGAGGCGACGCGCTGGCCGCTGAGCAGTCCGTCATCGTGCGTCCCAGCTCGTGTGTTACAACGACGGAACTGTTCCATGACCGCCGCCTATTTGGCATCTGGACCCACCTCTACTCGCTGCGGCGGGCCGAGGATTGGGGCGTGGGCGATTTTACAGCTCTTGTCGGCCTGACCGATTGGTCGCGCTCGATCGGTGCTGCGTTCGTCGGTCTGAACCCGCTGCACGCCCTCCGAAACAGCGGCTACGACGTCAGCCCTTACAGCCCCGTGAGCCGGCTGTTCTACAACAGCGCCTACCTCGACATTGCGGCGGTCCCCGAGTTCGCGGAGTGCGGTGAGGCGTGCGCCCTCGCCGATTCGCCCGAGTACTGTGAGGCCCTCGCTCGACTGCGCACAGCCAAGTTCGTCGATTACGATGCGGTGATGGCGCTCAAGCGGCCCGTGCTCGGTCTCCTGCACCGCACCTTCGAGGAGCGACATGGGCGTTCCACCACCGAGCGCGGTCGCGCCTACGCGACCTTTATCGGTCGGCACGGACCGCCGCTCGAAGACTTCGCGACGTTCCTCGCTCTGAGCCAGCATCTCGGCACACAGGGGCAGAGAGATTGGCGAGCCTGGCCGGCGGACTACCGCGACCCGCGGTCGGCGGCTGTGCGGCAATTTCGGCGCTCGCACCGAGCCGAGATCGATCTGCAGATGTGGATTCAGTTCGAGCTCGATCGTCAGCTCGGGGCGGCGGCGGCATCCGCTCGCCGGCTACCGATCGGCCTTTATGGCGACCTCGCCATCGGCAGCGCGGCGGATGGGAGCGATGCCTGGGCCTTCCCCGGCTTGTTCTTGAGCGGGGCCCATGTGGGCTCGCCGCCCGACGATTACTCGATCGTCGGTCAAGATTGGGGACTGCCGCCGGTCGACCCACGCCGACTGCGTGAGGACCACTATCGATACTGGATCCTGCTGCTACGGAGCAGCCTGCGGCACATGGGCGCGCTCCGAATCGATCACGTGATGGGCCTGTTTCGACAATACTGGGTCCCCGCAGGACGCCCGGCGACGGAAGGAGCTTACGTTCGTTATCCCGCCAACGACCTTCTCGGCATCCTAGCCCTGGAGAGTCAACGGCATCGCGCTTTGATCATTGGCGAGGATTTGGGAACAGTCCCGCACGCACTTCCCTCCGTTCTCGCCCGCTGGGGCATCCTCTCGTCGCGGGTTCTCTACTTTCAGAAGGACCGTAGAGGGCGTTTTCGCCCCTCGCGCACCTACTCGAAGCGCGCCCTGGTTACGGCCAACACCCACGATCAGCCACCGCTCGCCGGCTACTGGGCCGGTCGCGACATCGAGCAGCGGCGCGAGGCGGGCGAGCTAGCCAGCGAAGAGCAGCTGGCCGCGGCTCGGGCCGCGCGCGCGCAGGAACGGCGCGCTTTGATCGCGCGACTGGCGGCGGAGCGTTGCCTGGACAGCCGGCGAGCCCCCGACTCCCACTCGGAACTGTGCGCGGCGGTGCATGCCTTTCTCAGCCGCACACCCGCTCCGCTCGTCGGAATCCGGCTTGACGACCTGTCGGGGGAAACAGAATCTGTGAACCTGCCGGGGATCGGGATGGACCGGCACCAGAATTGGTCGCGGCGCCTCGATCACAGTTTGGAGCAGCTCCAGGATGATCCCGAGGTGAGGCGCGCGCTCTCCGGTGTAGCGGACCGGCGCGCCCCAACCTAGCCGGCCGGCCAGCTCCGCCGATGACAGCGATCCTTTCCACCTATCGCATTCAACTGCGTCCGGATTTCGGCCTCAACGCCGTCGGCGCCCTCGTCCCCTACCTCGCCCGGCTCGGCGTGAGTCACGTTTATCTCTCTCCCTTGCTGCGGGCGCGCTCGGGCAGCGACCACGGCTACGACGTGGTCGATCCCACGATGCTCAACCCAGCGTTGGGCTCGGAGGCTGATCTCGAAGCGCTGGTAGATACGTTGCGACGCCACGACATGGGGCTGATCCTCGACGTCGTCCCGAACCACATGGCTACCGGCAGCGAGAACCGCTTCTGGGAGGATGTTCTGATGCACGGGCCCGCCTCGGCCTTCAGCCACTGGTTCGACATCGATTGGGGTGCGCCCGAGGCGCGGCGACCACGACGGATCTTACAGCCAGTGCTCGGAGAGAGGCTCGGTCGCGTGATCGCCCGCGGCGAGCTGAAGATCGTATTGCGCGATAGGCAATTTCGCATCGAGTAC
>JABAOH010161485.1_pt2 | contig 21774 bp, 19 predicted proteins | sample 7062181 | NCBI WGS metagenome assembly JABAOH01 (sample SAMN14538630, study PRJNA623070) | marine sediment metagenome | biome: marine biome [ENVO:00000428]; feature: marine pelagic biome [ENVO:01000023]; material: deep marine sediment [ENVO:00002113]; isolation source: pool of 5 deep marine... | reverse complement strand
TGCAGCTGAATGCCGACCTCTCCAGGGCCTGGCCGGTGATCACCGAAATGCAAGACCCGCCCGCCGACGCCGACGACTGGCGCGAGGTCAAGGACAAGCTGCAATACCTCGAGCGCTAGCAGCCGCCAGAATCTCAATCTCCTACCCATTCCCGTTGTGCTACGCCTACAATTAAGGTGTGAGCAACTATGAATCAATTCACAAGAGATCAATAGAGAACCCGGAGGAGTTCTGGGCCGAGGCTGCCGCCGCGATCGATTGGGACACGACATGGAACCGGGTGCTGGATGACAGCAACAAACCGTTCTACCGATGGTTCGCCGGTGGGCGACTGAACACCTGCCATAACGCCCTCGACAGGCATGTCGATGGCGGCCGCGCCGACCAGGCCGCCCTCATTCATGACAGCCCGCTGACCGATAGCCGGCAGACGTTCACCTATCGCGAGTTGCGAGATGCAACCGCTTTGTTTGCCGGCGCGCTTGTCGCGAACGGCATCGGCAAAGGAGACCGGGTCATCGTTTATATGCCGATGGTTCCGGAGGCGATCATTGCCGTAATGGCTTGCGCACGCATCGGCGCCGTTCACTCGGTTGTATTTGGCGGTTTCGCCTCGAATGAGCTTGCCACACGCATCGACGATGCCAGGCCTAAAGCGATTGTTTCCGCATCCTGCGGCATCGAGCCTAACCGCATCGTTGCCTATAAGCCGCTGCTCGATCACGCAATTGACCTGGCGTCGCACAAGCCGGATGTCTGCATCATTCTGCAACGTCCGCAGCAGCAGGCAGAGTTGACTGCTGGCAAAGACATCGACTGGCGGGAAGCTGTCGCCGGAGCAAGGCCACACGATTGTGTCATCGTCGATGCAACCGATCCCCTGTACATTCTTTACACCTCCGGAACGACCGGGGAACCCAAAGGGATCGTGCGTGACAATGGCGGCCACGCCGTCGCGCTGCACTGGACGATGAAGAACATCTACGGCGTCGATCCCGGCGAGGTGTACTGGGCCGCGTCGGACATCGGCTGGATCGTCGGCCATTCGTACATCATGTATGCGCCCCTGCTGCACGGTAATACGACGATCCTGTACGAGGGCAAGCCGGTTGGTACGCCCGATGCGGGAGCCTTCTGGCGTGTCGTTTCAGAGCACGGGGTTGCCTGCATGTTCACCGCGCCCACGGCATTCCGCGCGATAAAGCAGCAGGACCCGGACGGCGCGTTGATCACAAATTATGACCTGTCCCGTTTTCGCACGCTGTTCCTTGCAGGAGAGCGGTGCGATCCTGACACGCTGCACTGGGCGCAAGACAAACTCGGCGTTCCCGTAATCGACCACTGGTGGCAAACGGAAACCGGCTGGGCCATCGCATCCAATTGCGTCGGCATCGAGACGCTGCCGGTCAAGGCCGGGTCCGTCGCGCGCGCCGCGCCGGGCTGGGATGTCACGGCGCTGGACGCCGATGGCGCGGAAGTGCCTCCCGGGCAGGTCGGCGCAATCGCCTGCAAGCTGCCGCTGCCTCCGGGCACCCTGCCCGGCTTCTGGCAAGCCGATGATCGTTTCCGGAAGTCCTATCTCGAACGGTTTGCAGGCTACTACGAAACCGGCGACGCCGGCTTCATCGATGAAGACGGATACATCTACGTCATGTCACGCACCGATGACATCATCAACGTCGCAGGCCACCGTTTGTCGACCGGCGCCATCGAAGAGGTGCTTGCGGCGCATCCCGATGTGGCGGAGTGTGCCGTCATGGGCGTCGCCGACGATCTCAAGGGCCAGGTCCCGGTCGGCTTGCTGGTCTTGAAAGCGGGTGTCGATCGAGATGCCGACGACATCATTGCAGAAGTGATCAGCATGGTCCGCGAACGCATCGGCCCGGTTGCCGTGTTCAAGAAAGCCGTCATCATCAGCAGCTTGCCGAAGACGAGATCGGGGAAGATCTTGCGCGGCACGATGCGCAAGATCGCCGATTGCGAAGAGTATCGGGTTCCCGCGACGATCGAGGATCCGCTGGTGCTCGATGAGGTCCGAAATGCGATGCGCTCCATCGGCTACGCCGATCCGCCACAATGATTCACACGGGGAGTAAACAATGTACCGAATCCAGCTTCTTTTGCTGGCGCTCGTTTGCCTGACCGCCAGCGCCGATCAGCATGGCGACGGACCGCCCAACCCATGCCACATGTATTATCCGAATATCCCTGGCGAACTTCTGCTCGAGAACGACAAGCTGGTCGTGCAACGATTCATCATCGAAGCGGGTCAATGGGAAGGTATTCACCGGCACCCGCCGGACCAGCTGTACATTCACGTCAAAGGCGGCGAATGGACGGTCAAGTACGGCGATGAGGCCACGACCAGTTACTCGCCTGACGGGAAAATCGGCTGGAGCGATAGCGCGACCGAGATGAGTGCAATGCATGAATCCGGGAATACCGGCGACGAACCTATTGACCTGATCTGGGTGACCTTGAAACCCGGCTGCATGGCACCGCCGGCGGAAGACGCGTGAAGAAACTCGTCGCAACGGTCGTTTCCGTGCACTCGGGCAACAATGATGACCTGAGCAAGGAAGCACACGACTCGATCCGGGTAGAGCTGGATGGCATCGTCGGTGACCGCCATCGCTCTTATGTCCGTGACACCTGGAAAAACGACAAGCAGCCTTATGGAACGCAAAGGCGAAACGAACGGCAGTGGTCGGCCGTATCAGTCGAGGAATTGCAGGAAATCTCCGCTGAGATGGATCTGAAAGAGCCGCTCACGGCTGCCAGCCTCGGGGCGAATTTGTGCATCGAAGGCATCGATCAATTGTCGCGATTACCAAAAGGCACGCTATTGCAGTTTCCGTCGGGTGCCGAACTGATCGTCGAAGAATACAACCCGCCTTGCGGCGACATGAGCAAGATCCAGGCATCGCTGCACGAAACACGATCAGGCGAGCCCGTGTCGGACACGACTTTTTCCAAGGCAGCAAAACTGAAGCGCGGCATCGTCGGCGTGGTCGAGGCGGCCGGCGTTGTCAACGCCGGCGACGAAGTGACAGTCGTGCTTTACGAGACACCAAGCTGGCTCGAACACGCCAGCGGCTAGTCAACCCGTCTGAACAGCGGCAGCACGCCGAGACGGTTCTTCATCTCCACTTCTTCGCCGTCACTGTTACGCAGCGGTTTCGGCGGGTTCGATTTTTGCGTCAGCGCGGTGACGACGAGCATCGTCAACAGGCAGGCAATTAATCCCAGCATGTCGCCGGCCAGGTTCGGCGCGAACAGCATGGTCCCGAGCCAGGTAAGGAAACCAACGGCCATTGCCACCAACGCACCGGTGCGGTTCGCTTTTTTCCACCAGATGCCGAGAATGAACGGCGCAATGACCGCTGCCAACAGAACCGAATTGGCGTCCTGAATGAGGTCGTATACGGCCTGCACTTCGAGTCCGACGTAAACAGCAAAGGCGCCGAAAACCGGCACGGCAATCCGCGTTGCCATCAGTCTCGCGCGATCATCGGCGTCACGCTTGAAAAGCGGCAGAATGTTCATGCTGAAGACGCTGGCCGCCGCGAGCAGCGCGCTGTCCGCACTGCTCATGACGGCGGCGATCAGCGCGCCGACGAAGATCGCGATGGCGACCGGGTGCAGGTGTGCCAGCGCCAGTTCCGGAATAACGGCTTCGGTTTGCGCGATTCCGGGCATCGTCGCGCCGGCGATGATACCGAGCATGGCCGGGACCATGCCAAGCACAAAGTACGACGTTCCCGCGAGATAAAATGAATTCTGTGCGACCTGTTCGCTCCTTGCCGCGAACGCACGTTGTAACAGTGTCTGCGCCATCATGTCGGCCAATCCGAAGATCAACCACGCACGGAGATAGTTCAGCCAGGCTTCCCAGGTGTTTACTGCCGGGATGATGCGAAACGTTCCTTCCGGCAGTCGTGGCGCGATCGCGCCCCATCCCCCGACGTCGATCAGCACGACGACCAGCAACATGATCAGGCCGATTGCGACGAGGATGATCTGCACGAGATCGGTGAGCGCAACCGCCCACAGGCCACCTGCGACCGTATAAACGAAAACGACGAGGGCGCCTGCGAGTATGCCGATTTCCATGGGGATTCCGGTCAGTGACTGGAACACGAGGCCGAATGCCACCAGCAGGCCGGCGGTCCAGCCGATGTTCGAAATGATCAGCCCCGTTGCGGCTATTGTTGCCGCCGTTTTGCCGTAACGATTCTCGAAAAAGTCGATGACTGTGTACAGACGCAGGCGACGGAACATACGGACGAAGAAAAAACCGACCAGGAAGAATACGAGTGCGGCGCCGAAAGGATCGGCAATGACGCCGAGCAGGCCGTCTTCATAGGCAGCACCGGCGGCTCCGAGGATCGTACCGCCGCCGAACCACGTGGCAGCGAGCGTCGCGCTACCAATCCACAACGGCATGTTGCGTCCTGCCACGATGAAATTTTCGGTCGTGTCGGATCGTTTCGAGGCCCACATGCCGATGATCAGCATGCCGACCAGGTATACACCGACGCCCGTAAAAATAATCGCTTGAGTGCTCACCGGGATTTGTCTTTCTTATTGTTATTCTTGGTCCATACGCGACAGCGGCACGCCGGCCGCAAACGAGGTCTGTTGAAGCATAACAGACCTGCGGCGCAAGTAAGCAGAAGACGTCGGATGCACGGTTCAAGGTGGCCGCTGCAGGGCGACGATAGAGACGAACGCGGGTCCGTGCGGCGTCGAGCCGCGCTGACGGCTAACCCTCGACGATGCCGCTGATCCTGAAGCCCGCCGCCCGACGCGCCGCATTTTGTGGCGACATCAACAACCGAGTGCCCGGGCTTTCTGCGGGCTAATCCATCAGGATATTATGAAGAGGCGATGCATGCCTCCGCCGATAACGATTTACGATGCCGTGTCCTCTTTGGTGTCGATACGATCACAGCTTTACCCGAGGAATTAGCCCGGCTTTCGAAAGAACGCGCCCTGATACTTTCAACGCCGCAGCAAAAGAATCAGGCTGAACATGTCAGGCAATTGCTCGGCAATGCCGCGGCGGCGGTGTTTTCCGGTGCGGCGATGCACACGCCCGTCGAAGTTACCGCCGAGGTAATGCGTATCGTTGCGGAAAAACACATAGATTGCATTGTGGCGATCGGTGGCGGTTCAACCACGGGATTATCCAAGGCGATTGCATACAGGACCGGTCTGCCGCAGCTCGTGATTTCGACGACGTATGCCGGTTCCGAAATGACGCCCATTCTCGGGCAAACCGAAGACGGTGAGAAGACGACGTTGATCGATGCAAAGGTCATTCCGGATGTCGTCATCTATGACGTACGGCTGACGCTCTCATTACCGCCGGATATCTCGGGAACCAGCGGCATCAATGCCATCGCACATGCGGTCGAGGCGCTTTATGCGAAAGACAGGAACGCCGCGACATCGGCGATGGCCGTGGAAGGCATTGAAAAACTCGCGCGCGCGTTACCCGTCATCGCCCGCGATCCACAGGACCTGGACGCCCGCAGCGATGCGCTGGCTGGCGCGTCGCTGTGTGGCCGATGCCTGGCGCAAGTCGGCATGGCGTTGCACCACAAGCTTTGCCACACGCTGGGTGGCACGTTCGGCCTGCCCCACGCGCCAACGCATACCGCGGTCCTGCCGCATGCCGCCGCATACAATGCACAAGCAGAACCGGTTGCAATGCAGCAGATAGCGCAGGCCCTCGGTAGCGATTCCGCACCGCTGGGCCTTTACGAACTGGGGCATACGGTTAAGGCAAAAATGGCACTGCGCGATCTGGGACTCAGGAGAGCGGACCTGGACCGGGCGGCCGATCTCGCCGTACGCAAGCCGTACTGGAACCCGCGGCCCTTAGGGCGCGATGCCATACGCGAGCTGCTGCAGAATGCCTGGGCCGGTGATCCACCGCAATAAAGCAGTACACTTGCAGAACAGCGGATCTTGATGACGAGGGAACCTGGTTGGCCAAATCGCCTTTTCGACCTTTTCAGCCGAAACCGGAACAGTTGGCGCTGGTGCCCGAAATTTCCGGCAATGTGATCAACGGCGTCGGTGAAACGGAAGTTCGCCGGCCACGCTATGTCTACTGGCACGATCCGGATTCGCTGCCGCATGGTGAGATGCAAAAGTGGTTTTACACCCAGAACATGGATCACGAAGCGATTCTGAAAGCACGTGCGGATCGCGAAATTGTGCATGCCATCGAAGTGACACCCGTAAGCGGTGAACCATTGCAACAAGCGGCCGAGGACTGGACGAAACAAATCACGGCCCATGCGGCGACGCTGGGTTTTGAGTTATTCGGCATCACCCGTTTCAATCGGGAGTGGTGTTTTCAAGGCATTGAAATCGATCGTGAGTGGATCATCATGATCGGCGTCGCCCATGACTACGAGGAAATCAGCAAAGCACCACACAACGACGCGGGCGCGGAGGTAATCAGGCAATACGGCCGCGCCAGCAAAGCGTCGAAGGATGTCGCAAGCTGGATCCAGGAACGCGGCTGGGCGGCCGATCCGTACTTCGGACCGTGGTCGGGCTCCTTTACCATGATTCCGCCCGCGATCGACTGTGGGTTCGGTGAACTCGGCAAGCACGGCTCGATTATCAACAAGGACTACGGATCTTCATTCCGGCTCGCTGCCGTATTGACCGACGTGCCGCTGGTTCCGACGCCGAGCGTGTCCTATAACGTCGATGATTTCTGCAGTCGTTGCCAGGTCTGCAGCAATGCCTGTCCCCCCGATGCGATATTGCCGGACAAGGCGATGGTGCGGGGCCGTATGAAATGGTACGTCGACTTCGACAAGTGCATCCCGTTCTTTAACGAACATGCCGGATGTGCGATCTGCATCGCCGTCTGCCCGTGGAGCATCCCCGGCCGGGGGCCGCGGATCGTCGCGCAACTGCAGCGCAGAGCTGCTCGAAAGCGGGCCGGATCCGCGTCAAATACACGTTCCTAAGTAACTGATTTCACTAATCTGTTGGCGGTCTCGGCCAGCAAGCTGCTATGCTTGGCTTAGGCGCGACAATAGCGCTCCGTGGAAGCGAAATGGCCAAACAAGAAGAACCTGTACTCCTGCGTGAGACCAGCGATGGCGTCGCCACGCTAACCCTGAATCGGCCGGGCCAGCGCAACGCCCTGTCGATGGCACTGATGGGCGAACTCAACACGGCGCTCGCCGATATCGCCGCTGCCAATGACGTCGAGGCCGTCGTCATTCGCGGCAATGGCCCGGCTTTTTGTGCCGGCCATGACCTGAAGGAGATGCGCGCCGACAATCGCGAAGATGCACATCAGCGAACATTCAGGGAATGCACCAAGTTGATGACCGCAATCGTCAAGCTTCCCAAACCGGTGATCGCCCGCGTGCACGGCATTGCAACCGCGGCCGGTTGCCAGCTGGTAGCGACATGTGACCTCGCGATCGCGGCTGATGATGCGCGGTTCGCGACGCCAGGGGTGAATATCGGCGTGTTTTGCTCGACACCGATGGTGGCATTGAGTCGCAATGTCGGGCGCAAGCATGCGATGCAAATGCTGCTGACCGGAGAGATGATCGACGCGGCCACCGCCGAAAGATTTGGCCTGATCAATCGCGCCGTATCCGCGGAAGAACTCGACGATGCCGTCAACGAACTCGTGCAAAGAGTCCGTTCCAGGTCTGCCGTGGCAATCCGTTACGGCAAAGCAGCATTTTACGAACAGCTCGAGTATGGACTCGAAGAAGCATACGAATACACCGCTGCCATCATGGTCCATAACCTGATGACGCACGATGGTGGAGAGGGAATCGATGCGTTCATCGAAAAACGCCGGCCGAAATGGACCGGCACATAGCTAATGTGAACAAGTATCGTTTTATCTTCGACCCAATTCGTGAATACGCGGAGACTCGCGGCGAACATACCGCATTGATCTATGGCGATCGCCTGACCAGTTACGGCGAACTCGAGCAACACGCAAATCGTGTTGCGCATGGCCTGTCGTCGCTGGATCTGAAGCCCAGAAGCCGTATCGCGGTCCTGACCGGAAACAACGATTACTTCTTCGAAATCTGGCTCGGAGCGGCACTCAGTGGTTTCGTGCTGACGCCGATCAATGCCCGGCTCGCGCCGCCCGAAGTTCTGTATATCCTGAACGACAGCGAGGCTGAAGTATTAATTGTCGATGGGCCCTTCCAGGGGCTGGTTGAAGGAATCGCAGGGGACCTGTCCACGGTCCGCCACATTATTTCACTGGACAAGCACTCCGACTGGCCGCTTTTTTCGAACTGGCGCAGCGAACAACCTGCGGACCGTTTCGATGCAAGCGGCGATCCGGCAGACACCATGGTGCAGATGTATACCAGCGGGACGACCGGTTTTCCAAAAGGCGTCGAACTGAACCACACCGGTGTACTCGCATGTGCAAGAGCAATGATGGGCGCCACCGCGTGGGATCCGGGCGAAGTGGTCCTGATCACCGCGCCGCTTTTTCACACGGCCGGATCCGCCTGGGCCAATTCGGGATTACAGAGCGGTGGAACAGTCGTGCTTCTGAGAGAGACCACGCCGGCAACCATTTTGAATGCGCTTGAAGAAAACAGAGTAACGGAGGTCTTGCTCGTTCCTGCCGTCATCCAGATGCTAATGCAGTCTCCCGATTGCGCGAGCCGGGATTTCTCGGCCCTGAAGCGCATCCTGTACGGTGCTTCTCCAATTTCTGTGCCGGTGCTGCGCCAGGCGCTGCAGACATTCGGCTGTGAAATGGAACAGGGGTACGGGCTCACGGAGACCGTTGGCCCCGTGGCAATGCTGCTGCGGGAAGATCATGCAAATGACGATAAATTGCGGTCATGCGGCAGAGCCGTGCCCGGTTCCGAAATTCGTGTCGTTGATGCCGACGGAGACGATTGTGCGCCCGGAGACGTCGGAGAAATCATCGTCTCCGGTGTGCAGGTCATGAACGGGTACTGGAATCGACCCGACGATACGGCGGCGGCGATCAAGGATGGCTGGATCCATACCGGCGATGCCGGGTATTTCGACGCAGATGGTTACCTGTACATTCATGATCGCCTGAAAGACATGATCGTATCCGGGGCAGAAAACGTTTACCCGGCCGAAGTCGAGCGCGCACTGCAGGGTTTTCCGGGCCTCGCCGACGTGGCTGTCATCGGAGTTCCCGACCTGCAATGGGGGGAAGCGGTCAAGGCCGTGGTCGTCGCACAGCCGGGAACGAAGCTTTGGGAGAGAGACATCATCGAGTACGCACACGCGCGCATTGCCGGATACAAATGCCCCAAGTCGGTAGACTTTGTCGACGCCATTCCGCGTAACCCGTCCGGCAAGATCCTGAAAAAAGATCTTCGTGCCCCTTACTGGGAGGGGCACGAGCGCAAGGTATCCTAGCCCCCGTGAGTTATCGTGCAGGAAAACCCGCGAGCGGAAACGCTGCAACAGATACCGCCCGGATCGCATCCAGGACAGAGCAGATCAAGCAATTTGCGCTCGACGCCGGCGGTGACGTGGTGGGCATTGCCGATCCGCAATCCTGGGACGAATATGTTCCCGAGGGTTACCGGCCGCATGACATCCTGCCCGGCGCAAAAAGCGTTATTGTCGTGGGCGTGCGTGGACCGACTGCCGGCGCCTGGCGCAGCCCGAATCACCGCGTCATGGAGGTCAACGGCTACGATTTCCGCAACGATGCTTCCATTCACCGCGTGGCCGACATGATCGAAAAGGAGTTCGATCACCAGGCAATCCAGGCGCCGGGCCTGCCGACCAGCGGCCACCTGCCGCCGATGAGCATGATGCTCGCCGCGGTGCTCGCAGGACTCGGCACCCGTTCCCTGGCGGCAAATATCATTCTCAACCCGAAATACGGGCTGCTCTATTATTCCGCGTGCATCACGACTCTTGAATGTATATACGACAAGATGCTGGAACAGGACGTGTGTCCGCATCGTATGTGCGTCGAGTCCTACAAGAGATTCGGCAAGACACCGTGTCTCGCCGCGTGTCCTGCCGATGAAGGCGGTTGCCTCGACGGAAAGATCAGCGATGCAGGACGTATCGAGTATTCCTACTACGATCGCGAACGCTGCGTGTCACGTGCGATGAACTTCGGCATCAACAGTTTTCAGAAGGCCCTGGCACAGATCGTCGCCGAGCAAGACAAGGATCGTCAGGAATCGATGATTCATTCCGATTTCTTCTCGCGTTCCTGTTCCGCGATCACGCATTACAAGGAGTCCGTGGCACAGTGCTTCGAGTGCATGCGCGTCTGCCCGATCGGGCGTGCGGAGCGAAAACTGCAATGACCTCGCAAAAAAAAATCGACTTCGAGTCCGCGAAATCCGAACTGGCTGCGATCGCGGTAAAAAGCGGTGCGCTCGTCGCGGGCGTCGCAGCCGCTGATGCATTCGATGCTGCGCCGGAAGGCTACCGGCCGGAGGACATGCTGCCGCATGCCAGGTCCGTGTTTGTCGTCGGCGGCGCGCAGCCGCGCGCCGGCGACTGGCAGAGCCCCAATTACCAGCACATGGAGGTCACGACGACGGGTGACCGGGTGCAGACGCTGGCACTCAAGATGGCAAAGATCATCGAGGACCGGTTCGCCTATTACGCGGTGTGCGTGCCGCCCGGCGTGGACCGCGGGCAGCAGCCGTTCATGAGCATTGCGATGGCCGCCGATCTCGCGGGCTGCGGCTCGAAGAGCCTGGCCGGCCCGGTGCTGCATCCGGAGTACGGCTTCATGTTCTATGCCGCCATCGTCACGACGATGCCCTTGCCGGCGGACCCGCCGCTGGATCCGCCGGCCTGTCCGGCACCCGAATGCGTCGCCATGTACGACGCGGAAGGCACGACGCCCTGTTTGCGCACCTGCCCGATAGATGCGGGAGGCTGTCTCGACGGCAAGATCGAAGACGGCCGCTTCACGGACAGGCGTTATGACGCGGAGCGCTGTGCAACGAGAGTACACAACTACTGGGTGCCCGGTTTCCAGAAAGTGCTGGGCGCGGCCCTGCGGGAGCCGGACCCCGAGACGCAGAAAATGATGCTCTATTCCAGCCTGTTCAGCCGCACCTTGTGGTCGATGACCTACTCGAACGTCGCGCAGGCGCAGTGCGCTGAATGCATGCGCGTCTGCCCTGTCGGCCTGGAATACAGAACAAAGAAGTAAGGAACTGGCAATGAATTTTTATTTCGTCGACCCCGACACCTACAAAAAATACAAGGATGAAATCCTCGAGCTGTCGCACGCGGTACAGGTCAATTTCCAGGAACACCTGCCGGCTGAAAAACGACAGCCAGGCCTTACGGACGAGCAGATCGCAAAAAAACTCGGTCTCGACCTGCAGACGGTCAGGGAAATTCGCTGCGTCGCCGAAAGGGACAAGTATCCGATCGACGAGTTCGAAGCGGCGATCCGCTTCAAGGAAAAAGCATGCCGCGACTATGCGAAACGGGGCATTTCCGCCGTCATGGAAAAATACGTCAAGGCATCGAAAAAGTAACTTCCGGCAAGTAACTGCGCCAGGCGCCCGGCCCGCATGAGCCGGGCGCCTGCCAGCCAGTGCTGATCGCTTAACGGGTGATCAGTCGCCGACCTTGCCGAGCACCACAGCAATGACGGCACCGGCGATACCACCGCGGACGGCTTCAAGAACCGTGTCGGCTATCACCGCTGTCAGATTGTTGAGGTTCGTGAAACCGAAATAAATGAAGTCGACGGTGCCCCAGAGCAGGAAGCCAACGATGGCACCGGTCTTCAAACCACTTACGAGCGAGTCTGGTCCGCCGCGCGCTTCCATCATTAGCGTGATCAACGCGGCATAAAGTAAAGTGCCGAGTGCCATTGCCCAGATGATCTGTTCCTCGCGCTGCACTCCCTCCGCCGTACCTGCGTTCGCCGCGAAGAAATCGGCAAACAGCGTCTCCCAGAAAACGAAGCCTACGGCGTACAGGACGACCAGGCCAGTGATACTGCCAATCGACAAACGTTTCACATTCATTTTTTCCTCCCAGTTGCTTCATCGCCGGCAGAAACGAGCCTTGCTGCGAATCGCCNNTCTTGTGTCGCAACAAGCATAGGAGATGACAAGCAGCTCCGCCATATCCCGATCAGGAAAAATGGGGTCGAAGCGGATTTTTATTGCGCCCGCAACTCGCGAATGGTTTTCATGGCCATGAAGCCGACGAAGACGACGCCCATTATCAGGCCGAGCCACAGCAGCACGGTTTGCCAGTTGATCTGCGTGGTCGCCACCAGTCGGTCCGGCCCGCCAAGTGCGTAGCGCTGCCCGAGGCTTGCTTCGACCACTCCGCCGTTCCGCTCGGCCAGGTCTGCCAGGGACTGCGCACCATAGATTCTCTGTTGTGGAAACTGGTGCAGTGCGTCGTCCGCGTTGCCGGCAGCCAGTACGAACGGGGGCTGTCCTTGCGCAAGAAACAGCAGTTTGTCCGGCCGCCAGCCTACCTCCAGCTGCACATTTGCATTTGCCGGTCCGCGCGTAAGGATAATTTTGAAGCGGCTCGATCTCGCTTTATTAATTTTTATCGGCTCACTCATCACCGCGTTGTCGTTACGGATGATGTGATGATAGGAACCGTGGGCTGCTTCGAGCCAGCGATCGCGACGTTCCGACCAGTACATGACGCGCGCAGAAATTACCGTGTTGGGCTCGGGCAGAACGACGCGCAGCCGATCGACCACCGGCGCGCCGCCGAGGGAATATATTCGCCCGCCGTCTTCGGCATCGACGCTGTCCGATTCCAGGGTAATAAACTTCCTGGATGTGTCCGGAGTGCCCTGCACATACACGCCCATAACCTGCGACAGGTGCCATTCGTCTGGCAGGCCTTTCCAGCGGATGCGCAGGAAATCGAAATCACCGCGGCGCAGTACGATGCGCCGTTGCTCGATGCTTTCCGAGTCCTCGCGCAGGTAGGCGACCACGGCCGAGCCCACGGCTATCCATTGCTGCAGGTCATTGCCGCCGTCGACCATGACCTGGCCCATGAAACCGGGCTCTATCTGGCCCCAGACCAGGTCTATCGCGGAGACGATGCCGTCGCTTTGCCTTGTGTCGAGGATGTAGGCAACCAGCCGCTGGCCCCCGTCCGGCGCCAGCAAAGCCCCGAGATCGACTTTGAATCGTGTGCTGTCGCCCTCGCGTTCGAGCGTCAGTCTGTCATCATCGGCGCGGCTTTCCGCTTCATAAAGCGGCAGCACAGGCAGCGGATTGCTCTGTTCGATTGATTCCCGGTGTTCTGTGGGCGGCTCGAATATCCGTGACAGCGGATTTCCCGCACCGTTGTAGACGCCGACGTCACGCAGCGCCGGGTCGGTCACCGACTGGTTCACCTCGAGCGGAAGCTCGACCGCATAGAAACTGGCTGTCTCACTTACTTCGATGGGAAAGCCCCAGGCGTAAGCGGAGATTTCGGGTGCGTCAGCAGACGCGTTATCCGGTTGCGCGGCGCTCGCAAGCGGCAACAGCAGGAAACAAGTAACTAACAGAGCCGGCTTCATTCTTTCTTGCCGCTGGCGCTGGCTTCTCGCGGCGGTGCCGGCGCGTAGTAGCCGACCACGAGTAGCAGTGCGCCGACGCCGAGGAAGGAAACAATCCTGGCGACCGTGCCGGTATTACCGAGATCGACCATGAACAGCTTGATCACGACAATTCCCATCAAACCGGTACCGACCATCCAGACCCAGCGCTTCTGATAACGCGCGCCCCAGATCATGCCGCCGAAACCGAGGATGGCCCAGTAAATCGAGAGCGCGGACTGGACCGAAACCGAATTTGCCAGCGCTCTCTGCTGCCACGCAACCTCACCCAAATGATGCACACCACGTACCACGCCTATCGTGGTGAGCACCAGGGCGGTCAGCGACCACATGATAGTCGCGAGCCGCAATCCCTCCTGGCCGAGCCGCTCGCTGCTCGTTTTCAGGGTGACAATCAGCAGCAGTGCGGCTCCCAGGGCAACGATCGTCAATACGTCGAACGGATTGAGTATCGGAACATACGGTAACGGACTTGGGTTGCCCGGATTATCGACGCCGGCTACGGCAACCGCCAGCAACTGCATGATTATCAAAACTGCCGCTGCCGCCAGGTATGCACCCCGGTAACGTTGTAATGGCCACGCAATCTTCTGCCGCGCAAGCAATATAAAAAACGCGCCGAGCGAAGGTATAAGCATGGCGGCACTGCCGGACCACACCATGCTCAGATCAGCCTCGCCGATTCGCCAGTGGACTTCGTAGGCAATGATCGCGGCAATGATCAGCACGCCGGCGAAATGCCAGCCCGATTCGACGTGACCATCGCCAGGATCATAGGCACGAAGCAAAGCGAAATGCGCGACGGCAGCCATTATCCAGGAGAGCGTGCCAAGGCCTTCGAGCACATGATAGTGTTCGAATATATAAAGGAGTGCGACCAGCGGCAGCAACGGCAGGAAGCCAAGCGTCGAGCGTCTCGCCGCAGTCCAATGGAATTGTCGCCCGAGCCACGCGAGTGCTCCGGCACTCACGGCGAGGAATGCGGTAAAGACGTGCAATTGCATGTTGGCGGTAACGCGATCCGAGATTTCTCTTGAACCGGTGCCTAGCCACCAGCCGAGTCCCCACAGCAGCAAGGGTGCCGAAAGCCAGGACTGGCCGCGGATCGGTTTTTTATCCGCAGCGAGATATTGCGCCGAGAATATGGAAGCAACACTGATCAGCAAGCCGCCGAGAACATTGCCGTTCAACACCGGAATACCCAGGTCGTTTTTCCAGCCGTACTCTGCATAGGCGATACCGGCCGCGATGAGCAATGCGGAGCCGGCGAGCCTCGCGAGTATTCGCTCTTGCCTGACGGCAATCCAGACGAGGGCAGCGCCCTCGAGCGACCAGGCAACGGCTGTCCATCGCCCATCGAGCGCAAGCGGTATCGCAATGGTCGCAAACGCCACGCCGAGTGCGATGAATGACTCGATCAGCAGCCGCATCTGCTTTTCCTTCATGCGGTGCAGCCATGTTGCGATCAAGGTATAAAGCACGGCCAGCGATATCGCGCTGAGCGCCAGGCCGTACTCGGTGTTGTCGACGAGCTGCGATTGCAGCGCGAATGCGATGACCGGCGTGCCGAAGACCAGGGTTCCATCGACGATGCCGCGCAGATCCGGTGGTTGACGAAAAGCAAAGAGGACTGCGATCGCCTGGTAAAACAGAAAGAAGGCGATCAGAAATGGCTCGACACTGGCAAATAATTCCGGCCGGTAATACTCATAACCCCAGTACGTGCCGACGCCGAATGTAAATGCGAAGCCGATGACGTTGAGTACCCGCCACGGCCGGTACCAGGCGATGCCGAGCACCGCGGCGTTCAAGACGAGGTAATAACTGAACAGCGCGACATGATTCCCGGGGCCGGTCGAAACCAGCACCGGCGCCAGAAAACCGCCAACGGTTCCCAGTATGGCCAGCACCATCGAGTTTTGCAGAACCGCAAGAATGCCCGTGAATCCGGTCAGTGCCACGAAAAGTGCAAAAGCGAAGGCAGCCGGGATGATCTCATGCAGTCGGAGTGCCGCGAAGATCGTCAGGTACAGGATACCGATACCGCCGCCCTGCAAGCTCAATGCATAAACCGGCAGCTTCTCGCGAAGCCGCCAGCCGAGCGTCAGCAACGCGATCGCAGCCACAGAAACCGCAAGATAGCGCGCTTCTATCGACAGGACGATATATCCCTGGTCGACGGCATACTTCAAAAGAAACGCCACGCCGAAAAAGGAAACGATGACCCCGACCTTGACCGGTACGTTGCCGGTCGTCAGCCACTCCTTTGCCATCTCGACCGCCTTGTCGAACAGATCGGGAGTCCCGGGCTTTGGCTGCGTTGGCTCGGCAAGTACCTTTTCGGGCTGCTTCGCCGCTTTCTTGACAGTTTTTGGCGCGGCAGGCGCAGGAACGAGCGGTGTTGCAGGTCGCTCGGACTCGCGCGCCGCAGCCGGCGGCCGTTCCGGAGAACGGGCTTCAATTGCGCGCTCGAGCCGCCCGCTCAGTCTCTTGATTTTGTCTTCTAAAGAACGGTTTTGCTCCAGCAGATAACCAAAAGCGGCGCCGACCGCGAAACCGAGAAGCACGCCGCCTGCCGTGCCGAACCACACACCGATCAGACCCCCAATTACGATGTACATCCATTGCATGGTCAGATCGGCTCCTGATTGGAATCATCCAGGTTCGTACCTGTCCCTGGATGCGGGACATTATACGCCTCGACCTGTCATTCCGTATCCCCGGATACTGCTGACAGCATCCGGGCCGTATTGCCATGAAACATTTACCGCTCGAAAAGTGGGAACCTCTGATGGCAACTCGGGCCTATATGTCTGTCGACCGAAGGGCGCATCAGCTGATTGCATTAGCATCCCTGCTCGCCTTCGCCTTGTTTGTCGGGACGCGATTCCGGATCGCGCGCCAGTCGCCCAAAAATCTTGCCGATACGTTTCTGGTTATTGCATGCAGAAATGACTTTCGACACCAGTCGCCTAACTGATCTAATCTTCGAGGAAGCGCGCTGGCCGATTTGTCAGTAAATCATTCACCAGGACCTTACAAGGAGAGTAGAGATGGTCGATAACAAAGCGATGGGTATCAGGGAACTCAGTTGTGACGAGATTCAGCTGGTAAGTGGCGGAGACTGGATGGACAGTACTGCATTTCGTGGCGGTGCCATTGGCGGCATGCTCGGTTCAATCCTCGGCGCCGGACTCACCGGCTCTTCCGCAGGCGCAGGGAGCTACGGAGCGATCGGCGCCGCACTGGGTTTTTCATTCGGATTGGGATGGGGTGTCGGCACCCTGATATACGATTACGCGGCGCTTCGGCGCTAGGCCTTGCGCCGGGTCTGAACAGGAAATGGCTATGAGCCCAGGGAAATGGCGCGGTTTCGGAATCGCTTTCATCGTTTTTGTCGTTGTAGCGTCCCTGATGATATATAAAACAGGCGGTTTCCTAGAAATCGGCATCGTTGGCGTCGGAATTCTTTTGTTGTGCGCTGCGGTGATTGGCGTGTTGCTGTATTTTTTTGTGAGAGACGAGCCGGAAGATTCGGGCTTTCATTAAACCGGCGTCGAGGTATTGTATAGTCGGCTGGTGAAGATGCGGTTTTCATCAGCCGACATTTCTTACTTCCTGATCGCGAATGTCATCGTCCTGGGAACAGTCGCGTATGCCTGCGTGCTGCAAGCCGGCTATCCCGATTTCTACTATCTGACCGTCCAGGAAGACGAATACCTCGAGTGGTCGAGCTTCTGGGCATTTATGCTGGCCACCGCGGCTTTTATGCGAAGAGCCGCCGACTTTCGTCGCGCGACGCATGCATTTCCATGGTTTCTCCTTGGCGTTGCGCTGTTTTGCTTCATCGTCGCCATGGAGGAGATTTCCTGGGGTCAGCGATTGTTGGGCTACAGACCGCCCGTCTTTTTCCTCGAACATAACTTCCAGCAGGAATTCAATTTTCACAATGTCATCGAGACTGATTTCAGGAAGCTGGCGCTGACACTTGTCATTGCAGGCTACGGTATCGTGCTGCCACTGCTTGCTCGTTTCGCAACCCTGCATGACTGGTATAGGCGGCTCGGCATCGTCGCCCCCCCCATCGCGCTGCTGCCTGCATTTGCCGGTGCCTTCCTGCTCTACGTCCAGTATCCCTGGAGCCACTCGGGTGAGTGGGTCGAGCTGATGCTCGGGCTCGGCTTTCTATTCAGTGCCGTGGCGACCCGATCCGATCATGGTGGTGACCGCAGGCTGTTTTCGGGAGACCGTTTTAGCCCGACCACGTTCACGGCTATCGCGTCTGTCGGCGTTTTTGCCCTTGGACTTCTCAGTGCGGCTGTAACGCGCGGGCAGCGAGACGCCGACCCTGCAATTTTACAAGCGGCAAGAATCGAAGCGGAGGCAATCGCCAGCGACTTCGTGAGTGGCCTGGCGAGTTCCAATTGCAATCTTCACAAACGGCTATATACGTTTGTAGTGGAGTACGATCAGTTCGAGCTTCTCGAAGGAAGCTTCTCCGGATTACAGTCGCAGGGATTGCCGAGGGAACGCGCGGAATTCTTTCTTGACCCCTGGAATTCTCCGTACTGGATTCGCGATCGTTGCGACAGGGACAACAGCAGTCGAGTCTCATTTGTCTATTCATTCGGCCCGAATCGCCGCCGGGATTCCTCGCGCACCGAGATACTCGGCGATGATGTCGGCTCTTTTATTGACATGAGATAAACCATGCATTGCGGGCCTAAGCCTGTTTCATGCTCGGTTCGTCTATAGAGGTATAAGAAAAACTGGAAAAATTACAACGGGACGATCCGGAGTCTGTGACGGACGAATAGTATTCGAAAGGAGGGGCTGTGCCCCCCTTCTCTTATCCTGACTGGATTATTGGCGAGTGAATCGCTGACTCTCGGGACAACTTCAGCTCTTCCCGGGACCATTGTTGCAAGTATGACGCCACATATTTCTGTGTCTCCGGCATCAAGTGAGAGCAGCTTGCTTTTCGTCGGTCTTCGGGGTTTCCGGAGCAGGTCCCGCTTCCTCTTTCTCCTGCATTGCCTTGAGAATCTTCTCGGGCGTTATCGGCAGGTCTTTTACCCAGACTCCGGTCGCATTCGCTATGGCATGCGCGACCGCGCCGAGCACGGGTAGCGTGCTTCCTTCACCGATTTCCTTGGCGCCGAACGGTCCACGTGGCTCGTACGAGTCGACGAAGCCGCTGAAGATCTCTGGTGCATCCTTGATCGTCATGGTCAGATATCCTTTCAGGCTCGGGTTCAGGAGCTGGCCCTGTTCGTCGAACTCCACGCCTTCCATAATCGTCTCACCCGCACCCATCACGATCGCGCCCTCGACCTGGCCGTTTGCGGCCTGCGGGTTAATGGGCGTGCCACAGTCGTGATAGTCGGTGAATTTCTCGATGTCCACCTTGCCGGTCTCCAGGTCGACGCTGACTTCGCATACCGAGCTGCCGAAGGAATAGGCGGGACTCGTACCAACGGTTGCCCCTTTGTAGTCTCCGCCGAGCCCCTCGGGCGGCTTGTACCACCCGGTTCCGACCAGCGGGCCATTGGCATTGAAGTATTGCCTCGCTGCCTCTTCCCACGGAACGTTCCTGGAAGGATCACCTTTTATGAACATCTTTGCGTCCTTGACTTCGATGTCCGCCTCGTCGCATTCAAGTATTTTTGCCGCGTACGGTTTCATCTTCCCCACGACTTCCGTACCTGCGCGAGCCACCGCATGGCCAGCCATGAAGGTGACGCGCGAAGAATACGATCCGAGGTCTAGCGGAGAGATGTCGCTGTCTTCGCTGCGTATGCGCACACGCGAAGCAGGTATTCCCATCGCCTCGGCACACATCTGCACCAGTACCGTATCGCTGCCCTGCCCGATTTCCGCAGCGCCGATCATGAGCACAACTGCCATGCCGTCCTCTGATACTTTTACGACCGAGTTGGCATGCGGGAATATCGACTTCTTCTGGAAAGGCTCGCGTGGCTTCTCGTGCGAGAGCTGGACCTGGCCGCGGTAGATGCAGTAGCCGGCGCCGGACACGAATCCGCCACAACCGATGCCGATTCCCTTGCCCTTTTCAAGCTTGCCGTATTTCTTATCCCACGAAGATTCTTCGGCGACGGTATCCAAGGTCGCGGTGAACTCGCAGCTCCCGATGTCGAGGTCGTTGACCGTCATCGTGTTCGGCGTCATTGCGTTGCGTCGGCGAAGCTCCACCGGATCTATCCCCAGTTCATCCGCAGCCATGTTGAGCAGGCACTCGAATGCGAATCGCGGCTGCGGGACCCCGTGGCCACGCATCGCACCGCATGCCGGCTTGTTGGTCATGACCCGGAAACCGCGGTAGCGATAATTGGGTATGTGATAGAGCGTCGGCATCATGGCGCCCGCGTAATAGGCGGTGGCCACGCCGAACGATGAATATGCGCCACCATCGAGATAAATCTCGCTGTCTACCGCGCGAATCGTGCCGTCTTCGTCCAGGCCTACCTTGAGTTTCATGTGCTGTTTGTGACGGCCGCGCCCGTACTTGAACATCTCGTCGCGCGAGTAAACCATCTTGACCGGTCGCCCGGTCGCCCGGCTCAAGAGCGCCGAGCAGATGTCGAGCGGGGATGTCGCCGCCTTGGCCCCGAAACCGCCGCCAACGGTGGGCCGGATGACACGTATCTGCCCCAGTGGAATGTGCAGGACGTGCGCCATCATGTATTGCACGTAAGGCAATACCTGGGTCGATGTATACAAGACCAGGGTCCCGTCGTGTTCCCAGGTGGCAATCGAAGCATGCGGCTCCAGCGGCGACTGATAAACGTTGTTGCCGGTAAAGACTTCTTCGCGCACGTAATGCGAATCGGCGAAGGCCTTCTCGATGTCGCCGAAGTCCTGATCGACGACGGTGTTGATATTGTTCTTGTACTTCTCGTGGATCAGCGGCGCACCGTCAGCTATTGCATCCATGGGATCGAGCAGGACCGGCAATTCCTCGAACTCGACTTCGATCAGGGCGAGCGCCTGTTCGGCGGTCTCCTCGTCGATCGCCGCCACCGCGGCGATCGGGTCACCGACATGACGAACCTTGTCCTTGGCGAGAACGTCCTCGTCATAACGTGCGGGTGAAACGCCGTGTTTGGTATCCGTTACGTCGGCGCCCGTCAGGACGGCGAGCACGCCAGGCAATGCTTTCGCCCTGGAAACGTCGAGCTTCTTGATGAGGCCGTGTGCAATCGGGGAGCCGAGAAGTTTGCCGTGAACCATGTTCGGCAAGTAAATATCCGCCGTATAGGTGGCCCGTCCCGTTACCTTGTCCGCGGCATCGACACGCGGAATTGAAACGCCTACGCCGCCTTGATTCGATTCGCCGGTCTGGCTTTCGCTACCGCTGTATTTCCCGTAATTCTGAACCGCCCGCATTATCCCGGTGTACCCCGTGCATCGACAGAGATTGCCGACCAGGGCTTCCTTTATTTCCTCGTCAGCAGGCTCCGGATTCTGTCTTAGCAGTGCGGTTGCAGACAACACCATGCCGGGCGTGCAAAAACCGCATTGCATCCCGCCCTCATTCACGAAAGATTTTTGCAGAGCAGTCAATTCGCCGTTTGCATCGAGACCTTCAATTGTCGTAATCGCTTTGCCATTGACCGTCGAGGCAAGTACGAGGCAACTGTTTACCGCCTTGTCATCGATCAACACGGTGCACGCACCGCAGTCCCCTTGTCCGCAGCCCTTTTTTGCACCGGTCAAGCGGAGCTTGTCGCGCAGAACGTCGACCAGGGTGTCGCTGTCATCGATGGCGACCGTGTACTGGCGCCCGTTTACATTCAGTGTCTGTAAGTTTTGCATGATCTCACCCTTTCGCGCGCTGCTCGGCGGCCTGCAGCGCGCGTCTCGTCAGGACCCCCACGAGTTCGCGCCGGTATTCTGCTGAACCGCGCAAATCAGAGATCGGTTGAGCTGCCTCCATGGCGGCCCTGGCTACTTCATCGAATGAATCGCCGTTCAATTTGCGTCCCTCGAGCCAAAGTTTGGCTGCGTCTACCTCGACCGGTTTGGGCGCTACGGCGCCCAGCGCGATGTGCACATCGTGCACCGCTCCGTCGTTATCCAATATCAGGCTCGCCGCGGCGGTTGCTACCGCGATCGAATTGCCCTTACGCAGACCGAAGCGGGCGTAGGCGGCTCCA
>JABAOH010149598.1_pt2 | contig 21779 bp, 23 predicted proteins | sample 7062181 | NCBI WGS metagenome assembly JABAOH01 (sample SAMN14538630, study PRJNA623070) | marine sediment metagenome | biome: marine biome [ENVO:00000428]; feature: marine pelagic biome [ENVO:01000023]; material: deep marine sediment [ENVO:00002113]; isolation source: pool of 5 deep marine... | reverse complement strand
GCAGATGGATGCAAATCTGGAGAGTTTGAAGTTGGGGCTGGAGGCATGAGGGATGATGCGCTATCTTCCTCGGGAGGCGATAGAATGAGAAACGAACCCCAGACGGAGGGAGCCCCACGGGGCGCAGCAGTGGAGGGGGGAGGAGTGCTTGAGAGCCCCCACGGACCCCCGGTGCTTGAAGTGAGAGACCTTCAGGTCGACCGATCCGATGCCTTAGTCCTGGAAGATGTCAACTTCACCATCCATGAGGGGGACTACGTCGGCATCGTAGGACCTAATGGAGGGGGAAAGACTACCCTCATGCTCACCCTCCTTGGCCTCCTACCTCGCGACCGTGGCACCATACGCCTTTTCGGGGAGGACGTCGAAACCTTCTCCGCATGGGAGAGGATTGCTTACATCTCCCAGGACGCGATCAACTTCGATCCCCAGTTCCCTCTTACGGCTAGGGAACTCGTAGGCCTCGGAAGGGCGAGCGGGGGAAACGTGGGACATCGTCTGACTAGAGATGATTGGGAGAAGGTTGACGAATCGCTCCACTTCATGGGACTGGATGACCTGGCTGGGAAGAGGATCGGCCAGCTATCAGGTGGGCAGAAGCAACGAATGTTCGTCGCCAAGGCCCTGGTTGGGGATCCGGAGATTCTCTTCCTGGATGAACCTGTGACGGGCGTCGATGCCAGCGCCCAAGAGGCGTTCTACGACCGGCTGGGTCGCCTGAATGCCGAGAAGGGTACGACCGTACTCATCTCTTCCCACGATTTGACGGCCGTCTTCTATCGCATGTCAGAGATAATGTGCGTGAATCGGCAGGTCTACGTGGCGGAGATCACCGACAATATGGAGAGGGAGAAGGTCTTGAGGAAGGCCTACGGGGAACACTTCCACTTCGTTTTCCACGGGCAGAGGCCGGGAGGTTCGAACAATGGCTGACTTGACGCTTTTGGATCTGCCTCGCCTCCTGGGATACCAGTTTTTCCAGTTCGCCCTTCTCGGTGGCACGGTAGCAGGCCTGGCAAGTGCCCTTGTTGGACTCTTTCTCATCCTCCGAAAGGAGGCGATGACCGGTCACGCCGTTGGCCACATATCCTTCGGTGGGATAGCCCTAGGACTCTACTTTGGCGTGTATCCCATACTCACCGCTCTGGCCCTTTCCATCCTCTCCATCCTTGCCATCTCTTTCATGCGAAGAAGGGGACTGGCCAAGTCAGACTCTGCCCTGGCGGTCATGGTGGCCGTCGGATTCTCCGTCGGCCTGATCATAATCAGCCTCGCCGGGGGCTTCAACGTCGAACTCTTCACGTTCCTTTTCGGCTCCATTCTCACCATAGACGCCACGGACCTGATCATCGTCGCCCTCTTGGGCGTCACGACGTCCATCTTCGTAGCGGTCTTCTACAAGGAGCTGCTCTCCATCACGTTCGACGAGGAGGCGGCGAAACTAACAGGCATACCGGCTCGTGTCCTTTCCACCGCCTTCAACATCCTTGTCGCCGTGACCATCGTACTGGCCATCAAGGTGATTGGCGTGATCCTGGTTGGGGCCCTCCTGGTGCTGCCCGGCCTCTCGGCCCTTCAGCTGGAATCCTCATTCAAGGGGACGACGGTCGCGGCAGTGGCCTTCGGCATCCTTAGTGTACTCGTGGGAATCCTCTTGTCGGCCGTTTACGACGTGGCGACTAGCGGCGTGATTGTCTTCACGGCCGTGGGGCTCTTCGCCCTCACCGCTGCCTATCGGAGGTTGGCATGACGAGACCCAGAGGAAGGCAGGTGGACGTCCTCTCATTCAGTCTGCCCGAGGAGCTGGCCTCTGAGGTCGATCGGATGATGGAGGAGATAGGCTACCAGAACCGGTCCGAGGTGATTCGGGATGCTATCAGAGTTTTCCTTGAAAAGCACGAAGACATCCACCTCATGGAGGGTACCGTCGAAGGAGTGGCTATGATCATCTACGGCCACAGAGGGGAGCGGGAGATCCACAGCATGCTGCACGAGAACGCAGGACTGTTCAGTTCCTTCCTTCACTTGGACTTCGGCGAGAACCGCCAGAAGTGTTGCGACGTCGTGGTATTCAAGGGCGAAGCAACTAGATTGAGAAAGGTGTTCCATTCCATCGAGTCGGCTCCCCACGTCGAAAAACTGAACGTGGCCCCTCTGTAGGACTCGCGGAAATCATGACCGCCACAGAGTTTCCTACTCGGCGAGTTCGTTCACAGCCGGTCTAGCCCTTCTCCACAACAGACAGGAGGTCCTCCACTCTTCTCCTGCCAGAGGGATGCGAGTAGAACAGGGCCTCCACAAGGGGGGACGGAGAAGCGAGTGATAGGTTCTGGTCGTGCAGCTTGATGAGAGCGCTAACCAACCCTTCCGGATTCCCAGACAGAGAGGCCCCCGTCCTGTCGGCTCTGGCCTCCCTCCTGCGAGACACATACCTGCTCAGGGGTCCCGTGGCGGTGAAGAATAGAACCCCGAAGAGGGCGAAGAGAGGCAGATTCGAGACCTGAGAAAGGCTGGGTATTCCAAAGGAAGTCATCGCGGCCCTCACGAAGAGGTCCGCCAGGAACAACGCTAGAAGGGAGAATGAGGAAGAGAGTAGGGTCTGGAGAGCCGGGTCACGCTGAACGTGGTGGGCGAGTTCATGGGCGAGGATTCCCTCGATTTCCTCAATGGTGTAGTGCTTCAGTATGTGGTCGCTCAACAGGACCCTCCTCGTTCTTCCCAGCCCAGCCAAAGCCGCGGTGCCTCGCTCCGTCTTGGGGCTGGATCTGAACTGGTAGATGCCGATCACCTTGACCCCGGCCCGCCGCGCTAGCCCGAGGAGCCTGTCGTTCAGGTCCGCATCTTCCACCTTGCCCACCTTGTAGAAGAGTGGAAGGAGGAGAACGGGCGCTACGTATCCAGCGATGACGGTGACGCCCACTCCAATCAACCAGATGACGAGCCACCACAAGGCCCCGAAGTTGCGGATGCTCCAGTAGAGAGCCTCCACGGATACGATTGCGAAGGCTAAGCCCAGGCTCAATGACTTCACCCGATCAGCTGTCCAAGAGGGCCAGGTCTGCTTCGTCAATCGGTACTTGAGCTCGGAGCGTCTTCCCGCTATCCGAACCGGCAGCGACAGGAGGACGAGGGAGAGGTATGCTGCCACCACATAGAGGGCGATGACTATCCAGGGATTCCCGCTTACGGAGGTCGCCCACGCCTCAAGAAGGGACGAGATTCCGGTCGGTAGCGACGCGAAGGCAATCAGGGCAAAGAGTATTGTACCCAGGAGACCAAGGAGAATCGCGTCTCTCTGGTATCCCCGCGCTAGAGCCTGCCTCTCCTCGTCAAACTCGGGGCGGCCGGAAGGGTAGTCTTCCATCTGGAAGAACATCCTCCTATTACGCCTTATGTTCTTGCCCATTGACCAGGGAGATGGGAACTGGAGGCGCCCCGCGTAAGGTTTAAGTCGACCCCTAAATTAGGACAGCCGCCGATGGTCGCCAAGCTTGAAGCCCTCCAGAAAGTCAGGGAAGCCGAGGGACAAGTCAGGGAGATGAAGGACAGAGCGGAAGCAGAGAAGGAGAAGATACTCCGCAAGGCCAAGGGGGAGTCCTTGACTTTAGCGGACCAGCTTCGGAACGCGGCGGAGAAGCGGGCCGAGGAGATCCTTGAGGAGGCCAGGAAGTCTGCGGGGCATGAGCGGCAGGCAATTCTTGAGAAAGGACAGCAGGAGGCTGACAAGATCAAGTCAGTGGCGGCAGAGAAGGTACACAGGGCCGTCGAGCTACTCCTCAAGAGGTTCGAGGAGGCCATCCATGCTGAAGCCTAAGGAAATGGTCCGCGTCCTCATCGTCGGACCGCTGGACCTCCTCCCCGAGACCATCGACGTACTTCACCAGCTACAGGTTATCCACATAGTAGACTTTCAGGAGGAGGACGAGACCTTTCACCTGGGCAAGCCGCTGGAGAGAGCATCGGGCGTGTCTGAATCCCTCCTCAAGCTGAGGTCCATCGCAAGCGTCCTTGAGCTGGAGAAGGTCAAGGGCCTCGAGGTGGGGGAGGTAGGACCGGACGCGGAACAGCGTCTCGCCACCCTGGGAATCAACATCCGAGAAGAGGATGAGACCCGGAAGCGGACGGAGGAGCTGCTGTCTGACCTGAACGCTAGAATCGACGTCCTGACCCCCTTCGCCACCCTGGGAGTCGAGTTCTCCTACTACCACGGTTACGAGAGCCTGCGGGTCTTCGTCGGCCGACTGCCCGGAGAGCTGTCAGGCATGGAAGAGATCACGGACAAGTGGGACGCTATTCAGGCGGAAGATCTCATCGCCTTGTTCGTCGAGAAGACCAAGGCAGACGATGTACGGGCGCTCCTCTCACGTCAGGGCTTCATCCCGTTGGAGATCCCCGCGGAAGAGGGCGACCCGAAGGCCATGCTTAGGGATCTCCTGAATGGGAGAAGCAAGTGGGAGGCGAGGCGCCGGGAGGTTCAGGAGAGGCTCGGCCGGCTGAGAGAGCGCTTTGGCAGCTTCGTCGTGTCGGCGGAGGAGTTCCTTTCCGCAGAGGTTGAGAAGGCGGAGGCACCGCTCCGTCTTGCCACGAGCGACCACTCATTCGTCGGGGAGGGTTGGATTCCCAAGGAGAGGTGGGGCGAGGTCCAAGCCCGCCTGGGGGCCGTCGAAGAGCTGTATGTGGGGCACCTCGAGCAGACGGAGGAAGAGCCGCCGGTGCTCCTTGACAACCCCAAGCCCGTACGTCCCTTCGAGATGCTCACAAATCTCTTCTCCACGCCATCCTACAAGGAGATCGATCCCACCCTCACCCTCTTCGTCGTCTTTCCCGTCTTCTTCGGGCTCATGGTGGGGGACCTGGGCTACGGAATCGTGCTGGCCCTCGTCGGCTTGATAGGCGTCCTCAAGGTCAAGGGTAGCCTGGAGATGAGGCGGTTTCTCGCCATCATCATGATTGCGGGGGTTGCCACGGCCCTCTTCGGCGCCTTCCTCTATGCCGACGCTTTCGGCATCCCCTTCCATGTCGAGGCGGCCCCCGAGCCAGGGGCACACGAGGAGGTCAGTTGGGAGGGGCTCCTGGGCGTCAAAATAGGCATCACACCGGCCATCCGGAAACTAGTGGACATCGGGGACCTCCTGATCCTCTCCATCGTGGCCGCCTTCCTGCACCTGGGTCTCGGCTTCATCATTGGGTTCTTCAACGAGATCCATCACGACAAGCGCCACGCCGTCGCCAAGGCGGCGTGGTTCGCCGTCCTCCTCGGGCTGTTCCTGACCATCATCGCCCGCGTTCGGTGGAACCGCATCGGGGGTTTCGTCTGGAACAACTTCTTCGGCTTCGTCCCTGTCCAGGGCATGGAGTTGTTCGGCTTCAACATCCCATGGGTCGCCCTAGGGCTCCTCCTCGGCGGAGGCTTGCTCATGGCGGCCATGGAATTCCTCACTATCGGGAACCCTGTAGCCATCCTGGAGGTGGCCAGCCTGCTCGCCAACATGATCTCCTACACGAGGCTAGCGGGCATCGCGGTGGCAAAGGCCGCCATTGCGGAATCCCTGAACAATGCCATCTTCAACGGTCTAATCTTCCACCAGGGAATCCTCATCGTGGCTTTCGGTCTATTCCTGCTAGTGGGGGCCCAGCTGATCGTCCTCCTCCTGGGCGGGCTGAGCTCGGGAATCCAGGCCCTCAGACTTAATTACGTAGAGTTCTTCATGAAGTTCTTCCGAGGTAATGGAGTGCCTTTCAAGCCCTTCGGGGCTCCAAAAGTAGAAGCTGTGTAAACGGAGGTGAACAAAAGTGGTATTCGAGGCAGAGATGTTGGCACTGGGCGCGTCCCTGACCATCATAGGCTCGGCCTTCGCGACTGCGTGGGCGGAGAAGGTCATCGGGGGTGCCGCCGTAGGAGCCATGGCAGAGAAGCCGGAGCTGTTCGTCCGTGGACTGGTGTTGATGGTCATTCCGGAAACCATCATCATCTTCGGCCTCGTCGTGGCCCTGCAGATGGTGGGTTTGATTCCAGGGATAGGCGGTTAGGAATCCGGGACGAGCGATGTCTCTTGAAAGGGTCATCGAGGAGATCCTCCGGCGTGGGGAGCGGGAGACCCAGGAGATCCTGGACTCCGCCAACCAGGAGCGAGAGAGGACGCTATCGGAGGTCAGGGCGAGGGGTGAAGAACTCCTCAGAGAGAAGGAGAAGCAGGGGGAGGAGCAGGCGTCCAGGGAGCGGATACGAGAGATGGCCCGAGCTGACTTGGAGTCCAAAAGGATAATCCTGCACGCTCAGAAGGAGGTACTGGACAAGGTCCTCAGTCAGGCCAAGGAGGAGCTTCGGAGCTCCGGCTCGAGGAAGGATCTACTTGAGAAGCTCGTGGATGCGAACAGGCAGGAGATAGCCGACGGTGTCCTACTCTGCAACAAGACAGATGCTCCCATTCTCAGGAAGCTGGTGGATGCAGATCTAAGGGACGATATCAGTACAATCGGCGGATTCATCATTGAGAGCAAGGACGGCAGCCGACGTGTCAACCTCACTTACGAGACTTTCCTGGATGACTTGTGGGAGGACGTTGTGAAGGATGTGGCATCCATCCTTTGGAAGGAGAGATGACATGTCTCTCATCGAGAAGTACCGGTCAGTGCTCAAGCGGGCGAGGCACAGGCTTCCCATAGAGCTAGGCAACTACCCCTACGTAACTGCCCGGGTCAAGGCAAAAAAGTCGCTGCTTCTGCCGAAGGACACATATGACAAGTTGCTCCAGATGTCCATCCCGGGAATCGCCCGCTTCCTTGGGGAGGGGCAGTACGGGGAGGAGATCCTGGGGCTGGGAACCCGCTACTCCGGCGTCGACCTGATTGAGAGAGCCACCAGAAACAACCTCGCGAAGGTGTTCACGCAGATAATCGAGTTCTCCGAGGGTCCTCTGCGTGACATGATATCTCGCTTCTTGGACCGCTGGGACATGTGGAACATCAAGACTCTGATCCGCGGTCGGTTCTACGGCGCTACGGAGGAGGACATCGCGGACGACCTGATTCCGGCTGGCAGCCTATCCAAGGAGTTCCTGGACCGCTTGGTGGCGACGGAGAAAGTGGAGGACGTCGTGGAGGCCCTGGAGGGCACCATATATGGGCGGGTTCTCCTGGGGCTACCCTCGACCCTCGAGGACGTGAGGAGCCTGGCCGCCTATGAGGACCTGCTGGACAAGGTGTACTACGAGTCCCTCTTGGAGGCCGTTCCGCCATCCCCAGAGCCCCAGAGGCTCTTCCACAACTTCGTCAGGATGGAGATAGACGTCCTCAACGTCAAGACCCTTCTGAGGGTAAGGGGCCTGGAGGAAGATCTGGAGAGGCAGGTCTTCATCCGCGGGGGCCTCTACTTCAGTCGGGAAGAGATGAAAGAGATGGTTGGGATGGAGCTGCCTGCCATTCGGGAAAGGCTTAGGAAGGCCCCCTTCCACGCCGACTTGGCTCCTCACCTGGGAGAGGAACCGGAGGTCTCCCTGGGCATCCGTGCCATCGAGAAGTGGCTCCTCAATCAAGCTGCCAAGGGGGCGAACCTGCACCCTCTCTCCGTCCTCCCCGTGCTCGATTACATCGTCGCGAAGACGGAGGAGGTGGAGAACTTGAGGATCATTGCCAGGGGAAAGACCAGTGGCCTCGGCACAAGGCTCATCAAGGAGATGCTGGTGGTCTGAATGGAGATCGCCGTGGTGGGTACTGAAGATTTCGTCATCGGGTTCCGGCTCGTGGGCATTCGGAAGACCTACGGTGGCCCGCCGGAGGAGATGGAGCGGTTCGTGGAGCAGGTCATCGAAGACCAAGACGTGGGCATCCTCATCCTCAAGAGCGATGAGATGGCACACCTGTCCCTGGGCCTGCGGCGAAGGCTCCCGACGCTGCCACGACCCGTGGTTGTCGCCGTCGGCGGGGAGGAGGAAGAGGACCTCCGGACCAAAGTGAAGCGCGCCATCGGCGTCGACCTGTTCGCGACCTCATGAGGTGGTAACGTGGCAGTCACGAAGGAAGCGACGCCTGCGATCGGGGAAAGGGGCGAGATCTATCGTGTGGCTGGTCCCGTCATAACGGCGACTGATATTCGCCCCAAGATGTACGATGTCATCCTCGTAGGCGAGGAGCAACTCATGGGCGAGGTCATCGGCCTAGTCGGGGACCGGACCATCATCCAGGTCTACGAGGATACTAGCGGTGTCCGACCGGGGGAGCAGGTTATAGACACGGGACAACCCCTTTTGGTGGAGCTGGGTCCAGGCCTCCTAGGCAGCATCTTCGATGGCGTGCAGAGACCCTTGCCCACCCTGAAGGACCGCATGGGAGACTACATCCTCCGCGGTGTCCGGGCCAACGCCCTCGACCGGGGGACGACGTGGGAGTTCCAGCCGCAGGTGAAGCAGGGCGATGAGCTCAACGGAGGCGACATCATTGGCCTCGTCCAGGAGGCGAAGTACGTGGAACACCGAGTCCTGGCGCCCCCTGGCCTGAGAGGAACGGTGAAGGAGGTCCATGAGGGGAAGGTCAACGTCGAGGACACCGTCCTCACTCTCGAGGATGGGAAGACTGCGCCCATGATGCAGAACTGGCCCGTCCGGGTTCCCCGGCCCGTGAAGGAGCGCCTCATGCCCACCATCCCCCTCATCACGGGGCAGCGTGTCTTCGACTTCTTCTTCCCCCTGGCCAAGGGAGGGACCGCCGCCATCCCGGGGGGCTTCGGAACGGGGAAGTGCGTCGTTGGATCGACGCCCGTTCTCTTGGCCGACGGTCGCGTGGTGCCTATCCAAGAACTATACGAGGCCGCCGTTGGGGAGGCCTCCAAGGATTCCCCGGAACATTTCCATGAGCTCGATGAACCGCTGGACGTTCTAACTTTTGACGGCGAGAGGATCAGGGAGGGGCGAGCCACCACAGTCTATCGCGGACGAACGAACAGGCTTATGGAGGTCAGACTCCGGAGTGGCAGGAGAGTCAGATTGACACCTGTCCATAGGCTCTTCCGCTTCGACGGTACATCGGTTGTCGAAACCCCCGCCGAGGAGCTCAAGGAAGGGGACGCGGTGCTAGTTCCCAGGCAGCTTCCTTTGGCGGAGAGAGCAGGCCCTCTGAAACTCCCGCCAGAGGCGCGGGTCTGGAACCGGCAGGCCCAAGAGCGGATTGCCGCACGCCTGAAGGCCCTTGGACGCGGTCGACCCATCGCTGAGATTGCCCAATCGCTGAACCTCACTGAAGACACCTATTGGAGCTACCGCCTCCTCCGCGCGCCTCCACCCGTCGCGCTGGCAGAGCGCCTGGGTGTCGAGGTTTCGTCCATCCGGCCCGCCGGAGGACGCAAGGTCGTCACTGTTCCCGGGTCCATGACAGAGGAGCTGGCGGAATTCCTAGGCCTGCAGCTCAGTGACGGGACCATTAAGGCGGGTCAGGTCGTCGAGTTCTACAATAACGACGACGATCTCCGGAGGCGATACCGGTACCTCTTGAAGACCCTCTTCGGCCTGGATGGCAAGGAAAGACGCGATCGGACGGTATCCGCCGTGAGCGTCAGCTCGCGCGCCCTTGTCCAGCTTCTCGAGGTCTGGGGGGTCCCCACGCATCGGAAGTCGAGGAGCCTCCGTCCGCCAGATGGCCTCTACACCGCCTCTCGAGAGGCGGTCTCAGCTTTCCTCCGGGCTTACGTCGCGGGAGACGGCCACTTCGCTGAAGAGGTTCTTGAGATTGCCACGGCGAGCCGTTGGATGGCTACAGGCTTGGCCTACCTCTTTGGGCGCCTCGGCATATTCACTCGGATGACAGAGAAGATGATCCGAGGAAAGCCTTACTATCGCGTCTGGGTGTCCCCAAAGGAGGGCGCGAAGCTCTTCAGCCGCTATAAGCGCGAGCGCCATTACGATTCATACGACGTAGTGCCTCTGGAAGGGGGAAAGGTGGGGGCGATCCGACGGGCCTTGTCGACGCCGTTGGGAGAGTGGGCTCAACCGCTGAAGAATGCAGCGGCTGGTGAGCGTACGTCACGAGCCATCGTTCACGGATTGAGCGGGGGTGTGGAGCCCGCGAGTCCTGCAGGGATGTGGCTGCGGGAGATCGACACCATGCTGGACCACGTCCTGTTGGACCGTGTCATTGAGGTTCGGTCCTGGAGTGAGGAGACAGACGTGTATGACCTGACTGTCGAGGACACGCACAACTTCGTGGGGGGGGAGATGCCCATGATCCTACACAACACGGTCAGCGGTCACCAACTCACCAAGTGGTGCGACGCCCAGATCGTCGTCTACATCGGCTGCGGCGAGCGTGGGAACGAGATGACGGAGATGCTGGCCATGCTGCCAGAGACCGTGGACCCCAAGACGGAGGAGCCCCTGATGGACAGGACCATCATGGTTGCCAACACGAGCAACATGCCCGTGGCCGCCCGAGAGGCTTCCGTGTACACGGGCATGACCCTGGCGGAATACTACCGGGATATGGGGTACCACGTTTACCTGACGGCGGACAGCACGAGCCGCTGGGCGGAGGCCATGCGGGAGATCTCTTCCCGGCTGGAGGAGATGCCGGGGGAGGAGGGCTTCCCGGCCTATCTGTCAGCCCGCCTCTCGGAGTTCTACGAGCGGGCGGGCCGTGCCACCACCCTCAACGGACAGGAAGGAAGCGTCTCCGTCGTGGGCGCTGTATCTCCCTCCGGCGGCGACTTCTCCGAGCCAGTCACCCAAGGGACCCTGCGCATCACGAAAGTCTTCTGGGCCCTGGACACCAAGCTCCGCGAGCGGCGGCACTTCCCCGCCATCAACTGGCTCACCTCTTACAGCCTCTACTCTCCGACCTTGGAGGCGTGGTTCCGAGAGCAGGTCCATGAGGACTGGCCATCCCTCCGGGCCTGGGCTCAGCGCGTCCTCCAAGAGGAGTCAGAGCTGGAGGAGATTGTCCGTCTGGTGGGGGCTGACGCCCTACCAGAGGACCAGCAGCTCACGCTGGAGGTAGCCCGCATGATTCGGGAGTACTTCTTGCAGCAAAACGCCTTCCACCCCGTGGACACCTATTGCACCCTGGAGAACCAACTTCGCATCATCGAAGCGGTCAAGCGGTATGACGACCTGGGACGGCGCGCCCTGGCCTTGGAGGCTCCTCTCGGGGAGATAACGACCCTACCCTCCCGGACCCGCCTTTCGCGGGCGAAGTACGAGGAGAACTTGGAGGAGGAGTTGGAGGCGACCCTGGCCCAGATGGAGGAAGAGTTCCGAAAGCTGGAGGCCAGCTGATGGTGAAGGAGTACCGCACGATTACGGAGATCGCCGGACCTCTCATCTTCGTGGAGAAGACAGAGCCCGTGGGATACGCCGAACTGGTAGAGGTCGCCCTTCCTGACGGCGAGCGGCGCCGAGGACAGGTCCTGGATACGTCCCACGAAATGGTAGTCGTCCAGATCTTCGAGGGAACCCGGGGCATCGACCGCTCCTCCAGCGTGAAGTTCCTGGGGGAGACCATTCGTCTCAGCGTCTCCCAGGACATGCTGGGCCGGGTGCTTTCCGGCAGCGGGGATCCGATAGACGGAGGTCCGAAGATTCTCCCTGAGGATCGCCGAGAGGTCGTCGGCTCGGCCATGAACCCCTATTCCCGAGCCCACCCCAGCGAATTCATTCAGACCGGCATCTCCACCATCGACGGCATGAACACCCTGGTCCGGGGACAGAAGCTGCCCCTCTTCTCCGGAGCTGGCCTTCCCCACAACGAGGTCGCTCTGCAGATTGCCCGTCAGGCGAAGGTGCCTGGGGCGGTGGAGCCCTTCGCAGTAGTCTTCGCCGCCATGGGCATCACCCACGAGGAGGCTCGTCTCTTCATGAACGACTTCGAGAGGACGGGGGCGTTGAAGAGGGCAGTCCTTTTCCTCAACCTAGCGGACGACCCGGCGGTGGAGCGGCTTATCACCCCCCGCATGGCTCTCACGGCGGCGGAGTTCCTCGCCTTCGACCTAGACATGCACGTCCTGGTCATCCTGACAGACATGACGAACTACGCCGAGGCCCTGCGGCAGATTGGGGCCGCTCGGGAGGAGGTGCCAGGCCGCCGAGGCTATCCGGGTTACACGTACACGGATCTCGCCACGAACTACGAGCGGGCCGGGCGCATCAAGGGCAAGAAGGGAAGCATCACACAGATCCCCATCATGGCCATCCCCGATGACGACTGGACCCACCCCATTGCGGACCTGACGGGATACATCACCGAGGGGCAGATAGGAGTGGCCAGGGATCTCCATCGCAAGGGCATCTACCCTCCCATTGATCCTCTACCCTCCCTCTCCCGCCTCATGGACGCGGGAATCGGTCCTGGTAGAACCCGGGAGGACCACAAGCAGGCCTCCGACCAGCTCTACGCAGGCTATGCGGAAGGGAAGGACGTCCGAGGCCTCATGGCCATCGTCGGCAAGGAGGCCCTCTCCGAGAGGGACCGACGCTTCTTGGAGTTCGCCGACCGATTCGAGAATGAGTTCATCCGACAGGGCAGCGATGAAGATAGGGATATCGAGACGACCCTGGAGAGGGGGTGGGAGCTTCTGGCCACCCTGGATGAGGCCTGGCTCACGAAGATCGACCGCAAGACCATGGAGAAGTACCACCCCGCCCATCGGCAGGCGGCATAAATGGTTCTTGAAGAGTACAAACCCACCCGCTCCCAGCTCCTCCAGGTGCGGAAGATCCTCAGAATGGCGGAACGCGGCCACCGCCTCCTGAAGCTCAAGAGGGACGCCCTCATCGTGGAGTTCTTCAAGGTTCTCGACCGAGCCCGAGAGGTCAGGTCCAACATCGTTGACCGGTACCGTGTGGCGGAGGAGAAGCTCGCCATCGCTGCCTCCGTCGAGGGAAAGATCGGAATCAGGTCGGCGGCCTATGCCATGCTGGAGATACCTGAGCTGGAACTAAGCACCAGGAACGTGATGGGCATAGTGGTGCCTAGGATCGAGGCCCGGAGTGTCCGGAAGGGGATCCACCAGCGGGGCTACGGCATCATCGGCACCTCGGCAAGAATCGACGAAGCCGCCGAGGCCTACGAGAATTTAGTGGAGGACGTCATCGTGGCCGCAGAGATCGAGACCACCATGCGCCGCCTCATCGAGGAGATTGAGAAAGTCAAGCGGCGGGTTAACGCCCTCGAGCACAGGGTCATTCCCGAGCTGAAGGAGACGGAAAACTTCATTCGCCAACGGCTGGAGGAGATGGAGAGGGAGAACATCTTTCGGCTGAAGAGGTTCAAGGCGGCGGCAGCTTGATGGACCGCCTCCAATCCCTGCTCTCAGACGGCGAGAAGCGAGCGAAGCTCTTCAGGTGGTTCTGGATTATTTCCCTTCTGTTTCTCCTGCTGGGCTACGTCATCATCCTGCTGAGGATCCTCTAGTCCTGTAGGCTCAAGGCTCCAGCTTAACGAGTTCCGTCGTGAAGTTCCTACGAACGATCTCCTCGGCCAGAGTCCGAAAAGTGGCCTCCACATTGTCCCCGGTCTTAGCGCTGGTGTAGGAGAGGCTGGCGTCGAAGGCGTGAGCCGATATCTCAGCGTCCCTCTTCCCGAACATGACCATGACCTCATCCTTCAGATCCACCTTGTTCAGCGCATACACGACGACTATCTGGCCTACCACGTTGAAGACCGACTGTACCCAATCATCCAGCTCCAAGAGCGTGGAGTAGCGGGTAATGTCGCATACGGCTAGGATTCCTTGGGCTCCCTGGAAGAAGGCCTCCTTCAGGAGCTCTCGGACCCCCTTTTCCCCCATGATGTCCCATATGACCATGTCCATGTGGACGATGAGGTCCCGCTCTGGGACCTCCACGTCGATCTCCTTCTTCATGACGTTGGCGCCCAGGGTGGTCACGTACTTATCCTCGAAGGCGTTGAGGACGAAGCGTCTTATGAGGCTCGTCTTGCCGACGGCGGCCTCCCCCACGAGACACACCTTTGCCTTCATCTCATATTCGGACACGGTGGTTCTCCCCAAGCGAGCCCTGTGGGACCTGAAGGGCAACGTTGGCCTGTGGAGTACATAAAGATAGTGCAACGGTTCTCATGGATATCGGGCCCGGGAAGCTTTTTGCCCAGCTGGGCATACGTGTGAGTCATGAAGAGGGATACGAGGCTCATCATCGCCCTGGATGTCCCCGAGGCAGAGCGAGCGGTTACGATCGCGAAACAGACGTCTAGCCTGTGTGATGCCTTCAAGGTCAACTATCCGCTGGTGCTGTCAGCCGGGCTGAAGGTCGTGGATCGCTTGGCCACCTACGGCGACGTGCTCTGCGACTTCAAGGTGGCTGATATCCCCGAGATTAGCCGAATGATCGTGCAGCGTACCTTCGAGCACTCGGCAGCCGGGGTAATCGTCCACGGCTTCCCCGGTGAGGACGCCTTGGAGGCCTGCGTTGACGCCGCGGAAGGTGAGGTCTTCGTGGTCGCCCTGATGAGCCATCCCGGAGCCGAGAGGTTTCTCATGCCCGTAGCCGAGGAGGTGGCAGCCATGGCGAGAGAGAAGGGGGCGGCGGGGATCGTTGCCGGAGCCACCAGGCCGCCCTCGATAGCCAGGCTGAGAGAGATAGTTGGGCCCCTGACGATCCTCTCGCCGGGAATCGGACCTCAGGGAGGGGATCCTCAGGAGGCCATCAGGCACGGGGCCGATTACCTGATCGTCGGTAGGAGGATCACGGGCGCGGTGGATCCGGCGAAGGCTGCGCAGCAGGTTCTGCGGGATATCCGACCGTCGGTGGGAAGCCTTTAAGCAGCCCCCACACTTTCCGAGCCGGAGGGGATGGAACGTCTAGGGAAAAGGTGCTCATACAGATTCCTCCTGACGAGATGCCCTCCTCATGGTACAACATCCTGCCAGACCTGCCTGAGCCCCTTCCTCCCCCCGTGGACCCTGAGGAGGGTGAGCCGCGGCTCAAGATGTTGAAGGAGGTCCTACTCAAGCATTGCCTCGAGCAGGAGGAATCGAGCGAGCGCTGGATCAAGATTCCAGAGGGGATCCTAGAACTCTACGAACAGGCGGGAAGGCCCAGGCCGCTCATAAGGGCGCGCAGGCTCGAGGAGAGGTTGAAGACTCCCGCCCGGCTTTACTACAAGGCAGAGTTCTACTCTCCCACCGGGAGCCACAAGGTAAACACAGCCCTGGCCCAGGCCTACTATGCACAGGAGGAGGGCTACGAGAGGCTTTCCACCGAGACCGGTGCGGGGCAATGGGGTACCGCCCTTGCATATGCAGCGAACCTTGCAGGGCTCGAATTGGTGATATACTGGGTTCGGGCAGTGCACGAATGGAAGCACGAGAGGCGCGGCTTCATGAAGACCTACAACGCCCTGGTGAGGGCCTCTCCCAGCAACCATACTGAGGTGGGGAGGTCGCTCCTCCAGGAAGACTCCAAGCACCCCGGTTCACTGGGGATCGCTGTCTCTGAGGGACTTGAGGAAGCCAGAAGGGACCCAGGAACCATCTACTGCCTCGGCTCCGTCCTGAACCACGTGCTAACGCACCAGACCATTATCGGCTTGGAGACGAAGATGCAGATGGAGATGGTGGACGACTATCCCGACGTCATGATATCCTGCCTGGGCGGTGGAAGTAATTTCGGCGGTTTCGTGCTGCCCTTCGTGGCCGATGCCCTGGGCGGCCGCAGAATCAGGTTCATAGCCACTCAGAGCGAGGCAGCCCCCAACCTCCAAGGGGAGTATAGGTACGATTACGCGGATCATGCCGAACTCACGCCCATGCTCAAGATGTACACCTTGGGCCACAAGAAGGAGATGAGGCCCATCCGGGCCGACGGTCTCAGGTATCACGGCGCGGCTCCCATCATCAGCCTGCTCCGGCACGAGGGGTACGTCGATACCATCGCGTATCCCGCCGACGAGAGGTACGTGTTCGAGCGGACCCAGACCTTCATAGGCGCGGAGGGGTTCCTGCCCGCCCCAGAGTCGGCCTACAGCGTGGCTGGGGCCATAGACGAGGCCCTCCGGTGCAAGGAGAGCGGTGAGGAGGAGGTCATCGCCTTCAACATCAGCGGCCATGGATTGCTTGACATCGAGGCCTACAGGGAGAAGCTGGGTTTCTAACCCCACTTATATGCAGTCCGCTATGGTGGATTGTGGAGCTCTCCCCTGAGACTGCAAGGGAACTGAGGAACTGGCTGGAAGAAGATCCTGTGGCCAACGCCCATCTGATCTACCGCGGATTCTACGCTCCTGAAGAGTCGGACGTTGTAGTCGACAACGCCTCCAGGCCGCGAGCCGTAGTCATCCACCAGAAAGACTGGAACAGGCTCACTCTGGCGGCTGAGGACGCCCCCAAGGCGGCGGCGCTTCTGGAGAGCCTGCCTCCGAAGGAGTACGGCTTTTCGTCCGTGGACCTGGAGCTGCTTCCAGCCCTAAGGGAGGTGGCAGACGTGGAGACGGTAGAGCCGGTATGGCTCTTCAAGATGGACAGGAGTGACTTCAGGCCCTACAAGGTCTGCGACACCGAGCCGGTCAGAGTAGAGCACTCCGGGCTGATCGCCGAGCAATGGGAGCCCGAGAGGAACGCCCAGGAGTACGTGAGGTCGAGAATAGAGCGCGGACCAAGCCAGGCAGTGTACGTGAACGGTGATATCGTGGCCTGGGACATGACTCACTTCGAGACGGACAAGGTGGTCATGTTGGGCTTTCTCCACGTCATGGAGTCGTACAGAGGCAGGGGGTACGCCAAGACGGTGTGCACCGCCATGTGCGAGGGCGTTTTTGACCAGGGGAAGACGCCCGCATGCCAGGTCTTCGAGGACAACGAGCCCTCACTGAGATTGACCGAGAGGATGGGGTTCAGGAAGGTCAAGAGACAAGCCTGGGGGAGGGTAGCCATACCACGAAGCATGAGGCAAACGAAATCCTTTTATCGCAAGGGGCGTATGCGGCCCCGAAGGGAAAGGGGTGCGCTCGAGGCTACTCGATAGGCTCAAGTCCATTCTAAGGCTCGCTCCAGGGCCGTGGAGGCCACGGTATGATCTCCTGAGGAATGAGGATATCAGGGCGGAGCTCAAGCCCCACCCCCTCTCCTTCCTCGACCACCACTCGCCCTTCATCTTCCTCTTCGCGGTGGGCATGAGCCTTGGCTATCTGTTCAACGCGGTCACGGGCTGGGCTTCCTTCGAGGACTTCCTGGGGTACGAACTGGGAATTGTAGCGGTGAGGATGATGATCTGGGCCATGGCCCTGATCGCCTTCGGCATATTCGTTTCGGTCCTGATGATTCGATGGACGATTCTTCTCACCTTCGTAACCGTGATCGTGGGCGCCATACTCCTGACCGTTCAGGCGCCCCAGGCGGGCTCCAACCCGTTCTTCTTACCCCTCTACTCCGTGGGCATAACCTTGATCGGCATGGCCTTGGTGGACCTCTACAGGAGGACCCACACCTATGTGATTACCGACCTGCGCCTCATCCTGAAGGCCGGGATTCTCACGAGGAGCGAGAGGACGGTGAGATTCGAGAACGTCACGGACCTCGAGACCAAGCAGGGAGTCCTCGGAAGGATATTCGGCTTCGGAACCATCGTGCCTGTTACCGCCTCCGGCCTTGGAACCGGAGCCGAGGAGGCCTTCGCTGGCGGCGCGGCTGGGGCCGCAACCCAGGAGGGGCAAGCGGGAGGAGGCCTCTTTGCCGGGGGAGGCCGAGGGGTGACTGTCGCCAGGGCCCGAAGCTATGGAGAGCTCCGAGGCATTCATCCCTTTCGACGAGTCAAGATGCTGATTCATCAGCTGCTACAGGAACATTCCATGGTCTACTACGCCAAGGAGCAGAGGGACCTTCTCGAGGACATGAGAGACATGATGGCGGCCCGCGAGGAGCCAGACTACTACTATGCCGAGCCGTGAGCCGGCGGGCAACTCTACAGCAGGACGGCGTTGAAGGCAACTGCCAGCAGGGTTACGATCAGAAACACGCCCGAGAACTTGAAGGATGGCCAGGCGGCCCTGGGATCGCGCAGAATGCCGGAGGTCAGGTAGAGTAGGACGAGGGCCGCTAAGAGGGCGGGCAGGAGGGCGGCTATGCTCACGACATCTAGGACGTAGAAGAAGAGAACATAGACCGGCAGCACCACGTTCGACATCACTATCGTCCTAGAGGCGGTCTCCTCGCTCACGACGACCGGCAGCATGGGTATCCCCGCCTTCTCGTAGTCCTTCCTGTTTCTCAAGCTCAGGGCCCAGAAGTGACCGGGCGTCCAAAGGAACACCAGGAAGGCGATAAAGAGGGCTGGCAGCGTGATGGAGTTGACTGCTGCCGCGGAGCCTGCCAGGGCAGGGCACGAACCCGCGAGGCCACCCACGACGATGTTCCACGCGCTCCGTCGCTTGAGGAGCATCGTGTAGATTACGACGTAGATGAAGGCCCCCAGGAAGATGAAGAGGGCCGTCAGCGGGTTGATAAACAGGTAACTGATAGCCACCCCACCAGCTGCAAGGGCCAGACCGAAGGCCAGGGCTCTCTGTGGCCTCAGCCTGCCCGTCGGTAGGGGCCTGTGCCTCGTCCTGACCATGAGGCCATCGAGGTCCCGGTCCAGGTAGTGGTTCAACGCCGACGAACCGGCAGAGCTGAGGGTTCCTGAGAAGAGGAGGAGGCTGATGATGCTGAGTGAGAAGCTTGACGGAGATGAAGCGACGTAGGAAGCCACCGCCACCAGCAAGAGCAAGAGGATTATCCTTGGCTTCGTAAGTTCCATGTACGTCGATGTGGACTCTCCAGCAGCCACTCTCAAGCCGATGGACGGTTTTCGAGTTAAGGTTTGCGTCCTTCCGACGCCTCACCGGCCAGTCCCGTATGAAGCTCCTGGCCGGGCATCAAGGTCATGTCACCTCTCACGTAGAAGAGGACGACCTCCGAATCGTCAGGGGTTATGAGATGAAGAGGGTCTTCCGCCGACCCCTTCATGTTCAGTTCCGCCTCTCCTTGATGAGCCTCCTTGATGATGTACTCCATCGGGGTGGCAGTGTAGAGGTCTACGTCTGATCCCTGGCCGTCAGGGCTAGGAATCCTCTTTAGATTTATTATGGGCATGTCGAAGAAGGAGAGAAGGACATCGGCCGAAACTTCCGATTCCAGGTCTACACTTCCGACCAGTCGGAGAATCTCATGCCCTCTGCGGAGGGCAGCTTCAACGAAGCCATCCTCCAAGCTCAGTGATATGTCCGCCAGCTTCTTCGGGAAACCCCAGACCTCCCTGCCTTGGGCGAGGGCTACGTCCGTTGTCACGTAAATGAAAGCGACGTAGAGCCCCACGTGGTCACCGCTTCTCACTTGCAGGAATTCGATGTTCTCCCGGTAGGGCCCTATGGTAGTCTTCGGGTAGCGAGCCACCACCGCGGCAGCCAAGGGCAGTGGACCTGGTTCCAGCCCTGCGGGGAGAAGGGACTCCACTCGATCTTCCGCCAGCTCGTAGGTAGCCACGAGGAGCTCGGCGTCGGTATACTCGACAGGAGGCATGGGGTACAGAGGGCCCAGGTGAGGAGTCGAGGCTGTCATCTCATCCCTTCCACACACCCGAGGCCTTCATGAGGTCGTAGGCTATCTCCAGCCTGTTTATCTGATTGGTCCCCTCGTAGATCTGGGTGAGCTTGGCGTCCCTCATGAGCTTCTCAACCCCCATCTCCCTCATGTAACCGTAGCCTCCCATGATCTGGACGGCATCCGTCGTCACCTTCATGGCCACGTCCGAGGCAAACACCTTCGCCATCGACGACTCCTTCAAAGGTATAGGCAACTGATTCTCCGCCAAGTAGCACGCCTTCCAGACGAGCAGTCGAGAGGCCTCGATCTCGGTGGCCATGTTCGCCAACATCTCCTGCACGAGCTGATGCTCGATGAGGAGCCTGCCGCCCTGACGCCTCGTGCCGGCGTACTCCAGGGCCCTTTCGTAAGCTGCCCTCGCAATCCCGACAGCGATGGCGCCAGTTGGCCCTCTCGATGCCGCTAAGGTCTGTTTGTTGAGGGTCCACCCTTCGCCGAGACCTCCCACGATGTTCTCCTCCGGGACCCTCAAGTCCTCGAAGTACAGCTCCGCCGTGGGCGACATCCGTTGGCCCATCTTGTCCAGGCTCCGGGCAACGTGGAAACCCTCTGAATCGGTGGGAACGGCGAAACAGGTCCAGCTTTCGATCCCTCTCTTCGGATCCGTCGCCGCGAAGACGCACACCAGGTCGGCGATGTTGCCGTTGCTGATGAAGACCTTCTTCCCGCTCAGGATATACTCGTCTCCCTCTTTGCGAGCAAAGGTGGAGAGACGAGCGCTCCCGGACCCCACGTCGTCCTCTACATCGGACCCAGCGTCAGGTTCCGTGATGGCGTAGGCGAAGATATAGGGCCTTCCGGAATCGATCGACTCGATCGCCGGGGCGAAGAACCGCTCCCAAGCCTCAGGTTCGGAAGACAGGAAGATGGGGGCCTGACCCAAGGCGTTAGCTCCAATGATGGTGGCAAACCCGGCGTCGGCAACGGCTAGTTCCTCGACTATGACCGCGGCCCCGAGCTCCTGTAGGCCCCCACCCCCAAGCTCCTCTGGTATGAGGAAGCTCAGAAGTCCGAGTTTCGCGGCCCCTTGAACTAGGTTCCAGGGGACGAAGTCGGGGGGTTTGCTATCGTATTCCAGGGAGTGGGGACTCACCTCGTCCTGCGCAAACTGCCTCACTTCCTTCTTCAGAATCTCTAACTCCTCAGGTAGCTCAAACAGCGCTATCCCCCGGGCCCGAAGGCCTCGTGAAGAGATATAGCTTGGGCATGGCCGTCTCCGAGCCCAGTGTTTATGAACTGGATGCGGTGAGTACCGGTAGTTGAAGCGGCGGCCATCACACGGCACGTAGTAATTACTAAGGTACTACTTCGACACGCCCATCCACACCCTCCCGTCTCCTCCTTCCCAGGCGGTGCTTGAGATATCGCCTAGGAGGAAGAGAAGTGAAGAAAGGCAACGGAAAGGCCGACTCCGGGCTCAGGCAGGAGGGTGCGATATGAGCTCGGTCAAGAGGCTTGCGGCATTCCTGAAGGAATTCCTGAAGGGGATGGCAACGCCCCCTGTCTTCGGGCTGCCTGAGTGGATGAGTCCCGTGGAGGAAGGGAGATAGGGCCGCGATAGGCATAACCACCTCGTACGTGGTGGCCTTGGTCATGGCGCACTTAACAGGGCTGCTTATTCGGGCGGGCAGCCCTACTTCCACTTTTTTTGGATATTGACTTCGCTACCACACTTAGGCGGTGTGCTGACAGTAGGTATTCAGTGCGACTCGATTGGGGTATCCGCACCATCATTCTGTATTCAAACGTAACCGAATTGCGCGGTGAGGCACCTTTCTCAGATCATCGCATTCCGGGTGGTGCAGGGTAATTGGGCGCTCTCGGAAGTCCCGCAATCGTTCAATCTGAGAAGGGAGGCGAGGCGAAAGCAGTAAGCCACCTCGCCCTCCCCTGGAGCTCTCATCGCGCTTCGATAGATGGGCTCCATCCGATGAGAAAGTCCAGGGATTTCCCAATGGCCGTATCCGAGGTCTCGGGTCTCCGCGGCTTCGTTGAGTGAGTCGGAGTCTCGAACCCGCGGGGCCATGCTGCCTGCCCTTTGGAGCCCCATTGACTCATAATCCGGGGCCAGCGAGTAAGAATCGTTCGGAACGTCCTCCATTAGTCAGAACATCGCCTGTTCATTCTCCATCCCAGCGAGGTTCTCCTCCGGAGACGGTGGGCCCTGGAACGCTCCCTGGCGATAGCGCCTCCAGTTGTA
>JABAOH010134706.1_pt2 | contig 21788 bp, 23 predicted proteins | sample 7062181 | NCBI WGS metagenome assembly JABAOH01 (sample SAMN14538630, study PRJNA623070) | marine sediment metagenome | biome: marine biome [ENVO:00000428]; feature: marine pelagic biome [ENVO:01000023]; material: deep marine sediment [ENVO:00002113]; isolation source: pool of 5 deep marine... | reverse complement strand
CCCGGCAAACCCGCGAGTGACGCCCTGGCAGCCTCGCCTCCTCATCTACTTGCGCACCAAGGCGGCCCGGCGGTGGACCAGCCTGGGGGTGGAGACGTCCTCCAGCGTGACGAATGCCTCGCCGTTCACCGCACGGACGATGTCCAGAGCCTCGGCATGGCGACGACGGGGAATGACCGTGAAGGCCAGCCGAACCGGCCCGTCACGCCCCTCGGCGTTCACTACGGTGACCCCGAAGCCGGCCGCGCGCAACGACGGCGCCACGGGCGGGCCATCCACGGGCGTGATCACGCGCAGCACGCTCTTGCCCAAGGCCATCCAGCGCTCGATGGTGCCGCCGAGCACGGTGCCGGCGCCGAAGCCGGCGGCAAACGCGACCAAACGGGCGGGATCGTCGAGGTTGGCGAACACTTGACTCGCTGCCAGCACCCACACCAGCGACTCGAAGAAGCCGAGGAGACCGGCGAGGCCGCGCCGGCCCCGCACCAGGTTGACGATGCGGATGGCGCCCAGCGACACGTCCAGCAGGCGAAGGAAGAAGATCAGGAGGGCACTGAGGAGCAGTTGCATGCGGCGAGTGTACGGTCCCTGAGATCGCCCTCCGCCGGCTAGCGCAGCGCCACCACCAGCCGGCCTTTCTCCTCATAGGCCTCGGTCCCGAACGCGGCGCAAGCGGAGCGAAAGCGCCGGCGGATCCACTCCGCTTCCTCTCCCTCGGCGGGCCTCGTGTAGCAGTAGTCGAGAGCCAGCGGCACCGCTTCCAGTCGCCGCGGTCCCTGCTCGTCGAGGGTCACGAGGAAGAGCAGCCCCAGATCGTTGCGGAGGCGCGGGTCTACCGCGTAGTCATCGATGAAGTCGCCCAAGTCGTACAGCACCGGTGCCGCCACACCGTGGAAGACGTGGGCCGAGTGGCCGGCCACCAGCGTGGCCCCGGCTTGCAGCAGAGCCGCGGCCGCTTTCCGCACGTGGGGCAGTGGAGCGGTGCTCATGTTGGGCCCCCAGTGGGGGGTGACCAGCACGGCGTCGGCTTCCACCTTGCTCACCACCTGGAGAAGCCACTCGGGCACTTCGTGCCACAGGTCGGCAAAGGCCACCCCCGGCCGCTGCGGCCCGGCGGCGAAGTCGGCGGGGTGGTCGGTGACGCCGACGACCACCAACCGGAAGCCACCCGCCGCCAGCACCGCCGGTCGCCGGGCCTCGGCGACGTCGCCGCCTGCCCCCACGGTGGCGATCCCGGCGTCGTGAAGGTGCCGTAGCGTGTCGAGTAGAGCATCCTGCCCGTAATCGAGGGCATGGTTGTTGGCCAGCGTGACGCAGTCGACCCCCAGGTGGGAGAGCACCTCAACGGCCACCGGCGGCGCGCGAAAGAAGAACGGCTTGGCGGGATCGGGCCAGCGCTCCCCCCGATCGGAGACGCAGCATTCCAGGTTGAGCACGAACAGGTCGGCTTCCCGGGCCGCCTCCACCACCTGAGGGGCGAACAGCGATTGTGGGGGGCGCGCCGCCAGCGCCTCGGCCACCATCCGGCCCAGCATGGTGTCGCCTGCCAGCGCCAGCTTCACGGTTTCCTCACGGAGCGTCCGGTCATCGTCGCGGCCTACCCAACGGGATCAGGTAGAGAGGGGCTTGATCGGACGGCAGCCCGAGCAACTCCGCAACGCGCGCGTCGTCGAAGGCGCCGATGGGCACTCCGGCCAAGTCGGCGGCCACGGCCTGCAGCAACACGTTCTGGGCGGCATGGCCTGCCTCCAGCACGGTATAGCGCCGGGCGCGTTCCCGGTACTTGCCCTCGCTGCGCGCGTACACGGCGGCGATCACGATCACTAGCGGTGCTTCGAGCACCATCTCCTGGTCGAGGGCGGCCTCGGCGAGGCCCGGTCGCAGGTCGCGCCGCCCCAGCACCGCCACGAGATGACCGTGGGGCAAATAGCGATAGGTGGCGGCGGCGGTTGCGGCGTACACCTCCAGCGGGTAGAGGGCGCCTGCCGAGGGAGCGGCGCGGTATCCCTCCGATGCGGTGACCCCTTGAGCGGCCCATAGCAGCTGTCCCACCGTGTCGGCCGGCAGCGGCGCGGCGTCGAAGCGGCGCACCGAGCGGCGTGTGGCGAGGGCCTCCTCGACCGATACCCAACCAGTGCCCCGCGGCGCCGGGAGTGCGATGGTTTCCACGGCCCCTCACCTCGACCCGCGCTCGGCGGCCACGGTCAGATCTGATCGCGCCACGAGTACTGCGGCTCGTATCCCAGCACGGTGCGGGCCCTGTCGATCGAGAGGAGCGTCTCCCGGCCTGCCAGCTCCTCCCGCAGCGGCACCTTGGGGTAGACCTCCTCCATGAGTTGCCGGCTGGGACGCTCCATGACCGTGTCGCCGGCGGCGATGATGCACACCTGGGCGCCTTCGACGCCGGCGTCCAGTCCGCGGAGGACCGCTTGTGCCACGTCGCGCGCATCTACATAGCCCCACAGGTTCCACTTGCGCAGCCTGGGGTCTTCCTGGAAGCCGGGAAACTGGCGGTAGTCATCCGGCTCCATGATGTTGGAGATGCGCAACCCCACGAACGGGATGCCGCTCCAGCGGCTCAGCTGGTCGGCGAGCTCCTCGCCCAGCAGCTTGGATACGGCGTAGCTCGACTCGGGATAGCGGGGATGCAGCTCGTCGATGGGGGCGTAGGCAGGTTGCTCTCGGTCGAAGGGCAGGCCGAGGACCGTCTCGCTGGAGGCCCAGACCACGCTCTCCACCTCGAACGCGACCGCGGCGGTGAACACGTTGTAGGTGCTGTCGACGTTGGTGTGGAACGTCACCGCGTCCGGTGCCAGGCCGGGGGCGGGAATGGCCGCCAGGTGCACCACGGCCCGGGCTCCCCTCAATGCCTCGTAGGTTTGCCCCAGGTCGGTCAGGTCGGCGCGGAGGAAGTCTCCGACCGGATCGCGCGGAGGGACGATGTCCACGTTGACGGCCTGCACGCCTTCGCGCACCAGGCGCTCCATGACGGCCCGTCCCGCCTTGCCGCTCCCTCCCGTCACCACGATGCGTGGCATGGCCTCGCTCCTGCTCCGGTCGGCCCGCCTGGAGCCGTTCCCTCCCATGGTGCTCGTCGTGCGGCGCGGCGCCTAGGGCAGAAGTTCCCTGCCCCGCCCGTCGATGCTGCCGTTCAGCGGGCCAGCTTGGCCTTGGCCTCCGCCAAGGTGAACCGACCCTCGGTGACCTCGCGCCCCACCACCACTCCCCCCAGTCGCCTGCCTTCTACTTCCAGTTCGACCAGTGTCTCGAGATCCTCGAGGTGGCGCACCCCGCCGGCGGCGATGACCGGTTCGTCGACGTAGGAAACGGCTTCGCGCAGGACGCCGAAGTTGGGAGGCTCGGTGAGGGCGTCGCGCCGGGCCTCCGACACCAGGAAGGCGGCCACTCCGGCAGAGGACATCTCGATGAGCACCTCTTCGAGGAAGCGCCCGCTGTGGGCGGTCCATCCTCGCACGACCAGCTCCTCACTGGGCAGCACATCGAGGCTCACCACGATCTTGCCCGGGTGCTCGCGGCCCAGGTCCCATACCATCCCCTGATTCTCGATGGCGGCGGTCCCCATCACCACCCGGTCGGCTCCTGCCTCCAGCAGGCGGGCAGCCTCAGCCGGGGAGCGCACTCCTCCCGCCACCTGGACCGGGATGTCCAGCGCGGCGATGATCTCGTGGATGAGTGGACGGTTGCGGTAGTCGCCGTACGCCGCGGCGTCCAGGTCGACGATCTGGAGGTGGTCGGCTCCTTTTTCCACCCATCCCTCTGCACGAGCCATGGGGTCGGCGTCGAGAGTGATGGCCTGGCTGAGATCGCCACGGGGCAACCGCACCGCCCGCCCGCCGAGGATGTGCACCCGCACGTAGAGATCCATGGGGCACCAGCCTATCCACCGGCGCAGGGCGGCGCTCGGTCAGGGGACGACGCCCAAGTCCCTCCCCACCGCAGCGAATGCCTCGGCGCCGCGCTCCAGGTCCTCGCCGCTGTGTGCGGCGGAGATCATCACCCGGATACGGGCTTTGTCCAGGGGCACCGTCGGGTATCCGATCGCTTGGGCGAAAACCCTTTGCTCTTCGAAGAGCCGGCGGGAGAATTCCTGCGCCACCTTGACGTCGCCGAGCATCACCGGCGTGATCGGCGTGGCAGTGACACCGGTGTCGAAACCGGCGCCGGACAGGGCCTCCCGGAACCAGCGGGCGTTGTCCCACAGCCGGTCGACCAGCTCGGTCGACTCCTCCAGGATCTCAACTGCGGCGATACAGGCGGCCACATCGGGCGGTGTCACCGCTGAGGAGAACAGGAAGGGGCGGGCGCGCTGCCGCAACCACTCCACCAGGGTCGCCGGGCCGGCCACGTAACCGCCCATCACCCCGAATGCCTTGGACATGGTGCCGACCTCGACCTCGACGCGATCGTGCAAGCCGAAGTGGTCGACGATGCCGCGCCCGCCCTTGCCCAGCACTCCCTCGCCGTGAGCGTCGTCGACCATCACGATCGCCTCATGGTCGTCGGCGACGTCGACGATGGCGTCGAGGGGGGCGATGTCGCCGTCCATCGAGAACACGCCGTCGGTGATGATGAGCACCCGGCGGGCCCCGTCACGCCGTGCCTCTTCGAGCTTGGCCCGCAGATCCGCGGGATCGCAGTGGCGGTAGACGAGGCGGCGTGCCTTGGTGAGACGCACCCCGTCGACGATCGAGGCGTGGTTCAGCTCATCGGAGATGACTGCGTCCCCCTCTCCCACCAACGCCGGAATGGTCCCCAGGTTGGCACTGAAGCCCGACTGGAGGGAGATGGCTGCCTCGACCCCCTTGAAGCCGGCGAGGCGGTGCTCCAGCTCATCGTGGATCGTCATGTTGCCGGCGATGGTGCGAACCGCGCCCGGCCCGATGCCGTACCGTTGCAGCGCCGCGGTCGCCGCCGCCACCAGCCGGGGATCGTTGGCCAGGCCCAGGTAGTTGTTGGAGCAGAAGTTGAGCACCTGGGCGCCGTCCACGGTGAGCCATGGGCCCTGGGGTCCCTCGATGTGGCGGATGGTGGTGTACAACCCCTGGTCGCGGAGTTCTTGCAGGTCGCGGCGCAGGAAGCCGATCTTGTCCATGATCACCTCAGCTGAGTGGTCCGTCGGCGTCATCGGGGTCGGGGAACATCACCACCTTGCCGCACTCACCCGACTTCATGAGAGCGAACGCCTTCTCGAAATCGTCCAGAGCGAAGCGGTGCGTCACGAGCGGTGCCAGATCGACGGCTCCGGAGCGCAGCAGCCCCCGCATCTGGTACCAGTCGGTCCACAGTCGCCGTCCGACGATCCCGTGTACGGTCGCCCCTTTGAAGATGACGTGGTCGTCGAGGTCGAAGTTGATCGGGCCGGAAGTGAGCCCCAGGAGCGCCGCCTGTCCGCCGGGCTTCAGCAGCCGGAAGCCCTGTTCGATCGCTGCCGTCGCGCCCGACATCTCCAGCAGCACGTCGACCCCCTCGTTCTCGGTGGCATCCAACACCGCGGCCATCACGTCCTCGGTAGCGGCGTTGATGACGTGGTCGGCGCCGAGCTGCTTCGCCAGCGCCAAGCGGTAAGGGCGGATGTCGGTGGCGTACACGGCGCGGGCGCCCAGTGCCCGCGCGGTCGCAATGGCCATTACGCCCACCGGTCCGCAGCCGGTGACCAGCACCTTGCGCCCCGCCACCGTGGGCACCGACGCGGTGTGCACTGCGTTGCCAAAGTTCTCCTGGAGGGAGGCGATCGAATAGGCCATGCCCGGGGGGTCGGGCCACGCGTTCACCGCCGGGACCGCCACATACTCGGCGTAGGCACCATCGCGGTGTACCCCCAGGATCTGGGTGTTCTCGCAGAGGTGGCCGTACCCGGTGCGGCAGAAGCGGCAACGGTCGCAGACCACGTGGGACTCCACCGAGACCAGCTGTCCGATCCCCGGCTCGGTCACTGCGGCGCCTCGCTCTACCACGATCCCGCACAGCTCGTGGCCCACGATCAGCGGCGGCTGGAGGTGGCGGGCTGCCCACGGGTCCCAGTCGTAGATGTGGAGGTCGGTACCGCAGATGGAGGTGGCCTTCACCTGTATCAGCACCTCGTCGGGACCCACGTCGGGCTCGGGGACCTGACGCATCTCGAGCCCCAGCCCCGGCGATGCCTTGATGATCGCCCGCATCGCCGTCAGGCTAACCCAGCGCCTCGGGGCGCGACGCGCCGGAACCCGTGCCGGTGGTCAGGAAGGGGGAGACGAGCTTGAGTGAGGCCTCAGCCGACCGCGCCGCCTCCGGCAGCTGGGGGTTCCACGACGAGACGGACACCGCCGCCACCTGGCCGGTGGCTGCCAAGTGAATGATGGCGCGGCGGACCTCGGCCGCCGAAGGGCCGCCGGGAGCCGGGTAGTTCACTGCCGGTATCTCTCCGGGATCGACTATGTCGACGTCGAGGTGGAGGTGGAGAGGACCGGAGGGGGGCGGCGAGTGGGCCAGCCGGGCCACGGACACAAGCCGCAGCCGCGAGCCGGCCACAGCCCGGTCTTCACCAGGATCGAGGTCGCGAGCTCCCACCAGCACCACGCTGTCCTCGGCGACGGGCTTCAAGCCGGCACCCACGACGATGGTCTGCTCGCCGCGTCCGACCAGCATCGCCAGCGGCATGCCTCCCAGGAAGCCGGAGCGGGTGGTCTCCCAGGTGTGGAAATCCCCGTGGGCGTCGAACCACACCACCGTGGGGTCGAGGTCCTTCCGCTGCAGCCCGGCGAGCACGCCGATGGCGAGCAGGCAGTCGCCGCCGAAGACCACTGGCGTGTCGTCTCCGGCGACCCAGTCGGCCACGCGGCAATACAGGCCGGCCATGCGCTGCTGCGGAGTGTCGCCGGACGGAGGGGTGTCGAGTTCAGCGTCGGCGCCGGGGATCCGCAGGCCGGGCATCGGGTCCCCGAGAAAGAACGGGACTGCGAGCACCCCCATGGCTCACAGGCTACTCCCAACCGCAGCGAGCCCTCGCAGGGTCACAACCCGGCGAGCTCTTCCTCCTGCGCGGATCTGCTCTTGCGCTGGGCGTCGAGTACGGCGATGGCGGTGAGGTTGACGATGTCGCCCACTTCGGCGTCCCGCTGCAGCACGTGCACCGATTTGGAGAGCCCGGTGAGGATGGGCCCGATCACCTCGGCATCACCGAGGTGGTGCAGGAGCTGGTAGGCGGCGTTGGCGGCGGTGAGGTTGGGGAAGACGAGCACGTTGGCGGGCCCCTTCAGCCGGCTGAACGGGTGCCGCCGCTCCAGCAGCTCGGCCACCACGGCGGTGTCCGCGTGCATCTCGCCGTCGAGCGGCAGATGCGGCGCCCGCTCGTGGCAGATCCGCACCGCCTCACGGACCCGGTCGGCCTCCTCACCGCGAGCGCTACCGAAATTGCTGTAGCTCACCAGCGCCACCCGTGGCTGCACGTCGAATTCGTGGAGGGCGGTCGCGGCCGCCGACAGCGCGATCTCGGCGATCTGCTCGGCCGTGGGAGCGATGTTGACCGCGCAGTCGGCGAAGAAGTAGGGCCGTCCTTTCACCACCATGATGTAGAGCGCGCTGACGATGGTGCGCCCCTCCTGGAGCGGCAGCACCTGGAGGGCGGGCCGGATGGTGTCGGCGTAATAGGTGGTGAGGCCTCCCAGCACGGCATCGGCGTCGCCCTGCTGCAGCATCATGGCGGCGTAGAGGTTGGCGTTGACGATGGCCCGCTCGGCATCCTCGGGGGTGATCCCCTTGCGCTGCCTGAGCCCGAAGAGCGCCCGGGCGTACTTCTCTCGCACCTCGGGCTCCTCCATGGGGTCGATGATGCGGATGTCTTCGAGGGGTATCTGCCTTTCGTCGGCCAGTGCCGTTATTTCGTTCACATCGCCGAGGAGGATGGGGCGGGCGATGTTCTCGTCCACCACCCGGCGCGCGGCACGGACGATGCGGGCGTCGGCTCCCAACGGGTAGACGACCGTCATGGGGTGGGTACGCGCCTTGGCGGTGACGGTTCGGATCACGCCGTAGGAAGCCTGGAAGCGCTCTTGCAGAGCTTGCCGGTACGTCTCCACGTCGGTGATGGGCAAGCCGGCGACCGCTTCGTCGCCGGCGGCCTTGGCAACCGCCGGGGCCACGTACCAGAGAACCCGCGGATCGAAGGGCTTGGGGATGATGTAGTCAGGCCCGAACGTGAGGTGCTCGAGCTCATACGCCTTGAGCACCACGTCGGGAACCGGCTCGCGAGCGAGCTCGGCGAGGGCGTGGGCCGCGGCCACCTTCATCCCCTCGGTGACCTGACGGGCGCGCACGTCGAGCGCTCCACGGAAGATGAACGGGAAGCCGAGCACGTTGTTCACCTGGTTGGGGAAGTCGCTGCGCCCGGTCGCAACGATGGCGTCGGGGCGGGCCTCGCGAGCCTCGTCGAAAGGGATTTCCGGGTCGGGATTGGCCAGCGCGAAGATGATCGGATGGGGGCTCATCTTCTTCACCATTTCGCCGGTCACGACTCCGCCCACCGAGACTCCCACAAAGCAGTCCGCATCCACCAGCGCATCCTCCAGGGTGCGCCGGTCGGTGTCGGCGGCGAACTCCTCCTTCTCCGCGGTGAGCGCTCCTTCGCGGCCCCGGTAGATGACCCCGCGAGAGTCGCACAGCAGCATGTTCTCGGGGCGCACCCCGAGCTGCCGGAAGAAGCGGGCACAGGCGATCCCCGCCGCGCCGGCGCCGTTGAAGACCACTCTGGTGTCTCCGATCTTGCGGTCGGTGATCTCCAGAGCATTGAAGAATCCGGCGCCGGCGATGATGGCGGTGCCGTGCTGATCATCGTGGAAGACGGGAACGCTGAGTTTCTCGCGTAGGCGGTCTTCGATGTAGAAGCAGTCGGGAGCCTTGATGTCCTCCAGGTTGATCCCGCCCACCGTCGGTTCCAGCAGCTCGCAGAAGCGGATGACGTCATCGGGATCCTCGCTGCCCACCTCCACGTCGAACACGTCGATGTCGGCGAAGCGCTTGAACAGCACCGCCTTGCCCTCCATGACCGGCTTGGCCGCCAGCGCGCCGATGTTGCCCAGCCCCAGCACCGCGGTGCCGTTGCTGACCACCGCCACCAGGTTGCCGCGGTTGGTGTAGCGGAATACCGAGCTGGCGTCCTGGTCGATCTCCCGGCAGGGTTCGGCCACCCCGGGGGTGTAGGCGAGGCTGAGGTCGTGCTGGGTGGCGGTGGGCTTGGTGGGATGGATCTCCAGCTTTCCCGGCCGGCCTCGGGCGTGATAGTCGAGGGCCTCGCTGAACGGCTTGCGATCCGACATGGCATCCTCCTGCGGCTCTGCAAGCCTACTCCGCGCGGCGGCGTCGAACTAAGGGGACTTCCGCCCTCGAGGGTGCAGTGGCCGGAGCCCGGGAGTGCGGCGCCACTCGAAGCTCAGGTACCTACCCGGGCGCTGCGGCGCTCCAGGCGAAGCACGTCATGCCAACGCCCCTGTAGCTGCCCCACCCTTTCCTGGACTCCGATCACCCGGAAGCCGCAGCCGCGATGCAGCGCCACACTGGCGGCGTTCTCCGGGAAGACACCCGCCTGCAAGCTCCACAGCCCGCCTTCCTCCGAGGCGGCGATCAGGGCCTCCAGCAGGGCGCGGCCCAACCCGCGCCCGCGGGCCTCATCGGCAACGTACACACTCACCTCCGCAGTGCCCCCGTAGCTGCAGCGGTCCGATACGGGGGAGAGTGCCGCCCACCCCAATACCTGGTCTGCCTGGCGCGCCACCAGCCGGCATGCCGGCAGGTGCTGCCGGTCCCATTCCTCCCACGGAGGCGCCTCGGTCTCGAAGGTGGCCTGGCCGCTCGCAATGCCTTGCTGGTAGATCGCACGGACCTGAGCCCAATCGGCTTGGGTCATCGGCTCGATCTGCATCATGCCGGCCAAGGCTACCGGGAATGCCCGACTTGCTACCTTTGCGCTATGGACTTCGAGTGGCCGCCTCCCGACGACCCGCGGCGACTGGAGGTGCGGGTCTGGCTGAGCGACCATCCCCAGCCCTCGGGTCGGGAGCTGGCCGAGGCCGGCCTCACAGCGCCGCACTGGCCACGCCCCTGGGGCTTGGAGGCGGATCCCGTCCATCGGCTCCTCATCGGTGAGGAATTGGAGGCGGCGGGGGTGGAGCTGCCGGACAACCCCATCGGCTTGGGCTGGGCCGGGCCCACCATCCTCCACGCCGGCACGCCGGCGCAGCGGGAGCGCTATCTGTGGCCGCTACTCGCCGGGGAAGAGGTGTGGTGTCAGCTCTTCAGCGAACCCGGAGCCGGTTCCGACCTCGCTTCGCTGACCACGCGGGCAGAACGGGACGGCGACGAGTATGTGGTCACCGGGCAGAAGGTGTGGACGTCCATGGCCCACAGGGCCTCGTTCGGGATCCTGCTGGCCCGCACCGACCCCGAGGCTCCCAAGCACGAGGGCATCTCCTATTTCATCTGTCCCATGGATCGCCCGGGTATCGAGGTCCGTCCCATCGTGGAGATGACGGGCGTGCCGTACTTCAACGAAGTGTTCCTCGATGAGGTGCGTGTCCCCGTGGAGAATCTGGTGGGGGAGGAAAACCGGGGTTGGGCGCTGGCCCGGCTCACCCTGGGTAACGAACGCCTCTCCCTCTCCAACGGCGGGGCGCTGTGGGGCATGGGGCCCACCACCGCCGACCTCGTGGACATCGCCCGCCGGGAGAGGCTCGCCGACCGCGGAGCCCGCGACAGGCTGGTACGGCTCCACATCGCGGGGGAGGTGCTGCGGCTGGTGGGGCTGAGAGTGCTCAGCGAGCTGGTGCAGGGGCGAGAGCCGGGGGCGGAGGCCGCGGTCCGCAAGCTCATGGCGGATCGCCATGGTCAGCAGCTGATGAACCTCGCCAAGGATCTGGCCGGTCCCGCCGGCATGCTCACGGACCAGGGCCCGCTGGGCACGGACCCAGGCGAATGGCACTGGGGGTTCACCTTCTCTCCGGCGTTGACCATCGGCGGCGGGACCGCCGAGATCCTGCGCAACATCATCGGCGAGCGCATGCTGGGCCTTCCCCGGGAGCCCGCTGAGGGTCGCTCGGGACGGCGATGACAGAGAGGCGCTCGCCCGTCACTGGGGTGGTGCTGGCCGACAACCTGGAGGTTCTGCGGAAGCTGCCCGACGGCTGCATCGACCTCATCTACGTCGATCCTCCCTTCGGCACCGGCCGGCAACGCCGGCTGGACGCCATCCGCACCGGCCGCGGGACTGCACGCCGGCGGGGGTTCGCCGGCAGGAGCTACAGCTACGAGGTGGTGTCCTCGCTGGCTTACCGCGACGACCTGTCTCAGGAAGACTATCTGGCGTTCCTGGAGGTGCGCCTGCGGCAGATGCACCGGGTCCTGCAACCGGAAGGCTCCCTCTACCTGCACCTCGACTTCCACGCCGTGCACCACGGCCGGCTGCTGCTGGACGAGATCTTCGGAGCCGAGCGGTTCCTCAACGAGATCATCTGGGCCTACGACTATGGGGGCCGGCACCGGGATCGATGGCCCCGCAAGCACGACAACATCCTCTGGTACGCGAGATCGGACCGCTGGGTCTTCAACCGGGAGGACATCGACCGGATGCCCTATCTGGCACCCGGGCTGGTGGGTCCCGACAAGGCTGCCCGCGGCAAGCTTCCCACCGACGTGTGGTGGATGACCGTCGTCCCCACCCGTGGCCGGGAGCGGACCGGCTACCCCACCCAGAAGCCGGAGCGACTGCTGGAGCGGATCATCCGCGCCTCATCCCATCCGGGGGATTTGGTGGCTGACTTCTTCGCCGGCTCCGGCACCACCGGGGTGGCGGCCGCTCGCCTGGGTCGCCGCTACCTGCTGGTCGACGACAACCCGGAGGCGGTCAGCATCGCCCGGCGCCGCCTGCGAGGTGTCTCGCCCGTGGACGCGGGGTCCGGCAGCAGTTAGTGCAATCCCCACACCGGGCTTACCAGGCTGAAGCCGTCCTCGGATTGGCTAGTGGTCGGTCCAGGGGTAGAGGCGGCTGCCGGGGCTGGCCCGGCTGGTGCCGAAGGCGGGGGAGAAGAAGGTGGGGATCCGTAGACGCAGCCACGCCAACAGCACCACGACCTGCCCGCCGCGGCGGTACAGGACGCAGGCTCCCGGTGCGGCAAGCCTATCGCCGGAGTGGAGGCCCGAGTTTGGATACGCAGCCACTGCCTGTATGGTGTCCGGAGGCCCGCGATGTGAGAAGAGGGGTGTTTTCGCCTCATGGTTCGTGTTTCGACAACTGCCGTCGCGCTACTCGAGGAGGATCGCCGTAACCAGGGGATTCCCGAATCTCACGGCATCCGCATCTTTGGAGAGGACGATCGCGGAGGGGAGATGAGGATACGTCTGGCGTTCGTTGACGATCCGGAGCAGGAAGACCAACACTTCGAGGAGCACGGAACCCAGTTCTACGTAGCGCCGGAGGTGACACAGCCGCTCAAAGACGTGGTCATCGACACCACGGGGCAAACGCCGCCGCAGCTGGTGCTCCGCCGCAACGAGCCGACGGCCTGACGCCCGCCGGCCCCGCAGCCGGAGCGGTCCCAAGGACTCCACACAGCCCAATAGGGCCCCAAGGAGGCGGTAGCGTGTGGCTCCCGCCGGGCGCCCCGGTGGGCACGATCGTGAACCGGCTCGGATCGGGGCACGAGGGTACCGCCACCATGGGTGGTGACGGCGGGTCAGCTAGAGGCAGGGGCTGGGTCCGGCGGGTTGATGGCCACGTTGTCAGCGGCGTGGCGAGGCACCGCCGGGCCCGCCCGTGGCGCAAAGTGAGCTTCAACCGCCACCGGTGGTCGCCGAGCATTCAGCATGGCCGCACTTGCACGGCTCATCCGCGTCTCCGATCCCCATCCGACAGCTGGGTCCACAGAAGTTGTCCGTCCCATTGACGGTGCAAGTGCATGGACCGAATGCGCACTTCATCTGTCCCTCCTTTGGTCGGTTGCCGCGCCTCGTTCTCGTCGGTGCCTGGCATGGGTCCATCGGCGAACTATCCTCGGGTCGAAGGCGGCTGCCGGGTGTCTGTGCTGCGGTCAACCCACCCCGGCCGGCGGAGGGAAGCCCGGTCGAGGGTGATCTCACACCGTGTCGTCTTCTCTGCCGCTCCGTCGTCCTTGGTAGCGAAACCCCGCATCCTCCACCGTGGGGTCGACGTGGAACCCGGAGGACCCGAGCCTGCAAGGCACAAGGTGATCTCCTGGCCGCTTGGACCGCAATGAACCACGAGGGACCGGATCTCGTCGTGGCAACAGGGAGCGAGCCCTGGTTCACCGCCGGTGAACGAGGAGGGGCCTCGAGCCATAGCTACATCACCTCTTGTTGCGATCATGGCTTGCATGATCGCGCTTCAGCACGCGAGCGCAAGACTGCGTCGTACCTGCGAGCGGGGAGAAAGCGCGACACGGTGGCCACAAAGTGTGGGCCCCGCGAGCGCAATGCAGCCAGCACCGGCGCATTCGGAAGGCACGCCGGGTGCTCCGCAGCGGCAGGGTCGGCCCACCACGTCAGCGGGTTCACCGAACTCCGGGATTGTCAACCACCTCGCGGGAGAGTACGGGCTACTCGGCGCGTCGGGCGGCCGCCAGGTCGAGAAGGTGCTGCGCTCCGGGGCCCATGTCGGCGAAGCGCTCGTCTTGGGTCTGGCCGCGGTGCCAGCGCACCTAGATCTGCTGGAGGATCACCGCCATCTTGAGCGAGGTGTTGCGCCGGTGGATGCCGGCTCGGGCAGCTAGCGGCCGCCCGGTGGCAGCCGCTGCGAGGAAACCACGGCGGGGATGCCTTCTTCGGCCTCGGCGCAGTGGGTAGTGTCGAAGTCTGCTGCGGGGAGGAGAGGAGCGCCATGGCAGCAACAGATCCGGTTTCCGTCATCCGTCCGCAGGATCGCGTTGAAGGAGATCCGACTCCCGGCATGATTCGGGAACAAGCCGTCTCCCTGGAGGGAATGTGGGCGGGACTCGTGAGGACCGATGCTCACATGATCTCGGGATGGCACCACCACGGCGACTACGACACATCGGTCTACGTGGTGTCGGGTGCGCTGCGCATGGAGTCCGGCCCGGGTGGAGGCGTCGCCGTGGAGGCGGGGCCTGGAGATTTCGTGCACGTACCCAAGGGGGCGATCCACCGCGAGGGGAATCCCGGGGATACCGAGAGCCAGTTGATCGTGGTCCGCGCCGGACACGGACCACCCGTCATCAACGTGGACGGCCCGGCACGGGCCGAGTCGTAGCCATCGCCACGGCTCGTCGTTTGGTGGGGCCGCCTCATGCCGCCCGCGGGGCACGGCTGGTAATCCGGGAGGACGCCGATGAGTGAGACGATCAGGGTGCGGGATCACGGCCAACCCTGCGAGCACGGCTCACTCTGGCCCCACTGGATCGAGGTTGCCAAGGCGAAATGGTGGCAAGAACCCGAATGTCTCGGTGGCAGGGAGATGAACCTGCGGCGAGTCGACGACGGGGTGTGGATGGAGGTCGAGGAGGACGGCGAGGCGAATGGCTGACCCACCCCGTCCTCAGAGCTCGCGGGGTGCATGCCCCTGCTGTTGATCGACCCCTTGGGGCTCGGGTGCGCAGTCTTGTCCACTCGGCCGGTGGTCTACGAAGCTGGTCGGGCAAGCATCAGGGTGTGGCGTTAGGTTGAATGCATAGCGAGCTGAGGGAGGGAGAACGTGCGCGGATACTTCGCGATTCCCACCGCGGGCGGGCTTTATTTTGTGAGCGCGTGGTTTGTGATGCTCTTCGGCGGTGTGGTGGCCGACGAGCTCGGAATCAGCACCTATTCGTATGGGACTGCGCTGATTCTCACGATTGCGATGTGGCTTGCGGTGGCGCCGTTGGCGGCCGCCGCGGGCGGCCGGAAACGCTCGTAACACCCGCCGGGGAGGTCTATGTGGACTTCTCCGGTAGCGACCGGCGACCGTAGGAGGTGCGGCTGGGGCGGAGCGCCCCGGGTCTGCTTGCTCTGGCAAGAAAGCCCGGAGCTCCTCGACCTCTCGGCAGTGCTCGCTGTACGCCGCACCTGACGAGCGAGTCTTCTTCGAGCCTTCTAGCTCCACTCGATGACCGGCCATCGAGGGTCCGGGGAGGACCCCACCGGGGCCGGCGGCACGTGGCGGGGAGGTACGCCGAGCGCCGCAGCAGGCCCGGCGAACGTGGCGAGCGTCGCCGCGCCGAGCGGAGGGGCTACTCGGCGCGTCGGGCCCCCGCCAGGTCGAGGAGGTGCTGCGCTCCGGGGCCCATGTCGGCGAAGCGCTCGTCTTGGGTCTGGCCGCGGTGCCAGCGCACGTAGATCTGCTGGAGGATCACCGCCATCTTGAACGTCCCGAAGACCGTGTAAAAGGGCATGGCAGAGGTGTCGCGGCCGCTGCGCTCCGCGTAGCGGGCGATGGCGGCGTTGCGGTCCATGAAACCCGGCGCGTCGGTCGGCATCGGGTTGAGGGAGGTCGGGACCTCGTCCTCCCGGTACCACACCGCCATCACCGTTCCGAGGTCGGCCAGCGGGTCCCCCCGGGTGGCCATGTCCCAGTCGTAGACCGCGGTGCAGCGTCCCGGGTCGGAGGGGTCGACGGCCATGTTGTCGAGTCGCCAGTCGTTGTGGAGCAAGGTGGGCGAGGGAGAAGTGGGGAGCCGGGCGACCAGCCAGGCGGCCAGTTCATCGGCGAGCGGATTGGGTTCCAGCCGGGCCCGCTCCCATCGTTGAATCCAGCCGATCACCTGGCGCTCCAAGAAGCCCTCCGGCTTCCCCAAGTCCCCCAGTCCGGCGGCTGCCGGGTCGGCGGCGTGGAACTCGGCCAGCGTGTCGATCACCACCTCGGAGAGCCGGCGGTTGGCGTCGGGATCGGCGCCGCCGCCGAACTCGGCAGGCACCACGTTGCGCACCACGACTCCCCGGCGCCGCTCCATCACGAAGAACGGAGCTCCGATCACCGCCGGATCGTCGCAGTACAGATAGGCGCGCGGTGCCGGTGGGAAGACCTTCCACAGTCGCGCCAGCACCCGATACTCGCGACCCATGTCGTGCGCGCTGGGGGCCACCGGCCCCAGTGGCGGCCGGCGCAGCACGTACTCGCGGGGCTGGTCGCCATCGCCGTAGCGCAGCAGGTAGGTGAGGTTGGCATGTCCGCCGGCGAACTGCTCGACGTGCAGATCTCCCTCGGCTCCGTCGAGACGTCCTTTCAAATAGGCGTGTAGCGCCGCCTCGTCGAACCGTTCATCGGCCCGGACCGGAATCAGCTCCGGGACCGGCGCCTCGTCGGGCCGTGTCATCGGCGCCGAGCCTACCAAGGGCCGCTCCGCCGCGGACGCGGCGGCTCTAGGCTGCACATCCATGACGTTGCGCCCACTTCCACCGGGGTTCCTGTGGGGAGCTGCCACCGCCGCCCATCAGGTGGAGGGGGGCAACTGGAACAACGACTGGTGGGCGTGGGAGCACACGCCAGGCTCTCCCTGCACCGAGCCGAGCGGTGACGCCTGTGACCACTTCTACCGCTACCCGGAGGACATTCGTCTGCTGGCCGAGCTGGGCTTCACCTCCTACCGCTTCTCGGTCGAGTGGAGCCGCATCGAGCCGGAGGACGGCGAGTTCTCCCGGGCGGCCCTCGACCACTACCTGCGGATGTGTGCGGTGACCCGGGAGGCGGGGATGGAGCCCGTGGTCACCTTCCACCACTTCACCTCCCCGCGTTGGGTGGCCGCCCGCGGGGGATGGACGGAGGCCGAGACGGCCGACCGATTTGCCCGCTTCGCGACCCGCGCCGCCCGCCATCTGGGCGACTCGATAGGACGGGTATGCACCATCAACGAGCCCAACATCGTGGCCACCTTTGGCCAGCTCACCGGGATCTTTCCGCCCGGCAACCATTCTCCGGAGCTGCGTCACAGAGCCAACCAGGTGTTCCTGTCCGCGCACCGCAAGGCAGTGGAAGCCATCAAGGACGCCGTCCCCGGGGTGCCGGTAGGCCTCACCCTGGCGATGTCGGAATGGGAGGCAGTGGAGGGAGGTGAGGCACGGCTCGAAGAGTTGCGGCGCCCCATGGAGGACGTCTTCTTGGAGGGGGCGGCCGAAGACGACTTCATCGGGGTGCAGACCTACACCCGCAGCCGTGTCGGTCCGGGGGGCTTGCTGGAACCAGAAGAAGGTGTGGCGCTCACCCTCATGGGCTACGAGTTCCGGCCGCAGGCACTGGAGGCGACCATCCGGCGGGCGGCGGCGGTCACCGGCGTGCCGGTGCTGGTGACTGAGAACGGAGTCGCGGTGACGGACGACGCCGCCCGGGCCGAGTTCATCAGCCAGGCCTTGCGCGGCGTGGTGCGCTGCCTGGACGACGGCATCGAGGTGCAGGGCTATTTCTACTGGAGCGCCCTGGACAACTTCGAGTGGGCGCTCGGCTATAGGCCCACGTTCGGGCTGATCGCCGTCGACCGGGACACCCAGCAGCGCACCGTCAAACCCAGCGCTCGCCTGCTGGGTGAGATCGCCCGCGCCAATGCTCTCGAGGTGGGATGAGGGAGAGCCCGTCGGTCGCTCAGTGGGTGTCCGGTCAGTTGCAGGCCGCCTGCAACGTGGGATAGGGGTTGACCGGGGTGCCTCCGTTGGGGTGGATCTCGAAGTGGAGATGGGGTCGCGACCCGCGAGCATTTCCCGTGGTGCCCACGTGGCCGATCACGGTCCCCGCCGCCACTTCGCCGCCGGCGCCGAACGCCTCCAGGTGCGTGCCCACGTAGGTGTGGCCATCGTCCCCGTCCAGCCAGAACTGTAGGCCTCCGATGGTTCCTTCCACGCGGCGTACGGTTCCGCTCACGGGAGCCAGCACCGAGCTGCCCATGGGAGCGAAGAGGTCGTTGCCCTCGTGGAACCTGCCCCCGGCGCGGGGAAAGCCCCAGTCGTTGATGAAGGTAGCGCCCGGGAGGGGGCACAGCCAGCCGGCCGCCGCCGGCACCAGCAGATTGTCCCCGATCCTGATCAGGTCTGGATCGGTCAGCGCATTCATTTCGGCGAGCGCGGCGGTGGTGGTGCCGTAGCGGACCGCGATCTCGCTGAGGGTTTCCCCGGCGCTGACCACGTGATCGGCGGTGCTCGCCGTCTCGGCGGCGAACGTCTGCTCTGCTCCGGACACCTGCAGCTGCGCCCCGGCAAAGATGAGGTTCGGGTTCTCGATGCCGTTGGCGGCGGCGATGGCCGCAACGGTGGTGCCGTAGCGCGCGGCGATGGAAGCCAGAGTCTCACCCCGTTGCACCACGTGCACCGCAGTCGATTCCGGGCCGGCCGGGATCACGAGCTGCTGGCCAGCGATGATGAGGTCCGGGTCGGCGATCTCGTTGGCAGCCACCAGCTCCGCCACCGTGGTGTCGAAGCGTTGGGCGATGCCGGAGAGGGTGTCGCCGCGCTGCACTACGTATTCGCTGCTGGCGGCTGCCACCGCAATGACGACCAGCACGCTGGTGGTGGCGAGGCGGGTCCGGGTCGACGCGGGCACAGAACCTCCTGCGGTTCCGCCCGCGGCGGTCACTCTACCGCCCGGGGATGGTCCATTCAAGGGTGGACGGCTCTGATGTCAGGATTCCGGGCTGGTGATTCTCAGCTGTCCCCAGGCGGCGTCGATGTCCTTGCCACGGGTATCTCGCAGCGTCACCCCACCCTCTCCCCGGGTCGAGGTGGCGCTCGAAACCGAATTGCCCGGTGGCACAAAAGGCGCAGGCCAGGGCACATCCCGCCTGAGTGGAGATGCACAGCGTCGCCCGTCGCGGATAGCCGATCAGTACGGCCTCGATGGCGGCTCCGTCGGAGGCTCGAAACAGCCACTTGCGGGTGCCGCCCTCGTCGGCACCTCGCTCCAACTCCACCACGAATGGCCACAGGCCAGGACGCAGCTCGTGCCGCACCGCCGCGGGGAGATTGGTCATGTCGGCTGCGTCCAGTACCGGGGTCCGGTAGAGCCAGCGGCGCAGCTGGCGTACCCGAAAGGGAGGCTCTCCGGGGAGCAGCTCGCCGAGCCGGTCGGGATGGGTGAGATAGGGCACCTGGCCATCGTAGGGATCGGCGCCGTGCTGCCTAGACTCGGCGACCATGACGCTGCGGGAGGAGTTTCGCCGGCCTTGGGGCGCAGAGCCGGTCTCGATGCGCGATCGGGCCTGGCACTCCACCAGCCTCACGGCGCTGTGGGCGTCGCTGATCGTCACAGTCCCGGCGCTGTTGGTGGGCGTCCGCCTCACGGCAGCCACCCGCTACGGTGGGGTGGGGCTAACCCTCTCCCAGCTCATCTTGGCGGTCCCGCTGGGGGTCGTGGCCGGGGCTGGTCTGCTGTACGCGGTGGCTTGGTCGGCCGCCTACTACGGGGTGCCCGGAGCACTGCTGGTGCGGCCCGCGGTGGGGGTAACCGGATCGTGGGTGTTCGGAGCGGCGCGTCTCGCCTTCGTCATCGGCTGGGCGGCGCTGTCGCTGCAGGTGGCGGGAGCGGCGCTGGAGCGCGGCCTGGCCGGGCTGGGCATCCCCGGTGAGACTCGGCGGGTCTCCATCCTGGCGGCGGCCGCGCTGGCCGCCGTAATGGTGGTGGTGGGACCCATGCTGGTGACCCGGCTGTGGATACGGCGCTTCGCCTTCTGGGCGGCGCTGGTGGCGGCCGGGCTGCTGGCCTGGCAGTTGCTGGGCAATGTCGACATGCCGGCGCTGATGCGGCAGCCCAGCGAGGCGGGCTTCTTTCTCGGGGTCGACGGGGTGGTGGCCTTTGCCGTGGTATGGATTCCCATCATTGCCGACACCGCCCGTTTCGCCAGCGACGAGAGCACCGCCGGTTCCAGCGCCGGCTACAGCTTCGCCGTTGCCGGCCTGGTGATGGTGCTGGCAGGCGGACTGATGGGGCTGCTGGCGGTTCGGCCCACGGTGGGCAACGTGCTGGCCGAGGCGGAAGCGCTCTTCCCGGCCTCTGTTGCCGGCGTTGCCGGCCTGCTGTGGGCAGTGGCCTCGGAAGGGGAGCAATCGTTTGCCTTTGCCTACAGCGGGTCTTCGTCCTTGCAGTCGCTGGTATGGGGCCTTCCCGGGCGTCTGGCGGGGCTGGGGATGCTCGCTGCTGGAGCCGCACTGGCCGTGCTCGTGGCCGAAGGTACCCTCACCGCCTACCTGGATCTCCTGCTGGCGGTCATCGGGCCGCTGGCAGCCGTCTTCCTCGCCGACATGTTCATGGTGCGGCGCGGCGACTATGAGATCGACGGACTGTACGATCGCCGCGGGCAATACGCCGGTTTCAACGGCTATGGCCTCATGTCCTTCGCCATCGGCTTCCTGCTCACCCAGTGGTTGCATCCCACCGGTCCCGAGGGATGGGTGGCGGCGGTGCAGGCCGTCAGCTTCGGCGACGAGTCGCTGGCCCTATCCCTGGGCGTCCCGCCGACCATCGTTGGCATGGTCTTCGCTTTCGGGACCTACGCGCTGCTGGGGCGATGGAGGATCCGGCAGCGGGTCTACGTCTCCAGGCTGCGGCTCTGAGCGCTCGCTCGGAGGGGACACGCAGCGGGAGTCGGGAGGGGCAACCCGTGACCTCAGTCCGGTGGCTCGAACGCAGCGAGGAACTTGGCTTGCTCGATCCAGCCGCTCACGCGGGCGGCAGTCACCCCCGCGGCCTCGGCCACCGTGGAAGCGTCGGCAGTGGCCAGGGCCGCGAAGCTGGCGATGCCGGCCTTCTCGAGGCGGGTGGCGTACACCGGCCCGATGCCGGTGATTGCGGTCAAGTCGTCCCCCTTCTCGGTCGCGGGCCGGGGCCGCTCTTTGGGAGCGACTCGGAAAGGTGCCGGCGGAGTCTCGTGGGGGACGGACACAGAAACGAAGCGGTCGCGCAACGCCCAGATGACCGCTCCCACTCCTGCGATGAGGCCGAGGATTCCGGCGAGTCGCTTCGCCGCAGTCTTCATGGGATCACCAGCTGACGGTTACGCGGACCACCCCGCTGTGGATGCCTCCGATCGCCCGCATGGCGGCTTCCGACAGGTCGATGCAGCGGGTGGGGTGAGGGACGAAGCGGCCGTCGACCCACTGGGCCGGCCCGCGGTCGTTGATGCGCACCCTGACCGAGGCTCCGGTGGCGGTGCGGGTCACGGTGACGATCGTCCCGAACTTCACCTTCTGCATGGCGGCGGTGAGCTCGGAAGGATCGAAGATCTCACCGTTGGCGGTGGTGCGACCGGCGAACCCGGGCCCGTACCACGAGGCCAGGCAGGTCATGCTGCTGCCGGTGGGAGCCGGGCGTGGCGTGGGTCGGGCCCTTCGAGGAATGGTGGTGGTGGTGGAGGTGGCCTGAACGGCGATCAACGACTCCACCAATGAGTCGGGCACCGTGGTGGGACTCATCACGGCCGCGCCGCTGCCCGAGGCAAACGCGAGCGCTGCCACCCGTCCCGCCAGCATGCCGCGGCTCTCCCCGACCGACGCCGGAGCGGCGGCGGCCGGGCTCGAGGCGGCCTCGACTGCGGGGGGAGCTTCCTCGCCGTTGGGGGTGAAAGCCGCGAAGCCGGCAACCGCCAGCAGGGCCACGACCGCCCATGCGATGAACGCAGACCAGCGAACGAATCGCACCAAGCTACTCCGCCCTTTGTTCCCTTCCGGCAACCCGGAGGGAGGATCTTCCGTAGCAGGCTAGATATGCGCCACCCTGGATGCAAGCTGTTCCGGGTGCCGCACGACGTGGCCCCCGCACGCTGGCTGGGATAGGCTGCACCGCCATGAAAGTCGACTACCTGCTGCCCGCCGTGCCGCTA
>JABAOH010007461.1_pt1 | contig 21791 bp, 23 predicted proteins | sample 7062181 | NCBI WGS metagenome assembly JABAOH01 (sample SAMN14538630, study PRJNA623070) | marine sediment metagenome | biome: marine biome [ENVO:00000428]; feature: marine pelagic biome [ENVO:01000023]; material: deep marine sediment [ENVO:00002113]; isolation source: pool of 5 deep marine... | reverse complement strand
ATAAGGAACTACTCGTGGACCCACAACCCGATATTTCCCCTTTATGATCAATGGTTTAATCCACAGACTGGTATCAGTAAACAAGGCGTTAGCCTTTTTACCTACAGAAGCCTGATTTATCATGAGACCTGGTGGCGGATGGCACTTCTGCCGGTAAGAATCTTCTTCCAGGGCCAGGACGGGAGCCCGCAATACTTTGACGGAAAACTTAACCCATTCCTCTTATTCCTCCCATTTTTCGCCTTTTATCGAACTAGAAGTGACCCTGAACCCCTCAGGAATGAGGTGAAGATACTGTTAGCCTATGCCGTTTTGTTCTTCGCCTTCGCCTTCTTTAGCGGGGGCTTGCGAATCCGATATATCGCTCCAATTATCCCGCCACTGGTCATTCTATCTACAATAGGGGTGAGGAAAACGGTTGAGGCCCTCAGGAGACTTGGCTCTCGATCCCTGCAAACCATAGGGTGCACCTCGATTCTCGTCATGCTCGGTGTTTCCCTCTGGCTGAACGTACGTTACCTCATGGATCAATACCGGTACGTAGCCCCCTTTAGTTACCTGAGGGGTGATGTGACCCGTGATGAGTATATAGAGAAATACCGCTTGGAATATCCAGCCATGAGATACATTAATAAAAACCTCCATCGAGATACCAAAATATTGTTTATCTGCATGGGCAAAAGGGGCTACTACTGTGACAGGGAGTATGTTTTTGATATGTACCAGAACAGGAGTATGCTGCAGCAGTCTGTGAGAGAATCGACAAACACCGATGAGGCACTGCAAAGGTTACAAGGCGGGGGGATAACGCACTTACTTATATGCCATGATGTCTTCGATCGTTGGGTGAAGCGTAGTTTTACGATTCAGGAGCAGGAGCTGCTAAACCGATTCTTCAAAAGGCATGTTCGGCTCCTCTACTTTGAACAGGGGTATGGTGTGTATCGACTGGAATATGATTCGCTTCTCGTTTATGCCTTGTATCTGTACGGAAATCCACCCTTTACATATACCCGAAATCATACTAGCATGAGTTCAGATTCACTACAGGCGACTCACGGAAGAGGAGCCTTGCCCATGACAAAGGAAGCATTCGGTCTGGGGAATGCAGGGTAAGGAGATTGCCTTCCGGCGGCCACGGAATATGGCAGACATGCGCTGGCAAGGCTTTTGCATGATGAGTAGGCGGATATGACAAGAGGCCGCCTGCTTAGAGTGCTGATGAGATCAAGTTCGCACATGTAGGAGACTTCCTTCAGCAATGTACCTGCAAAAGACAATCGGTGTCGTTATTCCAGCCTATGATGAGGAGAAATTAATAGCCAATACATTAACCTCAATTCCCTCCCTTGTGGATACGATTATCGTTGTCGATGATGGGAGCGGCGATAACACGGCGGAGGTTGTAAGGAAAAGAGCGGAGGACGATGGAAGGATCGTCTTGATACAACATGAGGTTAATGAAGGGGTAGGAGGGGCTATAGTCACGGGATACAAAAAGGCCATTGAGTTGGAAATAGATGTTACTGCCGTTATGGCTGGTGACGGACAAATGGATCCACGGGATCTCACCAATATCTTGAAGCCCGTCGCAAAAGGGGTTGTTGATTACACCAAGGGAAATAGGCTCTTTCAGGGTGATGCCTGGAATATGATTCCCCATTATCGGTATCTGGGTAATTCTTTTCTTTCCCTTTTAACCAAAATTGCCTCCGGGTACTGGCACATCGCCGATTCTCAGACGGGCTACACTGCCATTTCCCTGCCTGTACTGAGAAAAGTAAACCTGGATACGATCTATAAACGCTATGGCATGCCGAACGACATGCTCATTAGACTGAACCAATATGATTTTCGGGTGAGGGATATCCATGTGAGGCCGGTATATGGGTTTGGGGAAAAATCGGGAATGAACCTATTGAAGGTCATTCCCAGAATATCTTGGCTCTTATTCAAGGGATTCTGGAGGAGACTGTTTTTCAAATACGTCATCAAGGATTTCCATCCCCTTATCTTCTTCTACATCTTGGGTCTATTATTCGGTGTGGCTACCGTTCTTCTCTTTGCGAGGCTTTTCTATATTTGGCTCATCTTGGGGTTGAATATTCCTAAGATTAATGCATTAGCGGCCATGTTTTCCTTTATGAGTTCAAGCCAGTTCACCCTTTTTGCCATGTGGTTCGATATGGAGCAGAACAAGCATCTGCGATGAAAGACTTTACCCTCTCCGCCTATAAGACGTACCTTCAGGCTATCAGGTCTTCCTACAAAACGCGTCTCAGATTTGGTGACTACCTTGCTGCCGACCCCAAACCGGAAATCTTTTGCATCATTCGCCATGATATTGACCGAAGGCCCACTAACGCCCTGAGGATGGCTCGATTGGAATACGATGTGGGTATCGGAGCAACCTATTACTTTCGGAGCAAGGCCCATACCTTTCGACAGCGGATAATTCGGGAGATAGCAGCTCTTGGCCATGAGATCGGCTATCATTATGAGTCTCTATCCGATGCAAACGGCGACAGGGATCTTGCGCTCAAGGATTTTAAGAAGAACTTGAAGAGATTTCGTGAGATTGCCTGCGTAACAACCATATCCGCGCATGGCAGGCCCTTGCTGCCCTTTGACAACCGCGATTTATGGAGAAACACCGAGAATCACCGGAGGCTCGTTGGGGAATTAGGCATTCGTGGTGACATCTATCTGGATGTCGATTATTCCGATATCCTCTATATCAGCGACACAGGACGGAACTGGTCCTCTACGAAATCAAATATACGGGATACGGTTACATCGAACATTCGGAAGGACTTTTCCTCCGGGAGGGAATTGTTGCGGTATCTAGAAGATTCCCCTCATAACAAATTGATTTTTGGCGTTCACCCCGAAAGATGGACGGACTCAGTGCTAGAATATGCGTACCAGAGGCTTTTTGATTTTTCAGTGAATATGCTCAAAGAGTTCATATGAAGAAACTCATGTTCGTATCGACGGGCAGATGTGGAACCACAAGAATAGCACAAATACTACGGGCGAAGTTACCCGGTGATTATTCCGTGGTGCATCAGATGAGGTATTCACGAGTTGCCAATATTATTGGGAATGTGATGCTCTGCCTCGGCGAATCGAACCGCATTAAGCGATTCCTGTTTGAATTCATAATCTCCGCGTATAATGGGAAAACCCATTTTGTTTCGACCGATCCCCTCACTGCGATGGTTATTCCCGATGAGTATGTCTTTTCTCCGGAGGTCTGTATTGTCCATATCGTGCGTGATGAGACCTCCTTTGCCAGATCCTTTTTTTCGTTCTCAAGGTCGAGGTGGGAAAGCTTTATAGGCCATAACTTTGTCCCTTTTTGGCAGCCCGGTATATGGCCACTTGAGAATATCTTAAACAGGAACATTGGCAAGAGATATCGAGACGTGTGGAGAGTCAAGAACACGTTCTTTTGTGAGAAGTATTCGGCAAATCCACATTACCGCCAGGTGAGCATGGGAGATATCTTTGAAACTCCAGCACTACAAGACATCGTGAATGGGTTTTTTGATGAAGCCATTTCTATCTCCCGCGGTGATCTATCAATAAGGGCGAATGAATCCGAGGATTCATATCGGAGTCCGGGAGGCTGAAAGGGAAGAAAGATGAGACATTGCATGATTTGCCAGTCATCCATCGATCCTTTCATTTCCTTTGGAAAGATGCCCATAGCCAATAATTTCCTTGTACCAGAGCAGTTTGAGGATGAATACTTTTTCGATCTCAAGGTCGCATTCTGCAGGAATTGCAAAATGGTGCAGCTGATGGAATTCGTTGATCGGGAAAGCATGTTTCATGATCATTATGCCTTTTACTCCTCAACCTCCACGAGGATGGCCTTGCATTTTGAGGATTTTGCGGATACGGTTTGTCAAAGCTATCTAAGGGGTGCAGATCCATTTGTAGTTGAAATTGGAAGTAATGATGGGATCATGTTGCGGCATTTTGCCGAGGCGGGTATCCGGCACCTCGGCGTGGAACCTTCGTCAAACGTGGCAGAGATTGCCATAAAGAACGGCATGAATGTCGTAACCGAATTCTTTGACGCTGATCTCGCAAAGAGGATTGTCGGCGAATATGGTCAGGCAGATGCGATATTGGGTGCAAATGTCATGTGTCATATCCCCTATCTCCATTCGGTTGTCCAGGGCATAAAGATACTTCTTAAGCCTGATGGAGTGATTATATTCGAGGACCCGTATCTGACAGACGTTGTGCAGAAGACCTCATATGATCAGATTTATGATGAGCATGCCTTTTATTTTTCGGTTGCCTCGGTGAGCTACTTGTTTGGTCTGTATGGATTAGCGGTCATCGAGGTGGAGCCCCAGGAGGTACACGGAGGTTCCATGCGGTATGTGGTTAGCCATAAGGATGCTCACGAGGTAGCTCCCTCAGTACCGAGTCACCTTGCAAAGGAGCAGAAGCTGGGGCTCTACGAGCCGCACACTTACGAAACATTACGGAAAAACATCGAGCGCTCGAGAGGGGAGTTGGTTGGTCTCCTGGAGGACCTCAGAAGGCAAAAGAAGCGCGTCGTGGGATATGGTGCAACCTCAAAAAGTACAACCATCTTGAACTACTGTGGTATTACCGATGAGCTCGTCGAATTTATTAGCGATACCACCCCCATCAAACAGGGAAAATTTAGCCCTGGAGTCCATNNTTGAAGAGAACTATCCTGATTACGCGCTGTTATTTGCGTGGAATCACAGCGAGGAGATAATGGCAAAGGAGAAGCGGTTCAGGGGCCTCGGAGGAAAGTGGATTGTCTATGTCCCGAACGTGGAGGTGCTGTAATGATATCGTGTGGTGACCCAAAGGCCCAATACATCGCTCACCAAGGGGAAATTGACGAGGCCATACACCGCGTGCTTGATAGCGGGTGGTATATTCTAGGAGAGGAAACGGCTGCCTTTGAGAAGGAATTCGCAGACTACATCGGTGTGCGATATTCCATAGGCGTGGGGAGCGGCACCGAGGCATTGCACCTGGCGTTGACAGCCTGTGGCGTCTCCAGGGGAGACGAGGTGATTACTGTTTCCCATACGGCGGTGGCAACCGTTGCTGCTATTGAGTTAGCCGGGGCTCATCCTGTCCTTGTGGATATTGAACCGGATTACTACACCCTTGACCCTTCTGCCCTCGAGGAGGTTATTACTCCGAGGACCAAGGCGATTGTCCCAGTCCACCTCTATGGGCAACCTGCCGATGTGGAATCAATAATGGATATCTCGCAAGGACATAATCTGTGGGTGATTGAGGACTGCGCGCAGGCCCATGGCGCACGGTTTAGGGGTAGACGGGTGGGCTCCTGGTCGGATATAGCGTGTTTTAGTTTCTATCCCACTAAAAACCTGGGCGCCATAGGAGATGGCGGAATGGTGGTAACGGATGATCATGAACTCGCCAGCAAGGTCAGGCTGCTCCGGGAATATGGATGGAAGCAAAGATTTAGGAGTACTATTCCGGGGTGGAATTCCCGTCTCGATGAGATTCAAGCAGCTATCCTACGGGTAAAGCTGCAATATCTGGACGAGGATAATGAGAGACGTGCACAATGGGCTCGCAGATATTGTGAGGAATTACACAACTGCGATCTCCTGTTACCTAAGGTACGTCCCGATTCGACACATGTCTATCATCAGTTTGTTGTTCGTTCCTCTCAGCGCGATGCTCTACAGAAGTTCTTAATGGATCAACGAATCGGAGCGCAGATCCACTATCCAATGGCAGTTCATCAACAGCCAACCTATTCCACGAGATTGGATATTCGTAGTGAGTTGTCAGTGACAGAACAGATAGTCGAAGAAATACTTTCTCTTCCTATGTATCCGGAATTGAGTAAGGAAGGGATAGAAAGGACATTCACCGCGGTGCAGGAGTTCTATAGATGAGAAAAGGAATCTGGGAGGGTATCTACAAGAGTTTTGGTGAAACTCCCGAGGGTGAACAGGTTTTCGATTCAAAAAAGTGGATTGAGCTTTCAAGAGAAAGGATGGCAAAACTAGTTGATGAAGCCAGCAAAGAGGCGACTATTCCATCTGTTACTTTTTATAATGCTAGTTTATTACCTTTCTTAGTTGCCCTAGTTCAAGATAGGCAGAAAGAAGTGAAAGTCTTGGATTTTGGCGGTGGGGCGGGAAACACTTATATCCCCTTAGTTTCTGGACTTGTCGATTCAAGGAATATCGAATATCACATTGTAGATAGCGAAAGGAGTTGCAAATTAGGGACTTCAATATTTCACAATGATGAAAGAATTCGGTTTCATACTTCTCTCCCGAAAGAACTATGGGATGTTAGTATTGTTCATTTGGGTTCATCCCTGCAATATGTAAAGGACTGGAAGAATATATTGTCCGACCTAGCAAGATATAATCCAGGATATTTTCTGTTTACCGACCTTCCAGCAGGGGACATACCAACCTATGCTACCGTACAGAATTTTTACGGATCTAAGATCCCGTGCTGGTTCTTTAACATAGAGGAGATAGTTAGGGTGATGAAATCGATCCATTATGAGTTGCTGTTTAAAGCGAGTTATCTAGCAAGAATCTTGGGGAAAATACAGAAATTGCCTCAAGCAAATTTTCCCAGAAAATTCAGATTGGGTCACGCCTGCACCCTTTTGTTTTCCGGAGGACCCAATGATTAAGGGAGTGGTTGTTAAGAAATTAGTAACCCATACCGACGATCGTGGCTTTTTTCGAGAGATAATCCGCGTGACAGACGCGTTTTTTGAAGAGGGTTTTGCTCAATGGAGCCATTCGTTAATGTTCGATGGCGTAACCAAGGCTTGGCACTACCATCGCATTCAAACGGACTGGTGGTATGTTGCCACTGGTGTCCTGAGGGTCGGCTTATTCGATCTGCGGGAGGACGCTCCATCCTACGGGGAAGCCATGGATGTCTATATGGGGGATTTGCAACCCGCTCAGGTTCTCAAGATACCACCAGGTGTCGCACATGGGTGTAAGACCATTCAAGGGCCAGTGAATCTCTTTTACGTGACATCGCACGTCTATAGCCCTGAGGATGAGATGCGCATCCCGTTTGATGATCCCAAGATAGGATTTGATTGGTCGGCCCGACCCACATGTAAGTAACCTGGTCTTAGATGCATGGGAACATGGCGGGCTGTATGGCAAAGGGCAAAATAAAGAGCTTGCTTCCGCGCGTATTTGTCTGGGGAGGGACAGGTCAGGCAAAGGTTGTTCGGCCGATTGTCGATCACTACGGCAGCAGGGTAATCGCCGTGTTTGATGACACACCAAACCTCCCCTCTCCCTTTGATGATATTCCCATTTACCATGGTTGGGATCAGTTCTTGCGGTGGATCTCCGATCAGGATAGATCGGGGTTGTGTTTCTGTATCACGATTGGCAACCCCCATGGGAGGGTCAGATTGAGATTTCACGACAGGTTCATTCAAATGGGCCTGCAGCCTGGAACAATCGCACATCCATCGGCATCCATTGCGGATAATGCAATTATTGGGCCCGGAGCGCAGATTATGGCAGGAGCCATCATCGGGGCTGAGTCCAGAATTGGCAAAGAATGCATCATCAATACCAAGGCCAGTGTCGATCATGAGAATGTACTCCAAAACGGGGTGGAAGTTGGCCCTGGTGCAACACTTTGTGGCCTCGTGAGGGTGGGCGTCAATGCATGGATAGGAGCCGGTGCCACGGTACTGCCCCGAATAACAATCGGTCATGATGCTATCGTTGGGGCCGGTGCCGTTGTCACCGAAGATGTTCCTGACGGTACAACGGTGGTCGGGGTACCCGCAAGACCCGCGGGCGAGAAGTAAGGAGGTCTGTCAATGAGCCAGATATTCATGGCGGGACCGTGGATAACTGAACATGAGCTTGCGGTTGTTGAAGATGCGATGCGCAACGGATGGTATGAAAGGGCCTATGATTACTGTGAAAAGTTTGAAAGGGAATTTGCGGCATATCATGATCGCGCCTATGGAGTGATGACGCCAAATTGTACATCTGCGATTCACCTCCTCCTTGCCGCACTGGGGATCTCAGAGGACGATGAGGTAATTGTTCCCGAGTGTACCTGGATCGCCACTGCCGCCCCTATTACCTATTTGCGGGCACGACCCGTATTCTGCGATATCGATCCCGTCAACTGGTGTCTCGACCCGGACTCGGTAGGAAAGCGGATAACCTCCCGTACCAAGGCCATCATCACAGTAGATTTGTACGGAAATATGCCGCTCATGGATGAACTGATTGAATTGGCCAATGAGCACGGCATTCCGCTCATCGAAGATGCAGCGGAAGCTTTAGGATCAACGTATAAAGGGGTTCGGGCCGGTAAGTTTGGAGTCGGTTCCGTTTTCAGCTTCCATCGCACGAAGACCATTACAACCGGGGAAGGCGGTATGCTCTTGCTGGATGATGAGCGGCTCGTGGACCGGTGCATGTTCTTACGGGACCATGGCCGTAAACCAGATGGCCCCATGTATTACAACTATGAGGTGACCTATAAATACATGCCCTTTAACCTGCAGGCAGCGTTAGGATATGCCCAGTTTCAGAGAATTGATGAGTTGGTGGGCAGGAAGCGACAGCAACTTCATAAGTACCGTGAGGGTCTACGGGGTGTTGAGGACATCGAATTGAATCCAGAGCCGGAGGAAGGGGTTAACGGCGCATGGATTACCACTGTTGTCTTTGGGAAATCATACAATCTGACGAAGCAGCAGGCAATTGACAGGCTGGCACAGCTCGGGATTCCCGTTCGGCCGTTTTTTTATCCCCTATCCTCCCTACCCGCTTATCCGAGTTTTCGAGAAAGGTATGAGCAGCTCAATCCGGTGGCGTACGATATATCCACGCGCGGTATTAATCTTCCTGGTGCTGCCAATCTCACTGAGGATCAGCTGAACAGCGTCTGTAAAGGGCTCAAGACGATCCTGGGCGAAAAAAGTCACTAACGATCATTGGGTCAACAAGGCGTTATGAAGACAAAGGCCACATTGCCGAGTTTACGGGGGCAGAGGGTACTCATTACCGGGGGATTAGGGTTTGTGGGAAGCAATCTTGCCCATACATGCCTTGAATTGGGCGCTGAGGTAACAATCTATGATTGTCTGGACCCCAGATCGGGGGGGAACCCGTACAATATCCATGATATTCGAGACTCCGTCACGCTCTGTTATCAGGACATACTGAATTTCGACCAGGCATCCAAGGAGGTCGTGGACAAGCATATTATCTTTAACTGTGCAGCTTCCACATCTCACCCTTTCTCCATGAGGGAGCCATGGATCGACCTGGATGTGAATAGCAGAGGTGCGATCAATCTGTTGGAGGCCGTTCGTCGGTTTAATAGGGATGTCAAGATCATCCACCTGGGCACCAGCACGCAGTTAGGCAAGCTCCAATACCAACCGGCTGATGAAAGGCACCCTGAGTTTCCGACCGATATCTATTCTGCCAACAAGAGCGTCTCAGAGAAATACGTCCTGATCTATGCGAATGCCTATGAAATTCGAGCCTCTGTTATCAGGCTTTCCAATGTCTATGGGCCGAGGGCGAGCATCCATAGCCCGGACTTTACCTTTAACAATTATTTCATTGGGTTGGCCTTACAGGGGAAAGACATACCCGTTTTCGGCCAGGGCAGACAGAAGAGAAATGTGATCTATGTAGAAGACGCTGTTTCCGCGCTGATCCTTGCTTCTCAAAGCGATAAAGTAGACAGAGATATATTGTTTGCAGTTGGTGATNNTTGCAGTTGGTGATGAGCATTACAGCGTCGGCCAGATTGCCGAGGCAACAGTGAAATATATTGGCTCCGGGAAGGTCAATTTCATTGAGTGGCCCAAGAGCAGAAAATCGGTCGAGGTGGGTGATGCGATCATTAGTAATGAGAAGATTAAAACGGTTTTGAATTGGAAACCACACTATGATTTAGAAAGTGGTTTGATAAAGACCAAGGCGTATTATGAGAATTGTTTGCAGGAATACTTAAGGTGACATTGTGAAAATCGTGATTACCGGTGCGCTAGGTCATATCGGCTCTCGATTCGTCCGAGAGTTACCGTGTACGTACCCAGAAGCTGAGATCGTTATGATCGACAATCTGCTCACGCAGCGTTACTGTTCTCTCTTTCGCTTACCTGACCGCGGGGATTATCGCTTTATCGAAATGGATGTAGCGGATAATGACTTACGGCCGATCGTTGAGGGTGCCGATGTAGTTATCCATCTGGCCGCAATCACGGATGCGGCAAGCAGCTTCAGGAATAAAGAACAGGTCGAGCAGGCTAACTACCGTGCCACAGCTCACGTCGCCGAGGCTTGTCAGGAGGAAAACTGCCCCATGGTCTTTGTCTCTTCGACGAGTGTGTATGGGACGCAAAATAAGGTCGTGGACGAAGATTGCTCTCCTGAGGAGCTGAAGCCGCAAAGCCCCTATGCCGAGACGAAGCTCAGGGAGGAAAACCTCTTGCAGACCTTAGGTAGTTCGGAAACCTTGCGTTTTGTGATCTGTCGCTTTGGAACGATATGTGGGGTTTCCCCTGGAATGCGGTTTCACACGGCAGTCAACAAGTTCTGTTGGCAAGCGGTTATGGGGCAGCCCATCACCGTTTGGCGGACTGCCTTGCATCAGAAACGCCCCTACTTGGCACTGAGCGATGCGGTGGAGGCCCTTAACTTCATTATGAAGCATGGATTGTTTGACCAAGGGGTATACAATGTGCTCACAGAAAACCTGACCGTACAGTCCATTATCCGGTTCATCCAACACCATATACCGCAGCTTGACATCCAGTACGTGGAGTCTGAGATCATGAACCAGTTGTCATACGAGGTCTCAAACCGGCGTTTTAGAGACCGGGGCTTTGAATTCACGGGGAGTATCCCACAAGGCATTGGCGAGACAATTGAAATGCTTTATAGGGCAGGGGGAACGTGTGTCCGATAAGAAATTTTACACCCGTGAGGAATTTGAAGGCCTGCGAATAGAATCCGCCGAGGCCATGGCCTCTGATGCTAAGCTCCGTCAGGATGCCCTCAGGGTGTTGGTGGAAGCCGATCACTATCGGTGGATTCATCAGACTAACTGGTTCGGCGAGCCGATCCTTAATCTTCCTCAGGACATGTTCGCACTCCAGGAAATCATCTTCAACACCAGGCCCCGATTTATTATAGAGCTGGGGATGGCCTGGGGCGGTTCGCTGTTGTTTTATTCGACACTGATGGAGGTACTGGGGGGGGAGCGAATTATTGGAGTGGATACCTATATCCCCGACGATTTGCGACAACGGCTCTCTCGCTACGGAAGGGTCTCTGAACGGTTGACCTTAATTCGCGGTTCATCCATTGAACAGGATACCCTGGGTCAGGTTCAGTCCATCGTGGGGGACTGCCGTGAGGTTATGGCAGTGCTGGATTCCTGCCACACCCATGATCATGTACTGAAGGAACTGCGCCTATACTCTCCACTTATCGGTAAGGGGTTCTACCTTGTTTGCGGGGATACCATTGTAGAGGATATACCCGAGCAAGAACACCGCCCTCGTCCCTGGGGGCCTGGAAACAATCCGAGGACGGCTCTCCGCCAATTTCTCAGGGAGAACGACAGATTCGTGATAGACCGGAACCTCAACAACAAGCTGTTGCTTACCTGCAACCCTGGAGGCTATTTGGTTTGTATCAGAGACTGAAAAACACATCAGGATGCGAGACTTCCGCTATTTCAAGACATAAGAAATGAATCCGAATGCGTTACCGAGCGTCGGGATTGGCCTTCCCGTATACAATAACGTGAAACATCTCTCCAAGACCTTAGATTCACTGCTCAATCAGAGCTATCAGAACATTACTATCTACCTCTCTGATGATTGCTCCGATGATGGCACGGATGGTATTTGCCGACGATACGCCGCTCAGGATAGTCGGATCAGATATGTTCGAAGTGAGACAAACAGAGGGGCCAATGCGAATCACGCAAAGGTTCTATCCTTGGCAACAACAGAATACTTCATGTTCGCGAGGGCGCACGAGATATTATCTCCAAATCATATTGCCGATTGCGTCCGGATTTTGGAAGAGGATGAAGCGGTCGTCCTTGCCTTTGCCACGACACAATGGATAGATGATGACGGTACTATCATGGTGAACAAGCCTATTGGGTATTGTGATACGCGGGGACTTGATGTCGTCACGAGGTGCGCCCTCGTTTTTTGGGGCAACTATGAGTGTTTTTATGGTCTCACCCGGACAAAGGCAATGAAAAGCATTCGAGCCCTTGAAGAAATTATTGCAAGTGGCGGGATTATGTTGCTTGAGATGGCACTGCGAGGGAGTTTTGCCCATATCCGCTCTGGTATACGGTACAGAAGATATCATTATGGGGATGAGACGTACCAGAAGAGGATCCAGCGATACAAGAGGAGTACATATCGCCACCTCAAGGCGATAGATCGTGTCTTACCGTTTGCACGGTTACCATATCATCTGTTTTTGAGTGTCCTCAAGTCGAACATGTCACGACGCGATAAGATTAGAGTCCTGTTGGTGGTTCTCTTCAATGCACCCCTGAGATACCTCGTTTCAAGAGATAGGCAGCTGTAGGCAGACGTCCATACCGTCCATTCAGATGAACGATCATCATTTGGCCAAGGGAAGTATCTACCTCATTACCAGTCATGGTCTCTTCTATGCTAGTGGCTATCTCATTCATTGTATCCTCGCGAGGATTACGACCCCCACAACCTACGGAACCATAGGCGTCCTTCTTTCGCTCCTCACGGTACTACAGATTTTCTTAATTCACGGCGTTCCGACGGCGGCGGCCAAGTATCTATCTGAGGGGGTAAACGGAAGGGAGGTGAGGAGTAGATCTTTACTTTTACAATTTACCTCTACGTTGATCGTTTCTTTTTTTGTCTATAGCACTGCATCGCTTATTGCTGATCTTTTCCATGACCGCTCCTACGTTCCGTATGTTAGATTTCTCACCATCGTAATTGTCGTCCGATCAATGAATCAGCTATTCAATAGCTTCTTTAATGGCTACAGGGAGTTTACGAAGCAGTCGATTCATATGGCCATCGATTCGTTTCCAAGGGCGTTGTTTGTTGTTGTGCTTGTGTGGATGGGTTACGGGATCTATGGGGTCCTCGGGGGCTATGCAGGGGCCTCTCTGGTGGGTCTGACATACGCTCTCGCCTTTTTTCGTCCAAAGAAGACCAATGAATCAATAGGCTACCGGCAAATACTCAATTTCTCCTTTCCAGTCATAATCTTCTCAGCCTTTTTTCACCTCATTACCTCATTGGATCTATTCTTCATAAAGTCGTCCAGTATCGCTGGAGAATATATCGGTTTCTATACCTCTGCCAGAGTGCTTTCGACCGTTTTTGTAATCGTGAGCGTATCATTTTCCTCAACCCTATTGCCCTCGATTTCGCGTTCATTTTCCAGGGGAGATACGGAACATACAAAGTCATATATACAGACTTCACTGCGATACCTATTGATCATTTTTTTCCCCATCGCCCTTTTCATATCGGTCTATTCAAAGGCAGTGTTAGCGTTGTTGTTTACCCCAGAATATGCGAAGGCTGGAGACGCACTATCGATACTGATTTGGGGCTGGTTTTTCTTACAAATATCGTTTGTGTTGTCTGCCATGATTAACGCCAGCGGTAGAACGAACATACCNNCCCTCCTCGTCTCCTTTATCAGTAATTATTGTCTCGTGAGCCGCTATGGTATTGAGGGTGGAGCAACGGCTACCTTTATTGCCGGTATGGTATGCATCGTGGGCGGATTCTATTTTGTTCATAGGATATTTAGAGTCGGTATCGATCTCCATTCAACACTGAAATTGGGTGCTGGATCACTTGTGCTCTTCGTAATATCAACTCTGGTTAAGGCAGAAGGAGCGTTCTTACTGGCCTGGATTTTAGGGCTCTTTTCCTTGTATGTGGTATTTCTCGTCCTCACGAGGGCGATCAATAATGATGATATCAGGCTGATAAGGGAACTCTATCGGTCGTTCGTTTCCCCTACCTTGACGGCCCAACCCTGAAACCCCTTTTCCTGCTGCTGGACATCAGAGCAGTGAGCACGGCAACTGAAAAGCCTTTGTCAGTCATAAATGTTGGGTTTTTCTTATCAAAAAACTATCTTTTTTACGTGAATAATCTTATTGTTTTCGTAGAGAGATGGTAACACGATGGGTACCAGCGGTCTGCCATATCAGATTATTGAACACACAGCCGATCTGGGGATAATCGTTAAAGGCCCTGATACAAAGGGTCTCTTTATCAATGCTGCTCTGGCCATGATCGATCTCATGGTCAAGGGAACGATCAGCGATATAATCACTACAAGGGACATCCTCATCGATGGTGAGGATTTTCCTGACCTTATGGTTAAGTGGCTGGGAGAGATTCTCTACCTCTTTGAAGGTGAGGATATGATAGTACATTCAATAGAGATCAAATCAATAAGTCCAATGCAACTGCAAGCCACACTCACCCTCAGCAGTTTCGAGCCAGGACGTCACCAGGTCTTGAGAGAGATAAAGGCCGTTACCTACCATGGGATTTCAGTTGACAAGGCCAACAGTGGGTGGGAGGCAAGGGTTATATTTGATATCTAGCAGTTCAGTGCGTTATGGGTTTCGAGATAAAAAAGATAGACGAGTGGCGTTTCCTTATCCCTAGGACAGGGGCTATGAGGGTGCCGGGGCTTATCTTTTCCAGCTCAGAGTTAATGCCCAACATCAAGGAGGATCAGAGTCTCCTTCAGGTAGTTAATGTCGCCACTCTCCCCGGTATTGTCAAGCACGCCCTTGCTATGCCGGATATACATTGGGGCTACGGCTTCCCCATAGGCGGTGTAGCTGCATTTCGCGTCGAGGATGGCATTATCTCACCAGGGGGAGTTGGGTATGACATAAACTGCGGCACCAGGCTTCTAACCACTGCCCTCCTCGCAGGCGAAGTCAGGCCAAAGATCAAGGGGCTTGTCTCAGCCCTCTTTGGAGCTATACCTACAGGCGTTGGCTCCAGAGGGAGGATACGCCTATCAAAAAAGGAGGGGTCTGAGGTAGCTGTCAAGGGTGCCTCATGGGCCGTACAAAAAGGGTATGGTACGAAAGAGGATTTAGAAAGGACCGAGGATCAAGGGGTCATGAGGGGTGCTGATCCCGCAGTAGTGAGCGACAGGGCCTTTAAAAGGGGGCACGATGAACTTGGAACACTTGGCTCTGGCAACCACTTTCTGGAGATCCAGTCAGTTGAGGAGATCTATGACGAGAAGATAGCCAGTATCTTTAATCTCTTTGAAGGTCAGCTCACTGTTTTTATCCATTCAGGCTCAAGGGGATTTGGTCATCAGATCTGTGATGATTTCTTAAAGGAGATGGGAACACAGGTGAAGGACCTAGGATTTGATCTCCCCGACAGACAGTTAGCCTGTGCCTATATCAAATCCAACCCGGGTAAAAGGTATCTTGGTGGCATGGCCTGTGCAGCGAACTATGCTTGGGCGAACAGGCAGATAATAATGCACTGGACCAGGGAAACATTTGAGAAGGCGCTGGAGATTGGCCCAAACGATTTGAGGATGGAACTACTCTACGATGTCTGCCATAACATTGCTAAATTAGAGACACATGTGGTGGATGGCAAGAAGCTAACCCTGTGTGTTCACCGAAAGGGGGCTACGCGGTCATTGCCTCCCGGCCATCCGGATGTTCCTCAGAGATACAGGGAGGTGGGTCAGCCGGTCCTGATCCCCGGTGATATGGGGAGTTGCTCTTATATTTTGGTGGGCTCTCAAGGGGCCATGGAGGACAGCTTTGGGTCCACCTGCCATGGGGCGGGCAGGGTGTTGAGCAGGAAGCAGGCTATTAAAGCTGCAAAAGGGAGGGCCATAAATCGAGAACTTGAAGACAAGGGCATCTTTGTTCAATCGAGGGGAAAGACCACTTTGAAAGAGGAGATCTCTGAGGCTTACAAGGACGTGTCATTGGTGGTTGAGGCAGTTCATATGGCGGGGTTGGCAAAGAAAGTGGCCAAGTTAAGGCCGCTTGGTGTCATAAAGGGCTAATCTCTTCTCCGTGTCCAAAAATTCATACCGAAGACAACCAGAAAACCCAAGAACATTAAGAGGAGTGCGGCACCAACCTCACTGTCAAAAGACGGAGGCAAGGTATTGGCCTGCAGGGGAGGGACCTCCTCTCCATGACTGTCGATAAAGGTGCTCACAGTCTCTTTCCATGGCCAGATCTTCCTCAAAGAGCCAACCATGAGACCAATGAGAATTGCCATGGTCAAGTCATGGTACCTTTTTAAAAGCCATCCTATAGCCCTTACAAAGCTTAGCAGTCCCACCACAGCACCTGCTACGAGAATTAAAACGGTCCAGAGGTCTCTGTCGTTTATTGCGTCAAGGATGTAGTGGTATTTTCCCAGCAACACCAGCACATAGGCGCCAGATATGCCAGGCAGGATCATAGCGCATATGGCCAGAAAGCCGCTCAAAAAGATAAACCAGGGGGCATCCGGCGTAGTCCCGGGCATTAAACCGAACAGAAAATAGGCCCCCACTGCCCCCAACGCAGCAGCACCAAAGGTTGGCATTCCCCACCGTTCTATGACCCTGCTCACCGTGAGGACTGAGGATAAGACCAAACCGAAGAAAAAGGACCAGACGATAACCGGGCAGCTCTCCAACAGCCAACTCAGGACTTTTGCCAACGAGACAGTAGCCAATAGAACACCCACGCCGACAGGTAAAAGAAAGGGCCAGGAAACAGATGAGACTGCCTGTCTGACTTTAAGGAAGCCCAGAAGCCTCAGAAAATTGAAATTGAGGGAACGGATGGCATTGATCAATTCCTCGTATATGCCGAGGATGAGGGCCATAGTACCCCCTGATACACCGGGGATGACATTTGCCGCCCCCATAAAAAATCCTTTCACTGCGAGGACAAGATAAGTGGATAGGGATTGTGATGCCAAGGTATCGTCTTCTTCCTCAAAGACCAGGGACATCGTCATTGCCGCCATCGGCAGCATCCTACGAGTCGTCCCAAAAAAGCTCCATTACCCTCAAGAGTACTAGTACTAGTGGAAATACTTTTCGCTACCTACGATGCCCTCCTTAAATTGGACTATCTTTCGAATTTGAATGCCTTGCGTAATCAAATCCCGTTCAGCCGGCTTATTGTTACGAACTAGCCGGGAACTTAGAATCAATAATACATTCTAGTTCCGTTAGGAAGGCGATTACACAGCATTATTCAGGACTTTATTGATCATACAGGGTCTGTTCGGCTCACATCACCCCAATCGACATACGTCCCAAAGTCGTCGATTTGGGGATAGTAGATCTTCCTGTTGAGAAGTGCTGCGATCTGTTGGAAAAAATAATCTACAAATCCAAGCATCGTATGTCCGTCCAATCCCGCAGAGCTTTCCTAGCAAAGCTCATGCTTTCGATGATCATAATTGTTACATCGGCCCGGAAAACCATTAACATAGCAAGAAGCGTGCCCACATGCAGGGCAATATCCAGCAGGGCTTCAGGACCCCGCAACCCGATGAGGCGTTGAAATATAGCCAGATGGCCAGAACTGCTAAGAGGGAGAACCTCCGTCAGGCACCGGATAATCCCTAATAGGGTGGTGTGTTCAATACTCATCTCAGGCCCCATCTTGCAAAAGGCTGTAGAAGGCGTTATTTCTCTATACAGTAATTGAGAAAAAAGCAAATACTAATCCACTAGATAGGCGCAAGGCCACGTGATAGTCAAACCTAACCTATTGATGGGTATGGGTATCTTTTTTTGATTATGCCCTCCTATGGTTTAGATTAGCGGGAGTTTCAAAATGGTTTATATAGATGGAGTAAATGATTCATAGGCTTACGGCGCGATAAACCATTTTGAAACGACCCACTACAGGCCCATGGTATAGGGCATAACAAAAAAAGATACCCATACCCTGAACTTTGCGTTACCCTCTAGATAGGGGCAAGAGGATAGACAAACCATCGTTATTCTTGTATCAAGGTAGAATAAGGATAATCATCACATGTTAAACAAGGAGGGTACCTATGCTTGACAGGATTTATGAGCTCTTGGGAAAAGAAAAGGCAGAATATCTACTTAACCACAAATGCACCACTATCAGCAAGGACAGATTAAAGATCCCTGCTCCTGATTTCATTGATAAGGTTTTTATAGACTCAGACAGGCCGAACAACGTCTTAAGGAACCTACAATCCGTTTTCGGCAACGGCCGCCTCAAGGATACCGGCTATCTTTCCATACTGCCGGTTGATCAAGGGATAGAGCACTCTGCCGGAGCGTCTTTTGCCCCCAACCCGGACTACTTTGATCCTGAAAGTATAGTAAAGCTCGCCCTTGAGGCAGGATGCAATGCAGTCGCGTCAACGCTTGGTGTGCTCGGTGCGGTAAGCAGGAAATACGCCCATAAGATCCCCTTTATTGTCAAGTTCAATCATAACGAATTGCTGACCTACCCCAATAAGTACGACCAGATCTTCTTTGCGCGGATCGAACAGGCCTTTGATATGGGTGCTGTAGGTGCAGGTGCTACCATCTATTTCGGGTCAGGGGAGTCAGATAGGCAGATTACTGAGGTGAGCGAGGCATTTAAGATAGCCCATGAGTTGGGGATGTTTACTGTCCTGTGGTGTTACCTTAGAAATAGCGCCTTCAAAAAGGATGGCACCGACTATCATGCAAGCGCCGATCTTACTGGTCAGGCAAACCACCTCGGCGCTACTATTGAGGCGGATATCATCAAGCAGAAACTACCGGAAAATAATGGCGGCTTTACGGCATTGAATTTCGGTAGGACCCACGAAAAGGTCTACTCCGAGTTAACCTCAGACCACCCAATAGATCTCGTCAGGTATCAAGTAGCTAACAACTACATGGGCAGAGTTGGCTTGATCAATTCTGGAGGCCCTTCTGGTGAAAATGACCTTGCCGACGCTGTAGAGACTGCGATTACAAATAAGAGAGGTGGTGGGATGGGCCTCATAACAGGAAGGAAGACCTTTCAGAAGCCTCTTAAAGAGGGAATAGAGATATTTCATGCACTTCAGGATGTTTATCTGAGCAAGGAGATAACCATTGCCTGAAGGCAAGATTTTCTATAGGTAATGCCAGTAAGAAGCAAGCCTCTCGGCCAACTCAAGCACGGTGGTTGCATAATAGCCGCTGTGGTTGTATTTGAGTAGGATCTTTTTTTTCTTGCGGTGATTGTTATTGTCCTTCCATTTATGGGCCTTGAGGTAAGAGGCAATGCTTGGGATGGCATCCTCGTGTTGAAAGACATCGATTTGACCATCGCCGTCTCCATCAAATCCGTATCTCGTGATATTTGAGGGAAGGAACTGTGGTAGCCCAATGGCACCCTCTATTGAGCCCGTTAGGGAGAAGGGATCGATATCATGATCCCTCGCGTAGGCGAGGAGGGCCTTTAGTTCCCTATAAGACCTGATGTGCCTTTTCATAAGGCCTTCTTTAATCTCCTGGGGAGTCAGGTTTAATCTTTCCTCCGAGGGGATTTGATCATAGATCTGTTGATAAATCCCCGGTTCCAAGCAGAGTGCTTGTGTTACCAAGATGTTGACTGTCTCAAACTTACCTGTGTATGTTCCGCATGCAGATTCTATGCAGAGGATCGCTACCACCAGGGGGGCGGAGATATTGAAATGGCTCTCCATCTTTTCAAGGGTACTCCTGTGAGTTCTAAGGTAGGAGACAGCCCTCTCGACTGAGTCCTTTTCCAAGAACTGGCCATAGTTAAGCTCGGATTCCCTCCTCACCAGGCTCATGGCAACTGCCTTGGGCATCAGCTTGAGCTCCGGGCGGCTAAAGAGGCCCTGGAGATACCCTTCATCTATGCCATCCATCTGTAGGCGTTTGACCAACGGTTTGTAGTCCTGATGGATATCCACTGCATGAATAGGATTGGCGGAGAGCAGGAGAGTGATAAGCGGATAGAGGAGGAGAATGAGTTGGGTTAGGGGTTTCATAAAGATATCCGATGTGGTAAAGGGGGCATAGTTTGGAGTCTCTATTATAATAGCAGATTTAGTTATTATATGCAATAACTGTTCCATTTAGATTGGAGGTGGTGCTATGGAATGTAGAAGTGAAGAGAATCTCCGGAAATGCAACTGCACGTATGAACCCTGCTCGAGGAAGGGTATTTGCTGCCAGTGTCTATCATATCATTTACGGTCAAGGGAGCTCCCGGGATGTTGCTTTCCCAAGGATGCAGAGGCAACCTTTGACAGATCCTTTGAATACTTCTCCAGATTGGTTCAAGGCGGGAAGATCTGATCTCCGACCGTGCTGAACTCCTCCTTGGCTGCTCGATACCCGAGTGGGTTACCCACGTCGAATGCCCGCCCTTCCAGGATCTTCCCGATTATCTTTCTCTCATGGGCCATCGCCTGGAGGGCAGCGGCGTCATCCCATTCTTCCTTGTTGCCCTTTATCCTCTCTAGATAGGAGAAGAAGTGTGGTCCCAGGATCCACCTGCCCGCGAGCTTCAGAATCCTCTCACTCTCTTGGAGCATCAGGGGTTCCTTCGATTTGCCGGAGAAGCTATGGACTTCAACTATCCCCTGCTCTAGTTGCGTTGCCTGGACCACGCCCACGTTACTAAATCCTCTGGCCTCCCTTGCTCCTAGGCTAAGAACGCCGACAATATTCTGTTTAAAATGCTGGCAAAGGGGGATCATCTGGACCAAGGCTGGGGGCGAGCCAAACAGGAGGAAATCAGGCATCATCAAGGCAAACAGCTCCTTGCCTGTCATTTCCCTCGTTCTGTATACGGCCTCGCCAGATCCAAGGGGAAACGGCTGATCGACGAATGTTATGGAGGGATGAGAAATCCCCTCGCCTCCTCCCTGCTGCTGTAAGTCCTTCTCCAACCCGCCTCCTTCGAGGTAGTGACGGAGGGAATCCTTGCGTTGGCTAATCACGATATAGATTTGCTCCAGCCCTGAGAGGGCTGCTTCAAGCACGGCATAGTAGATCATGGGCCTGCCCCCAATGGGGAGCATCTCTTTCGGCTGCGCCTCCGTCATGGGATATAACCTGGTCCCCAGACCTGCAGCGGGAATGACCCCTTTTTTGACCTTCTGCATTTGTTTTTTCGGCCTCGCCTTTTTCAAGGCTTTCATGGTCCTGTTTGCATACTGAATACCGACAAAGGGATCAAATTCCCAGCTTTTTAAATAGATATGGGGCACCGAGGACCATCCATGCGCCCATCAGAACAAAGAGGGCACTCTCCATCCACAACGATCCAGACAAGAGGTATTCGTACAAGGCTAGTGAGGCTCCGGCTGGAATCAAGCCGGCAGCCAAGCGAGCTATCCGCTGTGAAGCGTGCTGACAATCATCAAACCCGATCCACTTTCGCTCCCAATATTCAAGCACGGCAAGGGCAGTCAGGGTGGCCCCTGGAGGGATGGTCTCTCTAGAGGGGTGCAGGATAATCATGCCGCAACCTGCTGTTGCCCAAAGTATTCGCACCCACCAATGCCTCGGAGCCTGGGGGCTAATTGCGTCCAGCCTTAGTAAGGCAACCGTCACCGCGAGCCCGAGGGCGCCGAAGAACCAACCAGCGGCCACGTCCAGCGGTGAGTGAACGCCCAGGTACAGGCGTGCCAATCCAACCGAGAATATGATACAGCCACCCAGTATTGC
>JABAOH010119774.1_pt2 | contig 21797 bp, 22 predicted proteins | sample 7062181 | NCBI WGS metagenome assembly JABAOH01 (sample SAMN14538630, study PRJNA623070) | marine sediment metagenome | biome: marine biome [ENVO:00000428]; feature: marine pelagic biome [ENVO:01000023]; material: deep marine sediment [ENVO:00002113]; isolation source: pool of 5 deep marine... | reverse complement strand
CTGGTAGTCTTTCTAGCTGGTTTTCTCTTAGCAGCTGTCTTTCTAGCTGGTTTTCTCTTAGCTGTCTTTCGTTTAGTAGTCTTTCTAGCTGGTTTTCTTTTTGGTGAAGACGATTTGAAGGTTTTATCTTTAAGATTTTTTAATTCTTCTAATTCTGCTTTAATCTTTGCAACTTGTGCAATCAAAAATTCATTAGTTGGAATTGGATCTTGTGCGGAATTTTTTTCTGACATCTATGCCAGTTCAAATTTGCCGTGTAATTTAAGATTTTATGAAAATTTTTAGGATTTTGATCTGATCTGACTGTAGTTTAACTTTCTATTTTTCCTTGGCGTTGTTCTTTTCTGTATTCCATCTTTAACCAGATTGGTGTAATGATTGTAGTTACCGCTACCATAATTACAATTGTAGAATACACGTCCGATGTAAGAATATTTGAACTGACTCCTACTCCTGCAACAATCAGCCCCACTTCTCCTCTTGATATCATTCCAATACCGACTTTCATTCCTTGAGACTTGCTTTTCAAAAACATCATTGCAGGTACTCCACAACCAAACAGCTTTGTAACCACCGCAATCACAATAATTACTCCACTTAGGGCTAGAATTTCCAAGTTAACTGCTCTCAAATCTACTTGAGCCCCAATAATTGCAAAGAATAACGGTGCAAAAATTAATCCTATTTTTTCAACATATGTCTCAATTTTCTCAAAAACCTTACTTGTGGATAGTGCCATGCCAACGGCAAATGCACCTACAATCGGTGACAGCCCTATTGAGCCAGCTAATGCTGCCGCACCAAAAAACGAGGCTGTTGCAATTCCTTCCACACTCCCTTTGGCTTTCCATATTCTTGGAGATATTACTCTTGGAATCACTATTACTGCAACTATCAACATAGCACCAAAGAATCCCAACACTTGGAGAATTGTTATCATTACATCACTTAGTTCAATGGATTCGACTCCTCCCTCTCCAATGGCAATTGAAGAAACTACTGACAAGACCGCAATGGCCAAGATGTCGTCGACTACTGCAGCTCCAATAATCAGACGAGCTTCAGGCGATTTTATTTTTCCAAATTCACTAAGCACCTGAATAGAAATGGCAATACTTGTTGCAGTCAATGCTGTAGCTATCAACATAGATTGAAGCGCTTCAAACCCAAACATCTGAAATACAAAGTATCCTGCAAAGAACGGAACCACTACTCCAAGTGTTCCAACAGTAAACGAAGCTTTTCCTCCTCTGAGAAATTCTTTTGGAGTCATCTCAAGTCCTGCCATAAACAAAATTACAATTGCCCCAATTTCTCCAAGGATCCTTATCTCGTCATTGATTTGCAATAATTGCCTTCCATCAACTATGAAAAACGACCCTAATGCAAAGGGACCAACAATCATACCTGCTAATAATTCCCCTAACACAATTGGTAACTTTAATCTCAAAAACAACTCTGCCATCAACTTGGCAGCAAAAAGCAAAATTCCTACACCGATAATCGTTTCAATAAAGTGTGCTTCTGCCATTACTTTAGATACGAATACTTGGCTCCATATAAGGGAACTATTGGTTAAAATTAATTTGGAATTTGTCTAATTATGCTATTTTTATTGAATTTACTGTAACCCCTTTTTTTGATGTGATTTTGCCAATTTCCTGACTTGAAATCTTGTGTTTTTTGAATATTGATTTTATTTTACTTACTTGGTCCTGAGGGGCAATAACACAAAATCCTACTCCCATATTGAAGGTCTTGAACATTTCTTCGTCTTTTACTCCTTGTTCTTGAATCAAGCCCATTATGGGTGGAATTTTAGGCAGAGAATCAATCTCATACCCAATATTTTTGAGCCTGAGAAGCTTGGTAAAGGAACCTCCTGTAATGTGAGCCAAACCATTGACCTTGCATTTTTGAACGGCCTCTAAAACTGGTTTGACGTAGATTTCAGTTGGCTTTAGGAGAGCATTTCCTAAAACTCCAACTCCTTTGATTTTGTCTTTTACCGAGTATTTTCCTAAAAGGGCTTTTCTTGCAAGCGAGTATCCATTTGAGTGAATTCCTGTACTATTTGCACCAATTATCACATCGCCTGATTTTATTTTGTTTCCCAAAACCATATCTTTTTTTGATACAAGACCAACAACCATTCCTGCAAGATCAAAAGCAAATCCTTTTCCTTCAATTACATCAGGCATTATTGCAGTCTCTCCACCAACAATTGGCATTGCAGATTTTTTAGCACCTATAACCAAGCCTTCTACAATTTTTTTAAAAATTCTCTGATCATTTTTGTTTGCAGCAATATAATCAACAAAAGAAATTGGTGTGGCGCCAATACAGATAATATCATTTACATTCATTGCAACACAATCGATTCCCACAGTGTCGTATTTTTTCATCATGTTTGCAATTACTACTTTTGTTCCAACTCCATCTGTATGGGTTGCCAAAAGTTTTCCACCTGGTATTTCAACAATACCTGCATAATGACCAAATCCATGTTGGATTTTAGCTAATTTTTGTAATTTGTGAGTTGATTCGATTAATTTTCCTATTGCGACTTGACTTTTCTTAATGTTGGAGATATCTACTCCGGCTTTTTTGTAGGTCAGTCCCATAGTTTGATGCGGATTTGCTGCGAATAAAAGAATTTGCATAAAATTGAGATCACATGTACATTCCAGAGAGTTCTTCTCTATGTTCTACATATTTTTGAGACAATTCACTGAAGTCTTCATGCAGTCTGTCTCTTTCCTTTTGGAGTTCTTCTATACCTATATCCATATCATAAAATCGATTTATGGCCTCTATTAGAGTCACTGCAGCCTCAGGATCTGGGTCTACTTTGTTTGCTTTTGCAAGAAGGGTCAACCCTTGAATTTCTCTAACCAGGCATTCGTTTAGAATTCCACCAGGAATCCCCGTGATGAAACCTTGTGGGATTAAACTAATGTCTGCATCTGCCATAGTTCTTACTAGATCCTCTTCAGCAGCACAATAGGCTTTATCATCATGTTCTTCACTTGCAACTCCATCTAAAATTACAATTTCTTTGGATCCTTTTTTTGCTGCCCAATCTAAAATTGATGCAATGATATTGTAAAGGCCTTCCATCCTCAATGTGATTTCACAAATTATTGCACAGATGGTTCCTTCCTTGTTTGCATAGAATCTAAATGGATGTCGAAGCCTTCCTCTTATAAAAACAGTTGATGGTGGAAGATATTTTGATCTCATCACACCAATCTCTTTCATTTCTAATTTTTCAACAATATGATTAATTGAAAGCGGTCCCACAAGTCCTGCTCCCACAAATCCAGCAAAGATGATTGGACTTTTTAGATTTGTTTTTACAATTTCAAATACTTCTGCATCAGGAAAACCTTCTTGCATTCTTTACGTCGATTTATTCTGTCTAATTACTTTTGTGAATATGCCTTTCGTAACATTGTTAGGCTTTTTGAATTTTACAGCCAAACATAGATCCTAAATAGTATCATCTCCAACTTTTAGAGTTGAAAAATTTTTTTCTTCTAAGTTTATTTTCAACTCTTTTTTTGTTCATTCCGTCAACAAGTTACGCTCAAAGTAATTTGATCCAAAGTAATGAAGAATATTGTAAAACTCAAGAGCCATTTGATTACAATATTGCTCTAAATGTACTCACGATAGGTGAAATTGATACAAAAGATGGTTCGTATGAATTAATTTTTGCCTTGCTTATTACCTCCGATAAAGTTGATTTTACTAAATGCCCGCCACCATCAGAATGGCTTTTTACAAATGGGTATATCAAAGAAAGATGGGCTGCACATACAGAACCGCATTTTCATAGAGTTTTCATGCATGGGGTTTTTTTTAATCAATTGGACTATAGGGATTATCCCTTTGAAACAATAGATCTGTTCCTTGATATGAGCGCATATTATCCACTGACAAGTGAGAATGTCAAATTTACCGTCAATGAAGAGCTAAGTGGAGATAAACTTGCTGCAGAGCATCTTTCAGGGTACAATGTAGGAGATGTCCAACTAAAAATTAGCGAGTACAAAAGACCTTATGCAACTTTTCCACATGTATCTATGATTATACCACTAACAATGGATCCAGAAATGATATTTTTGAAAAAAATTTTTCCTGTTTTAATTTTAGCCGGGTTTGGATATTCTACTTTTTTCATGTCTCCCAAAATTCTTCAAGATAGAATAACACTACTTGGAGCAGTATTTGTTGGAGCAATATTCTTCCACGCAGTACTTTTGGGTGAAATACCTCCATTAGGATATTTGACAATAGCTGACAAAGTAATGATTACCGTCTATTCGGTTTTTTCACTTACTCTTATTAGCATATTGGTTCAACAAAGATACCTCAATAAAATAGGTCACAGTGACAAAGATTTTACCTTAAGTATTGCAAAAGAAATCGATAAAAAATTAATTAAATTAACTCCTATTATTGCCGCAATCATATTTTCCGCACTGTTCTTTTCCTAAATTATCACCACTTGTTTTTAAAAAATAAGAATAAAATCATCCATGTCGTGTGAATCTACTCTAATTACTTTTATGCATAAACAGATTCAGCATTACTCTCCCTTTGTCTGTTATTGAATAGATAACATTTGATCCAACTGCTTCTTTTTGGACAAAATTGTAATCTACACACAAGTGCAAATAGTTTAGAAATGATTTTTTCATTCTAATCTTTGACTTTGAATACAGTTCTGAAAAAGTCATTGAGTTTCCTCTGAGTTGATACAGCAATTTTAGAAGTGATAATGTACTATAGTCTTTTGTTCTTGCCTTTACTGCATCAAGTATTTGCTCATCTCTTTTGATGATAAAGTCTTCAAATTGGTCTGCCACTTCGAGTGGCACATATGTCAGTCTTGCTCGCATCATACCGTATGGTACGGTACTTTACCTTATTAATGTTAGTCTAGTATTTTATTTGCCTATGTGGATGATTTTTTTACACCTATATCACGCCTAGCGATCAAGATGGATTTTTGGGTCAGATAACGTCTGAAATTTGATTTGACATCAAGAAATTTAGAAAATAAGAAAAAGAAACTTCAAATTTTTTACTCCTAATACAATTTGCTGCAAGCAAAATTAATACCATGTATAATTTTAGAGAGTTTATGGCAGAAGGAAAATTTGCAACATCCATTACTTGTATGGATGGAAGAATACAAATTCCGTTGGCAAATTGGATTAAAGAAAACTATTCTGTAGACTATGTTGATACGATAACAGAACCTGGAATTGACAAAAAAGTAGCTGAGAGTAGTGATTTGGAATCCATAAAAACCAAAGTAGGAATTTCCATTAATGCACACAAATCTGGACTAATTGTTGTTTCAGGACACTATGATTGTGCAGGAAATCCAGTTTCTGATGATGAGCATATTGCACATATCAAAAAAGGAGTAGAAGTTATCAACTCATGGAATCTGGGTGTAAAAGTAATAGGAGCTTGGGTTGATGGAGACTGGAAGGTAAATCCAGTTTAGAACTTTTTATTTTATTAAAACAATTTTGATTTTTTGTAATTGTATTAAAAATAAATTATTTTAAAAATAAAAAATAGATTTAGGCATTTGCCTTTGCTTTTGATGCTGCCCTTGCTACTATGATTGTCAAAATTACTGCAATAATAGTAACAACAATTGCATAAATCAACATTGGACCAACTGCATCTGCAGTTCCGAAGATTTCTTTGAAAATTGTTTTGATAGCTTCATTCCATGCCAAAGCTGCCACTAGACCAAATGCTGCAGTTACTAGCGCTGCAATTTTATCCAAAATCTCTACTTTTATTGGAACTGGTTTTTCTTCGTCCTCGCTCATTATTTTCCCTCCAAGCTTTGGAATTTTCTGATGAAATTTAAATAAATATCATATTTTCAGGCGTGTATTTCATCATTTCTGGGTCTAAATTGGATAATCTGCGATTAGCTTGAATTGTTTGATTTGTGAAATATAGGTAAATCATCTCCTTTAAACAACCAATATCCAAACTTTGAATATGGAAATTGCGATAAATGCTCTACTTACTGCTGTAGGTCTGGCTATGTTGTGTTTTGGTGGAAACTGGCTAGTAAGTGGTGGTGTAGCAATTGCGAAAAAACTTCGAATTAGTAATATGATAATTGGTATGACTATAGTGGCATATGGAACTTCTACTCCAGAACTTGCTGCAAGTGTGGCAGCAGCTGGTGAGCATAGCCAGATAATTTTAGGTAATATCATTGGAAGCAACATTGCAAATGTTGGAATGGTAATAGGAATTGCAGCAATTCTTGTCCCTCTTGCAATAAGCAAGACAACTCTTAGAAAAGAAATTCCAATTATGATAGGTGTTTCATTATTGTTAGTTGCATTATCTATTGATGGCGAACTTTCTCCTTTTGATGGATTACTCCTACTTGCATTACTAATTGCGTTTACAATCTACACATACAAAGATGCAAAAAAGCAACGAGAAAAAAATGATCATAGTATTTCTGAAACTAAAACAAATGTTTATGCAAAAGCTGGAGGGCTTATTGCAATTGGCGTAGCCCTTCTTGGAGTTGGAGCCTATCTAACCGTTGAAAATGCCGTCGTTATTGCCAAAGAGCTTGGCCTATCTGAGAAATTGATTGGACTTACTGTTATTGCAATTGGAACTTCGTTGCCAGAATTAATCACATCTATTATTGCAATTCGAAAAGGACATACCGACATTGGAGTGGGAAACATCATTGGAAGCAATATCTACAATGTATTGATGATTATGGGTGTAGGAGCTTCTCTTGGTGGTGTTCTTGTTGCCTCAAACGTCTTTATTGATTATGCCATAATGATAGCATTTAGTGCATCCTTGTTTATTGGTCTCAAACTTGGCGTGATAAGCAGACCTGTAGGTATTGGTTTGGCCATTGCCTATATCGCCTATTTGGTTTATTCATTTTTTGTCTAGTATTTGAAAAACACAATAATTTTAGATTGGAGTAACTTGAATTTTCTCAACTCTAATTGAAGGAGTAATTGATGGGAGCGATGCCCATTGGATTACATTTTTTTCATTGCTTCCAATTGCAGAAATGTTTTGAAATAATTTTTTTAGATTGTGCACAATTCTAACTGATTTTCCAGGATTTTTTATCTCGCCATTTTCAATAATTCTTATTCCGCTTCTTGCAGTACAAGAAAAATCTCCTTTAATTGGGTTCACTGCATAAGTATACCATAGTCTTCCCACTAGTAGTCCTTTTTTGGTATCTTTGATAATTTCATCTTGTGAAAAATCGCCAGTTTTTATTTGCAAGTTGTGGGGCAACGCGATAGGAATCGATTCTGCACTTCTGCCCATAGGTGACCCGGGTCTTGACGCGTTTCCAGTCGATTTTGAATTTTCTTTATAGCTATCAAAAAGATCACTAAATGTATTTGAAAAAATTCCATCTTTTACTAGTCTGTTGATTTTTGTCTCTACTCCTTCATCATCGAAAGGTTTTGATCCAATTCCTTGAGAGGTGTGAGGATTATCAATTAGAGAAAAATTTTCAACCGCAATTTGCTTGTTAAATTCATTTGAAAAGCAACTCTTTTTTTCGGAAAATGTTTTAAAATCAAAATTAGATGCGACCACAAAAGCCAAAATCTCCCCAACTGAATATGGTTCAAAAATAATAGCGTATTCTCCCGCTTCACAATTTTTTGGGTTAATTGATTCAATACACATTGTTTTTGCATCTTGACCAATTTGCTGAGGAGAAAATTCGTCCAAAGTCCTGCAACATCCTTGTCCAATACCTGAAACTTCTGACTCTCCAACCTGGGAATCTGCATTAAGAATTCCTGAAATGTACGTGGCCTTGTCTGTCTCAAAAAGACCATGAGAATTAGTTAGGGTAAAATTCTCTGCAACAATGTTCAAGGAGCCTGAAATTGCGCTAATTTTCTCATCAAGAGCATAATTAATCATACTTTGTGCAATATCTGATGCCTGAATACCATTAATTTCATCTAGCTTCTTATCATAAACTCCCTCCAGATTTTTTTTGGTTTTTAGCTCAAAGGGAAGGCCATTCCAAAACTCTCTTGGTTTTAGATGTGATATGGTCTGATAGGAATTGTCAATAGCCTTATGAATTTCGTCACCATTACTTGTTTGACTGGATGCTATTTTTTTGTCATGGATTAAACGAACCCCAAAATTCTCGTCAAAATTATTTTTCAGCTCATAAATTTCAGAGTCAGTAATTCTAACAGTAAGGATTTTCCTTTTGATTTGAACAATTTCACATTCATCAACTCCTAAATTCTTTGAATGATCTAAAGCCTTGTCTAAGGCGGACAATTATGCTTTCCTTGGATTTTGATATTTGTATTTGTCTATCTTGACAAGTTCTGTGTATGAACCAAATCTAGAAGTGTCAGTTACTTTGTCTAGTTCTTCTTCTTGTTCACTGTAATCTTCAAATCTTCTAAGAATCTTGTATTTGGTATTTCGCTCTGCTGGTATTCTGCCAATCTCTCTTACGACTCGTTTTATTTCTCTAGGACGTAGTAGTTGTCCGTGCTCAGAACCAGCTGATGTAGAAATACTTTCGTTAATCAAAGTTCCACCAAAATCATTTGCTCCCCACATCAAAAGTAACTGTGACATTTTTTGACCCTCTTTTACCCAAGACATTTGGATATTGTCAATGTAGTTGTTTAACATAATTCTTGCAATACCATGAGTTAACAAAACATCTTTTCCACTACCTCCTTGTCTTATTCCCTCATGGAGTTGATGTTTGTACATAGGAGCTTCGCTATGAATAAAGTCAAGTGGAACAAATTCAGTGAATCCACGTGTTTCTTTTTGGATTTCCCTAATCTTTGCAATGTGCTCTACTCTGTCTTTTGGAGTTTCAATGTGACCAAACATCATTGTAGAGGTAGTGTTTATGCCTATTTTGTGGGCAGTTTTTATTACATTAATCCAATCATTTACGCTAATTCTACCTGGGGCAATTTTATCTCGAAGTTTTTGGTCTAGTATCTCTGCAGATGTGCCAGGCAAAGTGTCAACTCCTGATTCTTTGAGTCTTTTTAGATAGTCTTCTATAGTTGTGTTAGAGCGAGTGGCACCATAAAGAATCTCTTCAGGAGAAAAACCATGGATGTGAATTTTTGGAATTTCTTTTTTTATTGCACGACAAATTTTCTCATATAGGTCTCCTTCCATGTCTGGAGGAAGTCCAGCTTGAATACAAACTTCAGTTGCCCCTAAATCATGAGCCTCTTTTGCCCTTCTTACAATTTCTTCTGTTGGTAAAAAGTATCCTTCTTCTTCTCTAAAATCTCTACTAAATGCACAAAACCCACACTGCTTTATGCAGACATTTGTAAAATTGATATTTCTATTAACTACATAAGTCACAATATTTCCAACTTTTCTACGTCGCAATTCATCGGCTACCAATCCTACTAAATGAAAATCCATGCCATCAGTGTCATATAGCTCCAATCCTTCTTTGGCAGAAATCTCCTTTTCATCTAATGCACGGTTTAAAATTTCTGAAATTACAGGATCGGCATTTTTAAATAAATAATCTATGTTTGCGCTCATCTCCAATATTCCTCCCTTACTAGTCGTTCCTCATCTTCAATTAATGACATTTTATCTCTTAACTCTTTGCTTACAAAGGAGAAAAATTCTGGATAAATTGGGAATCTGCATTTCAAATCATATCCAGCTTTTTTAGAATTCTCATCAATCTTTTTAATTTCCGGCCACGCAAACTCTGGGTTTACATAATCTGGTGTAAGTGGAGATATTCCTCCCCAATCGTTTATTCCGACAGACAGAAAACTATGATATGATTTTGGAGAAAGATTAGGTGGAATTTGGATGTTCATTTCTGGCATAATAATTCTAGAGAGTGCCACAATTGTTTTGAAATAATTCTCATTTGCCGATGGATATTGACTCATCATTGTATCTTCTTTGGGTTGAAAATTTTGTAAAATTACTTCCTGAATGTTTCCATATTTGTCGTGTAGTTTTTTGATTGCAAATATCGATTCAATAACCTCTGCAGGAGTTTCTCCTATTCCAACAAGTATCCCTGTGGTCATTGGAATTTTCAACTTGCCAGAGTTTTCCAATACTTCCAGTCTTGCCTTTGGCCTTTTACTTGCCGCAAGATAATGTGGCATTCCTTTTTGGGCTAGTCTTTCACTGGAATTTTCTAACATTAAACCCATTGATACATTGGTTTTTTGCAATTCTTTCATTTCATCAAACGTAAGATTTCCCGCATTTGTGTGTGGAAACAATCCTTCATCAAGAGCCATCTCTGAAATGTGTGCAAGATATTCTGGAGTTGATTTGAAGCCATTTTGAGCAAGCCATTCCCGAGCTTCTTGATATTTTGCTTCTGGCCTTTCACCAGTTACAAAAAGAGCCTCAACACAATGATATTTTTTTGCAAGCTTCAACATTTGTTTTACGTCGTTTTTGGACATGAGCGAAAGTTTTTCTTCTCCTGGTTCTGCTTTGTAGGTACAATAAGTGCAAGTATCTTTGCACATGTTAATTACATTGAAAAATGCTTTTTTTGAAAATGTAACCGTATTTCCTTTAAATCTCTCTCTTAATTTTTGAGCAGTAGAAAATAATTCTGTTGGATTTACCTTTGCCTCTTGATAAACTTGCAAGGCTTCTTCAAGTGAAATAATTTTATTTTCTAAAACTTTGTTTAAACTCTCAGAGTTTAACACAAGATTATTCAATAGCAAAATGCAATCTTTCAGGTATTTAATCTTGTATTGGACTATTCGCCATTTGGACGTTCGCCCAACACTATGGTTACATTAGTTGTCCGATTATCTCTTAGGATTTCTAAAACCATTTCATCGCCAACTGATTTTGCCCTCTGTAAATGAATTAAAATATCTGAAATTTTTCTAACCTCTACACCATCTACAGATAAGATGATGTCTCCACCAATCGTGTACTCGACTCCCTCAAATTCTTCTGTTTTTTCAGATCCAATTAAACCCGCTTTTGCAGCAGGACTATCTGGAACAACTGTGATGACCAAAAATCCAACAGCATCATTTAGTTTCAAGATTTGAGCTAAATCAGGATCAATGTCCCTTCCTGATATTCCAATCCAAGGATGATTATATTCTCCATCTTGAATTAAACTAGGAACAATTTTTGCTACTGTTTGAGATGGTACTGCAAATCCTACACCGGTAAATTCACCTGTGGCTGATTGAATCGCAGTGTTAATTCCGACAATTTCTGCTCGCATGTTAAGGAGTGGTCCTCCTGAATTTCCAGGATTGATTGCAGCATCAGTTTGAATAACGTCTGGTATTGAATACCCCGCCCCTGATGGTAACAATCTTCCCAATTGACTAACAATTCCTGATGTCATTGAACCTGATAGACCAAATGGATTTCCAATGGCTGCAATAGGCTCCCCTACTCGCAAGTTGGATGAGTCTCCTAAAGATAAGGGATGCAACAATGCCAAATCGGCATTTACTTTGATTACTGCAATGTCTGTAAAGGTATCTACTCCAATTATTTCAGCTTTGTATTCTCTACCATCAAGAAATGTCACTACTACTTTGATTGCCTTATCAACCACATGTGCATTAGTAATGATGTGTCCTTTTTTGTCAAATACAAAACCTGATCCTACTCCAGTTGGAGTTTCATTGTCTTCGGATCTCTGAACATTAACCCTCACTACACCAGCTTCGGCATGTTCAAAAATTTCAATTAAGGACATTTCTTTGGTGTATGAGGGAAGAGTCTCACCTACAGTACTAGTATCATGACCATTTGTCACAACAATTTCTGGTTTTTCTATTTCTGCAGGTGGAACCATTATTATTGTAAACAGAACAAGTGTCAAAACTGCACCTGCTATTCCTCCAACTATGACTCCAGTTTTATCCAAGAGACTTTGATTTGCCTCATTACAAATAAAAAAGATTCTCCTAAATTCTAATAGAATCTTGAATATGATCCTTCATAGAATAGGTTCTTCCCCTCCAAGATACAGAAGAATTCCTTTTTGCCTGAATTAATCCGCTCAAAAATCCAAGTACAACTACTAAGCTACCTATGGGACCAAAAACTGCATGAGTCAGCTTTAGATATAATGCCTTTTTCACTTCAATTACAGCTCCTATATAGATCAGAATTGATGCAATCAAAGATGTTACAAAAACAAGGGAATTCGAAATGTTTTCAAAATTAAGAATTGACGAGTATACTAGAAATGGAAATGGCATAAAAAGCAAAAACAAAACAGCAAAGAAAATTCCTACAGCAATTCCATGGCTTTGCAAATAAAGTGGAACCATTAATCTTTTTAGAGCATTCCAAAGTGTGGTTCTATCACGAGCCCATATGGCATCAATTAGGTGATCCCCTCGAACCATTTTCATTTTGAATCCAGATTCTTTGACCTTCTTACCAAGAGCTCCATCTTCGATAATTTCTTGTCTTACCCCCTCATGTGTTCCTACTTTTTCATATGTTTCACGTTTAATGATGAAAAAACTTCCAAAAAAATAACCTGTTTTTTTAGATGGGTCATTGACACGAAGTGCAGAAAATCTAGTATGTAAAAATGTCGAAATCATTGGAAGTGTGATTTTTGTCCACCAATCAATTGAAATCATTCTAGGAATTGCTGTTAGTGCATCCAAATTGAATGTAAGAAGATGATTTACTGAAAGTGAAATTACATTGTTTTTGTGGGTTGTATCGGCATCAGTAAAAAGCAATAACTCCCCAGTAGATTTTTTGTATCCCTCTATGCATGCCCAGTTTTTTCCCATCCATCCTTCAGGTTTTGGTTTTGCAGAAACATGAATGACTTTGGAATTTTGTTGTGCATATTTTGCAATGATTTTTCCTGTTTTGTCTTCTGATGAATCATCAATTGCAATTATTTCGTAATTTGGGTAGTCTTGGTCAATTAAGGTGTCTAAACATTTTCCAAGAAACTCTTCTTCATTTCTAGCTGGCAGAATAATTGATACTTTGGGGTTGTCATGTTTAGTTTTTTCAAACTTGTCCAAATAGGGTGTTGTTTTAAAAGAAATCAGCATTGATTTTATTAGAAAAATCCAAGCCCCACAAGTTCCAATTAGGACTGCAGTAATTGAATAATTAAAAACATCAACAAACATTTTATGGACTAGCCCTCAAGTTCTTTTTTGATGGATTGCAATGCCAAATCAGTGCCGTCTTTGATGTGTTTTTTTAACATCCCAGTAAACATTCCCATCAATCCCGCTAACCTGATGTTCCAAACTACATCAATCAAAGATTTGTTGTCTTGAGATTTCAAACTTACAGTTTTACTTCCATCGATTATTCCCTTTGTAAATTGGGCTATGATTTTTTCCTTGGGATAAAGGGTTACTTCTTGTATGCATCTTTGATCCCGAAATGCTATTACTATTTCTCTATTCACCACATTTCCTTCTTTTGAGATGTTGTGCACTTCTTTAGTTCCTTTCCAGAATTTAGGTTCACTATCAATGTCTGATATAAGATCCCAGACTTTGTCAGCCGGGGCATCAATTTCAATTGAAGTAGTAATTTCTACCATGACTATACAATAGTTTGTTCGCAGTAAATATATTGGATTACAATTCAAAATTATCAGACTGTGATGGGCATCATGCCTAAAATCCAGAACAGTAACTCCGGTTCTAACGGCATATGCCATTCTTCCGTCACAGTCACTTCAATAATATGAGATGAGACTGATGGGGAAAATTGGAACTTTTGATGCGGCAGGATTTTGGAAAAATGCTTATGCTCATCAAAGAGGCAAATTACTAAAAAAAGTAAATGTTCCTGATGATCAAATTTTGATTCTTGCAAACAAGCAATATTTAGAGTTGCCAGCACCCTTAAGATATGAGATTGAAACTAGCGGCATCCAAAAAAAGGATCTAATGTGACGTCGAAATTAATTTTAACGGGAAAATTCAAGGTTTCTTATGTCAAATGTTTCTTATGATGATTTTGCAAAGTTGGATTTACGTGTTGCAAAAATAATTGAAACAGAACCAATACCTGGAAAATCTCGAATCATAAAAGGTGTAATAGACCTAGGTGAAGACAAACGAGATGTAATTATTGGTGGTGCACAATATTATCAACCAGAAGATTTAGTAGGAAAAACTGTAATAGTTATTGCAAATCTTGAACCAAAAAAGATGGCCGGAGTAGAATCCAACGCAATGCTTTTGGCAGCAGATGTGGATGACAAACCATTTTGGTTGACAGTAGATGGGGACGTCCCATTGGGAAGTCCAATAAAATAAATAATCTAGTCGTAGACCATTAGTTCTTTTTCTTCTAGTAATGCGTGAAGATGGTTAACAGAACGATAAACGTCTTGTTCATTTTTTGCTCCTGTGCAGACTAGTTTCCCAGATGAAAAAACTAGAATGACAGTTTTTGGGTCAAGCATTCTGTGAATTAATCCTGGAAATTGTTCGGGCTCATACATGCTTCTAGGCAATGTTCTTGCAGCTTTTTCCAAGTGAACTTTACCTCCTAAATTAATTGACGATACAATATTTTGAATGGTGACTTCGGCGTCTTTTTTTACCTTGACTCCGCCTTTTCGAAGCTTTTGAACTACGGTTTTGACTGCTTTTCTTGCAATCTCTTCAGATTTTGAGCCTGTGCAGACCATCTTTCCTGAAGTAAATATCAAAGTGGCTGTTTTTGGGGTTCTTAGTCTAAAAACGAGACCTGGAAATTGATCAGGATGATATTCTACATCGGGGAATTTTTTAGTTATTTCATTAAGATCCATTTTTTGATCTACTGAGGCTGACGCAACTACGTTTACAATTTCTATCATTGGTTTTGTCTGTGGCATATTCGGTTTCTGTTATAACCATAATAAAAGCAAATACTAATTTTCCAACCTTGAACAAACCCAAATTTTTTTGACTTGCCAATTATACGAATGATTTAATTTAGATTCCTAGATCGCAGAGGATATGGTGGACTTTACCAATTTTGATTTTGATGAATTTATGGGATTTGGAGATGATTCAAATCCACTTTTAATGTTAATCTGGATTCTTCCAATAATCCTTTTCATCTTTTATGGACAAAGGATTCAGCTACAAGTAACTTCAGGTGAAATCAAAAAAGCCATTAAAAAATTAGATGGTTACAGAGTCGAGGCAAGAACAGAGTTAATTGATTATGTTAAAAAAAATATGACCCCTAAAGAAGATCCCGTAAAAAGGATTGACCGATTTTTAGAGTATTTTACAATAATGCCAGTAGATATGGACCCTAATGGAATAGTTGATAAAGTAAGACACATTGTCCGGTCAAGAGAAGACTACTCTAGGAATCATGTAAAATCACTGTCTCCAGATACTGATGATGTTACATTAAGTAGAGTCTTGACTCTATTAGAAATTGCATCGTCTTTACATATGATTCACAAAATTATCAATCACATGTTTTTAACTGCAAAAAAACAAAACAACTATCCATTAATTTTACCACTACAAATGATTCTGCCATTTATCATGGAAGAAGCTGAGGCAATAACTAAAGCCATTCCTGCTTTTAAACAAGGACAACCTGTAGGTGATGGTATAGGACCAATGGTTGTTGGAAAAATGATGCTAGATACCAAAAAAGAAACTGTCGCCTTTGAAACCGTGTCAAGTGAAATGGACTATGAAGGAAGAAAACTAGTCATGCTAAAGGCTGAAGGTCCTGGGTCCTCCGTAGGTAGACCTGGGGATGCAGTTGAGATTTTGATTTCTAAAGACAAGCCTGATATTATTATCATGATTGACGCTGCTCTTAAGATGGAAGGTGAAGATTCTGCTGTAACTGCCCAAGGATTTGGTGCAGCAATTGGAGGTATTGGAACAGAAAGATTCCAAATTGAAGAGATTGCATCCAAAAATAAAATACCGATTTTTGCTATAGTGATTAAGCAATCTGTTAAAGAAGCAATCACTCTTATGACAAAAGATATTGCAAACCAGGCTGAAAACGTCAGAAATCAAATTGATGAGATGATTAAAGAAAACACAGAGCCAGGTCAAAGAGTTTTGCTAATTGGTGTGGGAAACACTGTGGGAGTTCCTCAATAATGTTTTCAAAAGAAAAAACTATCATTGCATATACAACAGAAAAATGCAAGTCTTGTAATTTAGAAAGAAAAAGAAAATTCAAAGAAGGTGATTTTTTGTTTGCAGAAACATCAAAATGTGACTCTTGTGATGGAACAATACAAATAGAAAAAATCTTTGGTGAAACTATAGAGCAATAGTAGTTACTGTAACGCCATCTTCAGTAGGAATAAAGGTGTGTTCTGCTTGTGCAACTCTTTGTTCATGAATTTCAATTAAAACAGGATATGCTTGAACTGCTTTTTTCTTTATCAAATGATTTAGCAATTGTCTGGCTTCATTTTCTTCCCATTTTTTTGTCAACCATCTAAGTGCAAATGGAAGCATGTTGAAATTCTCCCAAATGTAATCAAGAAGTTTGTCAGCTTCTTCGTCTTTAGTCTTCTTTCTAGAGTTTAGTGCAAAAATATTTTTGATTTGACCATTTCGAACAAATCCTCCACCTTCTGCCGTGGTAACAAAAGGTTCACATGCATATGCAGAATCACCAGAAAGTGAAAATCCTCCAATAGACCAAATGTTTGGAATTGTTTTTCCTGCATGAATCGTATATTGATCAAGAGAATGCCCACTTAGATTTCCAATGGGTTTGTATCCCATTTGTTTAATTGTAGTTTCAATTGCTCTACCAATATCGCTTGCCTTTACGCCAACCTTTACCATTGACATGGCTTTTTCTAATGCATCTTCAGCGGCTTGAACTAGACCATCGTATTGTGGGTCATAGCAAACAGTAACTGCAGTGTCAGCTATGAAACCGTTGATTTGAGCGCCCAAGTCAATTTTTACCAAGTCTGTATCCCCAATAGTTATTGGGTCATTGGGCTCAGCAGTATAGTGAGCAGCAACTTCATTGATACTAGCATTTACAGGAAACGCACATTTTGCACCACGTTTGATAATTTCACCTTCTACCTCTTCACAAATTTCATAAACTGTTTTTCCAACCCAATCTTTTACTCTAACCATTTCTCGAACTTCAGATGCAATCTTTCCAGCTTTTATGTAGTCTTCAATCTGCAATGGTTTTGTTGTTTGACTTGCCTTTAAAATGATTATCTGTGAAGCTTAAATTGGGTTGTTTTTATGGTTCGTTGGGATCGTGGTCTAGCTTGGTATGATTCTGCGTTTGGGACGCAGAGGTCGCGCGTTCAAATCTCGCCGATCCCACCACTTAATCATTAAATTATTATCAAATGATGTGCTAACCTTACTGCCGAGCAATGAAGAAGAGTTAGAGTAATGACTTGATATGAAGTAAACCTAATAGCTCTGAGCTCCGGCACCTTTTTATCAATTCTTTAACAATTTGACTTTATTGAAATTTGAAAAACGAGATGGTATTTTGATTGCAGGGATTATTCTTGTAATTATTGGTCTTAGCCCCTTTGTTATTCCTATAATTGCAATAGTTATTGGAGCTGCTTTGTTTTTTGGAATTAAATTATTTGCAGCAAGAAAAAAACAAGTTATGGAACAAAGTGTTGGTGAAGGAGTTTGTTTAGAATGCGGATTTACTATTGTTAATAACAAGTGCCCAAACTGTGATTTGCAAAATAAATGATTTTTAGTAAGTAAAAACAATTCAAATAAGATGAAAGCCAAAACATCAAAATCCAAAAAAAGATCAGAAGCATCAAAAACGGGATGGATTACTCGCCGCCTTAATCAGGCAAAAACCAAAACTTCTAGGAAAATCCCATCTGAGAAATTAAAAAAATTACAAAGACAAGAAAAAATTCGAAACACCTCACGAAGAAAAGCCCAAAAGGTAGGTAGAAGCCTAACAACAGACAAACCAAAATTAAATAGAACAAAACCTACCAGACCAATGCGCAGACCAAGCAAAAGACGAGTATCGGTAAGATAGAAAATCATCTTACTCTTTTTAATTCTCAGATCAATCCTACGCACTGCCTAAATACCAAAAAGTTGCAATTTACGCATGAAAATTATTAGAAAATTCAAATTTCTTAGGTCAACTTTAACAACTAGCTCAACTTTTCCTCTATTTCATTCTAAAAAGAGGCCTTTAGGGAAACCCATGTAGGAAAAAGGCAATGATTAGAAACATCTCTATTTTACTTTCCGTTCTTGTTTTGGGAGTGTTTCTCATCCCTGCATATGCACAATCTTCTATTGCAGACCATGTTGTGATTAATGAAGTTGACATTAATCCACCAGGTGATGATTCAGCATCCCCAAAAGAGTGGGTTGAACTTTACAATCCAACTCAAAATGATATGGATATTGGGGGATGGAAGATTGCCTCAACTACTGTTTTAAAACAAACATTGACTATTCCTGCTGGAACGATAATTGAATCAGGAGATTTCATTACATATTCTTACAAAACCGTTTGGTTTACTGATACTAATGAGGTTGTAGAGCTTCGTGACAATAATGGGGTTGTTGTTGATTCCACTGCTTTGATGACTGATATTCAAAATGATTTTACATCTTGGCAAAGAATCTATGATGGATATGATCTTGATAGTGCCGATGACTGGAAGTTTGAAACATCTACTGCGGGTTCAACAAATGGCAAGATACCAGTATCCGATGAAGTTGAAGATGTTTCTGTGACAATTAGTTCTAGTAAATCCAGTTATATCTTTGGTGAAACTGCAGTCTTAACTGGACGTGTTTCAGAAGAAGTATTTGTACAACAACTTGGTGACTTTAAACCTGAACCAATTACAGTAACAATAACCGGCCCACAATTTGTCTCTGAAATTTTACTTTATCCTGATCTTAACTTGAACTTTGGGACTTCTCTGAGCTTACATCCAGTTCTTGGCATAAACGAAGGAGTTTATGATGTATCAGTAACTTATGCAGACGCTTCATCTTCAACTAGTTTTTCAGTTGGTGAAGAAATTATTGAATTAGAAACTCCTGAAGCTGGAACCTTTGCTATTGTAACTGACAAATCTCAATATTTGCCAGGAGAAACCTTGATTCTGTCTGGAATTACTTCTGAAGAAATTCCATTTGAGGGTTTAAAGTATGAGTTAAAAGATCCTACAGGAATTATCATTGAATCAGGAACCTTATATCCTACTGATGGAAAGTTTGCAGGAGAAATTTTTCTTACTACAGTTAATCCAATTTTTGGAACTTATGTCATAACAGCCGAATATTTGGGACAAATATCTACTTCCTTCACACTTGTTGAGGATGTAAAAGAAGATGTAACAATATCACTTTGGACTGACAAAGATCTTTATGCCCCAGGTGATATTGTAACCATTACTGGAAGATTAAATAATTTATGGATAAGTTCAATGGATTTAGAAATTTTACAGACTAAAAATACTGCACTTGGTGTCAACGAATTTGCAGGAGGGGACTTTGCATTCAAAACTTTGGATGTGGTAAGATTGGAGGGAGACAGCTCTTTCAAATATACATTTCAAATTCCAAAAGGAGAAGAACGTTTAGGTGATTACAGAGTTAAAGTTTCAAAGGAAGTGGGAACTGCAATCAAATCTTTTAGTGTGGTTGAAGATCCTGCAGAAGACATTGTAATAAGAGAACCTATTTCAATCAAGACAGACAAATCAACTTACTCTTTTGGAGATTCAATTACTATTAGTGGATTTGTAAATGAATTAAGTCAATCAACCACCTCTGTTCCTGTAGTTGAAGTTTCAATTAAAGACAAAGATGGTAATCCTCTTACAATAATTGGTGGTACAGGACAAGGAAGATTGGGTAGTACTGGTTCAACTGTTTCTTATGATTTCACTGCAGTTCCAGATTTATCTGGAAGATATTCTATAACCACAGAGCTTAGCCATAGTGTTTTTGATGAGGACCAATACTTGGTTACGGCAAAATATCTAGATATTTCCAATTCTATCACCTTTTCCGTTATTGATGAATTAGCAAGCACCTCACTTTCTCTAAATAAGGAAGTTTATGGGCTAGGTGAAACTGTATATCTAACAGGAATACTTCCTCCCCTTGGTGAGCCATCTGTCTCAATTTCTATCACAAAACCTGATGGAAGTGTAATTAATTCGGGAGCATCAACTGAAAACCAACAATTTAGTTGGGAATGGATAACTCCAATTGCAGAAAAACAACAAACAGTAAAGGGTTCTGATGATAGGTCAGTCACTATTTCAAATCTTGGAATTTATAAAATTCAAGTTTCAAATGATTCTCTTAGCAGAGATTTGTTCTTTAAAGTCTCTTTGGATCCTGCTAACGACACTCTAGAAATCTTACCCATTAATGTCTTCACTGATAAACCAATCTACAAAGCAGGTGAAACTCTCAAAGTTTTAGGGTCTGTTATTACTCGTGAACAAGGTGATGAAGGATTAGTTGTTCCAGAAAGAGTACATCTTACAGTTATTTCTGCATTAAAACCAACTATACCAATTCATCAGGCCTCAGTATATCCAGATCAAGGGGGAAACTTCCAAAGCTTGTTTGAATTACCAATTACAATTTTCAGTGAGGGGCAATACAAAGTAAAAGCAGTATATCTGAAAAAACAAATTGACTATTCATTTGGAGTAGCAAATGAGTTTACTTTTGGTACTGATGAACCAATAACATTACTTGTATCATCTGACAAATCTCAATACAACCCAGGTGACATTGTTTTGGTTACCGGAAAACCAAACAAATTGATTTACCTTGAAGAATTCAATGTAAGTGTCTTTAAGAAAACAGGACAAGAAATAACATGCGGTTCATTTATCTGTGGAACTCATGAGGGACCAGTAACCACTATTCGACCAAGTCCAAGTGGATCATTTTCATATCAATTTGCTGTTCCAGATTCCTTTGATAGTCTAGGAAAATATGAGGTAACAGTAGAGTCTGACTTTGAAATTAAAAAGATCTTTTTTGATGTGGTTGCCCCATCACCAAAAGAGCCTCTCACTCAAACAATAATTGAAAAGGTAAACAGTATTCCTGAAAGAGAAGTTAGTGTAAATGCAATGGAAAAGGAAGTTGATGGAGTAAGTGTTGGTCCTAGAGTTTTGATGGGCTCTCTAGTTGCCTCTCCTAGAGGAGAAGAACCAAATGTGAATCTAAGAGTAACCTCAGAATCTGGTGTATGCGTGATAGGACCTGAAGAAAATTGCCTTGTCAAAGACTCAACAAGGAAACCAGGAGAAATTTATGATATAGTTCAAGTTGATGGAACAAGCATGAAGGTAAGGTATAGTGGGCCTGATGCAAGAGTAGAAAAGTTCTCAATATTGCCTGAATCTTCTACTGAGATGCTTCCTGACTCTACTTGGAATATAGAAGTTGTAAAAGACTCCCAGGCATCTCGCTTATACTACAAAATTAATTACTCTGTTCTAGAGTAAAATCCAAATAGAAATTTTAGTAATTGTTTTTATTGAAACTACATGTTTTACGTTTTCATCAAGATGATCCCAAAAAATGCACAGCAGCAAAAATGGTAAAATTCAAAATTGCTAGTGATGTTAAAAATACGAAAAAAAATAACCTTGTATTGGACCCTTTTTCAGAAAAGACCTTACTCCCAAAAGATAAAACAATCGTAAGATCAATTGTAGGAATAGACTGTTCTTGGAATTTAGCTGATCA
>JABAOH010099643.1_pt1 | contig 21803 bp, 14 predicted proteins | sample 7062181 | NCBI WGS metagenome assembly JABAOH01 (sample SAMN14538630, study PRJNA623070) | marine sediment metagenome | biome: marine biome [ENVO:00000428]; feature: marine pelagic biome [ENVO:01000023]; material: deep marine sediment [ENVO:00002113]; isolation source: pool of 5 deep marine... | reverse complement strand
TCGAGCAGGTCGGCGGCCTTGGTCCGGTTTCCGTCTGTGATCTGCAGGGCGCGGCTGATGAGGCGCCGCTCCAGTTCAGCCGTCTGCTTCTTGATCGACAGCTCGTCCGCCGGCAGCGTCTCCATCGGCCCCTCGACGGCGATCTCGGGGTGGCGGATGAAATCGGGCAAGTCCTCCGCCTTGATCATCGCGTCTTCGGCCAGCACCATGGTGCGCTCGACGACGTTTTCCAGCTGGCGCACGTTCCCGTACCAGGGGTGGGCCATGAGCAGCTTCATCGCCGCCGGCTCGAAGCCGCGGACGTCGATGCCCAACTGCTTCGAGAACGCCTCGAGGAAATGCCGGGCGAGGAAGGGGATGTCTTCCGTTCGCTGTCGCAACGGCGGCAGGTGGATGCGGACGACATTGATCCGGTAATAAAGGTCCGAACGGAAGCTGCCCGACCGCACCTCTTGCTCGAGGTCCCGAGCGGTGGCCGTGATGATGCGGACGTCCACCTTCCGCGAGGCGCTGTCACCGACGCGGCGGATCTCGCCCTCCTGAAGCGCGCGGAGCAGCTTCACCTGCAGCTGCGACGGCAACTCGCCGATCTCGTCGAGGAAGAGCGTGCCGCCGTTCGCCTCCTCGAACAGGCCGGCCCGGTCGGCGTGCGCGCCGGTGAAGGCGCCCTTGACATGCCCAAACAGCTCCGACTCCAGCAGGTTCTCAGGGATCGCGCCGCAGTTGATCGGCACGAAAGCCTGCGACTCGCGCGGGCTCGCGGCGTGGATCAGGCGAGCGATCAGTTCCTTGCCTGTACCGCTTTCACCTGTGATCAGCACCGTGGACGGATGCTGGGCCACTTTGGTGCTGAGCTCGACGGCCTCACGCATGCCGGCGCTCTGCGCGACGATCTCGGGATACCGCTCGTCCGCCTTGACGCGCTTGCGCAGCCGCGTGACCTCGCGGCGCAGCTTCTCTCGCTCTTCCGCCTTCTTGAGCGTGAGCACGACCTCGGCGGTGGTGAAGGGCTTCGGCAGGTAGTCGTAGGCTCCCTTCTGCATCGCCTCGACGGCCAGGTCGCTGCTGCCGTAGGCGGTGATCGTGATCACCAGCCCCTGCCCGTTGTTCTTCTTCTTATACTGCTCCAGGAACTCCAGCCCATCGATGCGCGGCATGCGGATGTCGCATAGGATCAGGTCAGGCTCCTCCTTCAGCGCGCGCTCGAGGCCTTCCTTGCCGTCCGAAGCCGTCAGCACCTCGTAGCCTTCGTCCTCGAGAATCATCGAAAGCGTGCGGCGCACCCCGGCTTCGTCATCTATGACGAGTACTTTCACTCTTCTTCCTCGATTTCGGCAGCAGGTAGGAAGACGGAGAAGCAGGCGCCCCCGGCGTCGCCGCTCTCCACGCGTATGGTCCCACCCATCCCTTCGATGAGTCGGGCAGACACCGCCAGGCCCAGCCCGGTTCCCTGCCCGGTCTCCTTGGTGCTGAAGAACGGATCGAATACGCGGTCCACGATTTCGGCGGGTATGCCCGGCCCGTTGTCGCTGACCGCGATGCGGACCACTCGCGTTCCCATGGTGAACGGTGGAGGCGTCAGGCCCTCACGCCGGGCCTGCAGCCGCCGAAGATGCGAGTAGTCGATTCCCGGAGGGTCATCGCGCCGCCGCGCGGGCGGGATCCACGCCTCGTACGGCACTGTTTCGGTCGAGACCTCGATGCGGCGGCCGTCCCTCCCATCGACCGCCTGCGCCGCGTTCAGAAGCAGGTTCACCATGATCTGTTCGAGCTGGTGCGCATCGGCCTGAACGCTGGGCAGATCGTCACCCAGCATCAACTCCAGATCGATACCCTTGAAGTGCCCCTGGGACTCGACCAGTTCGAGCGCGCCGCTGACCACCTCGTTCACCTCGATCGTGCGTGGCGCCGGCTGGCGCGGCCGCGCGTAGTCGAGCAGACCTTTTACGATGCGATCGATCCGCCGTGCCTCGCGCCGCAGGTCGCCAACCAGTTCGGGGCCGATGCGGGGACGGCGTTCCGCCACCTCGAGATAGCCGAGGATCGCTCCCAGCGGATTGCCGACCTCATGCGCGATCCCGGCCGCCAGCTGTCCGGCCGAGGCCAGCTTCTCGGCCCGGACCAACTCGTCTCGCGCTTCCGTCAAGGCACGGTTCACTTCATTCAGCGACTGGATGTTATCACTCAAGCGCCGTTGCGTCTGCACCAGCTTGTCGCCCAACTCGTTCACCGCGGCGGCCAGCCGCGTCAGCTCCGCCCCACCCTCCACCTGGATGCGCTGCGAGTAATCGTCACGGGCGATCGCCTCGGCGCCGGTGACGATCGCCCGCAGCGGCTTGAGGATCACCTGGCGCAGGAGATAGTCACCCAGCAGCAGCAACAGACCCACGTCGATGACGATCAAGACCGCCAGAAACACGACGATCGTCGCGCGTGAACTGCCCACCGGCAGCCACAACAGCACCGCGACGCCCGCGAGTCCCAAAGCGGTCACGAGCAGCAAGGCCAGCGCGACGATCAGCTCGCGACGCAGGGTCGAGACGGCTTTCACCCTAGTCCAATCACTGATGGGTTGGTGTGATTTCGGGGGAGCATTCTGCCGGCCGACTCAGCCAAGGCGGGGGCCCCCAAAAGAATAGCGCGGAGGATGCCCTCCGCGCTACCCTTTTCAGTGTCCCGGTCAAAGCGCCGGGTTACCTTACTGACACTCGACCACGCCTTCGTTGCTCGCCGTGGTCGGGCTCTGACCCGTGCCGTAGTACAGCTCACAGGCGGTACCGGTGCCCGTGTGGGTCGCGCTCGCCGTCCAGCCAGTGCCGCCGGCGTTGCTGATGGCGACGGTCACGCCCTGGCTCGAGTTGAAGTCCAGGTTACCAATCGTGGCCGTGTAGGTGAGAAAGTCCGCGAAGTAGGCTTCCTCAGCCGCCGCCATGTTCCGAAGGTCGGACTTCATGGCCGAGACGTAAGCCTTCTCCTTGGTGTTGGCGAACTTCGGAATCGCNNTCGAACCCGACATACATCCGACCCCCGTATGTGGCAAGCTTGGGGCCAAAACACGCTTCATGGATCGTATGTCTATATTCCGCAATCACTTAGAGTGGTCGTGAGGCCCCGGGTCGACCCTCCCAGAACCCGCGAAACGCCGCAAACTGCAAGGCCGTTCGCAGGGCGCCACCCGCTGACGCCGTGACGCCGCCAGCACTGGCGAGCGAGACCACAAGTCGTTGCCGTTGCTTACCTTACCCCTCCCAAGGCCTGGGCGAGCGAGTCGGCCAGCCCCAGATCGACGCCGGGGGCCCGCACGGCGTTATCCAGGGCCGCCAGTGCGCCGGCCGTATCACCGGCCGCGGCGCGCAGCTCGGCTAGCTCGAACCAGTCCTGCCAGCGGGATGCATCGGCGCGCAGTTGCAAGAAAGTGTCTTGCGCAGCCGCGGCCCGCGCCGGGTCACCCAGCGCGGCCAGCGCATCGGCCCGGAGCGAATAGAGCACCGGATGTCGGCCCACACGCTCGATGCCGTGGCTTGTGGCGGCCAGCGCACCGGAGGCGTCGCCGCGACGCAGGCGGATGACGGCGAGCAGGCTGTGATTGTCTGGGTAGTCGGGGGCGAGGGCCACCGCCCCCGCCGCCACGCGCTCCGCTTCCACCAGCTCATCGTGGCGATTGAGCCGGACGGCGAATTCCGCCAGATAGGCAGCGTGATAGGGCCAGATCCGCAACGACTGACGGTACAGCCCGCGCGCCGCCTCCCAGTTGCCCTCCCGGGCCTGCTGGTCACCGAGCCACCAGAGAAGCCGTGACGACTCGGGGTGGTGCTCCGCCAGATTCTCGAACACCGTCTCGGTGCTCTCCCACACCGGGTTGCGCCGCACGGTCACGACGGAGAACCCCACGACCCAGAGGGCGAGGGCCACACCGACCCAGGGCCGGGTCGGCGCGCGCGCCCGGGCCAGCGCCAACGCCGCCACCACGGCGACGGCGAACGACGGCAGGTAAAACGTGCGCTCGGCCAGGACGATCTCGGCGACGAACAGCAGGTTCGAGACCGGCAACAGGGCCAGGGCGGCCCAACCGACGGCCAGCGCCAGCTCGGGCGCACGCCTGAAGACGGCGATCACCAAAACCAGGCTCCCACCCACCAGCAGAAAGCCGAGCGCCCCCAGTCCGGTCAGACCGGTCACCGGCAGAATCACCGCCGGCGAGTAGTCAGCGGACAGCTGGGTGGGAAAGAGCATGAGCTCGAAGTAGCGGGGCCAGACCCGAGCCATGGTGAACAGGCGTGTCGGGAAGCTGGCGTCCGGTGTGAACGCCCGATCGGGCACGCTCTGAAGCGCGGCGCCGAGCACGAACGCACGCAAGACCAGACAGGCGAGCAGCACCACGGCCAGCACTGCCATGAGGGGTATTCGACTGCGTACGTATTCCCGCCAACCGGCCGTGCGGCCGCGCACGCCGGCCCGGAGATCGGTGAGCAGCAACAGTCCCGGCAAGATGACCCCGACCTCCTTGGAGAGGATCGCCAGGGCGTAGAGCACGGCGATCAGCCCGATGGCTGCCGGGCTGAGACCTCCGCGCCGGGTCGCGGACACATAGCGCAGACAGGCGAGGACGACGAAAAGAACGGCGAGAAGCTCGGCCCGTCCGACGACGTTGGCCACCGCCTCGGTGTGGACCGGGTGTACGGCGAACACCGCCCCGCCCGCCGCGGCGGCCCACCAGGGGAACCAGCGGAGCAACAGCAGCGCCAGCACAGCCGAGACGACGGCGTGGAGAATCAGGTTCGTCAGGTGAAAGCCGAAGGAACGTCCGCTCCAGATCTCCCAATCGAGCGCGAACGAGAATAGCGTGACAGGCCGGTAAAGCCCGCTCTGGAACCGGCCGGGCCAATACTCGGCCGTCAACAGCTCCGGCAGGTTTCCGAGACCGTGCACCAGGTCACGGGTCTCGATGATCCACACGTCGTCGTAGGCGAACCCGTTCGCCAGAGAGTTCGCGTACACCAGGACCGCCAGCAGCGCCACACCCGCGGCCACCGTCAGCTCGAGCCTGCGGCCGTCCAGTCTCAACGTTCCTCCTGACGGTTCTCCGTCGTCTTTGCTGCCTCGTCGTGCGGTGGGTTCAGGTCACCGCCCAAAGCCGCAAGGTTCGTCGCGAAGATGAATGCGCCCCGTCCGGTAACGAAGGTGAGCCGTAGCGCCTCGGGATACCGTTCGATCAGCGCGTCGACGGGAGCCGCAGCCAGGGGCACGTTCCTTCGCACGGCGAGGAAATCAACGCCCGTCGTTTTTAGCAAGCGCGCCAACGGCTCGACCGGCGGAGGTTCCCGACGATACCAGAGGTGAACCGGCTCGTAGTTGTTCGGGACGGCGCGACGCCCCGTGTAGAGCGCGATCATCGGGTCGAATTCGTAGGCGATCACCGCGGCGCTGTCCGTGTGGTTCAGTACCCATTCAATGACCTCGATCCCCGACGCCGACTTGTCGAATTCCGCTCCGTCCCACACCCGCCGCACGACGGCCCGCGCCTCGACGTAACCCAGGTTGACGGCCAGGACCGCAGCGAGTAAGGCCAGCATCCCGGCGGACCGCGCCGGACCGCCGGCACGCCCATCACCCCGCCTCATCGCTTCGGCGACCCGCCCGAAGAACGGTGCGACGCTGGCGACCGAGAGCGCGAGCAAGAGGGGGAACAGGATGAACAGGAAGCGAAATGGAGGGAACGACCAGACAGCGATCAGGCCCAGGTAGAACCATGGGTAGACGGCCGTGGCCGGGGCGGTTGAAGAGATTCGCCTCGCACCCAGCAGCGCGGCGCCCAACAGCGCCGCACCGAGCAGCGACTCGATCACGCCTCCCGCTTGCGGCACGAGCTTACCCCCCAGCGTTTGGAGGATGGCACCGACGTTGGTCGACAAGATCTGAAACGCCGCGCCCGGAGATCCGGCCAAGTTCGACAGGTAAAGCTGGGTGTACGATCCGTAGCGCGGGACCAGCGCCTCGGGCACCCGACCTGCGTTGACCGCCGTGAACAAGAGCCAGGGAACGATGAGCACGCTGCTCCCCGCGGCGGCGATCAAGGCGCTGCGTCGACCTCCGCGGCGCCACGCCCCGACCAGCACCGCTGCCACCGCCGCGACGCCCACCATCCGCGTGAGCATGACGAGGCCGGCGAATGTGCCGATCATCGCCCAGCGCCGCGACGTCGCGTGCGATGGAGTTGCATCCGCCGCCCAGAGAGCCGAAAACAGCAGCAACAGATACAGCGGTTCGGAGAGCAGGCCCGCCGTGACGAGCATCATCGATCCGGAGACGAAGCCCAGCAGCGTGACCGGCGCCGCGAGATACAGCGGCAGGATCCGCCGGTCGGCGAGCAGCATGAGACATAGAGCGGCGGCGATGCCGATGTAGACGCCGTTGGCCAGCTTCATCGCCGTGAGAGCCGCCTCCCGGCCGGCCGTCAGGGCCCAGAACGGCACCAGACTCACGGGGTACACCGGCGGATATTTGATGGCGGGCAACTCGACGGGTGTAGAGGTCAGCCGGTAGCCATCCCCCTCCGCCAACGCTTTCGCCAGCAGAGCGTAGATGCCGTCGTCGTAGTTGACGCCGACCAGCGCCGAGTTCTGCGCCCACAGGCCGATGGCCCCGACGCAGACGCCCACCGCGGCAGCTACGATCCAGCGCACCGTTCCTTCCGACAGGTTTCTCATCTAGCCGTGAGTCTCGCCGTGCCGAGACATCCCAGAATGCGCCCGCATTATCGCCCCGCCCGTGGCAAAGGTGGCTCTTGCTCGCTGCCACGCTCACCCGTGCCGGCGGCCTCGCGGTCCAGACGACGCAGCACCGGCAGCGCCGTCCGCGCGGGTGAGAGGGGAGCGTAGAGGTAAGACGCGCGGCCCGGGTATCGGGCCAGAAGCCGCTCATTCCGCTCCGGCTCGAAGGCTCGCGCATAGACCGCTCCGTGTCGCAGCCAGGGATCGTTGCGCCAGATCAGCGGTCCGTAGACCGTGAAGCCGGTCTGATCCTGAAGCACTTGTGGGTGGCAGACGGCGGGGAACGTCCGGCTTGTGTCCACTCGGACGCTCGCATCCGGCAGCAGACCTTTGGTCACCGGGAGATTCGAATCTCTCAGCTGCGCGAATTGCGCCCGCAGCCGCTGCCGCACCGTCGCAGAGTCCACCCCCTCGGCCAGCAGGGAATCGGCTTCATCGAGGGTGACCTGTATCCGGCAACCGTCGATGACGCGAAAGCTTCGCTCTGCCTCGGACGCCGAGACGCCCCACCCCCACATTCGAGCCACCAGACGGCTGCCCCACCCGACCTTCACGAACACGACCGCCTCGCGGACACCCAGGCTGTCGAGCTGTGCCTCCGGGTGCAGCTTCATCTCCGGCTCCGTCCCCGAAACGATTCCCGCCGCGTCGGGCAAGCTGATGGTCAGTGCGTAGATGAATCCCGCCGCCAGGATCAGTCGGTAGGCCGGGCGCCAGCGCCGCAGCCTGCGGTCGACTTCGCCGATCCCGATGACGGTGAGCAGGACGAGCGGCACGAGCGAGGCGTAGAGGAATCGGGGACCGAGGTAGTTGTCTCGGTGCCAGTAAAAGAAGTACGCGGCCGGAGCGGCCAGCATCAGACTCGCGAGCAGCGGCACGATCCCCCGCGAACGTCGGCCGAGACCGACCAGAACCAGTGCGAGCAACACGAAGGCGAGCGAAGGAAACGGCCACTTGAACAGAAAGACGTTCAGCCTCGCGAAGTCGAGCGCCGTGTTGGCGAACGATACGACCGGCGTGAACGCCTCGCCCCAAGGATCGGTGTGAAAGCCCAGGCCGTGGCCCGGCCCCCAAAGAAGGGTGTAGCCGAAGCGCAGAGGATGGCCCGTGGTGCGCGTATTGTAGACCAGCAGCGGAACGAGGCTGGCCAGGCAGGCCGCACCCGCCAGCGCCGCACGCCGCCAGCCGCGCCGCGCCCACAGCCAAACGCCCAGCGCCAGGGCCCAGGCCGCCGACTCCAGCGGACGTACCGTGGCCGCTAGCCCCAGCGACGCGCCGGTCAGCAGCGGCCAGACCGCGCGAGCCTCGCTCTCCTCCGCACGCAGCGCCGCGTACAGTGCCGCCGACAGAAAGAAGACCGTGCTCACATGGTTCATGTAGCTGGCGCTCATCAGCAGCGCGAACGGCGAGACGAGGAACAACAGGGCCGCCAGCCGTCCGCTCTCTTCACCGAGCAGCCGGCGTCCGCTGCCGTAGGTCAGCGCCAGAGTGGCGGCGGCGAGGATCGGGTTCACGATCCAGGGCGCACCCACCAAAAGCCCGACGGCGAGCAGCGCCGGGTGACCGGGCGGGTACTGCGAGAACCAGCGCCCTTCGTGTAGCACCACGTGGCTCGCGCCGAAGAACTCCAGGTCGGTCGGCGCCGGGGCCGTGAGAGCGCCTGCCGCGAAGATGCGTGCTTGAAAGAGCTGGGCGATCGTGTCGACGAGATGGGGGTTGTGTGCGAAGAGCACCTTCGAGAGGAGCCCGCAGATGAGCGCGGAAGCGGCGACTAGCGTCGCCACGAAAACGCGGTCCGAGATCCGTGACACTCCTTCGCGCGCCCGCTCGAAGAAGGCGTCGATCCGGTGGCCGTATCGCGTCGAGACCAGCACAGCGATCGGAACGCCGACGGCCAGCCAAACGCCCCAGCCACCCATCGTCGCGAGCAGGGCTCGGACCTCGCCCGGGCGGCCGGTGCCCAACCAGAGCGCCCAGGGCAGAAAGGCCAGCAGCGCGATCAGGGCGGCCAACGCGGGCAGCGCGAGGACACGCATCAGCCACACCTCCCCGATCTAACGGCCACGGGGATTGAAAAGAGCGCTGAGATGCCTAACTTCCGTCTCCAACCCTCCCCGTCCACAGCCTGGCTCCTCCTCGGAAACGGACATCGTGCACGATCGCTCGGCCCACGACAGCGGCGACGACCCCCGGCGGACTCCCGAACCCGGTCGGGTACGCGCTCCCTCGGCAGGGGACCCACGCGCGGCCGGGCATGCCGACCCCGTCGCCGGTGGCCGTCACCGATCACCAGTTCTCCTGGCGGTTTTGGCCACGCTCCTGATCGGAGGCGCGGCGGCGGCGCACATCGTCCTTCGGTCCCAGCCCGACACCTACGCAGGTCCGCTGCTCGTCGCCGATCACATCTTTGATCTGGCGCTGGCCGTGGCGCTGCTGATCGTCTGCGCGGGCGTCGGCCGACTCGTCCTGCGACGCATCGGGGCCGAGTTCGAACGGCCGCCGGAGGAGCTGGTCTTTGCTGCGGCTCTGGGCTCGGCCGTCATCGCGGCGCTCATCCTGGTCTTCGGACTCCTGGGCGCGCTTCAGACTCCGACTCTCGTCTTCTTCCTTTTGGCCTGCGCCACCGTGGCGTGGCGCGACGTCGCGCGTATCCCCCGACTCACCGCGAGGTGCCTCCGCTTCGTATGGGAGCGCGCCGGCCACCCGGCCTTCGGTGTCGCGTGTCTTCTCGTCCTGGCCGCCGTCAGCGTGATCCTCTTGATCCAGGCGTTCGCTCCGCCGTCGGACTGGGACAGCCTCATGTACCACCTGGAGGTGCCCCGCCAGTTCCTCGCCGCCGACCGCATCCTCCTGCTCGAGGACAACATCCACGTCGCATTCGTGGGACTCACCCACATGCTCTATCTGCCGCTGCTCGCCCTCGGGAGTCCGGCGGGCCCGGCCGTCCTCAGCTCCCTGTACGCGCTGCTGCTGGGAATCGCCGTCTTCGCTCTCGCCGAGCGCTTCTTCGACGGCGTGACGGCCAGCCTGAGTCTGATGACGCTGTGGGCGGCCACGAGCGTTCTGCTCGTCGCGATCACGCCACGCATCGATGTCACGCTGGCCCTCTACATCTTCCTGGCTCAGTACAGCCTGTTGCTCGCGTTTTCGAAACGCGCGCAGCGTGCCCCCTTCTACCTCGCGGCGCTGTTTCTCGGCTGCGCGATCGGCATCAAGTTCGTGGCGCTCGCCTACGCCGTCGCTCTGGCTCCACTGGTTCTCTGGATCGCCTGGGACCGCGAGCGACCGCCGGCCACCGCGCTGACGAAGCTCGGGCTCTTTGCCCTTGTCGGACTCGCGGCCGTGATGCCGTGGATCGGCAAGAACTGGATCCTTCTCGACGCACCCTTCTACCCCTACCTCAGCGAGCGCGTGCTCGAGCCGTGGCTCGCCGGCATCTACGGAGCCGCCGGCATCCCCGACGCCGTCGACCCGGCGGTCTTCTCGGCGATCTCGAAGGCGCGGATGCCGTTCAACCTCGCCGATCTGTTCTTCGCACCCGGGCGGCTCACCGTCGAACAGGAAGGCGTGCATTACCACATGAACATGTTGATGTTGCTGGCGCCGTTCGCGCTGCTGTTCCTGCGCAACCGGTTTCTCCAGTGGCTGATCGCGCCGACCATCATTTACCTGCTGCTGATCCTGATACCGTTCCCGGAGACAAACCTCCGGTACCTGATTCCCATCTTTCCGCCGCTCACGATCGTCTCGGCCTTCGTGACGACACGGGTATCGCAACGATTCCTGTCGGTGGGTACTTCCAACTTGCTCCTCATATTGCTGGCCGTGTTGACGCTCTATCCGTCGGCGAAGACCATGCATATCTGGCTACGCAGAAGCGACGTCCTGGGATACCTGGGCGGCTGGACGTCCCGAGCGACCTACATGCAAACCGGCTTTTTCTTCTATAGCCAGATGACCGAGGCGGCGAACCAGGTCGTGCCCGACGACGGCAAGGTGCTGCTGCTGTTCGAGGCGCGCGGTTACTACTTCGAGCCCCCTGTTATCCAAGACAACCTGCTCACCAACTGGGCGCTCCTCGCACCGTACACGAGCCTTCACGATGACTGCCTGGCGTCCAGCGAAATCAGCCACTTCCTGGTGAGTGACGCCGCCGTGCGCTACTACGCGCGCCGCGGCATGGATCCGCGTCTGCTCAGACTCGACGATCTGGGCGCATTCGCCGCCCGCTGCCTGTCCGTTGTGCATCGAGGGCGCGGCTTCACGATTCTGAAGGTGAATCCGAGCGGCCCGGTCTCAGGGTCTCCGGACGCGGACACCGCGGCCGAGCCCGCCGGCGCCGGGCGCGGATCAGACGCCTGACGAAGCCCCGGTGGCTCAGCTCTCGGACTCGAAGCGGGCGAGTTTGCGGTACAGCGTCGAGGGGTCGATCCCCAGCACTTCGGCCGCGCGAGTCTTGTTGCCGCCCTCCGACCTCAGCACCCACTCGATGTAGGCGCGCTCGATGATCTCGAGAGGCGGATTCGGCGGGGGCTGGCCGCTCACCAGTGGCGCGGGCCGGCGTTCGATGACCCGGACCGGCAGGACCTCGCGGCCGATGGTCTCGTTCGCCGCCATCGCCACCGCCCGCTCCAGCGCGTTCTCGAGCTCGCGGACGTTACCCGGCCAGTCGTATTCGAGCAGGGCCTGCAGCGCGCCCTCGTCGAGACGCTTGGGCTCCGCGCCGCGCCGCTGGGCGAACTGCGTCAGGAAGTTCTCGGCCAGCAGCGGGATGTCATCCCGGCGATCACGAAGCGGCGGCAGGTGGATGGCGATGACGTTGAGCCGGTAGAACAAGTCGCTGCGGAAGGCGCCCTGTCGGATCCTTTCTTCCAAATCGGCGTTGGTGGCCGCGATGATCCGGACATCTACCTTGACCGGCTCCGTGGCGCCGACCGGGATCACCTCGTGCTGCTGGAGCACATGAAGCAGCCTGACCTGGGTGGCCGGAACCATCTCACCGACTTCATCGAGGAAAAGCGTGCCGCCGTTGGCGGCGACGAACAGCCCCTGCTTGTCCTTGACCGCTCCCGTGAAGCTCCCCTTCACATGGCCGAACAGCTCGGACTCGAGGAGGCTTTCGGTCAGCGCACCACAGTTGATGCTCAGGAACGAGTTGTCGGATCGTTCGGACAGCTCGTGGACATAGCGCGCCAGGACCTCCTTTCCCGTGCCACTTTCGCCCTGGACCAGCACTGTGGACTCGGTCGGAGCCACGGTCTCGGCGACCTTGAGCGCCTCGAGAAAGCTGCGGCACTTACCGATCGGCTGGGTCACGGCGGAGCGGTCGCGTTTGCGAATCTCGCGCTTCAGCGTCCGGTTCTCGGACGTGACGCGTCCGAAATCGACGGCCTTGCGCAGGATAGCCAGCAGCTCGTCGTTCGTGAACGGCTTCTGCACGTAGTAGAAGGCGCCTTGATTGACCGCCTGGATCGCCGACTGCAGTGAGGCTTGCGCGGTCATCAAGACGACCGGTACCTCGGGCTTGCGGTTGCGCGTTTCATAAAGCACATCGATGCCGCTGATCTTGGGCATGCGGATATCGGCAAGCACGACGTCGGGGTCCTCGTCCAGCTTGTCGATCGCCTCGCCACCCGACAGCGCCGAAAGGACCTCGAAGCCCTCCCGCTTGAGCAACACCGTCAGCGTCTCGACCAGGCTTTCTTCGTCGTCGACGATTAGAATTCTCGGCTTCATGTTCGGTACACTCACTTCTCCTCGGCTTTGGATCTTCTGGGCGTCGTGCGGGGCAGGCAGACGGTAAACTGGCTTCCGCGGCCCGGCGACGACTCAACCAGAATTGTCCCGCGGTGCTCACGCACGGCGCGGTGCACGATGGCCAGGCCGAGCCCGCTGCCCCCCGGACGCTTGCTGAAGAACGGATCGAAGATGCGATCCAGGTCCTCCTCGGGAATGCCCGGCCCATCGTCGCTGACTTTGAGGATCACCGGGTCGATCAGACCGACCTCCTCCGGTGCGCTGTCCGCATCCCCGTTCCACACCTCGACCTCGACCCGCGCCGCCCGATCGACCGGCGCCGACTGCACGGCGTTGAGGACCAGGTTCGTCACCACACGGTGGATCAGATCCTCGTCACCATCGAACAGCACGGGCATCTCGTCCACCCGCGCCTCGAGTACGATCTGCGACCGGTACGCCGGGTGCTGGCGGACCACGCCCAAGGCGTGGGTCGCGATCTCGCGCAGGTCCAGCAGCTTGCTCTTGCCCATCTGAACACGCGCGAAGTCGATGAAGTCACTCAGCAGACGGGACAGCCGATCCGATTCCTTGAGGATGAGCCCGGAGAGCAGACGATCGTCTTCGTCGGCGTGGTCTTTGAGTCCGAGCTGCTGAACGGAACTGCTGATCGAGGCCAGCGGGTTCTTGATCTCATGGGCGAGTGATGCGGAGAGTTCGGCGACGGCTTCCAACCGCTCGGTTCGCTGGCGCAGCCGCTCCCAGCGCTTGCGATCCGAGATGTCGCGCATGATCGCCGTAACCGATGGTGGCCCCTCTTCGCGCTCCAGCACCGTGGTGCTGATTCCGACAGGTATGCTCTCCCCGTTGCTGACGACCTCGATCTCCGCGCTCGCCACCGGCATCAAGTGGCGCCGCGTGCGCTCGATCGCGCGCGCCAACCCGGCCGATACCCGAACCAGCTCATCCAGAACCGGTCGGTTGAGCCAGCTATCGGCCTCCAGATGCAGCAGCCGCTCGGCCGCCGGGTTCGCATAGGCGAGAAAGCCCTCCCCATCGACCGTGATGACCGCCGTGGAGATGTTTCGAAGGATATCACCCGTATCGAGCCGCAGCTGATGCAGCTCACGTTCAACCGACGTCAGCTCGGCTCCCGTCTGGCTGAGCTTCGTGCTGATCAGCCCCACCACCAGCGCCACCGCGACGAAGATCGTGAGCTGCAGCGCCACCACCGTGTCGACATCCGTCCCCTGTCCCCACGCCACATCGGCGATGTAGCCGATACACGCCATCGCCGCGACGATGAAACCGCCACGCAGCGGCAACATCAACGTGTAGCCGCTGATCAGCAAAATGTAGAACGGCGCCACCACGCTCTCGCGCCCACCCGTCAGGTGCACGACCAGCGTCAGCAGCAGAACATCGAGCAGCGCCTGTGCGTAGACGAACGTCGAACCCACCCGCCGCTGCTTCACATGGGTGAACCAGTAAGACAACGGCGTCACGGTGAGCGTCAGAATGAGCGCCAGCGAGGCCGCCAGCGTCTGCGCCGGCGACGCCGCCGACGCCTCGGCCCAGGCCAGAGCGGCGCCCGAGAAGAGTCCGCCCGCGAGCCCGATCCGCGTCATGTAGATCCAACGAAGGATGTCGGGCCGCTGGAATGCGCCCTCCCACCGCGGTCCCGCGCCTTCAGGCTCGCTTGGCCGGGACGCCGCTGCCCCGGCCGCGCCCTCGGGTCTCGAGACCGCTTTGCTGCGTGTGGTGGGCCGAACCTCACTCGCCGGCATAGACAGAACCGCCCTGGGCCTCTGGTGTCTCGACCGATTACGGGTTGAGAAGATGGGGAAGGATGGTCACACGTTCAGCGTTGGAACGCGGAACATCACAGGCGGGGAACGCCGCAGCCCGAAGGATAGCTTCGGGTCTTGCAAAATGCAAGACCCGCCCAACCTCACCCGCTTGCCCCGACCCGCCATTGAGTCCACCGCCGCCCTGACGCATCTTTGCTACGAGCACGCCCACCCCGGCCAAGAGACTCTGAGCGGCCCAGCGGCCGACGCCCCTGCCCGGCAACCGCCGCCGTAGAGCGAGCGCATGAAACTGATCATCCAGATTCCTTGCTTTAACGAGCAGACGACGCTGCCGGTAACGCTATCGGCGCTGCCGCGGCGAGTTCCGGGGGTCGATGTCGTGGAGTGGCTGGTGATCGACGACGGAAGCCGGGATCGGACCGCCGAGGTGGCGCGTGAGCACGGCGTCGACCACGTCGTGCGCTTCCCGCGGCATCGCGGCCTCGCCAGCGCGTTCGTGGCCGGGCTCGAAGCGGCGCTGAAGGCCGGGGCGGACGTGATCGTCAATACGGACGCGGACAATCAGTACAACGCCGAGGACATCCCCAAGCTGGTGACACCGATCCTCGAGGGTGAGGCGGAGATCGTCGTCGGCACGCGTCCGATCGCGGCGACCCGTCATTTTTCACCGACGAAGCGTTTGCTTCAACGATTCGGCAGCTGGATCACGCGGGTGATCAGCCAAACCGAGGTTCGGGATGCGCCCAGTGGCTTCCGCGCTTTCAGCCGCGAAGCCGCGATGAAGATTCATGTCTTCAACGAGTACTCGTACACGATCGAGACGATCATTCAGGCGGGGCAAAAGGGGATGGCGATCGTGTCGGTGCCGATCCGCACGAACGAGGACCTGCGCCCGTCCCGCCTGGTCAAGAGCCTCGGCAGTTATATCGGCCGTCAGGTGCTGACGATGTTCAGGATCTTTGTCACCTACCGCCCCTTCCGTTTCTTCGCGGCAAACGGCCTGGTGATCTTTTTCGTAGGCCTGCTGATCAGCTTGCGATTCGTCTACTTCTACGTCACGCAGGGCGGCCAGGGTAAGATCCAGTCGCTGATCCTCGCCGCGCTGCTCATGGGCACCGGTTTCTTTCTCGGCGTCGTAGGGATCATCGCCGACCTGATCTCGGTCAACCGGCAACTGCTGGAGGGGCTCGACTGGCGTCTACAAAAAGTCGAGCAGAGCCTGAGAGCCGGTGAAGGTTCAGCGGTCGGCGAGAGTCAACGCCCGGCGCGAGGGAGCCATCAGCCGTCGGAGCCGACGGCCGGTCGATCTTGAGCGACTCCGGTCAGCGAGAGCAGGCCCCATGCTGCGGTGATCAACAGCTCCACGCCGAATCCCAGCAGACGGCTCAGGGTCACGAACAAGATGGCCTGGCCCTGCGAGAGCGAGCCGGCAACGAAGACGTAGAGCACGCCCTCGCGAATTCCGAGTCCGGCGGGGGCGATGACGCTGACGAACCCCACGCCCCAGGCGACGGCCAGCGCGACGCTCAGAGGAAGAAGCGAATCGAGCGGGAAGGGTGTGATGGCGTTGAGCAGCAGCCAATGACTCAGTCCGTACGTCAACCAGCTGACACCGTATACGACAAAAAGCGCGACAAGCCACAGCGGCTGTTTTGCGAGCTGTGGAAGGCCGATCCAGCGCGTCCAGCGCTCGCCCGCTATCCCGCTCGCACCGAGGGCGAGAAGTCCGGCTCCGCACAGCCCGAAGACCAGGATCAGCCAGCGTGCCGCCTGGTGGAGCGGCGCCAGCGAGGGGCCGAAGAAGCCGAAGAGCCCGAACAGCGCCGCGCTGCCCAGTACGAGCAGCGCCTCCCAGACCAGCGACGAGCTGACCGCGGGTCCCGGGAGGTCCATCTGAAGCGCGAGCCGTGCCCGGACCCCGTGCGCGACCACTTTGCCCGGCAGGTACTTGGCCAGGAGCGAGAGGGCGTAGGCTCGGAAAAGCAGCGATCGCCGGGGTCGCGTGCCGAGTCGGCGAAGCAGCAAGCCCCAGAGAAGGAAGAGGTACAGGTAGTGCAACAGCAGAATCAGTCCGGCCGCCAGCAACCAGTCGGCGGGCAGGGCCGTGAGACGGGTCGTCAGCTCGAGGGCACGCCACTTCGGGATCAGGAAGGCGAGGCAAAAGTAGATGAGGAGAGCCCAGAAGATGACTTTCAGGGCGAAGGCGAACCTCGATCTCAGGGTCACGTGACGACCCAACCCGTGCGCGCGTTACTACGCCGGACCTGAACCGTGAAAGTGCTCTTCATCTCCTCCGCCTACCCCTCCAGTGCGAAAGACCCTCGCGGGTTCTTCATCCACCAGCTTGCCCGCGCCCTGGTTCGGTCTGGAGTCACGGTGACCGTTCTGGCACCGGCCTCACCGGCGGCGCGACCGCGTGAAGCGCTCGATGGTGTCGATGTGCGGCGCGCCGACTACTGGGTTCGCCGCTGGGCCTCGTTGGCCTCCGGCTTCGGCGGCATCGTCCCCAACTTGCGGAGCCGGCCCTGGCTCGCGTTCCAGATCCCGCCACTCGTCGCGGCGCTGGCACGGCGAGCCACCGAGCTGGCCCATGATGCCGACCTGGTCCACGCGCACTGGATGTATCCGTCCGGCATCGCCGGCGGCGTGGCGGGCCGCCGCGCCCGAGTCCCGTTCGTGGTCACCAGCCATGGCACCGATCTGGCGTTGGCCCGCCGCATCCGACCGGTCCGCTGGCTCAGCCGGCGGGTCTGCCGCCGTGCCAGCGCCTGTATCGCCGTGAGCGAGGGGATCGCCCAGGGGCTGAATGAGCTGGGTGTCCCTTCCGGTCGGGTGCGCATCATTCCGATGGGTGTCGATCAGAGTGGCGGGGAGGTTGGCGGGACAATACACGAGAGCGGCGATTACCTCAAGTTCAAGGGCTACGAGGGATTGCGTGTCGTGTTCGTCGGCAGGCTGGTCGCGTCGAAGTCGGTGGAGACGCTGTTGACGGCGCACCGTGAGCTGGAGCGCCGCGGGCGTGCTGTGGCCTGCGCGCTGATCGGCTCGGGCCCCAGCGAGAAAAACCTGCGGCAGCAAGCGCGAAGCGACGGCAGTCGGAACGTGATTTTCGCGGGCGAGCTTCCGCCCGAAGCGGTCCGGCACTGGCTGGCCGCCAGCCACGTCCTCGTACTTCCCTCGATCAGCGAAGGGCGCGGCATCGTCATCCTCGAGGCGATGGCTCAGGGGCTTCCCGCCGTGGTNNGACGCCGACGGTCTGGCCGACCGTCTCGAGGCACTGATGGAAGACGCGGATTTGCGCCGCCAGATGGGGCGACGCGCTCGACGGTTCATCGAGACGGAAGGGTTGACCAGCGACGAGTGTGCCCGCCGGCACCTCGCTCTTTATGAGGAGGTTCTGGCTCTCTGGCCTCGACGCACGTCCTCGACTGGATCCACACCACAACTCGCGGACGGACCGATGCCATGACCTACCCACCGATGACGCTGACGGCGTGGCTGCGCTACGATCTCGTTCGTCGGCTGCTCGATCGCCTCGACACCGTTCATACCGTACTGGAGATCGGTGTGGGTGAAGGCGCGCTGGGAGCGCGCCTGGCCCGGCGGTACCGGTACGTCGGTCTCGAGCAAGACGCGACATCGTGGCAGCGGGCGAAGCCGCGGGTGGAGCGCTTCGGCGGCAAGGTACTCCACGGTGATCCATCGATCCTGCAGGCCGGCACGACCTTCGATCTCATCTGCGTCTTCGAGGTGCTGGAACATATCGAGGACGACCGGGGCGCCCTCAGACGATGGCGGGAACATCTCAATCCCGGCGGATCGCTCATCATCAGCGTTCCGGCGTTCCGTGCTCGCTTCGGACCTTGGGACGAGCGGGCCGGGCACTACCGACGCTACGAGCCTGACGAGCTCTCGAGCCTGCTCGAGGAGACCGGCTACGCCGACCCGCGGGTTTGGACCTACGGCTTTCCGTTGAGCAACGGTCTGGAGTGGCTGCGGCATCGGGTGGCAGGTCGGCAGGACTCCGGGGCCTCCCTGGCCGAGCGCACCGCCGCCAGCGGCCGCGCTCTGCAGCCCCCGGCCGTGCTGGGCTGGGCGATGTGGCTGGCCTCACTTCCCTTCCGTGTGATTCAACGACGTTTCCAGAAGAGTCGCCGCGGGATCGGGCTCGTGGCGCACGCGCGCCGCGCCGACTGACACGGGCCGGATCCATCTGAGTAGAGGAAACCCCGGCCCGCCAAGGGCGAGCCGGGGTCGATGGTATGGGGCGTCGGCCGCCTGAGAGAAAGCGGCTATCTACCGACGACGTTGATCATGTCGAAGATGGGCAGATACATGGCGACGATCATGCCGCCGACCACGACGCCCAGGAAGACGATGAGAATCGGTTCCATCGCCGCGAGGAGGGCTTCAACCGCCGTGTCGACCTCGTCGTCGTAGAAGTCGGCGATCTTATCGAGCATCTCGTCGATCGTACCGGTCTGCTCACCGACGTTGATCATCTGGGTCACCATGGGCGGGAAGACGCCCGACTCCTTCAGCGGCTCGGCGATCGTCTCGCCGCCCGCGATCGACGAGCGGCTGCGCATGACCGCGTCGTGGATCACCCGGTTGCCCGCCGTGCGCGCCGTGATCTCGAGACCGTCGAGGATCGAGACGCCGGATGCCAGCAGGGTGCCGAGCGTGCGGGTGAAGCGTGCAACCGCCGTCTTCCGCAGCAGATCGCCGAGGACCGGTACCCTGAGGAGCAGCTTGTCGAGCGCCAGACGTCCTGCCGACGTCTTGTAGTACATCCGCACGCTCCAGATCGAGGCGGCGATCACACCCAGGATCAGCCACCAGTAGTTCTGGAGCATGTCGGACATCCAGATCACGAACCGCGTGGGCGCCGGCAACGCCAGGTCGACGCTGGAGAACATGCTCTCGAACGTCGGGATGACGAACACCAGCAGTACGGTCACGGCGACGACGGCCACCGAGAGGATCACTCCCGGGTAAATCATCGCGCCTTTGACCTTGCGGACGAGAGCTTCGTTCTTTTCTAAGAAGACGGACAGACGGAGAAGCACGGTGTCGAGAATACCGCCTGCCTCACCGGCCGCGACCATGTTGACGTAGAGATCGGTGAAAACCTTTGGGTGGTTTCGCAGGGCGTCTGCCAGGGTCGCGCCCGACTCGACGTCCGCCTGCACCTCGCGGATCGATTTCGAGAGGAACTTGTTCTCGGTTTGCTGCGCCAGGATGTCGAGGCACTGGACCAGCGGCAGGCCCGAGTTCACCATCGTGGCGAACTGCCGGGTGAAGTGAACGATCTCCTTCATCCGGATGCGGCGGCCGATCGGCAGGGTCACGTCCTTCGGCTTTTCCCGCACCGTCACCGGGATCAGCCGCTGCCGCCGCAGATACCCGATTACCGCTTCACGATTCGGTAGATCGACGTTGCCGCTCTGGATCTCACCGGCAACCGTCTTAGCGCTGTAAATGTAGATCGGCATCTCTCAGTTCCTGCGTCCTATCACCTTATCGAACCGGTTTCCCCCATCAAACCGGCACCGGCTCGCCGGCCAGACGAAGCAGCTCGTTCGGATCGGAGGAGCGCTTTAGTGCCTCCTCCAGCCTGATGTCGTTCGCCAGCACGAGCTGGTACAGCGCGTCGTTGAGCGTCTGCATCCCGTGCTTCTTACCTGCCTGCATGAGACCGTAGATCTGCTGTACCTTGGCGTCCCGGATCACCGCCCGGATCGCCGGCGTCGCCATGAGAATCTCGCAAGCGACAGCGCGGCCCCGTCCCCGCGCCCGGGGCAGCAGCGTCTGGGTGACGACGCCTTCCAAGACGAACGAGAGCTGCGCGCGAACCTGCGACTGCTGGTGAGACGGGAAGACGTCGATGATGCGGTTGATGCTCTCCGCCGCCGAGTGGGTGTGCAGTGTCGCAAGGCACAGGTGGCCGGTTTCCGCGGCGGTGAGCGTCATCCCGATCGTTTCCAGGTCCCGCATCTCACCGATCAGCAGCACGTCGGGGTCTTGCCGCAACGCGTACTTCAGCGCGTTGGAGAAGCTCTGGGTGTCGGTGCCCACCTCCCGCTGATTGATCATGCAGCTCTGGTGCCGATGGATGAACTCGATCGGCTCCTCGATCGTAATAATATGGCCTTTTCGCGTCTTGTTGATGTGATCGACCATCGAGGCCAGCGTCGTCGACTTACCCGATCCGGTCGGGCCGGTGACCAGCACCAGACCGCGCGGTCGCTCGGCCAGCCGTCGGAGTATCGGCGGAAGACCCAGCTCTTCGAAGCCGCGGATGTCGAATGGGATGAGGCGCACGGCCAGCGCCACGCACCCCCGCTGTCGGTAGGCATTGCCCCGAAAACGGGCCAGGTTCTGGATACCGAACGAGAAGTCGAGCTCGTCCTCCTGCTCGAACTTCTTCTTCTGGGTCTCGGTCAGAATCGAGTAACTGAGTTGGAGCGTGTCTTTGGGCATCAGCACCTGGTCATAGTTCGAATTGACCAGGTCTCCGTCGATCCTCAACTTCGGGCGCTCACCCGCCGTCAGGTGCACGTCGGATGCCCCCCGCTCGATCATCTCCTCCAGCAGCGCTCTCACCGTCAACGTCGCCATATGCCCGTATCTGTGGTGGCGCCTCGAAGCGAGGCCGCCGGTTATGTATCCAAGTCGCCGCTCCCCCGATCCACTGAGCAGCCCGCGCGGGGGCACCGACAACGATGAGGCTGGACTTCTCACGGCCGGGGGAGGATTCTTCTAGCCGTGTGGCCGGTCAGGCCTTAAAGGCGGCGCCAGCGAAAAGCTACGCCGCCGTCTCTTTCAGCACTTCGTCCAGGGTCGTGATGCCACGCCCAACCTTGACGAGCCCATCATCGCGGAGCGTCAGCATCCCATCCGCGACCGCCTGATTCTTGATCTGGTCCGCGCTGTCGCCCTGGACGATCTGGCGGCGGATGGCGGGCGTCACCGGCATCACTTCGTAAAGCCCCTGCCGACCTCGATACCCGGTCCCGTCACAAAGCTCGCACCCCTCACCTTTGTAGAAGGTCATCTGCGAGTATTTCTCCTCCGGGACCTGCGCCACCTGTAGCATGTCTTCGTCGTAGGTGACTTCCGCCTTGCAGTTGCTGCAAATCCGGCGCACGAGACGCTGTGCCGTCACCAGATTGACCGCCGAAGCGACGTTGAAGGGCTCCACGCCGATATCGATCATACGTGTGATCGTCGACGCCGCGTCGTTCGTGTGCAGGGTCGACAGCACCAGGTGGCCGGTGAGCGCGGCCTTGATGGCGATGCCCGCCGTCTCGACGTCGCGGATCTCACCGACCAGGATGATGTTCGGGTCCTGCCGCAGGAACGCGCGCAATGCCGCGGCGAATGTGAGCCCGATCTCCGGCCGAATGTGCGTCTGATTGATCCCACGGAGGTTGTACTCGACCGGGTCCTCCGCGGTCATGATGTTGACCTCTTCCTGGTTCAG
>JABAOH010117781.1_pt2 | contig 21820 bp, 30 predicted proteins | sample 7062181 | NCBI WGS metagenome assembly JABAOH01 (sample SAMN14538630, study PRJNA623070) | marine sediment metagenome | biome: marine biome [ENVO:00000428]; feature: marine pelagic biome [ENVO:01000023]; material: deep marine sediment [ENVO:00002113]; isolation source: pool of 5 deep marine... | reverse complement strand
TGATAATGGACCAATGTCAGTATCCATAGACATTGGATCGCCTACCTTGAGCTTTGATGCATGCTTGATGAATTTTTCAATAAAGTCATCTGCTACATTTTTTCCAACAAAGAATCTCTTTGAAGCAATACAACTTTGACCACAATTGATGAATCTACCTTTAGTAGCACCTTCAGCAGCAGTATCTACATCTGCATCATCTAAAACAATGAAAGGGTCACTTCCACCAAGCTCTAATACACATTTTTTCAAGTTTGCAGCAGCTCTTTCACCAACTTTTGCACCTGCATTAGTACTTCCAGTAAATGTTACAGCATTAACATCTGAATCAATCAAATGATTTGCTGATTCAACAGAACCAACTAGTGTCTGAAATATTCCTTCAGGAAATCCAGAATCCAAAAATGCTTTTTCAATTTCAATTCCACATTGAATGGTGACACGTGAAGGCTTCATGATGATTGTATTTCCTGCCATAAGACATGGTGCCGCAAATCTTAATCCCTGCCAATATGGAAAGTTCCACGGCATAATTGAACCAATTACGCCTAGTGGATCAAATGTGACAAAGCTCTTTCTTGCATCTGTGTTGAGAATTTCCTCATGAAGAAAGTTGTTTGTGTGGTCTGCATAAAACTCCAAAGCCCATGCACATTTTTCAACTTCAGAAATTGCTTCTTTGAGAGCTTTACCCATTTCTAGTGAGGCAATTTTTCCAAGCTTCTCTTTGTTTTTCTTAAGATAAGTAACTAAATTGTAAATGTATCCTCTTCTTTGATCATAATCTTTTTTCCATGTAGGGAATGCTCTTTTTGCTTTTTCAACTAAGCGTTCTACTTGTTCTTTACTCATTGGAGTATAGCTTTGAATCTCCTCTTCTGTTGCAGGATTTACTGTAGCTATTTGTTTTCCAGAAGGTGGATTTACTTCTGTAATCTGGCTCAAGGATTAATACCCAAAAAATGCCATATTTATTTCTGTCAGCTACTTTTCAACAAAAGAATTGATTTGTGATAGGGTTTTTGCATAAACATCCATCATAGTATGCATGTAGCTATCAAAGGACTTGATCATTGCAATTCTCATTTCAGAATAGTTTTTCAGAAAATTGGTAGATAGATCAATCTGAGATGCATAGGCCTGGCTCAAAGAGTTCATGTAATTGCTAAAATTCTTCATCATTTCTGGATCAAAATTGAATTTTTCAAAAATCTCTTTTTCGGCAATGTAACAAGTTCCAAAAAGATCATCTATCATGTGCAGATATTCTGTATAGACATCTGAATACAGCTGAGCATAAGTTGGAATCTGTGATTCTATTTTTTTTACTATTGTCGTTGTATTGCTTTTCATCATCTCACAAAACAATCCAGAATCGTCTTTTGACTCTAAATTTTTTTGTTCACTCATATCTTACCAACTATCTTCAATACTTTTTGAGCACATTTTTCTATATCAATTGATGGTTCTGCAGATATCAACAAGATATTGTTATGCAATGGAAAACTAATCATTACAGCTTTTTCTCTTCTAGAAGCAGAATATTTCACAGGACCAAGGGAGTAATCAAACTCCATTCTCATTGAAACTCTAAGGGCCAATTCCATGTACATTTTGCGTCTTTCAGCCTCATCTTCAAGTGGCAATATGCCATCTTTGAAGCCTCCTGCAACTAATCTACCCATGTGATTTACCAAACCAGCAAATCGAATCTCATCTTCTTGGAGCAGTTGTTCACATTTTTTTTGAAAAATTCCATATTCATATGATTCTTGAATTGACAACGAATCAAGTTGTAGTTTTCTGTATTTAGGATTATGTCCAAATTTTTGAACAGATTAAAAAGTTTGCTGCATGTCTTTTGCTATCTCATCAATTTTTTTAGCAAAAGCTTTCTTTGCCTTGTCATTTTTCTTCAAGTTTACAACTTGACCACAAGATGGACACTTGAACATTGCCTCTAATGCATCTTCAAAAGTTATTCTGGGACAGTCTTCATTGCCACAGTGATAAAACTCTGAAGAATTTTCATAATCTAATCTTTGTTGTAGACGCTCACTGATCTTCTTTTTTTGATTCTCAATAAAGTTCTCAACTTCTTCTCTTCTTGAACGCCATCTGTAAACAAACCATCCTTTTCTTTCATCTTTTACTCTAATTCCAGTAATCAATGATTTTCCAAACAAATCGTAGAGTACTTTTCTTACCATATTGATCCTAAGACCAGTAGAGCTTGCAATTTCTTCATCTGTTGCATCTTCAGCTTTTAGAAGGGATCTTGCAACTTTGAGATATTCATCGCCACCAATCATGGCTGCAATTCTTACAAAAGGATCTTCGTACTTGTCAACCAACGTTTCTCTCTCACTATGTGCTATTATTAATCCCTTGTCTCATTTACGATAACGTTTTTGCCTTGCTTTGTAGGAATAATCTTTCTCTGAGCATTTTGATATGTAGCATGAAATTGATTTCCTTTTTGCATTCTATCTAGTAAAACTCCCAAAGCACTAATCTCTGAATGGGGCTGATTTCCAATTGCTACGTTATAGTCTGCAAGCTCATATACTTCTCTAGGAACTTTTTCTGCACCAACTACAATTAGAACTTCATCTTCATTTTGAATTTTTGAATCAACATCGTTAATGTTTTCTCCATACATTGTAAGATGAACAATCTTTGCAGATTCTGACTTGCGTTTTTTTATCACATTCTTCCAGTTATCAATAAACTCGATATCAAAATCTCCGCCCCAAGTATTGTTAATTTTTTCAAGCGTATCTTTAATCTCCGGATTTACCTCATTCATGTAGATCTTAGTTGCCCCAAAAGCCCTGGCAACTAGTGCAACATGGGTTGTAACACGGTCATCTCTAACTAATCTCTGACCGATTCTTAGAACTTCAATTTCCATAAATTTCTTCTAACTCCTCTTTTAGTGATTTTTTTGTTGGCTGTGGTGATTGCTGTGAATCAATTACATTTTTTATCAAATCTTTGAGTTGTTCTAAATTCTCACCTGTCTTTGCAGAAACAGGAATCCATTTTTTATTATCTTTTAATCCCAAGTATTCTACCTTTTCTGCAATATCACTGTGCTCTAAAAGGTCAGATTTATTCAAGGCAAAGATGATTTTGTCCCTTTCCACTCCTAATTCATTTAGAGTTTTAATACAACTTTGGAATTTCTTTTTTAAATCAAATAATGAATCACTTGCATCAACTACAAGAAGAGTTACGTCTGTGTAAAGTAATTCTTCTAATGTCGATTTGAATGCTTCAATCATGTAGGCAGGAAGTTTGCTGATAAATCCTACAGTATCTGAAATCAAAAATGGCTTTTGATCAATGTCAACCCTCCTAGTTGTAGTAGAAAGTGTTGTGAATAGCTCATCGCTTTGCTCTCTTCCTTCTCCAGTCAATTTGTTAAACAGAGTGGTTTTCCCAGCAGAAGTGTATCCTGCAAGAGAGATTGTCTTGAATCCAAGTCTTTTTCTTGATTGACGATGAAGCTCACGCTGTTTTCCTGCTTTTTTTAATTTTGTTTTGACAGTTTGTACTCTGTTTTTGATATCATTATAGTAAACATCAACTTCAAATTTTCCAATTCCCAAAAATCCAGGTTGCTCTCCCATCTTTGCAAGTCTTACTTTTTCTTTTGCTCGTCCCATCTCATATCTCATTTGTGCTAGTTTAACCTGTAGCTGTGATTCAGAACTTGTTGCTCTACTTTCAAAAATTTCTAAGATCAATGCTTCTCTATCAAGAATATTTCTGTGAAGTTTTGAAGCTAGATTATAGTTCTGACTTGGTTTTAGGATCTCATCGTAAACAATAACATCAGGATTGAGTTTCTTTGCAGATTCTTCTAGTCTTTCAATTATCTCTTCGCTAATTCCATACTTTGGTCTTTTTAGAAATCGCTGTTTGATTATCTGAGTTACTTTGTAGCCAGCTGAATCACAAAGTGCAGTTGCTTCATTTACAGCATCGTCTTCATCATAGGTTATCAAAATTGCAGATTTCATAGCTTATCATGCTCCCTTTTTTTCATCTAAACCTTCTCTTGGATTTTGCTTAGCCTCAAAATACCAGTCGTGAAATTGTTTGTTGAAATGCACATCATCCTCTTGAAAATTAATTTTTTCACATAATAAATGATGGGAGAAAATTCCCAGTACGCATTATTATTCATTATCGCTATTGTTAGTACTGCATGTGTTGTAGTTGATAATGCATTTGCAATAAGTCCTCAAATCTCTTCCTATGTTGCAAATGATCCAGATGATGCAGACAATGTATATTCAGATGGCGATACACTGACTATTACTTTTAACATTCCAACAAACCAATCTGGAACAGCAACTCAAGCAAACATAAATGGAAACTTTACTTTTTCACAACCAATAGGTGCTTCATTTAGTGGAATTTGGTCAAACTCCCAGACCTTGGTCATTACAGTAACAGATGTTACAGGAGGAAATCAAAACATAGGAGTAACAACAGTTTCAGCAAGTGGAACAAATACTATTGGTGATTTTAACCCACATCCAGATGCAGAAATTGCTGGAGGAATAGCAACTCTTTCAGGAGACTTTGGAAATTTTGGATTATTTTCTCTAAATAGTGGCGGTGGAAATTGTTCTGGAGATTGCTCACCACCTACATTAGGATTAAACAAAAACAATCAACGAATAGTGGACCTCGGTTTTTCTTACAATAGTAACGCAGTTGATGTAGAAAGATGGCACACTGATTATCCTTTGATAAAAGTTGAAACTGGAAAGATCAACATTCTTCAAACAAAAATTTATGATGACAGAAGCATTAACAATATTCGAGTAATTAGAATTGCATTTGGAGTTCCAGAAGTTGGACAACTTTACAGTGCAGAAACTATCATAGAGTATTTCCCAAATGAACTTATTGGAAACCAGATTAATGTTATTGACAAAAATCATCTTCTTGATAAAATTAAGATTAAAACATGGCCAACACAATGTAACAAATCAGATGCTAATTATTCATGTCTCTTTTTTAGAATGGAACACATGTTCAGAGAAGCTCCATTAGCAAATCCTATTGGAATTTCTGTAAGCGATAACTCAAGAAACTCTGCACAATTTTATTTTAATGAAGGAGTTGAAGTTGATGGAAAATCATTAAACCCTCCCAAAGAAGTCGTAATCCCACTTCATACCAAGTCTGGTGAACATGCCCAACTAATACAAATTGATAGAAAAAATGATCTCTGGATTGACTCTAATCACAATATTTGGACAAAAAACTCCTTTAATACATGGTCTAAAATTTCATCTTCAAAAGAAATTAAAAAATCCATTGAAGAAATTTCAGTGCAAGGACTTGATAGAGACCACGCATTTTTCAAGACATATGTAGATGGACAAGAACTTTTAGCAAAAGAAATTTGGAATAGTGAAAAAATTCAATCAGAACTATCTCAGACGTATTCAATAAATTTTGGAATAGATGAGCTGCAAAAAAATCTAGAATTAAAACAGAAAATTTATTCTGAAATAATTAAAGCAAATGAGATTTTTGAACAAAAATACTCTATAACAAAAAATCATTAGGATTGCAATATTTTTCCATTATGGAACCTATTTGGTAATTTTTATTCCAGATACTTTAATGATAAATCACGAAAAATTCCTATCAGATGGATACTCATTTGGGAATAATATTCCTTGTATCAGGAATTGCATTATTTGGAATTGGATATTCTTCTGCATATGCTGATACTGCAGAATGGCAATCAAACTTTGGAGTAGGAATTCTAAACACTGAAGATTCTCTTATTCCATTGAAAGTCTCTACCCTTTCAGAGGATTCGTTAAAAATTCAATGGCAATTGCCTGAGACAAAAAATCACGAGATTGTTACTGGATACGAAATTTTTAGAAAGGATCTCAATTCAGGCTACAGGCAAATAAATGAAATTTCAGATTTAGAGAATTTAGTTTATGTCGATAAGGACTTACCTGATGGATATTATGGATATAAAATAGTCCCAATTTTTGATACAAAAAAATCCGATAAAATTACTAAACATGGAATCGATAGAAAACACAACCTCTTTGAGACTTATTTGAAAGGTCAGGAGCTTATAGCAAAACAAGTTTGGAATGGAAAAGAAATTCAGTCAGAATTGCCAAATTCCTATTCAATAGAATACGAATATTCTGAAGAACAACATGAATTAGAACTACAATCAAAGATTACCCAAGAGATTACAAGGGCAGAAAAATTTTTTCATCAAATATTTCGAATAAAAATTAACCATTAACTTATTCCAAGATAATCTGGAAATTGAATTTAGGGTTTCTTAGTAAGGGCTTTTTCTATATTGATATTGAGCACGATTTCAGCAATATCGCTTGCATATTCGGCAATTCTACGAATATTTTCAGTCATTCTTCGGACTCTAAAAATCTCTTCATCATCTTTTAGCGATTTTGTAGAATCAAGAACTTTTTTCTCATATTTTGAAATCTCGTTTGTTTTTTCTATTGTTTTTTCCGCTTGGACATAATCTTCTTTGAATAATGCAAGACAGGCATCATCTAAGACAGATATTGCAAAATCATTCATGTCTTGAATTTTTGCAATTATCTCTTTTTTGATTCCTTTTTTGAATTCTAACAAATCCTTGGCAATCAGTGCTGCATGGTCGCCTGTTCTTTCAATATTTTTTACAAAGAGTCTATATCCCAAACAATTTCTCGCATTAGAGAATCCCATCTCTTTGAGCATGTGTTCGTTTTGAATAGCAATCTTTAGTTGTCTAATGATGTAAAAACCAAATCTATCTACCTCATCATCGGTGTTGATAACTTCTTGAGCAAGATCCGAGTTTTGTTCTTTTAGAGCCAATATTGCATCAGTTAGCATCGACTTGGCAAGGTGAATCATTCTCTTAAAAGCACCATCAACTGATAGTTCTAGTAGATTGACTAGAACCTGAATTGTCATGCCACTACTAGAATCAGAAATTATCTCTGTTCCCATAAGCATTCTTTTTACAGCATCTTTTACTGCTGTTCTCTGTGCAGGCTTTAATCGACCTTCTTTTGGTTTTACATTAATTGTCTTAAATCCCAAAAAATACAGAGAAATTAATTTCCGAATTATTGATGAGGTCTCCTCATCAATGTCTATCTCGATTGTAGCATCCTCGGTTTGAACACTCTTTGTTTGGTACTGTGGAGGGTAGATTTGTAGAGCAGATGAACCATGTCTTGCTACTCTAATCTGGTCGCCTTGTTTTAACCCCAAATCTGTAATCCATTGTTTTGGCAATGAAACTATATAGGATGATTTTCCTGTAAACTGAATTTTCCTTGTTTCCTCTCTTTCTTGCATATTCTATGGTTATTTTTGATCTCTATATAGTTTAGTCTTGAAAATATATGCATACATTGAACTAATATTTAGAAAAATTTTCTCTATGTATAATGGATCATGTGCTTAAACTCAAGTATACAATAGATGCCCTTTTTGGAAGCGGGACATCAAGGCAACTTCCAAAAAATATCGATTTCACATTCTCCAAAAAAAATGGCAGAATTCGTAGTGTCTTTCATGATGGGAATCTACTTTGCACTCTAAGGATTGACGGTGGCCTTGCAATTACTCCATACTTTGCCAAGATGCTTTTGAAGAACAAAAAATTCAAAGAAAACTGTCTTGAGGTTGATGCTGATTCAAAACCATTTGTTGAAGAAGGAAAATCTGTTTTTTGCCAGCATGTAGTCTGGTGTGGAAAAAATATTAGAATTGCAGACGACGTCCCAGTTCTCTTTAAGAATAAGGTCATTGCAGTTGGAAAAGCAGTACTTTCTTCAGAAATGATTCCATCAATGAAACGCGGCGTAGCTGTCAAAGTTAGAGATAGTTTAAAAAGTCAGATACAAGGAGTTAGTTCATCATGATGCGCGGAGGAAATCGTCAGATGAGAAGAATGATGGACAAGATGGGTCTTGACATGCAAGAGATTCCAAATGTTCAAGAAGTCATTATCAAGACTGACAAAAAAGAGATCATATTAGCAAAGCCTCAAGTAACAGAGATGAAGGCAAAGGATAACTCTATTTTCACAGTCACTGCTGATAGCTATGAGGAAAAAGAACTTGAAGTTCCAATCTTTTCAGATGAAGATGTCCAACTTGTATGTCAACAAGCAGGTGTGGATGAAGAAAAAGCAAAAGATGCATTAGCAGAAGCAAAAGGTGACCTTGCCAGAGCAATTTTGCTCTTGACTACTGGCTAAATCTAATTCAGAAAAATTTTATGAATACTTTCTTTTGTAATATGCAGCTTGTAGATATCATCATTTTTTACAACAAATATTCTATCATGCATTAAGAACAACTCTATCATATCAGTGATATCAGAGCTCATCAAATCGCTTGCTTTGTATGGGCAAAACATCAATCCTGGCAACCTTGCATTATCGTATCCTTTTTCAAGCTCCATTGCATGATTAAATGAGTTATTTGCAATATCAGTAATCATAAAATCAATACAACACAATGGCTTTTTCTGGGATTCTTTGACGATTTTTTGAATTACTTGTCCACAATACTTGGAGCCATCAGTCCCATGTGGCTTGTAAGGCTTGACTGTGCCATTAAACCAATTTAGTTTGGATAAGGTTTTTTCAGCATGATGATTTGGAGGTGCCGCAAAGGACTTGAACCATTCAGTATTAGATGTCATCCTGTCAAGTGCTTTTAGAAAATTATTCATAGATTTTTCATCAGCGTAAATTAGCAAATCATGTACATGTGGAACATGGGTTTTTTTCTCAAGCCATTGCTCAACAGCATCTTTAACTATGGAATTAATTGATACTCCCATCTGGTCTGCTTTCTTTCCTAGACTAGAGTGAGTTTGATCATCAAATCCGCGAATTAGAATATCTTTTGTCATGATATCATTTGTGCAAATGAATATATAAATTATGATATCATGATATCAAATAAAGGAAAGTTAATATAATGATATCATGATATCATTTCTATGAAAACACAACAAACCACAAAAAAAATTGTAAATGGTGTTAATGTCACTCAACTTTTTAAAACGATTGACAGCATCAAAGAAAACCAGGAAATTGCAAAGTTCAATTTCAGGGCAAAAAACAAATGGATTGGAGGAACTGAAAACCAAACCACAGTATCAGAATATTACGGTGCATGTAAAACTCATACCAGAAACCAACCACATGTCTTCACAAAAGATGAACCTCCAATTCTATTAGGAAAAGATAATGGAGCAAATCCAGTAGAGTATCTTCTTGCAGGATTAGCTGGATGTGTCACAACCAGTCTAGTTGCACACGCAGCAGCTAGAGGAATCAAAATTGATTCAATTGAATCAACTCTAGAAGGAGACATTGATCTTCAAGGACTACTCAAATTAGGAGACGATGTAAATCCAGGATATCAAGGAATCAATATTTCCCTAAAGATAGTGTCAGATGCATCTAAAGAAACATTGCAAGAACTAATTGAACTTGCAAAGGAAGTTTCTCCCGTAGCCAATACCGTATCTAGACCAACCCCGATCACTGTATCACTGGAAAAATAGGTGAGGAAAAACGACTAATCTTGAAATTAATAACAATCCTCCTCCCATTCACTTTATGGATACATTTGATGCAATAGAGCAAAGACGCTCTGTAAAGCACTATGATACTAAATACAGACTCACAGAAAAAGAGATAGAAAAATTACTCTCATCAGCTATTCTTTCTCCAACCTCATTTAATATTCAAAACTGGAGATTTCTCATCGTAAAAGACCCTGAAATAAGAAAAAAGATCCGCTCAGTCGCTTGGGATCAAGCCCAAGTTACAGATGCCTCTCTACTTTTTGTAATGTGTGCTGACTTGAAAGCATGGAACAAACAGCCAGAAAGGTACTGGAAAAATGCACCTGAAGAAGCAAGGGATTTCCTTGTACCAGCTATTACTTCATTCTATGAGGGCAAAGAGCATTTACAAAGAGATGAGGCCATGAGATCCTGTGGAATTGCTGCTCAAACACTTATGCTTTCAGCTAAAGCTATGGGATATGACTCTAATCCGATGATTGGATTTGATCCTGAAAAAGTTGCAGAAATAATTAACCTTCCAAAAGATTACGTAATCAGCATGATGCTAGTTATTGGAAAAGCTATCAAACCTGCCATGCCACGTGGCGGTCAACTAGATCTCAAAGAAGTTGTTTTTTCAGACAAATTTTAGGGATAATTGAATGATTTAATTATTGGAAAAGGAGGCTTTGATCAGAAATGAGCGTAGCTGAATCCAAGGTTACTGGAATCATAAATTCTCTATCTGGTCTAGAAAATGATCTTGACTCTTTAAATTCTAAGGTTGCTGATATGAAGAAAAATCTCAATATCAAAGCACAAAATGAGATCGACCAACTCATGAATAAAGTCCGTGAAATGGCCACAAAAGAGGCAGAGGCAATCATCAACCAAGCCAAAGAAAAAGCTAATGCAGAATCTGCAAATATTTCAAAAGAAGGAGAAGAAAAACTAGCTCAAATCCAGTCTAATATTGATGCTAATTCAGATGATGCAGTTAATCATATCGTGTCAACTGTTTTGAAGGCATAGACCTAAATCACTGATGGAATCAATTTCAATTATCGACCCATTACAAAATTTCCGTATTGGCGTTGCGACTACCTATGGCAGGCCATATTACAAATTCTCAAAATCTCTTCAAGAACTGAATATTCATTATGATTCTATTTTGCCTGAACAAATTCCAAGATATACGGGAAATCTTATCATGACCACAAAAGATGAAGCCCCTAAGGATTCATCAAAACCTATGCTTCATGAAGAGGTCTTCGATAAACATCCAACAATTATCCGAGGCTGGATTTTACAGAAATTGGATATGGTCTTTGAAGAAGATGAACTAGTTTTAGGCGTAGATCCAGGCAGCAGGATAGGATTGTCAGTATTCTATTTTGGAAAAGAGATAGAAAGTTCACTTCACTCCTCAGTTGAAAATCTAGTTTCTCATATCATCACTATTCTCGCAGAATTAAGGGCAAAAAGAAAGATTGTAAAAATTGGAAATGGCAATATGGGAATTGCCAAAAAAATTGGGACCTCGCTTAATCTAAAATTCTGCTCTTCTTTTGAGCTAGAATTTGTAGATGAGAGAAAAACCAGTCCAAAAATCAAGAATTTCAACCAGAGAGGAAAGCGAGACATGCTTTCAGCCAAATATATCTCCCAAAGGCAAGGATATAGACACTTTATTCTACCTCTATCCATTACGGGATAATTCCAAGAACTTTTGTTTACAAAGTATTTCTAAAAATTAACACAAATTCTTATTATTAGCTGAGCCTAATACAATTTATGGAGACAGTCCATATCAAATTCCAATGGAAAGAACCTGTCTGCCCTGACAACAAAGGACATAACTGTGGGGAATGGGGCAAAAAAGAAGAAAACGAATAATGTACGAAATTAGGAATTTAGGAGTTTCATAACTAAGAATTATCTTAAATCAATAATAATTTTTAATAACAACATCTGCACTAATTCTAAAAAATTAGAAAATGTACGAAAATCGCGAAAGCTATAGATATTTATTGAAGTTTTTTCGTTTTCGATGAAACTAATTCTATATAAACCAATGAATTACCAAAATTTTATAAAAAAAAATTCGAAATTTTATAGATTTTACAGATCCATGCTTATATAGATAGGAATTCTATATATTACTGCTAAAATGACGTGTAAAGGAATTTGCATAAGATACAAGGCTCAAAAGCCTGTTGGCACCGGAAGATATGCATCTGGACAAAGAAGATGTCAAATTTGTGAAATCTTCATCAAATGGGAGGGACTATGGTGTCCATGTTGTGGATACAGATTAAGAACCAAACCAAGAAACTTGAAGTACAAGGCTAAACTACGTGCAAGAGTAGAAGCTGACTCCAAGGAAGCTGAAGCAATAGCAATAAAAGCATAGGATTTGTTCGAAGCTTATTGACCACTTCCCCTGGTTTTTGTGAAAAAACTGTGGATGTGGATAGTCGTTTATTCCTAGTGGAGGTACTAAACTACGATAATGGAAATTTTATCTCTGTTTCTGAAGGTGGCAAAAAATTAGGTTCTATGATGGTTTCTCTAAGCACTGGACCCACGCCGGTAACTACTACTGTTATTCCAGCAAAAACCGAATCACTTTTTCTAAAATTAACAGCTGAAAAAATCAGTACAATTACCAAAGGAATTACTATAGTTTCGACTTTTGTTCAAAAAGAGCTTGAACCAAATACTGCCAAAACCCTAATCAATGAGATTACAGAGATGGTACGAAATGTCTGATTTAAGAAACTACATTTCTTTGATTAAAAAAAACGGTGAATTAAAAACAATCAAGAAAAAAGTATCCACAAAATTTGAGATTGCCGCAATTACTGCAAAGGCAGATGGCTCATCAGCTATATTATTTGATAATATCAAAGAAAGCAAATTTCGCCTAGTTTCAAATCTTGTAGGAACTAGAACTAGATTTGCCCAAGCAGTAGGGGCAAATGAATCCAATATTCATCAAAAAGTAATTTCTGCTATCAAAAAGGCCAAAAAACCCAAAACTAACACAAAGGCAAAATTCATGGAAAATAGCTCAAAAAATCTATCTATTCTTCCAATAGTTACTCATTTTGAAAAAGAGTCTGGACCATTCATCACCTCATCAATAATTTTTGCAAAAAATCCTGAAACCGGTCAACAGAATTCATCATTTCATCGATTAATGCCAATTGACAAAAATCATTTTTCTGTTAGAATGGTTGAAGGAAGGCATCTTCACCGATTTTTTATTGATGCAAAAAATCATGGTCAAGATCTTAAAGTCTCAATTACTGTTGGTGTACATCCAGCAATTTCTATTGCAGGAGCATATCAAGAAGAATGGGGCAAAGATGAAATTAATATCGCAAATGCAATTTTAGGTGGTAAACTAACTTTAGCAAAATGTCCTTATTCTGGAATGCAAGTTCCATCCACCTCTGAAATAGTTATGGAAGGAAGAATCCTTCAGGATAAAACTCACAAAGAATGGATGGTAGAGATGTTACAAACCTATGATCACAAAAGAAGTCAACCAGTTTTCGAGTTAGAAACTTTGTACTTTAGGAATAATCCGATCTTCCATGATATTTTAGCAGGTTATGCAGAGCATAGACTTCTAATGGGAATGCCAATCGAATCAAAACTTAATGGATCCCTCAAAAAATCATTTCCCCAAACTAAACAGGTATCTATGACCAATGGTGGATGTAATTGGCTTCATGCTGTTGTACAAATTAAAAAGAAAAGCCAATCTGATGCAAAAAAAATTATCAAAAAAACTTTTGAAACTCATCGCTCTCTAAAGCAAGTAACTGTAGTTGATGAGGATATTGATCCTAATTCTGCAGAACAAGTTGAATATGCAATGGCAACTCGATTTCAAGCAGACAAAGATCTTGTGATAATAAAAAATGTTAGAGGTTCCAGTCTTGATCCTTCAAGTGATCAAAAAAATCTCAAAACAGCAAAAATGGGAATTGATGCTACAAGAGCATTTTCAAAGAGACCTGAGGGTTTTGAGATAGCTAAAATACCAAAATTCGATAAGATTTCATTGAAAGACTATTCCTAAATTCTTTCTAAATCAAAACTCTGATTTTTTCTATAAAAACACTTTCGTAGAAATTATCAGTATGATCTAAATACAAAAACTGTATTCTTGAAATTGTATTGGGGCTGTCACCAATTTACTATCTCGTTGTTGGTCTTAAGTTCCAATTAACTAATTTTCAAAATTGATAATCTAAAACCTACTAATATTGGTCTTGCTCAAACAATCCATATGTCTGAAGATGAAAATAAAGAACTAGAAAAAAAATGGAAAAAACTAGAACAAGAAGAAATGAAAGAAGAAGCTCATCAGCTTGATCTAAAAGAAGGCTATGAGCAAGACGAAGAATACGAAGAATCAGAAGATTAGAAACTAAATTCCCTATCTACTTTGATTCTGATTTTTCAAAATAACACTTTGTACATAATCTTCCTTCACAGATAATTTGACCAGAACCCAAATCTGTTCCACAGTTTTTACATACAATCTTCATTTGAATTTCTTAAAATCCCCGAACTAATTCTACTAATAAATTGACTGAAGGGAGGCCCGCTATTCTCCCTACAGAATATTGGTCATTTGTTGACCTTAATCTCCGATGGAAGATTAACTATAATCTCAAAATCAGTATAAAAATACCTGAATTTTTTAATTCTTAGAAGCTACAATTCCAGTTTGACCATTTTTCATGGATTCCATGAAGTTAATCAAATCATCAATTTCATATGGTTTGTGTACAACTGCAGAAGGTTTGAGTTGTTTTAATTTTGATTTTGTTTCCATAGAAACATCAGCTGTTACCATAATGATCTTAGCATCAGGATCAACTTTTCTAATTTCTTCAATTCCATAAAACCCATCATAATCTGGCATCATCACATCCATCAATACAAAATCTGGTCTATGTTTTTGATAAAGCTCTACCGCTTCTTTTCCATCATGACCTCGTCCAACTACACTTACATCTTTAATTTCCAAAAACTCTGCAAAAACTTCTAGAGTATCAATGTCATCATCAACTACTAGTACTTTAAACCCCATAAAAAAAAGTCAAAAAAATCAGATATTACATAGTGCATGTACGAACTGAACAATCAACAAATTCTTGAGTAAAAAATTTAGAAAATAAGAAAAATGAAAAAGATTTACTCAACTTCTACTTTTTTTGATTTTTGAGGCCACATTGTTGACCAAGTATCAGCAAACTTTTTCATCATATCGCCATAAGCTTTCATCTGTTCCATTCCTGATTCATTTAATGACTTTTGCCAATTCTCAGCAAATTTCTTGTAAGCATCAGCACTTGCTTCATTCATAGCTTTTTGCCAATTCTCACCAAATGATTTGAATGCATCCATTCCCATTTGATTTAATGACTTTTGCCAATTCTCACCAAATGATTTCATAGTATCCATTGAAGATTCTTTTGCTGCTTTTTCAATTACTTCATTGAATTTCTGTTGCATATCATTACTTGCTTTTTGAACAGATTCGAAAAGCTCTCGCCAGTTCTCAAGTGACTTGGAATAATCTTGCCATAGTTTATCCCATTCATTTGATTTTTCTGAAGACTCAGACATAACAAAATATGCAAAATGGCCTCAGATAAACTGATCCTTGACATTCACAAATTAATTAGACTTTGTGCCCATGTTTTCCCAATCTACAACTTGAGCAGAGGAATTTTCCATCTTTATCCATAGATAGTAGTTGCTCAGAACAAACACATTCTGTACATTGACATTTTGTTGTCATTTTACAATAAGTAGATTTCAAACATCTGATATAACCTTGTATTATAAAATTTGAAGAAAAGAAAATTTTTCTAATCTTCCTTGGGTTTTTTTCCTTGTTCTAGTTCTCCTTCAATTCCTTGAAGTTTGTCTTCTTCATATGGCATTTTCTTCTTTTTTGACTTTAACAAAAAATCTTTGATACCAAATGTTTGGTTTTTTTCACACTCGGATCAGTTTTTTCATCTCAGAAACAAGAGCGGTTTTTATTTCTGAAATTGCAAAATTTTATTCGGAAGCTAACATTCCTTACCAAAGTTGGTTTGATTGTCAACGAGGGGGCTCCTCAATTTGTCAGAACATCTGTCAATGCCCCTCATGTTAGCTTCCAATCAATTTTTTATTTCAAAATAGAACTAAAAATTCGGCGGGACCTGCTCTGCCAATAGCGTCGTTAGCACGCCCACGCCAAAAGCTATTCGGAAGAAGCTACTTTTCATTATAGATAGTTGTATTTTGCTAGTGATAGTGATCGAATTTTGACCTCACAGTGGTAATCCATCAAGAATTTTTTCAAATGAATTTTTTAAAGCAGGTAAAAATTCACAGTTTGTTTTTTTGATACTCTTATCTCTGGTCTATTTACAATGACTGTCTTTACATGAGCTCTGATTTTGATATTTTGAGATTTAAATGAAGACTGGGATTTTTCTGATAATTGATTATTTTTCCAACTTCTTTGGCATTGAGAACAGACTGTAAAGTATTGAATACATCCAGTTTCTTTTTTGACATGAAGCACTTTGTTATGTCCTATAATTAGGCATAAAATAACCCATTTCAGTTTCATGTCTAGAAATTCAAAAATGGTCTTTTCACAAAGAATGTAGTATATTGTTTGTTAATGAAACAAACTTTTTCAACAAAATTTCTGTTCATCTTCCTACACAGCAAAGAACTCCTTACTCAGAATCAAAATTGACCTATGTTGTACCAAAATTTCAGAAATTCCAGACATGAGGAGATTTTTCCATGACTGTCGAAAAGTGCTACTATCATTGTGGAAAAATCATCAGCTTGGATGAAGAAATCTATAAAGAATGCAAACTCAGAGAAATCTCCAAAAAATGAGGCTAATCCTGCTTCACAAATCAAATTTTATTATTGAGATATCATTAAAACATTAGGACACGTAGATTCTCTGATGGAGATGAGTGAAGAGCCACCTAAAGTTGAAGGACTAGACGACGAATTAAAAATTCTCAAAGAAAAGAAGAAAAAATTAGAATCAATAACTGAGCAATTAAAAACTATTCAGAAAAAAGAAGAAACCCAAAAAATTCTAGTTCAAGAGAATCAAGATTCTTCCAACAATCAAGAAAAAACCGAGTCTCCAAAATCCGAGCAAACTGAAACAAAATTTGATCAGGATAGAATGGCATTATCAAAACAAGAAATTGTAGATTTTTGTGATGCCATTTTAGCTAAATGGGCAGATGATCCCACAAAAAATGCAAAACACATCTTTGCTATGAATGCTGTAAAAACTAGTGTCTTATGGACAGATGAAGAAACTCTTAAAGAAATTTGGGGTGAGATCTTGAACTGGGCCTTTGAGCTATTATACAAAAATGCAATTGCTCAAGGCAAAGATGAAAATCTTGAATGGTCCCACATTATGGAAAAACTCAGTAAAAGATAGTCCGAAGCTAACATCCACGCAGATTCAAGAGATCTCAAATCTGCACAAATGATGATTAATCCAATTTTGTGAGCTTTGGTGATGTTAGCCTCTGCAATATTGTTTGAACAAGTTAAGATAAACACCACGTATACATTGCAATGCAATCTTCCCGTTTAGCTATTAGTTTTTTCAAAAAAAGTATAGTTCCAAAAACACCCGGTGGGAGCATCCTGCTTCGACATTTCGTATTTTCCCAGACTCCTAGCAATTTTCATATCAAAATTCCAAACAGTTCTTTCATTGTGCACTTTGAACATACACTCATGAAAATACATCCGAAGCTATTGTTTAGTTAACGCTTGTTCAGGGTGGGAACCACTATAGTATCCCGTTTACCGGTTCCCACTTCTACCCTTTTCAATTCTATTCTGTCTGTAATTTCATTAACTTACAAGTAGTTTTATTAAAAAAATGTGAAAACAAGATATTCTAGAATTCATCTGGAGGGGCAAACCTTTGTTTCCGCTTACCTATCCATTTGCCCTTTCGGATTTTTTTATAATAAAATGGAATTATTCGGATCAGTGTTTTTTATCAAATAATGAATTTTTTTTCCTTTTTGGTTTTTTTACAAATTTGATTATTCATTAATTATGAACCGACCAGAAAGAATGGATGAGATAGTAAGCATAATGAGTAATGCTAGCCATGAACACAGAAAGCTAACTTCTGAAGAAGCAAGACATCTTGATGAATTGCTCCAAAATATGTTCCACAAATAAAATCTGAAAAAAACCACTCTTGCTATATTCTCTACAGTATTATACTAAATCTCTTAAAATCAAATTTTTGTACTAGATTGATTTTACAATAGTATGGGATTTTTTGGGCTGGGAAATGATCCTAAGACCAAGTGCAAGGAGTGTGGAACAGAATTACCTGATCCTGAGCGTTTAAAGAAGCATCAAGAAGTTGCACATAAAAAAAATAAAGAAAAATGCAGAACTTGTGGGGCAGAATTTTACACCTCTGATGATCTCAGAAAACACAAAAAAAAGTGCAAGTAGAGTTTCGAACGAATCATTTATTCGAAATCTTAAAGAGATAAAGTTGCTTCATAATTTTAGATGCATAAACTATCACTAGTTGTAATTTTATTATCACTAAGCTTTTCTCCCATATTTGCAGCAACTCCATTTTTTGCAAATGATGCATTTACCCAAAACGGAATTGAATGGTGTGAAGAAAATCTACCACTTTACCAAATTTTAGGAAATGATTTCTTTGTGCATCACAATCACTCTATTGAATCTAGAGTGTGTGCTAGCTTGATTGAGGATCCTCTTTGGTCTTATCCAGGGCCTGATAGAATAGAAAAATTAATTGATCAAAGTCGTCACTATGTACAATTAGAAATTTCTGAAAGCGCACAAGAAGCTAAAACAGGTGTAATTGATCCGACTCCTGCAAAATCTCAAGAAATATTTCTAGAAGAACAATTACAAATGTCATCTCCTGAAAGTTTTGAAGAATCTGAAGAAATTATTGAAACTTCAGAAGAAGCTACACCATCTGGAGGTGGCTGTTTAATTGCAACAGCTGCTTATGGGACAGAACTTGCTCCTCAAGTTCAAATGCTTAGAGAAATTCGTGACAATACTATACTTAAAACAACTTCGGGATCTTCATTTTTGTCAGGGTTTAACCAATTTTACTACTCGTTTTCTCCAACAATAGCTGATTTAGAACGTGAACACCCAATTCTCAAAGAATCTGTTAAACTTGGATTAACCCCACTTTTGAATAGTCTATCACTTCTAAATTTTGTAGAAATTGATTCGGAAATTGAAATGCTAGGATATGGAACCGCCATAATTTTGATGAATTTGGGAATGTATTTTGCTGCTCCAACAATAGTTATTTTGAAAAGAAAAACCATCAAAAAGAATCTAAAGTTTGTTCATTAGATACACACTGTTGATTATCTATTGTTTTTCTAATCATAAAATATGCAGGTATCGGGCACTAAAATAAAAACAGATTGGGAAAAACTTCAAAATGAAAAAATCTCTGAATCAATTCAAATAAAAAATAAACCATCAGAATCTCCTTCATTCTCCAAGACCACTTTTAAAAATAAAAAAAATCTAAATCATCCATTCACAAATCAGAACTTTTTTGGCATCTATGAATCACATATTCTATCTTTTGATACCATTTTTAGAGAACCTAGTCAATTTAAAAAATTATTTTTTGATAATCTAGGAGTAGATCAAAATGTAATCTCTGAATATGGAAAACTCTGTGATACAATTATGAAAGAAACTAGCATAACGTTAGATGCTTATGGAAAATTTGTTCAAATTCAATCAGATATGTTTTCTAATAGTATGGAAATGTACCTCGGTTTTCTTGAACAAGGACTTGATTGGTATTCAAAAATAATGTCTTCTTTCATTACAAAAAAGTAGGGTTCAACAATTTTCATAGAGAAAAAACTGTGTTAAAGCTCAAAAAATGAGAATATTTTTTGCTTATTTAATAGGCACCTATCAATATCCATAGAATATGGCTAAATGGGCTAAACTTCTCATATCTGCTGTAGCTTATGATTCAGAACATAGAGTAACCTTTGTCAAGCAGCATCAAGACACCGGAGAAAATATTGATTCTGGAGAGATAGTTGATCGTGCAACCCTTGCATCAAATATTAAAAATGGAATTTCTTGTGCAACAATCTATAGCACATTATCTGGGTGGAAATTAGGAGAAAAATTAAAGACTTTCAGGATTGAAAGTGAATTTTTCATTCGTTGTGACAATAACAAAGTAAATTCTGATCATTTAGGGGCAATACCAGAGCTTAATGTCTCAGAAACCGGCGAAGAAATTCCTAAAACTCCTTCATTGGAGGTGAAGAAAAAACTAACACCACAAATTCCACCAAAATCCCCTCCAAAACCAGCACCTGCACCAGAACCAGCAAAAGCTCCAGAACCAAAACCAGCACCTGCACCAGAACCAGCAGTATCTAGTCCTAGGGGCTCATTACCTAAACCAGAATCTATGGTAGAAACTTTGACCAACACCATTACTGGTGAAATTTCAGAGGAACAATTCGAGAAATTAGAAGAGTTAGAAAAACATCTTCAAGAATTTGAAGTTATTCAACTAGAGCAATTAGAACAAATAGAAAAACTTGGAAAACAAATCCAAGATTTACAGGAGACAAAATCTAAACCAGAAGAAGCACCTACACCAGAACCCCAACCAGAACCAACTATTGAAAGTACAAGAGGCTCGCTACCAAAACCAGAATCTATTTCTAAACCAGAACCCGCACCAGCACCTGCAGAAGAAGCTACTCCTGAACAGATAGCCCAAGTCGAAGAACTTGAAAGACAAATTGAAGAATTAGAAAAACTCAAAGAAACACAACCATCGACAGAAATTAAACAAACTCTACCCCAATCTGAAGAAGGACTAGAAAGCCAGATTGAACGATTAAAGGAGCTTAGCAATGAGATTGAGAAACTTGAAGAGGCAGTAGAAAAAATTGAAAAGCCAAAAAAACAACCACCAAAGTCATCTTCAGTACAAGGCTCTCAAGTTGAGGCTTATTGTGTAAAATGCAAATCAAAACGAGTCATCCAAGATCCTTTTGAAACCACATTAAAGAATGGACGTTCTGCCATCAAAGGTGTCTGTTCTGAATGTGGAACTAATGTTTGTAGAATGGGAAAAATTTCAAAATAAAAAATTTGTAGGATTTACCTACGCACAAGCAAAAGAATTTGGATTCTCAGACATAGAGTCATCATTTAAGAGCCAACTTAGGCCTTGCAAGTCTCGCCAGGATAATTCAGTTTGCTCTAATGATTCATCAAATGATGATTGAGTATAGACGAATTTTTCTACCATGGGAGAAATAATCAAATTTTGAATATAAGGCCCGCGTAGAACTGATAAATTATTCATTTTCTGCTTTTAGAAATAGATTCAAAGCAGATTTGTACAAAATGATCATACGTTTTTTTTCTAGACGTACATTTTACACAGACAAATTTTGGCTATTTTTAGATGAAGCTATTTTCAATAGAACTCATGCAATCCCAACCAAAACAAGAACAATTAGATAAAATTCACCAAGAAATCTATGGTATATCTTCAAGTGATTCCCCAATTAGCATCCAGCTAAGAAAACTTGAAAGATGTCTGCAAGCAAATAATCGTGTAAACAATCACGAAATATTTGATCACTTTAGATAGTCAGGTTATGTGATTTTAAAAAATATTAGATCGCAAAAATATTGACACTTTAGATATATCTAAGCCAAAATAAGGCCAATTCTAAGATTTTTCTTAGATTCTAGTATTTACCAAATGTTTGTAATGATATTACAAACATTCTTTTTTGTTCTAAAATCACTCAAATTTGCTTTAGAGTCTAATTGCTGGGAAATGTGTATGAAAAGTTAGATCGCCATATACCTACTTTTAGAGTACGTAATATGGGTGGTCTTTCTTGGTAAATAATTTCAAAATTTTGTTTTTTGCATTATTGCTTATTTCTATTGGTACAATTACCCAATTTAGTAATGCTTATGGGGATACTCATCCTGAAACCAATCCCCAGTTTTATGGAATAAATGAAGACACAGTATTGGTAATACCGCCACCCGGAATATTATCAGGAACAACTGATCCTGAAGG
>JABAOH010152381.1_pt2 | contig 21825 bp, 22 predicted proteins | sample 7062181 | NCBI WGS metagenome assembly JABAOH01 (sample SAMN14538630, study PRJNA623070) | marine sediment metagenome | biome: marine biome [ENVO:00000428]; feature: marine pelagic biome [ENVO:01000023]; material: deep marine sediment [ENVO:00002113]; isolation source: pool of 5 deep marine... | reverse complement strand
GGGGCCATCACTGGAGTTCTGGGCCCTGAGACCAAGGGCGAACGCCTGCTCTAGTGGGATGATAGCATTAATGTCGGAGACATTCTCAGCGTCATGGTGATAGCGTGAAGGCCGTTGCTATCTACGAGCACGGCGGTCCAGAGGTCCTTCAATACGTCGAGCTGCCCAATCCGGAGCCGATGGGCGACGAAGTCCTCGTCCGACTCAGGGCCTCAGCCCTTAACCATCTTGACATCTTCGTCCGGAGAGGCTGGAAGGGACTGAACCTAGACTTCCCCCACATTCCGGGAGCTGACGGAGCTGGCGTTATAGAGGATGTCGGGAAACACGTGGAGGGCTTCCACCGCGGGGACCCTGTGGTCATAAATCCGGGCCTTAACTGCGGAAAGTGCGATTTCTGTCTTCGAGGGGAGGACAGTCTTTGCCATCGCTACTCGATCCTTGGGGAGCACACCCACGGAACGTATGCTGAGTTCGTGAAGATTCCCGGCAGAAATGTCCTGCCGATGAAGCACGGCTTCCCCTTCGAGGAGGCCGCCGCGATACCCCTCGTCTTCATGACCGCCTGGAGGATGCTCGTCGATAGGGCCCGGGTTCAGCCTGGTGAGGACGTGCTGGTCCTGGGGGCGGGAGGTGGGGTGGCGAGCGCCGCCATCCAGATTGCCAAGGTTCTGGGGGCGAGGGTCTTCGCCACCTCAAGTTCGGAGGAGAAGCTTGAGAAGGCCCGAAAGTTCGGCGCAGACGTGGTGATCAACTACAAGGAGGAGCCTTTCGAGAAGGCGGTGTGGGAGGCTACCGGTAAGAGAGGCGTCGATGTGGTTGTGGAGACCGTAGGAGAGGCCACTTGGAAGCGGAGCCTGAGGACCCTGGCCAAAGACGGCCGCCTGATAACCTGCGGTGCCACCACCGGCCCTACGGGGGAAACGGACATACGCCGCGTCTTCTGGAGGCAGCTGAGAATTCTGGGATCTACCATGGGCACACGGGCGGGTTTGGAGGAGGTGTTCAAGCTTGTATGGGAAGGGCGGCTGCGGGCCACCGTGCACTCGGTGCTGCCGCTAGAGAAGGCAAGGGCTGCTCAGGAGGTGCTTGAGAGGGGAGAGCAGTTCGGGAAGATCGTCCTTAGACCCTAGTCGATGCTCACTCTCTTGCCCGTATCTCCCTTTGTCTTGATCAGAGTGATGTCCAGGACCCCGTTCCTGAAGGTCGCCTTGACTGAATCCGGATCCACCGGTGAGGGTAGGTCGACCTCCTTGTAGTAGCGCCTTTCGGGATTGTCCACCTCGATGATTGCCTTCTTTGAAGTCGTTGACAGGCCGATTTCCTCTCGTTCAACCCCGGGGAGCTCCACAGTTATGGATATCGAATCCTCCCGCTCTATGACGTCCGTTAGGGGCTCCCGCCGGGACTCGGTGGTCCACGGCTTTAGCGCTCCGGTATCACCAAACTGCTGGAAATCAGGCTTTCCATCGGGTCCGATTCTGAAGGAATATCCCCAGACATAGGGTTTCCCCGTCTCTAGGTCCTTGAGAGCTCCTGAGAAGAGCTTCTCCATCTGCTTCCGCATGTCCTCAAATACCTCATTGAAGTAGTCGAAGAACTCGTCGTCCTCCCCGAAGGGCCATCTCCTCCTTTTCTTATCTCCCATTCACGCTACCTCCATTCCACGCTCGAAACCCTTTGAGATGCCTACGTACCTCTCTAGGTCTCCCCGCCTCTTGGGCGCAACTTTCTCCATAGCCCTATCGAAATGCTCCCTCTGGATATTTAGCGTTTTCACAGACTCGTCCTCGAGGGACCCCCCGTTCTGTATGTAGTCCCTGATGGCAAGCATGGAGGCCTCGTTGCAGAGGGCCTCTATGTCCGCTCCAGTGAAGTTCTGGGTCGTCTCCGCCATGTCGTCCAAGTCCACGTCTCCGCCCAGGGGCTTGCCCTCGGTGTGGATTCTGAAGATCTCACGGCGGGCCTCCAGGTCCGGCGGGGGAACGTATATCATCCTGTCGATGCGGCCAGGACGAAGGAGAGCTGGGTCCAGCAGATCTGGCCTGTTGGTCGCCGCTATGAGGGTAACGTTGTGGAGTTCCTCCAGCCCATCCAGTTCCACTAGCATCTGCGATATCACCCTCTCCGTGACCCTGCTGTCGGAGCCAGTCCCCCTGGCCGGTGTAACTGAGTCGATCTCGTCGAAGAAGATCACACAGGGCGCGGCCTGCTTCGCCTTTCTGAAGGTCTCCCTCACCGCGCGTTCGCTCTCGCCCACCCACTTCGAGAGAAACTCGGGGCCGCGGACGCTAATGAAGTTGGCCTCAGCCTCTGTGGCTACGGCCTTCGCGAGTAGGGTCTTCCCCGTCCCGGGAGGTCCGAAGAGAAGAACGCCCTTAGGAGGTTCAGCCCCGGCGTGTTGGAAGACTTTACCGTACTTCAACGGCCACTCCACCGACTCCTGGAGTTCCTGCTTCGCCTCGTGGAGGCCGCCTATGTGCTCCCATCTGACGTTGGGACTCTCAACGAAAACCTCACGCATGGTGCTGGGCTCCATCTCCCTGAAGGCCTGCATGAAATCCTCCCGTCCCACAATGAGCTTCCTCAGCACCTCGAGGGAAATCTGGTCTGCCTCCAGATCCATCTCTGGCACAACTCTCCTCAGAGCCCGCATGGCGGCCTCCTTGCAGAGGGCCTCCAGATCAGCCCCGACGTAGCCATGGGTGAGCTCCGCCAGCTTGGGCAGCTCCACGTCCTTGGCGAGGGGCATGCCCCTTGTGTGGACCTGCAGGATTTCGAGCCTGCCGTCCTTGTCCGGTATGCCGATTTCGATCTCGCGATCGAAGCGGCCTGGTCGGCGAAGGGCCGGATCCAGCGCGTTCGGTCTGTTTGTGGCCCCAATGACCACCACCTTTCCCCTTCCCTTGAGACCGTCCATCAAGGAGAGGAGCTGGGCCACGACTCTCCTCTCTACCTCCCCCACAACCTCGTCCCTCTTGGGGGCGATGGAGTCGATCTCGTCGATGAAAATGATGCTGGGGGCGTTCTCGTCTGCCTTCTCGAAAATCTCTCTGAGGTTCTCCTCACTCTGACCGTAGAACTTCGACATAATCTCAGGGCCGGAGATGGCGAAGAAGGTGGCGTTGGTCTCGTTGGCCACTGCCTTTGCAAGGAGGGTCTTCCCTGTGCCTGGGGGGCCGTGAAGGAGGACGCCCTTCGGGGCCTCCACCCCAAGCCTCTCGAAGATCTCCGGGTGCCGGAGGGGGAGCTCGATCATCTCCCGCACCTTCCTGATCTCATCGTGGAGCCCGCCAATGTCCTCGTAGGTGATTCGAGGGACCTTCAAGGCCTCCGCGGCGGGCTTCTCGCTGATGACTATTCGAGTCGTTCTCCGGATGATTGCCGCATCAGCCGCCGGTGACAATGAGATCACCACGAGGTCCAGCTTCCTCCCCATGATGTTGATCTCGATGACGTCTCCCCGGACCAGGGCCCTGCCCTCAAGGAGTTCCCACAGGTACTCCCCGCCTCCCATAATGCGAAGGGGCTCCGTAGGGGCCAGTGTCACTTTCTCTGCCTGCTTAGCGTTGACCTTCCTTACGCCGATCTTTTCGTCGATTCCCACTTCGGCGTTTCGCCTTATGTTCCCGTCGATTCTGATTATGCCTCTATTCTCGTCCTCGGGAAAGCCATGCCAGCATATGGCCACTGTCTTCTTCTTCCCCTCGATGGCGATCACATCGCCCGGCGTGAGATTGAGGACCTTCATAACCGCCGGGTCGATGCGGGCGATACCGCGCCCCACATCCTTCGTCTTGGCCTCGGCGACTCTCAATACTTTTTCCGTCATCAATCCCCTCCAGATGGATATCGGGAATGAGATTATGTGAAAGTACGTTATTGCTTCTATATAAGCTTATGCAGCCGAAAGTCGCGCCATGTCGCGGATCAGTAGCTTCCCGCCAGCTAACCGAAAGCATGGAATATGGCGAAGGGACTACGCACCACAGCGAGGAACGCGTCAAGGAGGATGGACATGAAGATCAGTCTAAGCAGCGTGTTTGTGGACGACCAAGACAAGGCCCTTGAGTTTTACACCAGGGTCCTGGGGTTTGTCAAGAAGAAGGAGCTGCCGGTCGGGAAGTACAAGTGGCTGACGGTCGTCTCTCCCGAAGGGCCAGACGATGTTGAGTTGCTTCTTGAGCCAAACGCCACCCAAATTGCCGAGGCATACCAGAAGGGCTGCTTCGAGGCAGGCATTCCTGCCGCGTCATTTGCCGTTGAGGACATTCAGAAGGAGTACGAGAGAATGAAGGAGCTCGGTGTTGTGTTTCGCCAGAAGCCAACGAGAACGGGACCGGTTGCCGTGGCGGTATTCGATGATACCTGCGGCAACCTCATACAGCTCGTTCAGCAACCCTGAAAACATCTCCCAACCCGAGCACGGAGCACCAATCGGTTAATATTCGGGAGGGCTTTGGAAGGGCAGGATGAAAGCTGTTCTCCTCGAGAGCCCCCGAGAGGCTCTAGTGAAGGATCTACCAGTTCCAACCCTTAACGCAGGAGACCTTTTGGTGGAGATGAGAGCCTGCGGCCTCTGCGGTTCAGACCTGGAGAAGATCCAAGGGGAGTACACAGCCGCGCCACCTGTCATCGGCCACGAAGCTGTCGGAGTCATCTCGGCAACCGGTTCTGGTGTCACGGGTGTCGAAGTGGACGAGAGGGTCTTTCCCCACCACCACGTTCCCTGCTACGATTGCGTGTACTGCCGGGGCGGGAGTGAGACCATGTGCTCAGATTACCGGAGATGGCACCTCGACCCTGGGGGCTTCTCGGAGTTCTTTCGGGTCCCGAGATGGATAGTGGATCACGGCGGGGTCCTTACCCTTCCAGATTCCATGTCTTTCGAGGAGGGCTCCTTCGTCGAGCCTCTAGCTTGCTGCGTCAGGGCCCTGAACCGGATGGGAGTGCCGAAGGGGGGCGTAGTCCTCATTGCGGGGGCGGGGCCCATGGGCCTAATGATCCTCCAACTACTCCTTCTACGAGGGGCTGGTGGGGTGATCGTGAGCGAGCCGAGTCCGTACCGTCTTGAGTTCGCGGAAGGGACAGGTGCGGAATCTGTCATTAACCCACTGGAGGAGGATGTTGTCGAGAGGGCCAAACGCCTCACGGACGGTAGAGGTGTCGACCTTGCGGTGGTAGCCACAGGGAGTCCCCAGGCTCTCAGCGAGGCCGTTCGCTCCGTCCGCCGAGGTGGGAAAGTCGGTCTAGTTGGGATTCCCCAGGTGAACTCCACTCTCCGGGGAGTCAGCGAACTCGTCACCAGAGAGGTATCTATCATCAGCAGCAATGCCGCCACCGAGGAGGAGACCAGGAAAGCCTTGAAGTTGATAGACGAGGGCAGAGTGGATGTTTCTTCACTGGTGACTCATCAAGTCCCCCTGGCTCGTTTTTCCGAGGCAGTGGAGCTGGCTCAGAGGGCCGAGTCGGTAAAGGTTCTGGTCGTCCCCTGACTTCCGATAGTTCTATTACTGTCACCGTCTTTGCATCTTTCCTGATTCCAGGTCAGGGGGGACCCGTTTCCTCCCGAGCGTCCCTGGGGAGGATGTGACAATGGATTGGGGAATGAAGAATCGTTTGGCCAGGATCATAAGACCTGACACCAATCGGACGGTCATGTTGGCCGCAGATCACGGCTATTTTCTGGGCCCTATGACGAAGCTGGAGGACCCTGGAAAGACCCTCAGGCCGTTGATGCCCTTTGCCGACGCCCTTATGATCACCAGGGGCATCGCGAGAAATGCTATTGATCCTCTGAGCGGGATCCCCCTAGTCCTGCGCGTATCTGGAGGTGTCAGCATTGCAGGCCAAGCCCTCTCGGACGAGGGAATCGCGACCTCAGTCAAGGATGCCATCAGGCTGAATGCCTCCGCCATGGCGCTCTCCATTTTCGTGGGCACTGAGCACGAGAGGCAGACCTTGTTGAACCTGTCGAACCTTGTGGACGAAGGCCAGGAATACGGCATCCCGGTCCTGGCGGTTACCGCCGTGGGAAAGGAGCTGGAGAAGCGGGATGCTCGGTACCTTGGCCTATGCTGCAGGATCGCGGCGGAGCTCGGAGCCAGCTTCGTCAAGACCTACTACTGTGAGAACTTCCACAGGGTGTCTGAGGGCTGCCCGGTGCCCCTCGTCATTGCAGGTGGCCCGAAGATGGAAACGGAGCTGGATGCAATGACCATGGCCTACAGCGCCATTCAAGAGGGCGCCTCTGGAGTCGACATGGGACGGAACATCTGGCAATCCGAACACCCTGTGGCGATGATTCGGGCGATCAGGTCGGTAGTCCATGAGGGTCTCACACCCAAGGAGGCCGTAGACGTATTCAACCGGGTGAAGGCCCAGAAGGAGCCCTGAACGTCAGCAGGGCTGGCCCACCTCAACTCTCTCTCGCCAGCCTCGCAACGAGTTCGGTGTAAAACTTCGTTGCCCTTTCAAGGCTGCTAAGCACGACGAATTCGTTTGGACCGTGGAGGTTACCTCCCTGAGGCCCGAAATCGATACACTCGATGTCACGGGATGAGAAGTAGCGGGAGTCGCTTGCCCCCTGTCTCTCAACCACCCTGGGGGGTATTCCGAGCTTTGAGGCCACCTCCCTGGCAGTTCTGACCAGGACGCAAGATGGGTCTGTCATGAGACATCCAGCCCCCGCCTCAATCTCCAGGGAAGCGGCGGGCACGAACTCCTGAAGCGCGCTCTCAACGGCCCGGAGGACTGCCTCCGGGTCCTTGGCCATGGCCCTCACGTCGACCTTGAAGTGGTGGTCACCGTCCTTGTAGTAGAAGTTCGGAAGGACACTAATGCCGTAGACGCTGGGATCTGCCTCGAAGGATACCCTGGAAAGCGGTAGGAGGGCCTTGGTGATTCCGGTCAGGTTATCGTCCACTACGAGGTTCCCCCCCGTTCGGGTTTCACGGACAAACTTCACCTCCACCTCATTGGGGATGACGTTGTCCTTGACGAAGTCGCCCTCAATGCTGGAGACCGATAGTCCCTCACGAAGGGCGTACTCCGAACCGGCCAAGAGGGCGTGACTATCAACTCCCGGTACGAAGTAGGCGGAATGACGGGTCTCCCTTCCCCGAGTCTCGGTGGTGAACCGCACTTCCTCAACTTCGCCCCTGGTCCTCCGTGAGGCGACGGGGGCTGACACCTCGAGACGGAAGTAGTTCCTCCGCCGGTTGATAATCTCCAGTCCCAGGCCGTCGCCGTTGATAACGAATCGTGGCGCCATATTCTCAGCCAGGAGGGCGGCACCGTTCTTGCCGCCGATCTCCTCGTCTCCAGTGAAGGCGAACGCTATGCCACCGTCCACCTGCTCTGATATATCTGGGAGAGCCGTGATAATCGCGGCGACGTTGCCCTTATCGTCCACCGCTCCCCTTCCGTAGGCGCGATCCTCCTCCACCGTCAGCGAATGAGGAGGATACCTCCATTGGGAGTCAGGTCCCCGTGGCACGACGTCCCAATGAGACATGATCAGGATCTTAGGCTCTTCCACCCCGAGAGAGCCCCTGACGGTGAAGAAACCGTTGTGCTCCACTCTCTCGCTGGAGATTCCCCGCAGCTTGAGTTCCTCACGTATGAAGTCTGCACCCTCGCTGGATGGCTTCCTGCCCCGCTCGGGGTCGTTGACAGAATCTATCTCCACCAGTTCCTTGAGGAGCTTCAGAAGGGGGTCCGTCTTCGGCCCTCCGGTCCTTTCTGGGATACAATGACTCCTGATTATTTCTACTCTATGCTCCCTTCAGAGCACCGAGCATCCAGGCCGCCGCTCGCTCACGGGTAGTAGCTCCCTCACGGTGTGAAGGACGAACGAGGGCCCACTCTACATCGGCAGGACGGTTGTTGTCGGGCTACTCAAACTCGCTCTCCGGACCCTCCTCCTCACCTTCGCCAGCCTTGGCCTTGAACTCCTTGCTGGCGATTACATCGTCGATTCGCAGGATCATGACCGCGGCATCCGTTGCTGAGGCCACCGCCTGCTTCGTGACCTTGAGGGGCTCCAGAACGTCGAGTTTCTTCATGTCGGAGATCTTGCCTGAGAAGACATCGATGCCGTGATGCTTCCTGCCCTTTTTGTGAGCCGTCCGCAGGTCCAGAAGGGTGTCTATGGGGTCCAGGCCAGCGTTCTCCGCCAAGGTCCTAGGAACGACCTCGAAGGCAGTCGCGAATGCCTCGATGGCCATCTGCTCCCTGCCCCCGACAGAGGCAGCGTAGTCCCGGAGTGCTAGGGAGAGTTCCGCGTGTACTGAGCCGCCTCCTGTGACGACCTTTCCATCCTCGACGGCGGCCTTCACAACGTTCAGGGCGTCGTCCACGGATCGCTCCACCTCGTCCACAACGTGCTCCGTTCCACCGCGGAGCAGGATTGAGATCGCCTTGGCTTCCCTGCTATCGGTGACGAAGGTCATCTCGTCGTCCCCAATCTTCCGCTCCTCGACCAGGGCTGCGCTTCCGAGGTCCTCCTTTGAGACCTCCTTAACCTTCGTGACGATTTTTGCTCCGGTGGCCTTGGCCAGCTTCTCCATGTCCGATTTCTTTACGCGGCGGATAGCGTAGATGCCCTCCTTCGCCAAGAAGTGCTGGGCTAGGTCATCGATGCCCTTCTGACAGAGGAGGACATTGGCGCCAGTTTTCTTAATGGCGTCTACGTATCCACTGAGGATGTTTTCCTCCTCTTGGAGAAAAGCCTGTAGCTGCTCGGGATCCTTAATCTGTATCTTGGCATCGAACTCCGTTTTCTTGACCTCCAAGGCCGCATCCACAAGGGCGATCTTGGCATCCTCCACTCGAGCGGGCATCCCTGGATGAACCCTCTCTTTGTCCACTATGATGCCGTCCACAAGCTGGCTGTCGAGTACGGAGCCACCTTGCTTCTTCACCAGCTGGATGTTGTCCTCGTCCACCGCCGGGTTCCCGTCAAGGGTCGTTACAACGGACTGAACGGCTCTGACCGCTATGTCCGCTAGGTATTCCCTGTTGGCGCTCACGGCTTTGCTGATCATGGCCGTCATGGCGATCTTCTTCAGGGTTTCCACATCGTCCATCTCTACGGAATCCGCCAGGCCATCTAGGATCTCCCGGGCCTTCCCTGCGGCAAGACGGAATCCTTGGGCGACAACCGTGGGGTGGATGGCGCCGATCATCTCCTCGCATCTCTTGAGGAGTTCACCTGTGAAGATCACGGCGGTGGTAGTGCCATCCCCGCACTCCTCATCCTGAGTCTTGGCGACCTCAACCAGCATCTTCGCCGCCGGATGCTCCACATCGATCTCCTTGAGGATAGTCACGCCGTCGTTGGTGATGACAACATCGCCCATCGTGTCCACGAGCATCTTGTCCATGCCCCGTGGTCCCAACGTGGACCGGACGGCATCGGCGATGGCCTTTGCCGCCTGTATGTTGCTATCCTGAGCGCTCTTTCCCCGCTCCCTGCGGGTCCCTTCTCTTAAGACCAATATCGGAGTTGTGCCCATCATCGCTATCGAACCTCCACCATAGATATGCGATAAGTGAGGAATTATGTAACAGACCTTCTATATAAACTCTCCTTTAAGACGTCCCCTCAGCAGTGGGGAGTCCCGCGGGGGGGGGGCCGGGGGGGGGGGGGGGCCATCGTCCTCTGTATCAGGCGCCTATCCGGCATCGACGGAGGCTACACGGAGACAGATATCTCTCTTGCCTGATTCTCAAGAGATTTCTCAGCCTCTCTCCGATTCCTCCTCAGCAACATCATCTATCTGTCTCGCCGAGCCATCTGCTCTCTCAGTCGTATCTCGAGGTATCCGGTCGTTCCTACCCCCTCGAGAATCGGCTGGTACCGCATTGACACCGGCCCTGCGCACTCGAACGATGGAGACCATCACCGAGATGAGCAGCATGGAAGCGATCACGCCCAAAGCGATTGCGACTGGGATTTTGTAAACGTCACTCAGGATCATCTTAACGCCCACGAAGAAAAGGATGGCGGAGAGACCGTAGTGGAGATAGCGAAACATTCGGATAACCCCAGCGAGGGCGAAATATAGGGCCCTCAAGCCTAGGATGGCAAAGACATTGGAGGTGTAGACGATGAACGGGTCCAGAGTGATGGCAAAAATGGCGGGAATCGAGTCTACCGCGAAAACGACATCCGTAGTTTCGACAACCAAAAGCACTACGAGCAGAGGCGTGGCATAGATGGTTCCCGACCTCCTCAACAAGAACTTACCCTCGACATAGTCTTCCGTGATCGGAACAAATCGACGAAAAAGTCTGAGCACGGGATTCCTTTCAGGGTGAATCTCCTTTCCCTTCTGCAGGGCCATCCTGATGCTTGTGGCAATTAGCACTCCCCCGAAAATGTAAATGATCCAGTGAAACTGCTTTATGAGAGCCACTCCCGCAGCTATGAAGAGGAGTCGCATGACCAGTGCGCCCAAAATCCCCCAGAAGAGAACCCTATGCTCGTAGAGGCGCGGCACCTTGAAGTATGCAAAAATCAGCAGGAAGACGAAGATGTTGTCTACGCTGAGGGATTTCTCGATGAGATAACCGGTGAAGAACTCAAGGGCAGTCTCTGGACCGCGCCAAAAGTAGACTATCGCGTTGAAGAGAAGGGCCAGGACGATCCAGAATGCAGTCCACACGAGTGCTTCTCTGGTCTCGATGACACGGGCTTTACGATGGAAAACCCCTAGATCAAGGGCAAGCATGGCAAGCACGAAAACACTGAAGGCGAGCCAAGGTAGCAATTCCATCGCCATTCAGATTCCCTCTCTACACGATTGCCTGTTCAGGGGTGATTCCTCGCCTACGAAAGCGCGCGATGTGCAGCCGTTCTTCGATCCGTCACCTGCTATTGACGCCGCATAGCGGGACCTGTAATATACTCTTGGTGGGGGCTCCCGGAACCGTATGTCCGATGCTCGGGCAGGATCACGAAACGCGGGAGTGCCCTCCTACGATGGATGCTCGTCGTCTGTGCCCATGCGGCCATCAAGGTGCCCGGTCCACTCCAGAAAGCATACGGAAGCTGAGGCGCGGGAAGGGCCACGACAAGGCAATCGTGGCGATGGCCGACACCTAGCCAGCTGTTAGGTGAACGAACCCGTTAGTGCGGCATCAGAACTGCCCTCCAGCCTTTCAATCTCACTCCTATCCCCGCCTTCGACGACAGGGGAAGGAGTATCGGCAGCGAGTGACATGGGGGCGGGTGGAGGCACCTGAGCAGGGCCTAGCCTACGCCCCGATGTTTATCTTGATCGCCTGTGTGGGGCACTGGGCCTCGCAGGCCATACAGTCAATGCAGTCTTCCTCCCTGATCGGGTCTGACTTGTCTGTCCTGTACCTCCCGTACAGGTCTGCATCGTCCGTAATGACCTTGTCGTTCCCAGTCCCGGCGCTACCGGGGTTCAGGAGCCACTCGAAGACGTCCACAGGGCATACGTCCATGCACACGCCGTCGGCGATGCAGGCCTCAAAGTCCACTGCAACGTGGGTTCCGTGAATGCCCAACTGTGTTGGGTAGGTCGCACCCACGTTATCCAGTCTCTCCACGCCCTCCGCCCAGATGTCGTGACCTTCATGCTTCCCTGTGAGGGGAAACTCATCCGGCTTTTCCGTGAAGTCCGGGTCGATGGGCTTGGGCTTGTAGTCAACGGGTCTAACCATGGATACCGGTATTGCGTAGATAGAACGCCTATGAAAACTTGTCGACAACTATTGGGCCGGGTTATATCTCCCGCCGGACGGTTATGGGCATCACGCGCTTCTCGAACTCGAGTTCGGCAATGTCCACCGGGTCCACCATGCCCGGCGGCGTATCTATGAGGATGGGGGCTCCCGTGGCTATCTGGAGGGCTCGGGCTCCGATGATTCTAGCCCTCTCGAACCTAGTGTACGAACCGATAGCTCCTCCCCCCTGATCCCTCAGCACTCCGCTAGCGGCAAGCAAGTGTGAACCACTCTTCCGACGGAACCTGTGATCGCCATCTCCATTCGAAGGGCCTTGCTCCTCGAAATTACTGTCTCGTAACGGGCCTAAGGCCCACCCTTGCGCATCTCTCCGGGTAATTCACCTACTACTCACGGGGCGCGTTAATCGCCTATCGGGGCATCCGTCAAACTGGCCCTGCTATTAAAGGTTTTTCCGTAGAACGTTGGTGCCTCGGTGACCGTATAGTTATCGCACGAGATAATGCCGGGCGAACCTTATAATATTCTGCATGAGACCGAATCTCTCGGTCCCGTAGGTGCCTCGCGGCTGATCTATGGGCCACGTAGAACCGACTGATATGGGTGCGAACGGAGGCGACGCATTGACCGTCGAGGCGCAGCTTTCTGACGCCGTAGAGGCGTTCCTAGACGGGGCCTTCCCCAAGGGATCCCCGACCCTCCTACTTTCGCCTGCGGGGCCCGACAAGGAGGCAGTGCTCGTCCCCTTGGTCCGCAGTTTCATCGAAGAGGGTGTGTCGGTCCTCCTCGCGATCTCCAGCATTCCTCCCAAGAGGTTCCTTAGGAAGCTGTCAACTCTCGGCGTGGATGCGGTGGGAGCCCTTACAGAGGGCAAGTTGAGGATCCTCGACTGGTACACCCACAAGGAGGAGGACGTGGGAGAGCTTGTGGAAGAGGACGGGATCCTTCGATGCCCTGCGGACGCTGAGGCCTTGGAGTCGGCCTTTGAGGACCTCCTCAAATCTGGAGAAGGGGAGGGGCTAGGGGTTTTCGAGATCCTTTCCGATGTCATGAGATTCCGTGGAGAGGCGGCGGACCTCGCCTCCAGGCTCCATGAGGTGCTGAGGAAGGGGTTCGATACATCAGTATTCGCCCTGGACGCCGACTTCCTTCCCAGGCAGAGGGTAGAGGAATTGCGAGGTCAGTTCTCCCATGTGGTGCAGCTGGTCAGGGAGCCCTCGGACGACGGGGGAGGCCTGACGGCGACCATCCTCCAGGAGGATTCCGAACCCAGTCTTCACCGTCTAGCAGTGGACTCCAACTTCGGAGGGTTCACCCTCATGGCGAGCGAGGGCGAGGTGCCCCTTGTGGAGGTGACGGCTGAAGAAACGCCCGCCCTGGAGCCGTGTCCGGAGTGCGGGAGCCCGATGGAAGGATCGGAGTGCGAGGTCTGCGGCTACATGCCTGAGGACCCTCAGCTCAAGCGTATCCAGAAGGTTTACGAGAGGTGTGAAGAGAGGTTGCGGGAAGATCCAACAGACCTAGACGCTCTCTTCACCAAGGCCGCGGCCCTTGCAAGGTTGAGGGAGTACGACGCCGCTATCCAGGTTCTGAACGAGCTGACCAAACAGGACGCGCGATACCCTGGGTTGTGGATGCTCAAGGCCAAGATCTTCGATCGAATGGGGGACGAGCTGAAGGCGAAACTGTGCCGACAGCGGGCCTTGGAACTCGAGGAAGAGGAGACCGGTACCGCCTTCCAGGCCAAAGTCCAGGCCGGGGATGAGAAGTTTCAGTGCCCGCTCTGTAACCGATGGCTACCTATTGATGCCGCAGTCTGCCCCTGCGGCGCTGAGTTTGTGGAGGAGTGAGAGGGGAGCTGTCCCCCGACATTAACGGTGCGACTCATGGAAAGCTCTGCTCGCTCCTCGTCCTGACCCTGTCGGGGGATTGTTGGATATCGGGGTTGGCCCCCAATCACGCCGGGATGACTCATCCCCTCATGGAGGGACCCGTGCGATATCCGCCCCTGCTTGCATCGCGGTTCACCGGTCCCCGTGACCTTCGCGAGGGGCAGATCATCATCTCCCCCTGGGAATAAAGACTTTGTGGGAGGTGGGCTCCCCGCCCAGCCCAGGTGAGCTTTATCTGCCCTTGCCACCTTCGGAGACCGTGGCCGGAGAGGTGTTGCCTTGGCTGGCGATGAGAGGTGGCAAACCCCTCTCTCCCACAGGCCTTCCCGGCGAGGCCCCACCGCTGTCGGAGTTGATTGCCGACACGCTGAAGCGGCACCGCAAGCTCCTCCTCTGGGATGTGGACGGAATCGAGCGGGGCAGGCCCCAGCTAGAACTCTACCGCCGGTTCGAGGGGAGGGGGCTCTGGGTGGACGCAGGCGTCGATAACTTGGAGGGTTTCATCGATGTCATCGTAGCGGGGGCGGAGGTGGCGGTTCTCAACCTAAGGACCCTTACCAAGATGGCCTACCTCCAGGAGGCCGGGAAGATGACCGAGAAGCTGGCCGTCTGTGTGGAGGAGGGGGACGGGGTAGTAACGCGGGATAGAAGGATCAGGTATATGCGCCCCCAAGACCTCTTCAGAGAAGCCCAGCGCTCGGGAATCACCAAGGGCGTATACTTGCGGGACTCTGGCCTGCAGGCTGCCCCTGACTGGGTTGAGACCACAGAGGGCATAAGCCTCTACTCGGGGCCCGTGAGCTCTTTCAAGGGCCTGAGCCGGATGCCGTCTTGGAGGGCCGTGGTAGACGTATACGAGTTGATCTGATGGGGGACCTAGAGCGAGCTGTAGCGATCCTGTTCAAGAGGAAAGGGAAGGGAAGCCTGACAGAGAAGGAATTCGTCTTCTCTGCCTCAATGGACCTAAGATGGTTCCCGCCGAAGGAGGCCCAAAAGTTGCTGGAGCTCGGCCTCAAGAAGGGACTCCTCTCCCTGGAGGAAGGAAAGCTTCGCCCTACCTTCGATTTGGAATCGATGGATGCTCCTCTAGACTTCGTCCCACCGGCAGAGGTGTTGAACGAGGAAGAAAACCTATTCCAGAGACTGGTGGAGGCCATCGCAGTCGCCAGCGGCCAAGCGAGAAAGCGGGTGGTGGCTAGCATCAACGCCGTGCAGTCGAAGATGGGAATATATGCGGAGGCGGCGGCCTTGATAGCGGGGCAGAGGGCGGGGGTGGACATGGCGAGTTTCTACGGAGAAGTAGAGGCGCTGATAGAGAAGAGAAGGCCTAGCGCTGACGCCTGATTAGGTCTCCCAGGGTGACAGGCCGCCGCTCCGACTTCTCCGCGGTCTGCTCCTCCACCACTCTTTCCATCAGCTTGACCTGAAGGGCCTTCTGCAGCCTCGACACAAGGCGGTCATCGGGCCTCATCTTGCCCTTCTCCAGCTTCTCGATAATGCTCAACTTCTCGTTGATTCTCCTAGCTAGCTCCTCCCTCTTCCACCCCTTGGCCTCCCTAGCCCCCCGAATCCTCTCAGGATAGTCGGGGGCCAAGTCATATTCGCTTTCTACGGGGCCGCCCCCCTTTCTCGGACGAACGCCAGGCCTAGCCACCCGCCTGGTCTCCACTGGTTTCACTTCAGTTCCGAACTTGGAACAACGGTCGCAGAGCATCAGACGGCTGCCTTCAACGGTCACAGGACGCAGGCGAGGCGATTCCGAGCCACACATCTCACAGATAGGCGAATGCATTCCCCCGTGTTCTACGACATGTGGTAGTCACAGCGTCCCTCTTCTAGTTGACGGAAGCCCAGAGATTTTGGACATCTCTGAGGCGCTTCCCCCTGGGTCGTATGCGTGGCCTCCAAGTGGTACACGGCCGCCTATCGTCTTTGAGTTCCATGCAGCAACCCATAAATATCCCTTGCAGAGTATATGCGGACAATGGGGCGTTCTTCTCCCTGGAGGTCGTACCTTGGACGACGATGAAGGGCAGGAGTTTTTCACGAAGTTGTCGGATAGGATAGCCCACCTCGAGGATAGGAACGAAAGGCTCGTCCAGGATTCCAGGGACATCGAGGGGGAGAAGAAGCTCATAGAGAGCGAGCTGGTGAAGCTGCGGAGGGAGGCCAAGCGGCTGAGGGCTGAGTTGGATCGTCTCAAGTCGCCTCCGCTCATCATCGGCGACATCCGAGACGTCCTGGCAAACAGGAAGGTCATCGTAAAGAGTTCCACGGGCCCCGACTTCATCGTCCACGCCGCGGAATATGTGGACCCTGGCAGCCTGGTGGTGGGGGCAAGGGTCGCCCTTAACAAGCAGACCCTGGCCGTCATGGGGGTCCTACCCCCCTCCTATGATCCCCTCGTGCTGGGGGCGGAGGTGATCGAGCGTCCGCCGATGACCTACGATGACGTGGGGGGCTTGGAGGACGCCATTCGTGAGGTCCGGGAGGCGGTGGAAGAGCCCCTGCTGAAGCCTGAACTCTTCAGGAAGGTTGGCATTGAGCCCCCGAAGGGCGTCCTGCTTGTGGGGCTTCCAGGAACTGGCAAAACCCTCTTGGCGAAGGCTGTTTCCAACAAGACAAGGGCCACCTTCATACGCCTGGTTGGCTCCGAGCTGGTCCAGAAGTACATCGGCGAGGGTGCGCGTCTTGTGCGGGAACTCTTCGAGCTTGGCAAGGAGAGGGCCCCTTCCATACTGTTTATCGATGAGCTGGATGCCATCGGGGCCAAGAGGCTGGAGATGGCCACCAGCGGCGACCGCGAGGTGCAAAGGACGCTGATGCAGCTGTTAGCGGAGATGGACGGTTTCGAGCCCCTCTCCGACGTCAAGATCATAGGGGCTACCAACAGGCCCGACATCCTAGATGCAGCCCTTCTAAGGCCTGGACGGTTCGACAGGATCATTGACATTCCTCTGCCCGACCGTAATGCGAGGGTGGAGATTTTCAAGATCCACACCAGGGGAATGAACGTGAAGGGGAACGTGGACCTGGAGGTCCTGGCCGCCAGAACGGAGGGGTCCACCGGGGCGGACATAAAGGCGATATGCACTGAGGCCGGCATGTTCGCCATAAGGGATAACAGGGACCACGTGATTCAGGAAGACTTCCTCAAGGCTAGGGAAAAGGTCATCGGGGAGTCGTTAGAAGGCTGGCGTGAAACGGGAACAATGTTCGCCTAGTCCTCCTCAATCTCTATCTCCCGCTCGATAACCAGCGAACCAACATAATCGCACTCCTTGCAGTGATAGATCTGACCCATCATCGCCCCAGCCTCGAGATATAGCCTGGGGGAACCGCATCGTGGACATGTGAGGACCCGTTTCCGCAATGCCCTAACAAGGGCTCCTCCTCTTAAGAACCTAGGCTCCGTTTGCATTGCCTCCCAGGGTCGGCCAGACCATAACCTTTATCCCCGTCCCTCAGGTAAGCGCCAGTGGATGGCTCAGGAAAAACGCCAGCCCCGACGCATAAGGCTCTACCACGTAGTCGTGGCCGTGGTCGTTGCATCGGCGGTGTTTATTGGCTACCTGGTGGTCACACGCCCTCCCGGACCTCCCGGTCCGGGGTTTGCCGTTCAACAGGGCGACACGGTGACGGTGGATTACATTGGCTTCTTTGAGGATGGGCGGGTCTTTGACACATCCATTGAGGAGGTGGCCAAGGACGACGCTCGATACCCCAAGGCCCTTTCATTCGAGCTGAGGGGTGACTATGCGCCTCTGGAGTTCGTCGCCACCACGGGACCTGAAGCCACCGTCATAGTAGGCTTTGCGGAGGGCGTCCTAGGAATGAGGGAGGGAGAGAGGAGGCTCATTGATATCCCTCCCGCGAAGGGATACGGTAGCCCCGACCCCTCCCTCGTCGAGGTCAGGCCCATGGTCGTGGAGCTACCGCAGTTCGAGCACCTGACGGTCATCGAATTCAGCAACCGGTTCGGGAGGTCCCCCACACGCTGGCTCACCCTGGAGGACCCGCAGTGGAAGTGGAACGTCACGGTGACCGCCCTTTCCCAGGACTTTGTGACAGTCATGCACATCCCGGAGCAGGGTATGGTGGTCAGCCCCTTCGGGACGTGGCCAATGAAGGTGCTGGAGGTGGATAGCTCCGCCAACGACGGGACGGGGAGGATCGTGGTGCAACATCTCCTCAAGGCCAGCGACGCGGGCAACATCAACGGCGAGGATGCCAAGGGGACGTTCATCGTGGTGGATGTCGACTTGGAGGCTGACACCTACACCGTTGACTACAATCGCGAGGTTGTGGGGAAGACGCTCTTCTTTGAGATGAGGCTGCTGTCCATCTCCCGACCGTGAGTCACGAGAGCATCTCATCGTAGAGGGCCAAGAGCTTCTTCGTGCACGTTTCCAGGGAGAAGCCTTCCGCCGTTTCTCTTGCCCTCTGACGGAGGTCGTCTCCCGCGTCGAGCGCCCTCTCGACGGCATCGCAGAATCCGTCTCCGCTGCCTGGGGCGAAGAGAAATCCGTTGTCGCCGTCGGTGATGCACTCTGGAAAGGCCCGGTAGTTCAGAGCCACCACGGGCTTTCCGCAGGCCATCCCCTCTAGTACCGCGAGGCCCTGCGTCTCAAAGGCAGATGCTGTGGCGAGGACGTCAGAGGCGGCGTAATGGAGGGGTAGCTCATCATCCGGGACGAAGCCCGTGAAGAGAATTCTATCCTGGAGGCCTCTTTGGGTCACGAGTCTTCGGTACTCCCCCAAAGCGGGCCCCTGTCCCACGATCAAAAGCCGCAGGCCTGGCCTCCTCCTCTGAAGTTGGGGGAAGGCCTCAAGGAGGAACTCGATATCCTTTTCAGGAGCGACCCTGCCTACGTGGAGAACTACCTCAGCGTCCTCAAGTCCGTACCTATCCCTTATGTGGGCACCGTCTAGGTCGGGGCGGAAGCGCTCAACATCGACGCCACTAGGGACGACGGCCGTCCTCCTCATATGCGGTGCAATCTTCTGGAGTTCGTTCAACACCGCTCTCGTTGGCGCTATTACAGCTCCGCAGCGGTGAAGGAAGCTCTTGATGTAGATGGATAGTAGCCTCTCGAGGAGGTGGGAACCCGCCCGCAGGGAGGTGTAGTGGGGGATGGCGTCTTGAACCATGGTGTGGAACGTGACCGCCATGGGGAGATTCAGCTCGCGAGCGGCCCACATCCCCTTGAGCCCCATGAAGGCGATTCCGTGGGAGTGAATCAGGTCAGCGTTACAGGCCCGTAGGAACTCCTGCTCCCTCCTAGTGGGGTAGATGGCGATTCGGTACCCGGGATACCTCCTCAGCTCTCTGGACCTGCAGTAGAGGGTCCTGCCACCCCTCCCGCTCTCACTCTTCTCACCCGGCGCGATAATCAGGACCTCATGGCCCATGGCCTCGAGGGTATCCTTCGCGCTTCGTATCGAGTTCACGACTCCGTCGACCGTCGGTAGATAAGTGTCGGTGAAGACTGCTATCCTCAAAGCGGGGTCACCACCCTCCGAAGCTTCTCCAGGACCCCTTGCGGCGTCTCGCCTAGGATCCTGACCATGGGGACCTTGCCCGGTCCCCCGAGGTCATAGATGACGTCGGGTACCTTCGCCAGGGACTCGATCGCCTTTCGGGTTCCCCACTCCATGGTCGAGACGCCTTTGGGCTCCTCGGAACGGTCGAAGGTTCCAATGGAGAATCCCGCTGCCTCGCACCTTTCGAGGACGTCCTCTCCGTACCCAACATTCATGGCGCTTCGAGAAGCAGGGTCGAAGGCCATGGCGGCCAGTATGATGCGAGCCACGTGCCTCGAAGCCCCAAACGTTGGCGGTCCCACAGCCACCACCCTATCAGCCAGCCGGACCACCCTACCGTCGACGGCACATACGTCCGAGAGTCGAGCGGCCCCTGGGAGGGCGTATCCAATGTTGACGCCCACTTCCGGGACAAGGTGAGGAGGCAGAAGGTTGACCAGCTCTTCCAGGGCCTTCCGGAGGTCCTTCCACACCCGCCACCGATCCTCGACGTAAGCGGAGTTGATTACATCAAAGCCCTTCCCGACGGAGTAGGAGGTGTCGAACCCTGCCGCTATCCTCTTGCGAGCCTCCAGGACGCTCTCCACCGTCCCGAGGCCCTGAGCGAGGAAGCCGGCAATGGAGGAGGCGTAGGCGCAGCCGCTACCGTGGAGCTCCTTCGGATACCTGTAGCCCGTAAACGCGTGGAACTTGTCACCATCATAGAGGACGTCTGTCAACTCCCCCTTAAGGTGCCCGCCCTTCACCAGTACAGCCTGGGGGCCCAACTCCTTCAGGACCTTTGCGGCCTCCTTCATGTCATCAACGGTCTTGATCCTGACACCCGTCATAGCCTCAGCCTCATCCAGGTTGGGCGTCACCAAAGTAGTTCTGGGTAGGAGGTGCCTGGCGAGGGCGTCGGCAAAGCCCGATTCGTGGAGCGGAGAGCCTGCCGTGGCGATCATCACGGGGTCGACGACAACGGGGCAACGGACGCCCCGCAACTCCTCAGACACGGCCCTCACGATCTCAGCGGAGTAGAGCATGCCAGTCTTCACCGCGCCGACCTGGATGTCCTCCAAAACAGCGCGTATCTGGTCCCGAACGGCGTCGATGGAGAGGGGGTAGGTGGACACCACGCCTTGAGTGTTCTGAGCGGTGATGCAGGTAATCGCGGAGCATCCATGTACTCCGACGGAGGCCAAGGACTTCAGGTCGGCTTGGATGCCAGCCCCTCCACCAGAATCGCTGCCGGCAACCACCAAGACGCTGATCACGTCCATTCCTTAGCATCAGGGACCTTAAGGGTCTTTCTGAGAGCAACCATGTCCCAGTTGCCGAGGAATTGCCGCTCATAGAGGCCCTTACCACCTTATTAATAGGCGTTTCGATTAAGTGGGGGATGCGAGCGAGGAGCGGTCACATCATCTTTGACACAAAGGTCCAGTACAGGGATCTGGAGCCCATCTTCAGGGACATCTTGATTCTCTTCCTTGAGGAGTCGGAACAGATGAGGGAGGACCAGGAGTTCTTGGAGATCATCATCGACGAGAACCTCCGCGATCTCAGAAACAACAGGAAGCCGGAGGGCTTCAATCGGGAGGGTACTATGCGCCTGATCTTCCCCATCAGCGACAGAATCGAGTTCTACGTATACGCCCGAGCAAAGGGTGTTGAGGTGCCGCGGGTAACGGAGGCTTTGAGCCAGTTCCTGCGTCGGAAGGGGTTGAAGCACGAGCTTGAGTGGGATACCCTTCTCATGTTTGCGGAGAAGAAGTAGCCACTAAGGCCACTTGAGCCAAGTCCGTATAGATGGGCCCCGAGGGGGTCAGCTCGCTCCTCTTCAGCCGAATCTCATCAACCCTCTGTCGCCCGAAGTTCGTCTCCCTATAATCCAACATGACGCGCGCAACCTCGTCTCTCCCTTGGGGGCCCTTAACCCTAGCCACCGTGAGGTGGGGGGAGAACCTCCTGCGTTCTCTCGGAAAGCCCAGGTCATGCAGGCCCTCCTCAAGTCTCCTGGCTATCGTTACCAGCGCATCCCCGCCCTCAACGCCTACCCAGAGGACCCTTGGCGCCTTCAGGCTGGGGAAGGCCCCCGTTCCATGGAGACTGAGGAGGGATGGAGGAAGGCCGAGGGTGGCTCGTTCAAGCACCTCCACGATGGAGGGTATCCGACCCTCATCCACGTTTCCGAGGAACTTCAGGGTTATGTGGAGGTTCTCGGGGGCCACGACCCGAAGGCGGGCTCTTGCAGACCCGAGATCCCTGAGAAGTCTCAGGAGGGCGTCGCCCGCCGAGAAGTCCACCGCTATGAAGGCCCTCACCTTCCTCAACCCTCCTCTATGATCGTGCCCACGAACTCTCCACCTGTGATGGCTCCCTCGAGGGACTTCAGATCCCTTCCCTGGACCACGTAGACGGGAATCCGGGCACGCCTAATCACCCCCGCAGCGTGCGGGTCGATGACGATAGAAGGGCCCGCCTTGCCCGTGGGCCTACCTGCGATCTGCATCAGATCTTCGTAGCTCATCCTCTCGAACCTGGTCGCTGTGGGATCCGCCCTCGGATCGGCGGTATAGACCCCGTCTACACTGGTGGCGTTGACCAGTCGGGATGCGCCCACCGCCTCAGCCAGCTCGGCCGCAACCCCATCGGTTGTAATGGAGACCCGCTGACCTCCCATTACGAC
>JABAOH010000842.1_pt1 | contig 21848 bp, 22 predicted proteins | sample 7062181 | NCBI WGS metagenome assembly JABAOH01 (sample SAMN14538630, study PRJNA623070) | marine sediment metagenome | biome: marine biome [ENVO:00000428]; feature: marine pelagic biome [ENVO:01000023]; material: deep marine sediment [ENVO:00002113]; isolation source: pool of 5 deep marine... | reverse complement strand
ACTGTCCACGAGGAGGACTACTCGAAAGAGATAATCTTCTCCACCGATGACTTCGAAGAGGAGGGCCATCTTCTTCAGGTGGTCACCGTGCCACCCATGACGAAGCAGCGGCTTCACCTGCACAGGGAACAGACGGAGGTCTTCTACATCCTCGAGGGCGTGGCGGTCATACAGATCCGCGCGCAAGACTACGTGGCCAGGCCGGGTGACGCATTCATCTGCGATCCAGGGGATACCCACAGTCTCTGGAACCAGTCAGACGAGGATTTCAAGGTGGTCGTATTCAAGATCAATAAGCCTGAGGAGGACGACACCGATTGGCTGGAAGGCGGAGAACCTTGAGTCCTAGCCAGGGTAGTGGTGAGAATTTGACTGATGAGGTATCTGCGGATAGTTCACCGGTCGTTATGCCAGCGGCGTGTTGTGCAAAAACGTGAGCAGCCAATAGGGCACAGCATCCGCATATTCGGCGCGATAGGCATCGTCGGCGTGTTGGATGACCTGCCACCAACTCAACGCGCGACCTAAAGCAGCCAATTGATGCGTGATCGCCAGCACCTCATGTAACCGCGTCAATGGGGCGTAATCCGTCCAGCACTGCAAATACACATCCCGCAGCCGATCCAACGTGCGCGGATCATACCCAAGCGTGAACTTGGCGTCGCGCAGCGCGATCAAAAGCGAGTAAAATGGGTGCGCAACGTAGCATTCGCCCCAATCGAAAAAGTGATAGTGTTCGCTCACGTTCCCCGTATGAAAATCATCGTGCTGGATGGTTTCGGGCAGGTTGTAACCGGCCAACTGCGCGCATAACTGTCGCACGGTCGGCGCGAACGCGCGCAGCCGTTCCAGGTCCGCCGCCGAAACGCCCTCCTCTTGCCCAACCAGCAGCGCGGGAGCATCGGCGATCAGGTCGTCGTACAGCGCCGGTAACCGGTCCAGCCGTCGATCCGGCACCCCCAGGCGGAGCAGTTCCTCCTGGTGGGGGATCATCTGCTGCTGTAAGGCGGCAAACCGGCGCAGCATCTCATCGGACAGGGTGGTGTCGCCATCGGCCTGAATGCGGGCGCGCAGCATTGGCCCGGCGTCGGCCGTGAGCAACCAGTGGCGCGCCGTATCCATGGCCAGCACGCGCGGCACGCTGCCCGGCATCCACGAATCCAGCGCCGCCGCGAGCTGCGGTTCATGGGTAAAGGGCGCGCCGCAGGTCTTGAAGTAGTAGCGGTGTACATTGGTCAGCACGGCAAACACGGCGCTGGCCTGACCGGTGCGAACCGGTTCGATGTGCTTCACGCGTTCGCCAAGCGGGTCTAGTTGGGCGGTTATCCACTGTGTGTAGGGTGTATCCATCGCGTCCTCATCAGCTTCTGGGTATGCTGTGAACTCATGCAGAGGGTAGAATTTACCGGAAAAGGCACTCCAAGACAAACCACCAAGTTCACCGGGAGCACCTTCTCATGATACAAACGATTATAACGCATTCGCGCCCAAAATGCGGCAGCGACAACATGGTGAGAAGCGGACACGATTACAAAGGCGCACAGAAATACTATTGCCACGACTGCCAGAGCTACGGGACCTTGCAGGCGCAACGCGGCTATGATGAGCGGACGCGAAGCCAGGTCAAACGTGCCGTGCTGGAACGCATCAGTTTGCGGGGGGTAGAGCGCTTGTTTGGGTTGTCGCGGCGTACTGTGGCAGCATGGATTGCAGACTGGGCGGCGCAACTGCCGCCGCTGGAAACAACCTTGGCTGACGCTCAATTGGATGAGGTGCTGGAACTGGATGAGTTGTGGTCGTTTGTCCTCAAGAAAACCAACAAGCGCTGGGTGTGGGTGGTGCTGTGCCGCCGCACCCGGCAGATTGTCGCCTATTTCATCGGTGACCGCAGTGAAGCGAGTTGTCTGCACCTCTGGCTGCGCATCCCGCGCGCCTACAAACGCTGCTACTCGTTCAGCGATTTCTGGGATACGTACCAGGCGGTTTTCGCCATCGACCGTCATCAATCGGTCGGCAAAGACAGCGGGGAAACCAACCATATCGAGCGTTGGTTCAATAGCTTGCGTCAACGCCTGGCTCGGTTTGTTTGCAAAACCCTGTCCTTTTCCAAGTTGGATTGCTTTCATGAGGCCGTTTTTCGTCTATTCGTTCATCACTACAATCTGGCCTGTATCAGTCAATAGTTCACCACTACCCTAGCCAGCACATTAATGACATATTCAATGTACCCATCGCCGCTGCCCTACTCCCACGCAGAGGGTGGCGGGAGTTCATACGGAGGCATGATAGGCTCTTCGAACGCATCGAGTCAGAGGGTTTGGCCCACTATTCCTACCTCATAGGTGATCAGACGGAGGCGATTGTCCTCGACCCGCGGCGCGATTGCGACGTCTACGTAGAAAAGGCGTATCAGGAGGGTATGCGCATTCGCCACATCTTGGAGACTCACCGCAACGAGGACTATGTCATCGGTTCGACGGAGTTGGCCTCTCGCACCGATGCGGACATCTGGCATGCCGACTCACACCTGGATTACAGGTACGGGCACGCTGTTGAGCATGGGCAGACGTGGAAGGCGGGACGCCTGGAGCTGCGAGCCATCCATTCGCCCGGGCACACCCTGGGCAGCAAGAGCTATTCTCTGCGCGCTCCCGATGGAGCACCCTGGATGGTGTTCACGGGCGACACGCTTTTCGCGGGTGACGTGGGACGCGTCGATCTTCTCGGAATGGACCGGGCTGAGGAGATGGCTGCACTTCTGTACGATACCATCTACGATAACTTGCTGCCGCTGGGCGATGAGGTCATTGTCTGTCCTGCTCATGGCGCCGGGTCGGCGTGTGGTAGTGCCATCGCTGACCGAGTGTGGACCACAATCGGACTGGAACGGCGAGTCAATCCGAAGCTGGAATATGCGGAGCAGAACGAGTTCGTCGCTGAGGTCGCGAGGGAGTTGGAGAGGCCACCCTACTTCACTCGAATGGAGGAGTACAACCTGGAACCACCGCCACTAGGTGCACTCCCTCTGCCTATGCCTCTGGCAGTGCAGGAGTTCGCGGAGAGGATGAAGGATGCCGTGGTTGTGGACACGAGGATGGAGCTGGGCTTCTCGTCGGCCCACGTTCCGGGGGCGTTGTCCATCTGGCTCGGCGGCGTGCCTGGCTTCGGCGGATGGTTCCTTCCCTATGACCAGCCCATCCTGCTGGTGAGCGAATGGGAGAACCCCATAGAGGCCACACGTTACCTCATCAGGATGGGGTACGACAAGCTGGCTGGCTACCTCTCGGGAGGGATGATATCCTGGCACACGGCAGGCCTGGAGAGCCAGTCCGTGAGGACCGTCACCGTGCAGCAGTTGTGCCGCCTCCTGGATGAGGGCGGGGAGACCTCGATCCTCGACGTACGCAGCGAGGAGGAAGTGGAGAAGGTTCGCATTCCTCATGCGCAGCACATCCACGTCACGCAGCTGCCGAATCACCTCCAGGAGGTTCCCAGGGACCGCACGGTCTACATCTTCTGTGCAACCGACAAGCGCGCGATGCTGGCAGCCAGCCTGCTACAGCGTGAGGGTTGGGACAACGTGGTAGTGGTGCTGGGCGGACTGGCGGGGTGGAACTCGGTGACCTGTCCTCTTCAGTGGAATTGACTTCTGCGCTCCGGTGTGAGCTGTTTTTGCTTTCCACGGTTCGCTCAGCCATCCGCCACGCCCGAAAAGTGAAGGTTTATGGGCGGACGGAGGGTGGCATAGCTCGGTCGTGTGCATCATCCCCAGCACTGGCGTCATATCGAGACCTGCGAGTACTATTAGCTTGGCCGGGGTGCACCGCTCACTGGGGGCCGTGAGCGCATTCATGCAGCCCGGGTGCGCCACCGATCCAAGAGAGCGCAGGCTGTGGCGGTTTCTCCGGCCCAGACTTGTCGACCGCCGTGAGTTGCGAGCCTGCTGGAGCCGGTATTGTGCATGATGAGACCGGGTTCAGAATCATCTTTCTGGCGCTATGCATGGGTCTATTCGCCATCAGATTCTACTACTACGCCAAGGTTCGACTGGCGGGTGAAAGCGTGTTGGTGAGCAGGCAAGCCATACAAACTCAGAGTAGCGGCATGCTCGCGTTGCGGGCCACGCTGTTCTTAGGTTTTGTGGTTGCTGTCATCATCTACGCTGTCAAACCGGAGTGGATGCGATGGTTCATACTTCCGCTTCCCCCGTGGTTGCGTTGGGGTGGGGCGGTGTCGGGTCTGGTGAGTCTGGTTCTGCTGGTGTGGGTACAGCACACGCTGGGAAGGTACTGGTCCAGCGACCTTCAGCTCAGGGAGGAGCATGCCCTCGTCACGGGCGGACCTTATCGGTGGGTCAGGCATCCCATGTACGCGGTCACCTTCATGTTTCTCATTGCTCTGACCCTGGTGTCCGCGAACGCGCTCTTTGCGGTGGGCACCGTCCTGGCCCTACTACTTCTATGGAGGCGTATAGACGACGAAGAGAGGATGATGGTGGCGCGCTTCGGCGACGATTACCGGAACTACACAAAGCAAAGCCGGGCGTTTGCTGCCGCGCGTCACCAGGGGTACAGACTAGCACGAAGGAGCTGAGGAACCAAGCGCACGGAGCCAGACACCGGCCCGAATTGACATACGCATGAGTGGAGGGTGGGATGGACAAGGTAATACACGAGCGAGCGCGTCTAGAGTGCGATGCTCATCGTGCCTTCGAGATGTTCACGGTCAACGAACTGGTCCAGCTGTGGCTCGCTCCGCTTGCAGAGATCGAGCCCCTCGTCGGGGGCAAGTACGAGCTCTTCTGGGATCCCGGTGATCGAGAGATCAACAGCACCATTGGGTGCAAGGTGACGGCGATCGAGGGCGACAAGTTCCTTTGTTTCGAATGGAAGGGGCCAACCCAGTATCAGCACTTCATGAACGAGGCTGATCCTCTGACTCACGTGGTAGTCATCTTCGCGCCCTGCGATGATGGGCCCGTTCCCTGCACGGAAGCGCATCTCATCCACTCTGGCTGGAGGAGTTCAGCCGAATGGGAAGAGGCGCGGGAGTGGTTCGCAAGGGCCTGGGGTGCTGCGTTCAAGGAACTGGAGAATCAAGTCAATGAATAGTCGGGACCGAGTGGCATAGGGCGTTTGGGGTACTGGCAAGTGGATGATGTGACCGCGGCGGTATGCACTATTGCTATTTGCTCGACGACGCGATAGCTGGAGGTAGGAGAAGTGATAGTTTCGACAACGCCGAACATTGAGGGAAAGAAGATCACCAAGTACTTAGGCTTGGTGAGTGGAGAGGCGATTCTGGGGGCCAATATCTTCAAAGACCTCTTCGCCGGGATACGGGACATAGTGGGAGGGAGGTCCGCGGAGTATGAAGAGGAGCTGAGGCAGGCCAAGCTCATCGCCATGCGGGAAATGGAGGAACAAGCAAGGGCGCTGGGTGGCAATGCCGTCGTGGGGGTCGACTTGGATTACGAAACGATCGGCATTGGCTCAGGAGGCAACATGCTGATGGTGAGCGCGAGCGGCACGGCTGTGCTTTACGAGGACTGACGGGCGTTCACGCTGTCTTGGTTGCGCGGGCGTGGATCTTCCGCAGGGGTGGCTCGCGGCGTGGCAATATGCAGGCGCGGCCGAAAGAAGAAGGTGATTCCATGAAGGAGTACAATCTGATCGTTGTCGGGTCAGGAGCCGGCATGAACGTGGCCTCGAACGCCATCCAGCTGGGGATGCGCGTGGCCGTGGTTGAGCACGGCCTTATGGGAGGGACGTGTTTGAATACCGGTTGCATACCCTCCAAGATCCTTCTCTACCCCGCGGATGTGATCAGGGAATTGGACGAAGCCAAGGCCATCGGTGTTGAAGGGACCATCACCAAGGTGGATTTTCCCCTGATGATGCAGCGCATGCGCATCTTCGTCGATGAAGATAGAGAGCAGATGGAGTCCAGCGTCGATGCGGTGGCGGACCTGCGATGGTACCGGGAGACGGGCGAGTTCGTGGGCGACTACCAGTTGAAGGTTGGCAAGGAGACCATAACCGCTCCCAAGATAGTTATCGCCTCGGGGGCGAGGGCGCTGGTGCCGCCCATAGAGGGGTTGGTCGAGACAGGCTACATCGACCACGTCTCCGTTCTTCAACTTGACGCTCCACCTGAGAGCCTGATCATCATTGGCGGAGGGTACATTGCCTGCGAGTATGGGCACTTCTTCTCGGCCCTGGGAACCAAGGTGACCCTTCTGGAGATGATGCCCCGCCTATTGTTGGGGGAGGACCCTGAGATATCCGAGATAGTGAAGAGGCGCTTCTCCAAGTATGCGGAGATCCACACCAACCATGAAGTCGTCAAGGTGGCAAAGAGGGGCGATCAGAAGGTGGTCACTGCGCTGAATCGCGAGGACGACCAGACCCGCGACTTCACGGCCAGCGAGGTCATGCTGGCGGCTGGGGTGCGGTCCGTTTCCGACCTGCTGAAGCCGGAAAAGACAGGCGTCGAGACCGACAAGCATGGCTGGATCAAGGTGAACGAATACCTGGAAACCACCAAGCCCGACATTTGGGCTCTGGGAGATGCGCTGGGCAGGCATATGTTCAGACACACGGCCAACTACGAGGCGCAAGTGGTGTGGATGAATGCTTTCACCGAACACAGACACCCGGTGGACTATCACGCTGTGCCCCATGCCGTCTACGGCTACCCGCAGGTGGGCGGGGTAGGCCTGACGGAGCAGCAGGCCAAGGCGGCTGGGTATGAGATCCTCGTCGGCAGGGCCGAGTACATGGAGGTCACCAAGGGCTACGCCATGGGCGAGGAGGATGGTCTGGTGAAGGTGGTGGTGGAGCAAGGTACGGGACGAATTCTGGGATGCCACATAGTGGGGTCCCACGCGGCGATCCTAGTGCAGCAGATAGTGTATCTCATGAATGCGGGTGAGCAGGACTACATCCCTCTGGCGGACTCACAGGTCATTCACCCGGCGCTAAGTGAAGTCGTGATCAACGCCTTTGGGAACATGGCTCCGCCCGATTACGTGCACGAACATCATGGGTAAGGCGCGCGGTCGGCGGTCTTTGTTGGGAGGTTGTTCGCCAAGCGTTCGGAACCAACCATGGCGAGTAGGATCGCATGATGGTCTGAGCCTGTAGCTACCTTTGAGCATCTATGGGCACGGATGGCTCTGTCTTGCATCGTTCATTTGGAGGGCTGGAGGCACAAGCGTAAGGATCAAGGGAGATAAGGAGTGAAGAATCTTCACCTGAGGAGTGTTTGCCTGGTTTCCATACTGCTGATGCTGACTGTCGGCGCCGCCGTGGCTCAGGTGACCCTCACCATCAAGCCGGACTGCATTGAGTGCTGCCCCTTGCAGGATCTCGGGCCATGTCCTGGTTACACAGCCTGGGTCACGAGCACCGCTTTGGGGGATTTCGAGCGGCCACTTCTGATACTGACCGGGCCGGGCCCCGCGGGTCCATTTGGCACCTCCGGCTTCCTGGCCGCCGATGAGCGCGGCAGGCTGGAGCTGCAACTGATCTTCTTATGCGAGAATCCTTGGAACGTTGCGGAAGAGGCGACCGTCCATGATGTTGATTACTACTGGTGGATCCACCCCGATTGGAAGTCAGGCGACCACGGCCGGTGGACGCTCCACATCAGTAGTCAGTCAGGAGAGGTGGAAGGGCATTTTCTCTTTGCGAAGGACTGCGAGTCGGCCACCTTCGTGCCTGAGCCGGACACTATGCTCCTCTTTGGCGGCGGTCTAGCAGCACTGGCTGGATATGCGGCTGTGAGGCTGAGAAATCGACATGGCGCGTGATCCTATCACGGCACACGCCGTCAGCGCTTGCCTTTCTTGAGTCTGCCCAGCAACTCCTCGCACGAGAGCGTGTTGGCTATGTTGGGCGGTTCAGCCCAACCCCGGCGCGCAGTGGCCACCCCGAATCTCATGACGCCCAACCCCTCGGCATGATGGGCATCGCTCCCGAGGGCAAGCATTACTCCTTCGTTGATCGCACGTCGAGCCAACTCCCCATCGAGGTCCAATCGGTTGGGCTGGGCGTTGATCTCCAGCATGGTTCCTGTCTTGGCCGCCTCCTCCGCGATGGCCTCGAAGTCGATGGCGACACTTTCTCTCTGGCCCAGGAGCCTGCCTGTGGGGTGGGCGATGATATGAACGTGCGGGTTACGCATGGCGGCCATCATCCGGCTGGTCATCTTTTTCTCATCCTGGCGCAGACCCAGGTGGATTGCAGCCACGACGACGTCGAACTGGGCCAGTACTTCATCGGGGAGGTCCAACTCACCATCTGTCCTGATCTCCAGTTCGACACCCGATAGTACGCGGAAGGGCGCCAGCCTCTCGTTCAGCTCCGCAATCTCCTGCCGCTGCCGCGCGAAGTCCTGCGGCGCGAGGCCTCCCGCCACGCCCAGCCCTTGACTGTGATCGGTGATGGCGATGTACTCGTATTGACGAGCGATGGCCGCCAGAGCCATCTCCTCGATTGTGCTGACGCCATCGCTGTAGATGGAGTGGGTGTGAGAATCGCCTTTGATTTGTCCGCCTGTGACCAGATGAGGCAGCGCCCCCCCGCCCGCTGCTTCCAGCTCTCCTCGTGCTTCCCGCAGTTCCGGCGGGATCCAGTCCAAGCCCAGCGTGCCGTAAACCTCTTCCTCGGTGGCACACGATGTCAGGCTGCCATCCTCGTGCTGGAAGCCGTATTCGCTCAGGCTCAGGCCCTCTTTGCGGGCCAGACCTCTCAAGGCCGCGTTATGGTCCTTCGAACCTGTGAAGTGCTGGAGTAGCGAGCCATAGTGTGTCTCGTCCAGGACCATCAGGTCGACCTGAAGCCCGCTACGGAGGACCACAGTGGCTTTCGTGTCCCCCCGGGAGCGAACGCTGAGCACCTGGGGCAGGGAAACGAAATACTCGACGACTTTCTCTGCATCGCTAGAGGTCGCCAGGATGTCTATGTCGCCCACCGTGGGCAGACACCGGCGCAGGCTTCCAGCGGGTGTCACGCCCTTGGCCGGCCGGCACTCACCCAGCGCAGAGACTATCTCCTCTGCCACCGGCAAGGCGGTGGCCAATAGATGGCGTCCAGAGATGCGGTGCATCATCTCGATCCCTTGCAGAATGCGCTCTTCTGACTTGGCGCCCAGGCCCTTGAGGTGGCGCAGCTTGTGCTGCCGGGCAGCGGTCTCAACGTCGGGGATGCTCACCAGACCCAACTCCGTGTACAGTCGATGGACAGTCTTGGGACCGACCCCAGGGATGCCCAGCAGCGAGACCACCCCATCGGGTATCTCGCTCTTCAACCGCTCATAGAACTCCAGCCGCCCGGTGCGGAGTATTTCGTCAACTTTTCCGGCGATCGCCTCTCCGACGCCGGGCATCTCCTGCAGCCGACCTTCCTCCCATAGCACGGTCAGGTCCTCAGGATAGTGGGCCATGGTTTCGGCTGCCCGCCGGTAGGCGCGGACACGGTACCACTCTTCACCCTTGATGTCGAGCATGTCAGCGATATCGAAGAAAACCTGGGCTATGTCCTGGTTGTCCATGTCCCTGCCTGACATTATTCCCCCCTCAGCTGGCTGGTGACACCATTGCTCGGCGAAGTTGGGCATACGGTTCAGCACGTGGAAGTGGTACCGTGTTGGCCCCTAAGGTATTATATCACAGGTGGGACGCAATATTGACACCCAGGAACCCACCTGCTTCGGCTGGACGTACGGGCATAGGCAGGCCAGTTGTACCCGAGTATGGGAGGGTTTTGGCAGAGGCCGTCAGACACGCATACAATCTCGTTCCAGCTCCGCCCGCCGCTGGATCGTGCCTTCGACAGGGCCTGCGGCCTAGCGAGGATGCGCCCAGGGACGGATCTCACATCGGTATTTCACACCGTCCACAGGGACGTTGCTAGTCTGTGGCTATTGTGTTATAATGCGTGGTAGGCTACGCGACGACGACTTGCTCCGGACAGTGGGTGAGCAGGAGTTGCGGAGAGGAGGACGGCAATGGAAGAGGGGATAACTATCCAACAGTGGATGATACTTGCTCTCTTATTCTACCTGGACGTGGTGGTCCTGGGCTGTCTGTTCCTGATAGCAATGAACAAGATCTACCTTCTGCCCTGGTAGATCTCTTGTGAAGTCCCCTGTCGCCTCCTAGTGAGGCCCATCCCACACCCAGATCCCTCCAGTTATTCACCCCGTCGCCGCCTGGCATACTGTACTGTGAACTCTGCCCCCAGCAGGATGATCACCCCGCTGATGTAGGACCAGAGCAGCAGCGCGATTACCGCTGCCACCGATCCGTACACCAGGTTGTAGGAAGCGAAGGTGCCCAGATAGATGGTGAAGCCTATCTGTGCGACTTGCCACGCCAGGCCGGCCAGCAGGGCGCCCGGCAGTACCTCGATCCAGCGAACGTGGGTACTGGGCAGAACCGTGTAGAAGAACGAGAATGAGAGCGCCGTCAGCAAGAAGGGCAGGACAATGCTCGAGAGGTTCGCAACCAGGCTGGGAGAGACGGGGGAGCCGCTCAGCACGAGAGCCGAAAAGTGGGACACCAGCTCAATGGCAGGTGAGGCATAGAGGGAGACGAAGAAGAGGAAAGCACTCAGTAGAACAAGCCCCGCCGCGAGAGCCCGCTCCGCCCAGGCGGGCCGAGGAGTCTCCACATCCCAGGCCCTGTTGATGGCCCGACTGAGGCCGCCGAAGACACCTGAGGCAGCCCAGATCAGTCCCACTATGCCGACCAAACTTGCTGTGCGTCTGAGTTGTAGCACGCGTTCGATGTTGGTGCGCACAAGCTCCACGGCGGCCGGGAAATAACCCGCCACCACGACCAAGGCTCTCTCCTGAGCTTCCTGCGAGTTCAGCACGAAGCTCCCCAGGGAGATGAGGAGCAATGTCAAGGGGAACAGGGAAAAGAGAACATAGTAGGCGATGGCGGCGGCGTTGGCTGTACCCTGGTGTTGTATAAAGCCCTTGTAGGCCCGCTCGCCGACCCCGAGCCATCCGTCAGTCATCTTGTCCAGGCGCACCCATCTTGCCACAAGCTTCAGCCTGGTCTCCCAGATGATCTCGTTCCATCGTTTAAGGGCTTTGGACAATTGCTGCATGATATCGACAAGCCTTCAAGATGGCATTCTATGTTACCGGAAGGGTCAAGTCAAACCTTGACGTTGAGGGGCGAAAGACCGCCCGTGGAAGGCATCGGGTTGGAAACCCGATGCTACGCGTGAAGGGAAGCATGTTTCAGGGCCGGCTCAGCCCGGTTGCCCAGTTCCTGGGGTGCGGCTTCAGCCTGGCACGCGGGCGAGCGGAGCACCCGCGATCCCGGCTTGATGATCGGAAGTGGAACAAGTGATCCGCGCCGCCCTCAAGCCAGTACCGTCTGGAGGGCATTCCCCACAGCCTCCGGTCATTCGAAGGCTGGGATGCCGTGGGTTTCAACGCGGTTCGGCGATGTCGCTGAGGCCGTGGAAAGACGGAGACTGCAAAGGCAGAGTGTGGGGCCGCCACGTTTCCCAGCCTACATCGAGAATGTTCGCAAACCACTGAGGACTCATGGCAGGGACGGGGCCGAGACCAAGCTAGACCAGCAAGTACCTGCTCCTCACTTCTTCATGGTCTCTCAATTCCTCGACAGTGCCCTGGTAGCGAATATGCCCATCGTCTATGATGTAGCCGAAGTCGCTCAACCTTAGCGCAGATCTCACATTCTGCTCGGCCAGGAGCACAGTCAAGCCCGACCGTTTCAGTTCCAGAATCCTCTCTTCCAGTGCGCGCACCAGGAGGGGCGCCAGACCTTCGGTGGGCTCGTCTAGGAGCAGAAGCTCCGGATTGCCCATCAGTGCTCGGGCAATGGCCAGCATCTTCTGTTCCCCGCCGCTGAGGCAGCCAGCCTTGCGAGCGGTCATGTCTCCCAAGGCAGGGAAGAGCTGATAGACCCCGTCCTGATCCCATCCTTCATCCGTTGTAGTCTTCCGGGCGGCTATTTCCAAGTTCTCCTCTACAGTGAGGTCTGCGAATATCCTCCTGTCATCAGGGACATACCCCATTCCTTTTCGTGCCAGTTCATAGGGTTCCTTGCCGGCAATCTCCTCTCCCTTGAATGTGATGCTGCCTCTCCTCGGTGGAGCAAGACCCATGATAGTTCTCAAGGTGGTGCTCTTACCCGCGCCGTTTCGCCCCAGGAGGCAAACCACTTGGCCGCGCTGGACATTGAGGGAAACGTCAAAGAGAATATGGCTTAGTCCATAGTAGGTGTGGATTCCCTCTATCTCAAGCATCAGCCACCTCCGAGATAGGCCTCCTGGACTTCTCTGTCGGCTCGCACCTCTTCTGGCTCGCCCTGGACAAGAGTACTCCCCTGGTGCATGACCATGATGCTCTGTGCAATCGAAAAGACGACTTCCATATCATGCTCGCAGAACAGGATGGTCAAGCTCTGAGTGTCAGCCAGTCGTCTGACGAGTTCCATCGTGGCCGCCGTCTCCTCCGGAGACATGCCAGCCGTAGGCTCATCGAGAATCAGCAACTCCGGTTCATTGCCCAACGCCACGGCAATCTCCAGTATCTTCTGGTCGCCATGCGAAAGGGCTCCAGCAATGCTTCCGGCCCGTTCCAAGAGACCGACGCTCTCGAGAATGCTGCTGGTCTCTTCGACAGCCAGGTTGTGAGCAGGTGAGATGAGATTGAAACTCCGTCGTTGTCGGGACAGCACCGCTACCTGCACGTTCTCGAAGGCGGTCAGACGGTGAAAGATGTTGACTATCTGAAATGACCTGGCAATCCCTCTCCTGGTGATGTGGTGAGGTGGCAGTCCGGTGATGTCCTCTCCCTTGAAAACTACCCTCCCCTTGTCTGGCTTGAGCTGACCACTGATGAGATTGAATAGAGTGGTCTTTCCAGCCCCGTTGGGGCCGATCACCGCCACCAGTTCGCCCTCTCCGACAGTGAGGTTGGCTCCGTAGACCGCCATGAAATCGCCGAAAGACTTGGTCATGCCCTCTACTCGCAGCATCTATCCGCTATCCTTCTCTGTGCCCTGTGCGGCGCGCGGCCGTAGCCTGTCCTGAAAGAAGCCCATTACCCCTTCTGGCAGGAAGAAGATGAGTAGGATCAGTACGATTCCCAGGATTAGGGTCCAGTACTCGGTGTAGACGCGAAGAAAACCACGCAGCGCCGTTGCCATCTCCCCGTCTGGCAGGAATGAAATCAGCGCAGTGAGTATGACGCCGGTGCGCAGTGACACGATTATCGCGGCGCCCAGCATCGGGCCAGCGAAGGTGAACCAGCCTCCCAAGAGGCACATGATGAATATCTCGAGAGATAGAACCCAGAATAGCAGGTGCGGGTGGACATAGCGTTCCAGCGTGACAAAGAGGACGCCGGCGACCCCTGCGAACAAGGTGGCGATCACAATGGCCATCAGTTGATGGCGCCTGACGTTGATCCCCACCGCCGCACATCGCTGTGGGTTGTCTCTGATGGCCTGAAGAGTGGCCCCGAAAGGCGATCTCACGATCACATACATAACTATGATGCAGATCGTAGCGACGAGTAGTATGAAGTAGTAGGAGTTGTTCTGGCTGCGCAGGATTGAGGGGGTTGGAATGCCATAGATGCCGTCGTCACCGCCGGTGAAGTCATACCAGCGGTACACAATGGCCCAAATCAAGGAGCCCAGGGAAATCTGGAGCATGCCAAAGTACAACTGGCTGAGCCTGATACAGAACCATCCGATGAGCAGGCCCACCAGGGCTGCTGCTATGGGGCCGGCGGCGAAGCCGACCCACTTGGGCATGGAAGTCTTCGTCAACACCAAGGCGACAGTGTAGGCCCCTACCCCGTAGAAGACACCGTGGTGAAACTGAAATAGCCCGCCATAGCCGATGGTCAGGTTGAGGCTCATCGCCAACAAGGCAGTGACGAGAATCACAGCAAGCACGTAGACGTAGTACCTAGGTGCCAGCAGCGGCACAATGAGGAAGATGGCCAAAATGGCCGTCACTGCCCAGAGCCATTTTCGACCGATGATTCCCTTGAGCAAGTTCCAGCCTCCTACCACACGGACTTGAGCAGCCCAGTAGGGCGCACGAGCAGCACGATGACCACGGCAAGGTAGGGAAAAACTATGGCGAATTGTGGCACAAACAACACACCAAAGGACTGGGTCACGCCAAAGAGAAGAGAGCCAACCAGAGCGCCCCACATGTTACCCAATCCGCCGATGGTCACGATGAGGAAAGCAATCATAATGATGTTGTGGTCCATCCCCAGGGTGATACTTATCGTCGGAGCGACGAGGGCCCCGCCTAACCCGGCCAGGTAACAACCGATGATGAACGCCGCCGCAAATACCCAGCTCACATTTATGCCCAGCGCACCCACCATCTCTCTGTCAACTGCTGCTGCGCGAGAGATCTTTCCTATCTTCGTCTTGTTTGTGAAGAGCCATAGACTGACGGCTACGACGGGGCCAATGAGGAGCAGGAATAGACTGTAGCGGGGGAACGATGAGCCAAATATCGGTATCGAGCCTCTGAGAAAGCTGGGCGGATCTATGTTCCTGTAGGCTGGACCCCAAGCTATCTTCACCAAGTCGCCGAGGATAAGCATCAGAGCGAAAGTAAATAGGAGCAGCATAAGGTGCTCTCTCTCGTAGAGATGGCAGAACAGCGCCCTCTCCGCTATCAAGCCTACCAGCGCCACTACCAAGGGGGCCAAGACCAGAGCCAGCCAAAACCCAGCGGAATTGCTGCCGAGCATGGTGAAGATGCTATAGGCTGAGAATGCTCCTATCATGTATAGCGAGCCGTGAGCGACGTTCGGCACTCTGAGCACCCCGAGGATGAAGCTCAGGCCGGCGGAGACCATGAACAAGATCATCGCGCGGCTAAGACCGACCAGGAGTTGAGTTGCCAAGGCAGCAAGGTCCAGGTTCTGCACAAGTTCCATGACGTGGCCTTCCTTCTTGTGGGATATAGATAGGTAGCCGGGGAGCGCCGACCCCCGGCTACCGTTTCACGCTTCATTCACCGGCAGCTATTAGGCACGTTGACACTTGAGTGGTCTCTGAAGACCATCACTCGCCACGCGCAGCTGCAATCTCTTCGCACGTGGGCATCACATCTGGACCAGGCAGGGTCACAATATCGGTAGCGATCAAGAAGTCGTAGTCTGGCGACTTCGCGGTCACCCCCATGTATATCGGGAGTACAGCTTGATGGTCACAGGCCCTCATCTCTATTGGGCCTACGGGGCTACTTACCGTCAGGCCCTCGAGAGCATCAATGAAAGCCTCCCTATCGACGGTACCTGCCTGCCTGAGGGCCTCAGCAATGAAATGCCCTGTGATGTACCCATGCAAAGCAGGAAAACCAGGAGGATGTCCGTAGGCTGCCTCATAGGCCTCCACAAAGGCCATGTGCTCTTCGGTCTCAGGGTAATAGAAGAGGTAGTCCATGGTGCCCATCACACCCACAGGAGCTTCCTCACCCAGCCGGCTGAGAACAGCATGGTCCGTCGCCGTGTGGATCCAAATGGGGAACTTCTCCGCCATTCCCGTGGAATGAATGGCTTTCATGATGTTGGCCATGCTCGCCCCACCGGTGGCGAATATCACCGCGTCAGGTTCAGCAGCCTGGATAGCGGTTAGATAGGGCACGAGGTCCGGTTCGCCCACGGTCCACCACGATTCTCCCAGCAGTTCTACGTTGGGATTCAGGGCCTGGAGGTTGCGCCAGGCAGCGTCAGCTATGGCGTGTCCGTACTCATAGTCATCGCCGCCGATCCAGTACTTGGTGTACGGCTGCTGCGAAAGAGCTACGCCCCCAGCTTTCCCAGCCATGTAGGTGTTTTCACCGGTGGAGAAGACATACCTGTGACCCTGGGCACCAGTTATGTTCTCGCTCTTCGAGATCCAGACTATGAGCGGTATCTGTTCCTCTTTGGCGTACTCGGACACTGCTAGGGCAACCCCACTGCTGATAGTACCAACCAGGATGTCGACCTCCTCCATCATCACCAACTCTCTGGCCACGGCCAGGCCAGTATCCACCTCGAACTTGGTGTCACGAGTGGTATACTCGATGGTGATGTCGCCCGCTGCATGGATCTCCTCTAGGGCCAACATGAATCCATTCAAGGCCTCCTCGCAGTACACCGCAGCAGGACCGGTGTAGGCGTCTACTATGCCTACCTTGATCGGCCGCAGGGGAGGCGGAGGTGTCGGCGTTGGCGGCACTGGGGTCTCCTCTAGCGGCGGTGGCGCAGGCGTCTCCTCTGGGGGTGCAGGTGGCTCTACAGGTGGTGCGGGAGCACACGCCGCTAAAAGCAGCGATGCCAGAACAATCGACGTGACACTGAGGACGAATCCCTTGCGAATCATTCTCTCTCCTCCTTGCAGTATGTTATGCTGCCGGCTTCATACTGCTCAGACTATAGCAGCCTGCCCACCGGATGTCAAGTGGTGACCCACGTGTTGCGCCAACTGGTCTGTATTGCACCGTCATTGTCGGGCAGGTCGGGCATGGCACCGCTTTCGATAGTCTTCGGCCGTCTGACGGCTGGGCCCAGGCCACGCGAGCTATGGGGACGTTGGATGCAACGCTGATGGATGTTGGGGTGACTTCCTCAGCATTGATGACTGCACGATCGGACGCGCCCATGCTGAGCCGGATTGGCTGCCTTGACTGCCGGTGAGGCGGTGGCACTGTTTGTCAACCTCTCCTATTCTGTTATACTTGATAGTAGGAATTGATTCACGGGTAAGTAAACATGAGCGAGCGAGACACTCACCCGAAGCAGCGCGCGGCTGCAGCCGTCAGACTGGGAGCAGTTGCCTTGGTGCTGTCCACCATTCTGGCCTTGGCCATGGGGCCCATCTTCTCCATGGGTGCTCAGCCTGCAGCATCGCCCAGGAGCGAGCATGCGCGGGGACTCGCTAGCGAGACACCACATGTAGAGCATGGGATGGGCTTTGTGCCGTCGGACCCGACCCGGTATCCCGTCGTGCCTGTGCCAGCCCCGATAGCGTCTATCACCGAGTTGCCGACGGCGGTCGACCTGACGGAGTCCTCGTCAATGCTGGCAGGGCAACCATCAGCGGCGGGGATACCACCAGTGGGGCATCAAGGCTTGACCAACACCTGTGTCGGCTGGGCCACGAGCTACTACTACAAGACCTACCAGGAATGGCTGGAGCACGGTTGGGCGCTGGTGAACGGGTATCCCAGCTACGACCACATCTTCAGTCCCAGCTACGTGTACAACCAGATAACCGGTGACCCTCCGCTCAATCCCGGTGACCCTGGCTGCGACGATGGTGCGAAGATCGGCGATGCCCTGGAGCTCATAGTCACTTCCGGTGATGTCCCGATGAGCGTGTTCCCTTGGTATCCCTTCGACTGCGAGATCCAACCTGACACCACCCAGAAGAACGCCGCTGCGACCTACGTTGGTATCGACTACGGGGCCTTCTTCATTAACCAGGGCCCTCCCGAAGACCCCGAATTGAATAACGACCTTACTCCGCTGAAGCAGTGGCTGGCAGACGACGATCCGTTCGTGATCGGGTTCCCAGTGTATGACGAGTTCTACTTCTACGGGGACAGCCCGTATACCTGCAACGCACCGATCGGGCCTCCGGGAGATCCGACCAGTTTCCACGGACTGCACGCAGTGGCGGTCGTTGGATATGACGACTATTTCGGCGGTGGGGCCTTCAAGATAGTCAACTCCTGGGGGACTTCATGGGGCTGTGATGGCTACGCCTGGCTCTCCTATGAGTTCGTGAACAAGTATGCTTGGGAAGCCTGGTGGATGACCAGCAACAGGAGGCCGTGGATAGACCCTCAGGTTCACGATCGTTACAGCCCCCAAGTGGGTGCCCTCATCGAGATGGACCTCACCCCGTACGAGAACGATCGGGAGGAGAGCGGACCTGCCCTGAAGTGGTATGTAGATGGCGAGGATAACTGTACGGTTCTGGCAGAAGGCAGCGCGAACGACGTACTCTACTTCTACCCCAACCCTTCGAATTACTCAGGCTACGACGAAATCACCCTGATACTCAGCGATTCAGAAGGCGCCCAGGACAGTCAGCAGGTCACGCTGGGCTGGTTCGACATGCCCATCACGTACCATCTGCCCCTCGCCCTGAGAGAGTGACCCGGTAAAGAACTCAGCCGAAAGGACGCCAGGTCAGTCTGATCTGGCACCCTTCACACTAGTCCCCGAATGGAGTGGAACCGCCCAGCGGCTTCGCTGCGTGTGGCTTCGTGTCGGAGGCCCGGGGGGTAGCTCTGTCAGCGACGGGTTTGCCGGGAATTGCCTCAACCAGCAGACCAGACGGGCGGGGCTTTGGCTGTGCCCCACAGCTTCTGCGAGCGCTGCTCACACACAGAGGCGAGATCCCCAGATCGACCCACCGCGGCCGGGCCAACAGCGCCACTGACCGCCTGCCCACTCCACTTCCCACAAGTGTCCGCGCTGGACCAGGTCAACCCTCACCTTCATTGCTTCCACGGAGTCATCCATTAGTCCTGTGGCGATGACCACGACGATTGCTTTGTCTGGTCGGGGCCAGTAGACCCGCACTATGTCTGGTCTGACGCCGTCAGGGTTGGGGTACCCAGCCAGGCGCAGACCCACGGCTTCTGGCTTGTGAATCCAGCTGTAGTCGGCTTCCAACGCTGCATCGTACTCCCGATGGAACCAGTCGAACCGAGGACTGTCGAGGTCGTAGGCTCTGTAGTCACTCCTGCTGTCGGGTAGCTCACTGGGTCTGGGCCGGAACAGTACTGTCTCGACTACCATTAGTCCACATAGACCAAATGCTGCGAGGCCAAGGCAGGCGGCTGCAGCAATACATCCTATCTTAGCGAGTCGCTTCCTGCTCATCACACCCTCACTGGACCGTGCTGGGAGACTCTCGTGCTCCACGAGACAGCTAACCTGGCATAGATGATTCTCAGTCTGCCGCCTGCCGTCCACCGTCGTTCCGCAGGACACGAGCAGAGCGTGGGGGAAGGGAGCTCTCTTCAGGTGTGAGTGTACCCGCAATCCACAGCATGGTCAACCCGTCGGTTCCCTCTTCACTATGGTCTTCCTCGTGAGAACTGCTGCCAATTGCAGTCCATGTCGAGCAAAGAGCATCCCTTTGTGCACCACTCGTCTGGCGCCTGTGGAAGGAGAAGAACAAATACTCCGATTCGACTGCCAGGGGTCGTTTGACCGGACCGTGTGGCTTCAGATGGACACCAGAAGGGACGCTGTGCTACAATGGACAAGGCCGTGTGCGTACCATAGTCAGCACGGCGCAGGCGATGGGCCAGGATGATGAAGATACAACTCAAGAAGCTACTCTCCGCTCTTCCCTGGGAGATCGAGGCGGATGTGGAAGACGTCGCGATAAAGGGCCTGGGGTTCGACTCAAGGGAGATCAAGCGCGGCGACCTCTTCGTGGCCTTCAAAGGGCTGGAATTCGACGGTCACCAGTACATACCGGACGCCATAGATTCGGGAGCGGTTGCGGTGGTCGTGGAAGATAGCCAGCACGCGGCATCTCCCTCAGGGGAAGGGTGGCCAGTACCGTGCGTCGTCGTTCCCAATTCCAGGGAAGCCCTGGCTCACCTGGCCGCTGCCTTCCATGGTTTTCCCTCCAGGAAACTGCGGCTCATCGGCGTCACCGGCACCGATGGCAAGACGACCACCGTGAATCTCATCTGGTCCGTGTTGAAGGCGGCCGGGCACACGGCGGGGTTGATAAGCAGCGTGCATGCCGTGATTGGCGACGCTCAGTATGACACCGGCCTTCACACCACGACGCCAGATGCACTGGAAGTGCAGGGATACTTGGCACAGATGGTAGAGGCAGGGGCCCAGTACGCTGTACTGGAGGCTACTTCCCACGGTCTGGCCCAGCACCGGGTCACGGCTTCCGACTTCGACGTGGCGGTCGTGACCAATATAACTCACGAGCACCTCGACTACCACGGCACCTTCGAGGAGTATCGCGAAGCCAAGTCTCGCCTCTTCCGCAGCCTTGCGAGTTCATCCCGCAAACCACAGACGCCCAAGGTGTCTATCCTGAACGTGGACGATTCATCCTTCTCCTACCTTCGGGACATCCCAGCGGATGTCGAACTGACCTACGGCTTGCTCGGGGATGCTCACTTCACCGCTAAAGACGTGGCTGTGTCGGGCTCCGGAATCTCGTTCACCGCAGTGACGCCGCAAGGGGCATTTCTCGTGGAGATGCAGCTGGTTGGGCAGTTCAATGTCTACAATGCGCTAGCCACTGTCGCGGTGGCTCAATCCCAGGAGATCCCCGTTCTCCACATTCAAGAGGGGATCAGGGCTGTCAGCCAGGTGATAGGCCGCATGGAGAGGGTCAACCTTGCACAGCCGTTTGACGTGGTTATCGATTTCGCCCATACGCCAAATTCCCTTCAGAATGCCCTTGAGGCAGCGCGAAAGATCACGGAGGGTAAGACTACTGTTGTCTTCGGCTGTGCGGGCCTACGGGACCGCGAGAAGCGGCCGGTGATGGGAGAGATCGCTGGGCGGCTGGCAGACAGAGTGGTGATCACAGCTGAGGACCCCCGGACCGAAGACCTGGGTGAGATCATGGCCCAGATCGCCGCGGGGTGTGAGAGGGCGGGCAAGAGGGATGGCGTCGACTACTGGAGGATTGGCGATCGTGGCGAGGCCATCCAGTTCGCGATAGATACGGCAGAAGAAGGGGACTTGGTGTTGGTGGCCGGTAAGGGCCACGAGTTGTCTATGTGCTTCGGTACGAGGGAGTACCCATGGAGCGACCACGAGGTGGTCAGACAGGCACTGCTGGCACGGCGCAAGCGATAGGAAAGCTGCTGGGTACGCCATCCTTATCCGTTGCTTGGAGGGCGGGAGAGACCACCTGGAGATTCTGGCTTGGCTGCGCAGTGCGTTTGACAGGCGCGGGCGCGTCGACTAGTATGGAAGTGAGTATCTGTATCTTCCGAAGGGGATACTAGTGATGTCGCTGGAGATGATGAAGTCGATTCTCGCCACCATCGCGCTAGCTCTCGCTGTTGCGCAAGCGATTGCTGGACTTCGTCTGCGTGGCCACGCGAAAAGCCTTTCCTTGCCAATCCGGTACCTCCGCCCCTGGCATCGCTGGGGCGGGGATGCCAGGTTGCTTCTCACCGTGCTGGTAGCCTTCCTGTGCGTCACACATTTCACCTTCGGCACCTATTCGCTGCGTGTGCCGCTCCATGTCATCTTGGGGACGCAGGCAATCGCGGTGATGCTCGCCAAAGTGATCATCGCGAGACGATTCCGCGCTTATTTGCGACGAACACTCATCCTAGGTACCATCGCTGGACTGTCCCTGTCGGGTGCCTTCACGGCCAGTGCCCTGTGGTACATGCTGTTGCTATGGTGAAAGGAGACCGTGATGAGCAAGGAAAAAGGCCTCTTCTCCATCTTCGTCGCTGCCTTTGTGCTCCTGGCATTGATTGCTGCGTGCGGTGGCGGCGAAGAGCCCACCCCGCCCCCTTCCTCACCTTCCACCCCACCCCAGTTGGCCAGTGGGGCTGAGCTCCTCAAGGCGCGGTGCACCAGGTGTCACACCCTGGACAGAGTGATGGCGGCCAGCAAGACGCAGGCTGAGTGGGAAGCCACGGTGGCGCGTATGAGGGGGAAGGGAGCCGAGGTGACCGACGAAGAAGCACAGATTCTCATCGAGTATCTGGCGGAGACGTACGGGCCGTAGGGCGTCTCTCCTCTCGCTTGCCAACTGCCACTCATCTCTGCTGACTGCCCAGGGGGATGCGGACATGGTGCCAACACCGCAC
>JABAOH010025488.1_pt2 | contig 21851 bp, 17 predicted proteins | sample 7062181 | NCBI WGS metagenome assembly JABAOH01 (sample SAMN14538630, study PRJNA623070) | marine sediment metagenome | biome: marine biome [ENVO:00000428]; feature: marine pelagic biome [ENVO:01000023]; material: deep marine sediment [ENVO:00002113]; isolation source: pool of 5 deep marine... | reverse complement strand
TCCTATAGCCATCTTTTCAATAACTTAGCTCGCCCCTCCTCAAAAATCTGGGGAATGTCCACTCATTTTTCCCCTTGACAATCCCTGCCCTATTTGCTATCAACACAGGGAGCGATACAACTGCTGTATCGCTCAATATAGATTTTATATATCGGTCGCTATAGGATTTCGGATCTACACACGGAGATCTAACATAATCTATCGGCTTGATTGAAGAATCTAAAGCGACGAGTTTCAAGGCGCCTTGACAGGAACGGGTGAGCCTGTCGAAAGAAGGTGTCCTACGGGGAGGGCGGTTCTAAGGCCGCCCTCAATATTCGTTGACTGGGCGTTGAGGGGTTCGAGCCAACTTCCCCAAAATTTTTCTGCTTGACAAAGGGATTAATCGGTGGTAGTAGATCTCTCGCGTTCGCTATAGAGTGTGTGAATTATTTTTTCCTGAGGATTTGTGAAAATTTGCTCATGACCGACCTATGAGAATGTCAGAGTCAGAACCGGTCTACACCATTGGTACGGCAGCCGAGAAGCTGCACCTCTCCGTTCCCACCCTTCGTCTCTACGAGAAAGAGGGACTGATCGTGCCCTTAAGAACGGCAACCCGTCGTCGTCTCTATTCTCTTAATGATTTAGGGATTGTTGAGGCTGCTCAGCATCTTATCCATGATCACGGACTGAATTTCGCTGGCATTAGACGGCTCATGGCTTTTCTTCCATGCTGGAAGATTAGAGGATGTGATCCGGCTCTGTTTCACACCTGCAGGGTCCCTTGTATAACCGACAGCCCGTGCTGGAGTAGCGGACTCGCGATGTGGCGAAAATGCGACGGGGACTGCCAAACCTGCCCGGTTTACCACGTGGCAGGTCAAATAGATCACCTGAGCATCCATGATGTAGCAAAGGCGCAGAATTTCTTGGAATGAAGGCGTTGACTAGGGATACGTGCTCAGATGAGCTGTCTTTACCGCGTCGCCTTCGTATTTAAATGTCACGACGAGTTGACAGGAACAGGTGGGCCTGTCGCGAAAGGTGTGCCATGGGGGGTGGGGCATGTGCTCCACCCTTAATTTGACCAGGCGACCAAACGCCATCTCTGACATGAGCAGTCCTTCCACAGTAACTCAACCACGTATGATTTGAGAGGTCCTCGACGACCTGAGCCTGGGAAGGAGTGGCGGCAAGGGAGAGACAATTTTTGTCCGGTAGGAACTGAATTCATAAACTACACACAACTAAGGAGGCGACAATGAAGATCAGGAGAAGGGATTTTCTCAAGGCCGGTCTAGCGACGACGGCGGCGGCCGCAGTGGGCACTCCATTGCTCAATGCCTTTGCGCAGGACGAAGGCATTTCAACCGGGTCTGGCGCGACTGCACCGGGCCGCTGGATGCCCACGAGCTGTCAAGGGTGTACCACGTGGTGTCCTGCCGAGGTTTTTGTGCAGACCGGACGGGCCGTGAAGGTCAAGGGAAACCGCTACTCAAAACAGAACGACGGTTACCTCTGTCCGAAGGGTCATATGGCTCTGCAGGAGCTTTACGATCCTGACCGGGTGAAGGTCCCTATGAAAAGGACCAACCCGAGAAAGGGCAAGGGAGTTGACCCCAGGTTCGTACCTATCTCATGGGATGAGGCTCTCAATACCATTGCCGACAAGATGATGGAACTGAGGAAGGCGGGTGAGCCCGAGAAGTTCATGGTCAACCGGGGAAGATACTCCTACATGAGGGATATTATCTACGGCGCTCTGCCAAAGGTATTTGGCTCCCCGAACGGAATATCTCACAGCGCCATATGTGCCGAGGCAGAGAAATTCGGCTCCTACTACACCGCAGGGAACTGGAGTTACAGGGATTACGACATCAGCAATGCCAAGTACCTGCTCATATGGGGCTGCGATCCTCTGAGCAGCAACAGGATGATACCGGCCGTTATTACACGGTTCGGCGACGTTCTCGATAGGGCCAGGGTCGCGGTGATTGATCCGAGACTGCATTCCTCGGCCGCCAAGGCCCACGAGTGGCTCCCGGTCAAGCCCGGCACTGACGGGGCCCTGGCCGGGGCGATGGCCCATGTCATCCTCACCGAAGGCCTCTGGAGCAAGGAGTTCGTGGGAGACTTCACGGCCGGCAAAAACCTATTCAAGGCGGGAGAGACGGTGGATGAGGCCGCTTTTGAGGAGAAGCACACCCACGGCCTTGTCAAATGGTGGAACCTCGAGCTAAAGGACAAGACGCCCCAGTGGGCGGAAAGCGTAACCATGGTGCCCGAGGAGCAGATAACAAGGGTTGCGAGGGGGATGGGCAAGGCCGCCCCCAACGTGACCGTTTGGATGGGCCCCGGTGCGGCGATGCATGTGAGAGGTGGCTATGCCGCCATGGCCGTCCACGCGCTGAACGGCCTCCTGGGATCGATAGACAACCAGGGAGGCCCCCTTGCCTCCGCTAAGATACCGGTCGCGAAGATCCCGAAGTTCAAGAAATATCAGGATGACCTCGCGAAAAAGCACTCCAAAATGCAGAAGATAGACCAGCGGGGCTACAAACAATTCCCCGCGCTCACCAAAGGCAAGCCCGGTGGCGGCGTCGTCACCAACAACACCGCCAACGGGATGCTCGCCAAGGACCCCTATGAGATTAAGGCCGCCATCGGCTATATGAACAACTTTGTATTCTCTTGCACAGGAGCGGACAGGTGGGAGAAGGCACTCGAGCAGCTCCCCTTCTTTGCCCACATTACGACCCATGCGTCAGAGACGACCCAGTACGCCGATATCGTCCTTCCCGCCGCCATAACCCAGTTCGAGAAGCTCGGCTACGTCAAGACCAAGGCCAACAGGTATGCCACAGCCACCCTGATTCTGCCTGTGGTCAAACCCATGTGGGACGCACGGATGGACGAGACCGAGGTCGTCTGGGATTTGGCTGTCAAACTCAAGGAAAAGGGGTTCTCCAACCTCCATGATTACCTCAGGAACGAGTTCAAAGACCCTGGGACAGGCAAGATGCCTTCCAACGGCCTTGAGTTTACCGAGTACAACTTGAAGATCCAGACAGCCCCGCTCTGGGATGGCAAAAAAGACGTGGGCGGCGACAAGATCAACGGGTGGAAGGCGTTCGTCAAGAGAGGGATGTGGAACTCTTCCCCCTACAAGTTCAAGAAACGGTGGGGAAAGTTCAAGACCAAGACAAAGAAGTTCGAATTCTACAGCGAAACCCTGAAGGAAGCCCTCTCAAAACACGCGGACAAACACAAGACGACGATTGACGACGTCCTACAGGCCTGCAAATATGAGGCACGAGGAGAGATGGCCTTTGTTCCCCATTATGAAACTCCTTTCAGACACGGTGATGAGACGGAGTACCCGTTCACCTTTATTGACTACAAGTCGAAGCTCAACCGGGAGGGCAGGAGCCAGAACTGTACGTGGTTCCAGGAGTTCAAACACGTTGACGTCGGAGATGTGGGATGGGAAGACGTCTTGAAGATAAACCCCGCCGATGCCCGTAAGCTGGGCATCGGAGACGGCGACACATTGAGAGTGACGTCAACGGTCAATAGCATCGTGGTCAAGGCGAAACTATGGGAAGGCGTCCGCCCCGGGACGGTAACGAAAGCCTACGGCCAGGGCCACTGGGCTTACGGAAATGTGGCGGCAGCCGACTACCAGAGGGCCAAGCCCAGGGGTGGGAATAACAATCTGCTCATGCCGGACGACTACGAACGTCTTTCGGGAAGCACAGCGAGAAACGGTGGGTTTGTCGGTGTGAAGATCGCGAAGATTTAAGAGAGAATAAGACCTTCTGAAGGAGGACAGAATAATGGCTACATATTATGGAATGGTCATCGATTTACAGAAATGCGTCGGCTGCGGCGCCTGTGCATTGGCCTGCAAGACCGAAAACAATACCCAGGACAGGACTAACGGGCAGACTTTCAACTGGGCCGACTTCATCCACAAAACGGAAGGTGAGTTTCCCAATGTGACCTATACCGCTATGCCTGTTCTTTGTAACCACTGCACCAATGCTCCTTGTGTGGAGGCTTGCCCTGTAACTCCCAAGGCGATGCACAAACACGCAAACGGCATGACCATGCACAATCAGGAGAGGTGCATCGGATGCAGGTTGTGTCAGGAGGCCTGTCCTTACAGTGTCGAAGAAGTTCAAAAAGAGAAAGGAGAATACAGTGTCATCAGCTTCAATGACTTTGACAAAGAGACCCAGCCCCTATACAGAAGCACGCGAGAAACTATCAAGGGCGGGACTACCTCAGGAGCCGAGATTGCCCGGAAAGCTGGTGACACGCCGCCCCATCGGACACGGTATAGTCACACCGATTACGCTGATGTCAGAGGTAAAGGAGTCGTGGAAAAGTGCATCTTCTGTGAGCACAGGGTAAAAAACGGTGAATTGCCTACGTGCGTCGTAGCCTGTCCAGCCAGTGCACGGACCTTTGGTAATCTGAAAGATAGCAACAGTGAGGCCAGCAAACTGCTCAGGAAACACAAGTCCTTCGTCCTGAAACCGGAAGAAGGCACAAAGCCCAATGTTTACTATATAAGAAGCTTCAGGCCTGCTGGCTAGACGTAACGGAACCCTTAGAACCAATCCTGTGGAATCATGGAGCGGGAGAGGACTGCCTCACCTCAAATGCTCCATCACAGCACGAATTATGCCTACTGAGATTCATAACGACCAGAGTGAATTCATCTTTCGTGAAGAGCAAAGGGCCGACTGTTATCGCTTGCTGGCAGCGTGCTTCTGCATGCCGCAAAAAGAGCTCTTTGTCCAGGAGAATCTCATAGAGAATCTGACCCGGTCTCTCGAATTGGTGTGTCCTGAGGCAGCCGAGTTTTCTATGGGAATGAAGACGGCCCTTTCTCGCTACACCAACGAGGATCTGTCGGTGGCATACGCAAAACTCTTCATCGGTCCTTTCGAGGTAAAGGCTCCACCTTACGGCTCGGTCTATCTCGATGACGGAAGAAGGGTTATGGGTGACACCACCATGGAGGTGATGGACCTGTACCGCAGGGAAGGTCTGTCGATTGATCATGAGCTCAAGGAGCCGGCTGATCATATATCTGTTGAGTTAGAATTCATGTACTATCTGATAGAAAAGGAGGTGAGCGCCTTAAAGGGAGTTGAAGCCGACGCGGGGCAGCAGTATAGGGAAAAACAGGAGCTCTTTCTTAACAGATTCTTGAAGATTTGGGTTCCCCCCTTTTGTGAAAAAGTCAGAGAGGGAACGGATAATGAGTTTTATCGGTCCCTCGCCGATTGTCTCCTGACTTTTATAAATAATTCTCAGGTCACTGGAAAACTGCCTGAATCCGTTGCAAGGGAAACGATGGCAGTTTGAGCGAATCGAGATGAAGCCATTCAAAGAGCTACTTCAACAGTCCGTGAGAGCGCACGGGCATCTCTGTCCGGGGCAGGTTCTTGGAGTCCGGATGGCGATGAAGGGGTGCGCCCTTGTCGGCGTTAAGGCGCCTGAAGAGGCGTCTCGGTCTCGGTGCAAGAGAATGATCGTCTATGTAGAGATCGACCGATGTGCCACGGATGCCATCTCCTCGGTGACGGGATGTAAACTCGGGAAGCGGACCATGAAATTTAAGGACTATGGCATCATGGCCGCCACGTTTGTCAATCTGGAGACGGGCCAGGCCTTTCGTGTCAGTGCCAAGGAAGAGGCAAAGACTCTGGCTTTCCGTTACGCACCGGGTATTGACGACCGTCACAAAAGGGAGTTGGAGGCCTATCAGGTCATGCCTGACGAGGAGTTGTTCGACATCGAACGAGTCGTCGTGGATGTTCCTCTTTATGATCTACCGGGGAGACCGAGAAAAAAGGTGCAGTGTCATAGCTGCGGTGAATGGATTCGCGACGGCCGTGAAAAGAGAGAAAATGGAACACTAGTCTGTCAGATTTGCTCGGGCGGGGCCTACTTCAGTCGTTTCAGAGAGGACGACATACCGGTAGCAAAAAGAACCCAGCGTGAACCTCCTTCACAGGTGCTGTGGTTAGATGATGCCCACAACGCGATGGGAGAAGATCTGAAACCCGGAATAAAGATGGGAAAACCTTGAAAGGAATAAAATGTCCTGCCCCTGGGCTTTTTTGTGGATTGTTCCTTTATTCTCATCATTGATACTGCTGCTCCTCTGTTCTTTAGGTGTCTTAATCCTGCTTTTCACAGGGGAAAGGGGAATGAAAACTCGGGACTTACATACTTAATCTAATAGCCCGTCTTCCCCGCCCATGCAGAATCGATTTTCTCCCCGTATCACGGTAAGTTAAAACAAAATCGGCCTGCCTATTTCTTACCTTTCTTTGATTGAGATCTGAGTAATCGCCTCAACCTCATTTCATTGATCTTGTACACAAAGGTCTCCCGGCCGTTTATGAAGACGACAGGGATTCTATCTTTGAGCTCCCTGACCAGGTCCCTGCTCGATTCAATGTCGATCTGCTGAAGGTCGAAAGGGAATTCCTTTTTGACCCGATACAGGATCTCCTTGGCGAGGTCACAGAGATGACAATCTTTCTTTCCAAACAGTTGGATTTTGATCATGTAAGTGCCTGTGATTCGGTTAAGAACCGTCCAAAATACATGATTTGACTATGGTTCGTGATTAGCCGGTTGTCAAGACCCGACGAAACCTTCTGTCTGACGAGAAGCTTGACCCATGTGTGGGAGGGGGTGCTCATTGCGTGGATACTGCTTCGAAAGGCTTCGATCCAACGGGGATGGTCACTTCTTTTCTGGCGGTAAATTTGTCGATGACCGTTAATGTGTTTGATCCACGGCTGACTACGAAAAGCTTCCTGTTCTCGGTGTCCAGAATAACCCTTCCGGGGGAGTCGTCGGTCGCCACGGTGTTGGTGACAGAATTCAAAGACGGTCTTATGAAAAGCATCTGGTTGGCCAGTTCTTTCGACACAAAGATTCTATCCCTCCCAGGGTCCACAGTCACACCGGTGGCATTGAGGCCGACGCTGACTCTTCCGACCACTCGGTCAGTTGAAGAGTCGATTACAGTAAGATTATTCGATCCTTTGTTGACAACAAACACCCTCTGCCTACGAGAGTCGACAGCGACATGAAAAGGTTGAGATTCCACCTTGATGGTGGTTAGGACCCTTTGGGAAGGGATGGAGAGTACAGTGACGTCATTGGACAATGAATTGGCAATGTAGGCCTTCCCCCTCCGCCTGTCAACCTCAATAGCCACTGGACCCCTGCCAACCTGAACCGTTCCCAATAGCTGAAACGAGAATGCATCGATAACGCTGAGGGTGTTTCTGCGGTAGTTGACCACGAGGAGATTTCTTCCACGACGACCGATGGCCAGATCGAGCGGTTCATCACCGTAATTCAGGTTGACTGTATGGACCACCCTGTTCGTAGAGGTATCGATAACCGAAATACTGTCCGATCCTGAGTTGGCGACGAAGACGAATTTGCCATCAGGGCTCACTGCGATCCCCCGCGGTTTGCTTCCAACGGCCACGACTGAGACGACACGATCAACAGATCGGTTGATGATTGAGACGTTGTTGGACCCCTCGTTTGTCACGTAGATCTTGAGGCTGGGAAGCTCTCTTCCCTCGAGCTTGGCTGAGAAAAGGGGCGCGAAGAGATGCTCCCTCGGCATGGATCTGTCGATATTCCAGTCCAAGAAAAGGGCGGTATTTTCTTCCCCAAACACCTCAAAACCGAAGTCGACCACGACTTCTCTGTCTGAAACCAGCAGGGTCGCCCTTTCGCGCTCCTTGACGAGCGCAGCCTCTTCGATCAGCAGCTTGAGTCGGTCGTATTTTCCTTTTGCTATCGTCCTTTCCGCCAGCCGAACCTGTTTCCCCACGAGGTCATGAGAATCGATCGTCATGGGGTGAGAAGAGACCGTGACCCAATTGCCCTGAGTGTCTCGAACCTGGATCTCCCCCAGCACGAAGGCAATTCTCAAGACGCTTTTCTCAGGCCCATCGAGATATATGGTCAGCTGCCCTGACCCCGGGAAAAGAAACCTTTCAACGTTATCCGGGGGAGGAGCACAAGAAAGAAGAAACACCGTTAGGAAGAGAATCGCTTTTGCGACGTTCTTATAGCCAATGTTCATGCTCGTTCAATCCTTTTGATTCGAGTACATTTTCCGCAATCTTCGACTACTGATGACACCCTCCTCCGACCGTGGAGCAGCTTTCCTTTCTGTAATCTCCATTTGACTGAGTCCATGAAATTATCCTGGCAGTTGATCCGCCGTAATTATAGGGAGAGGGGTCAGTTGTGTAGGCGATGAGCCTTGCCCGCTTCCAGCCGTGGGGTATGGCGATGTGACATGCCTGGCATGGCTTTTCATCGTGCTCGTTTGTATGAAGATTCTTACTGCTTTCCTTAAGGAAACCCGTGGCCCCGAAGCTGTGGCAATTGAAACAGAAGACAGTGTTTGGGTTCGATCTGTAATTGACCGTGTTGTTCCAATCCGTGAACCTACTCCCCGGCACCTGAACCCCCAACAACCGAGGGGTGCTGGACCCATGAGGACCCTTTGGGGTGTCCCTGGCATCGTCCTTGTGGCAGTCAGAGCAGTACATCTTGCTGTTGTAGGAAAAACCGTTGGCGTATGCAGAGCCCGAATATGCCTTGGAGGAACCGATGTTGTTCTCCACCCAATGGAAGGAGCTGTTGTTGGGATTGAACTCTACAGACTGGTCTGTCTGGTCATAGTTTGAATAGACTCCTCCCAGGCCAGCAGCCTTTGGCTGGGCCGTCCATGAGGAATGACACTTGAAGCAGAGCTGGTATTCATAGCCGATTCCGGAATAGCCTCTCGGATGATAGCCAGTGCTATCGAAATTGATCCATTTATACGTTGGAGTAGTCCACTCGGGGCCGTTATTTACAGCTACCCCGGTAGAACCGATGAGAGCTCCGGAGGCCGGGTTTGAGGATGTGCTCCCGGGGAGGTGTGTAGAAGTTGAGGTGGTGTGAACGTTGTGGCAGTCCTGGCATTCTGCATGTCGCATATTTGCTGGTGGGCCGTGCAGCGAGCTGTAATAACCATATCTCCACTTATAATCGTTATGGGAGGCGTGCCCTTCGGTGCTTTGGTGCCTCATGGCATAGGAGGGGGTATCAACCGGATGAGCATACGTCTTGGTTGTTTGATTTTCAATATCGCGGTGGCAGGCCTCACAAAGGATCTCTTCCCAGACTGTGGTTTGATTCGGGACTAACTGGGACAAGGTCGGTTTAAGAGAATGGGGATGAGGGGCCTCGTAGCCGTGGGGAGTGTGGCAGTTGATGCACTTCCCCCTGTCCGCTGAAGACCTTGCAGGAGGGGATGGGGTCTGCTCGCGTGTCCCCGGCCACAGGAGTGTCCCGCTGGTGTGGGCGGTGCTCATCTTCATAGCTCCCCGGTAACTATCCTTCCCCCCCTGGCTGTGACAACCCCCTGCCCCTCCGGTGGTCCAACAAAAATTATTATCATTGGGAGCATAGAGACCGAAATCATAGGATTGGCCCCGGGAAGTGTGTCCCGAGTGGCATTGCCCGCAACTCCCCCTCGGGAGGGCATTCGTGTAGTAAACCCCCGTTCTCGGGTCTCCATGTTTGGTTGCAGTACTGTACACTCCACCCGCCGAAAACAGTATCCTGGGATAAGTTAAGATTCCAAGAGTTACCATATATATGAGTGGTACTATGACGGATAGATACCTTTTCATCCCAGCACTCCGTGTAGTCTTGTTGCCCGATTCTAGATTATTGAAAATGGCACTGCTGGCAGGGAGAGATCATGTCCTTACCGCCGACCCCACCCGCGCTCTCCCTGAAAGGCCACACCAAAGCCTTTTGATAATTCCCACCATGGGCCAAATGACAGGAGATACAAAAGACCTCATTGTTTGGTGAGACGGTTTTGGCTTCGGTGAAATTGCGAGCGGTTGGCACCTGGAAGCGCACCCTCGGCACCCCTTCGGTGGTGTCCCCGGTTGCTGTTCCGAAACCCTCCCCTTTCCCCTCAACCCAATGGGAGAGGTTAGTGCGGGATGGAGAATAAGCGTCGAGGGCCACGTCGCTCGGATGTCTCATGAAGTGAGTGGGCGCGGAGCCCATTTCGTTTGATGCTAAGATATCATGGCATTCCGTACACCAAGATGACATGTTCGACTTGTATCCTATGTTGGAGCTCTTGTATGCCTTTATCGACCCCTCCCGGGTAGGGGGATTCGCTGGTGCGACCTCTTCGAATACATCAGTCCCCAGCACTACAGTTGTTCCGGCTCCTGAGGGGTTCGGTTTTGTGAGCAAGTTCCGATAGTTATCGTTTCCATGGGGGTCATGGCAACTGGAACAGGTGAGCACAAGGGTACCCATCGTGCTCAAAGGAACAGAGGAAGACAGCCCCAGGTCGTGAGATTTGCTGCTTCCCATCCCCAGGTGGTATTCGAAGAATCCGGCTCCAGAATAGTCATCCCCACTCCCTGAATACATGGTTACCGGAGCCAACACATCAGGGGCGGTTACGCTGCCGTGGCAATAGAGGCAGAGAGAAGTAGAATCGGCATGGCGGAGAAGAGTGGGCGCCGGAGTGGGTGACGAATCGTATCTCATAGGGGAGTTATTCTGGCTGTTGTGCATGGTATGGCAATCAGAACAAACCATGGTCTCGCCGGTATGGAATTCTCCTGCTCTCGGGGAAGTAAGATAGGCTGCGAGAAGAAAAATCGTCCCCGCCACGTGAAATGTTTTCAACTTTCCCATAAGGTACATTTCCCAGGAAGAGGATCACCTAGTTTCCCAGAATCTCATTCACTCTTTCAAGGATGGCATAGGGGCTGAAGGGCTTGGTGATGTATTCCACATCGCTCAATTCCCATCCTTCCCTCTCCGGAATTTCTTGCCCTATTGCCGTTAGGATGATGACCGGTATGTTCTGGCTCGCCTGGTTACTTTTAAGACGGCGAAAGACCTCATGACCAGACATTTTTGGCATCTTAATGTCAAGGATGATCAGATCGATGGGTTCATTTAGTGCCACCTTCAGGGTCTCAAGCCCATCCGTAGCCGTTAATACCCGATACCCCTCTTCCTCCAAGACCAGTTTTACGGACGTGAGGATGTGGGGCTCGTCGTCAGCGACCAATATCCTCTCCTCTCGCATGGTGATTATTCCCTCAATCCAGACTCAAGTGAGAGTAAGGCCATGCCAATCATACCGAGGTAAACACGAAACCAATGATTCCATAGTATTTTGGAATTGTCCTTCCCATTACTCTCTTCTGCTTTGATCTCTCATCGCTTTGCTAAGTATATCATGAACCGCGTTGATCAACGCCTCTCTCGCGATGGGCTTCATCAAGTAGCCGGCCGCACCCAATTCCATCGCAACCTTCGAACTCTCTGCCCCAGACAGCACGATTACCGGGATATGTTTGGTTGTTTCCCCCTGGTTCAGAGCCTCCAACACTTCGTACCCGTCTATACCTGGCATCACCGTGTCCAGGAGGATTACACTTGGTTTGATCTTCGTCGCCAGGTCCAGAGCCCTTGAACCATTGTCGGCCTCGAATACCTTAAACCCTCCATCCTCCATGTGGTACTTGAGGAAATTCCTGATCCTCGCATCATCATCTACGACCAGCACCGAAATCTTCTCCCTCGCCTCCTTTGAGTATCGCAATAGGTCATCGCCCTGAACAACATATGACGGTTCTTGAAGCGCTTTCGTCTTTCCCGCTACTGGAAGTGTGAAGACAAGGGTACTTCCCTTCCCCTCATCGCTTTCTGCCCAAATCCTCCCGCCATGCCTCTCCACAATATATCTACAGAAATACAAACCCAGCCCTGTGCCCGTTTGGCCCCCGACAAAGGGCCGATCAATTCTATGGAATCTGTCAAAGACTCTTTCCAGATGTTCTGACGGAATACCTATACCGTTGTCCTTAACTCTAACGACCACCTCCCCAGGTGATTGTGGATCCTGATGCGAGCAGGCCGCCGAAACCTGAATCGCTCCCCCTTCGGGAGTGTATTTGACTGCGTTGTTCAGAAGGTTTGCCAGGACCTGTCTCAAAGTATCTTCGTCTCCCCAGATTTTGGGAACATCTTTTTGAACATGCATTTTTATATGAATGCCTTTCTTCTCAGCGTGGGATCGGTGAGCTGATACGGATTTATCGATCATCTCAAAAACGTCTATGGATTTTCTCTCTAAATCGATCTTTCTCTCCTCGATCTTGGAGATGTTCAAAATATCATTGATCAGCCGGGTAAGGCGATCCGTTTCTTCATTGATGATGTTCAGAAATTCGACCTGTTGATCCCTACCTCGATCTGGTTTTTTCAACAAGATTTCCGCATAGGCCTTGATCGACGACAGAGGCGTTCTCAGTTCATGAGAGACCAGGGATACAAACTCAGTTTTCAGACGATCGATTTCTCTCTCCGAAGTGACATCGTCGAATACGTTGATCAGCCCAAGGAACTTTCCATGGTCATCGAATATCGGACAGAGGGAAACCTTGAGTATGCGACGCTGCGGCCTTTTCAACTGTAATTCTTCCACCTTGACCCGTTTCTGTTTTTCTAAGGCTGAACAGTATGCCTGATAGACGTCACAACCCTTGCAGCCCGCAAGTTTATCCGGATAATTCTGAGCAACTTCATCCCGGCAGTAGGTTCCGGATACGAACCAGCAGCGCAGGTCATCGCTTCTGTAGGCTGGGCATTCTTCCTTATTGCAGTTGAAATATTTCCAACATTGAGCCATCCCCTCGGTTGGTTGAAGACTTCCCAGCACGTAAAGACTCTCAAGAGAGGAATTCTCAGGACTGCCGATGATTTGCATCCCCGTGACCTGTTCTCTCCTCACTCCCAGCCATTCCTCAGCAGTGGGATTGATCAGCACCACCCTTTGATCAGCATCGAAAAGAATCAACCCATTTGTCAAATTATCCAGGATCGATTTACTGATATTCCTCTCTTCCGAGACTTCCTTGTAGAGCCGGGACAGCTCATCCATGTGCCCTTTCACCTCCTCCTGTGACTGTCTGAGCTGATCCACCATCAGATTAAAACTCCGTCCCAACTCGCCGACCTCATCCTTCGTTTTCACCTTGATGCTTACCCCTAAGTCCCCTTCGGCCACCTTTCTGCTCGCCAAGGAGAGATCCTCTATTGGATCAGTGATTCTCCTCACAATAATGTAATAGAGCAGACCTAGTCCTACGAAAATGACTACCGTTATCAGTGTGTTTTGCAGGATGATTCTTCTTCGATTTACCAGGGCTTGTTTCAAGGATTCCGAGACCACATATATTCCTTGATTCCTAAAGTTGATCGAAATGGGACTGAAAGCTATTTTTTGAGGATCAGCCGTGTCTGATATTTGCCTTGTTGCAGTTATTCCGCCGTCCAAAACCTCATTTCGAAGCCCTTCATCTAGAATGACGAATAACGACTTTTGAAGGTGTGGGCTGAAGGTGCTAGAATAGAGCCTGCCTTCATGAATTAAGGCAAAATCCGCGCCGGTCTTTCTCTTCAATGCTTGCAAAAATAGATAGTCGAGAGGATACTCAGCGATAATAACCTCTTTTATGCCGCCCGCTCTCTCTATTGGAGCAACAGCCGCCAGAACCAACTCGGCTTTTCCATCAGTTTTCCCTTCCAAGAGAGCGGTGGTGCGTATTCCGAGAAGGCCTTTTCGTATCAGCCCTTTTTTCCCCTCGTCGCGGGTGAATTCACGATACAGCCGAATTCTTATACGGTCTTTCTTGAGAGATTCCAGGAGATATATGAGTACGGAACGGCCAACGCTGGTATCCGCTAGCTCGTCAGAGAGCTTCGTGACGTCTGCCATAAATTGGGCATAGAAGGCCACTTTATCTTCATACTCCTTGATTACTTCGTTCAGGAGGCGACTATGGCCTCGAAGAAGATTAGTCGTTTGAGCTCCAAAGACTCTGGTCATCCTTCTAGTGCTGATAACAGTTTGGGTGACGGCAAAGAAAATAATCAGACCCAAGAAAGCCACCAAGATTTTTATATGGATTTTGTTCCGTCTTAGGAAGAACTCTTTGAGAGACATCCCAAGGCGCTTGTGTGAATAGCTTTTGTTATTCAAATCTAATGATCCTCTATTCCGTTCGTTCGTAACTGTAGCTTTTCAGATCTATTCCCGAGTTGGCTATCATTTGATAAAGCTCTCTATAATCGCTGTCGGTGGTCTCTATGAAACGGTCCGCCCCAAAAGTCCTCAAAACTTCGCGTCCTTCAGGTGTTTCTTGGAGGTTCAGGAGAAGTTCCTTGAATTTCTCTTTCAGATCGACCGAGTACCCTTCATCAGAATCGGGGGCATTTGGGTCTTTTTTCCCACTTTGCTGATGACAATGGAAGCAGACGAAATCGACATCCTCTCGGATTACCAGCGCATTCTCGGGCACTGGAGCGGACTCGGCCAAAATCAGCAACTCCCTCTCTATTGTAGGGTCCTCTCTCGCCAGCTTTTGATAGATCAGATCTTTCGCTGCTCCAGCCTCTATTTCCCCGTATAGCACTTTCAATATCGACACATCGTGGCTTCCTACGTAGTGGATCTTTCCCAGGAAATTCTCCAACTCCTCCACGCCTCGATTCATGAAGAACATCTTCGGGAAAAGTTCGCCGGCCGTCGTCGCCTTGATCATAGCAAAACTTCGTCCTCTCAAGTCTCTCCAATCTCTTATACCGCTATCTCTCCGGACAAATATTAGACCTCTATATTGGGAGACCCCATCCTTCACTGGGCGGGCTATGGCCTTGACGCCTACTTTTGCGCGGGTAAGGGCGTATACGAAGCTCCCAAAAAAGGCTGCATTGACACGGCCCTCAATGAATTCATCGACAATCTCCGGATAACTGGAGAGATGCCTGAGCGCAATCCTTATCCCGGTCCCTAGCCTTTGAGAGAGATAGCCCACCAGAGGGCCATATCGTTCTTCTTGTCTGATAATGTTGCGCTCCGGTATGGTTGCTATGACGAACTCGCCCACAATCGGTGTATACCCGTAACTGTCAATCAAACTGACTCCCGAGTCACTGTAGATGAAATCGATGAACTTCATGACCCCTTTCTTGGGATTCGAATTGATGACCATTCCAAAGGGCCTCGAGAGGCGATACAGGTTTTTTTTAACATGACCCGGGATGGGTGGGATTCCATCAATATTCAGTACGTTTACTTCGAGATCTTTGGAAATAACCTCTCCCAGGGAGGTGTATCCCATGGAATAGGGGATAGTCTTCAGGGAATCGTTCATTTGATTTGGGCGTTCGAGAATTGTCGCAGTATTAACAACCTTCAGATCCATGCCGAAAAGCTGTTTTCTCAGAATGATTTTCGGACTGGTATGCTCTGGTCGATCGAGCACGTTGATCCTTGCATCCTCTCCTCCCAATTCCCGCCAGTTTGTTACCTTTCCGGAGTAGATCCGTCTCAATTGTTCGCTGGTTATGCTTTTTATTTTGAGGTCTCTGTGTGTAGCAAACACAATTCCATCAAGTGCCAGGTGCAAATATTGAAGATCGCTTCCTCCTTCTTGCTTGCCGAGAGATCTGCTGACCAGCCCAATGTCCAAATCGCCTTCAAGGACCCCGGCGAGTCCGCCTTTTGTATGGGTACCGGGAAGAAACACGAGTTGCACTTCAGGATGATATCGTTCAAACTCTCGCGCTAACAGTTTAACAAGAGGAATTACAGAGGCAGACCCTGAGACCCTGACGCGCGCTTCTGGTTCAATTATGTCCTCTTTCCTACCTTCTTCGCATGCCGACAGGATCAGAATAGCGAAGCTAAAAAGGGCTGCTTTTGTCCATGCCTTGGTCAAGATTCCGACCATGATTCTTCCCTCCTGATGTCAAGTGCCTCGATTCGCAAATAGGGTGACGTATCGATAGTCCTTGCTCAGGGTCGCCGATAGGGACACTGATGGACTGGTGGATAGGAGTAGAAGTACGAAGAGTGTTAGCAGAAGACGAAAGGATGCCATCCCTTTTCAGCTGCCATGCCTATACCGTCGTCAGGCTTTTGAGAAAGAAGATAGTCAATTCCCCGGTTGCAACAAGCGCTGAAAGCAGCTCATCCTTCTTCAACATGAATGTCTATCATCCCTTTCCTGAAAAGGCAACCTCCATCAGTATTAGGCAGCTCTCAGGATTTCGATGACTTTGTCAACTACAGAATAAGGGCTGAAAGGCTTGGTAATAACGGTAAAAATAGGCGGTTCCAATACCTCGAGCTTTTGCTCCCCGTGATTTACTGCAGTCAAAACGATTACTGGAACATTCTCTGCCAGGGTGTCAGAGAGAAGCATACTGTGAACTTCGCCACCGTTCATCTTTTCCATATTCATGTCCAGGATCAATAGGTCAGGCCTTTCGTCTTTTGTCTTATTAAGGACCTCTTCACCGCTCGTCGCTGTGAGGACCGAGAACCCTTCCTCCTCCAAAACCAACTTTAGGGACCTGAGGATATTCGGCTCATCGTCAGCCACCAGGATTTTCTTCTCGTTCATCCTTCCACCCTTTTTTCTCTAACAGAGTCATGAAGCCCAATCCGAGCCTTAGGGTTTTGTGGCGTCCCCAAGAGGATTTGAACCTCTGTTTTCCCGCAGAGGGCGGGACGTCCTTGGCCTGCTAGACGATGGGGACCTGCATTTCTTCCGGCATATCCCTTTGGCACCTAAGATGAGTGATCACTCCGATTTCTTGAAGACCTGAATGCCGTGGTAAAGGTCGAGGACGTATACGTGCCCCTCGTTGTCCGTAACCACTCGCTTCGGAAAATAGAACTGACCCAGCCCGGAACCAAACGTCCCCACTACTCCGACATACTTCCCCTTGGCTGTAAAGACAGATACCGCGTGCATGGTACTGTCAGCCACGTATACGAACTCCCCCGCGTGGTCGACGGCGAGGGAGACGGGTTGGCTGAATTTGCCCAGGCTGCCACCGCGCTCCCCGAATGAAAGGACGAATTTCCTCTCCCGATCGTATACGAATACCTTGGCGGTTCCATAGTCCAACAGATACGCGAATTCCTCCTTGTCGAAGTCGATGTCATCAAACCTCGACCCTCTGCCGCGCCCGGGAAACTCCTCTTGGCGGCTGCTTATTTCGTCCAGGTATTTGCCCGATTGATCGAAGATAAGGAGGTCCATTCCCGTTGAGTCGGTGACGTAGAATCGCATGTTGGAGTCGAGGTCGAGCCCGGAGAATCTCCGCTTGGACCCGTTCTCGGGATAGCCCTTCAGTTCGAAGATACCGAGGTAATTCCCGCGAAAATCGTACATCTCTATAAACTGCGAATCGGTTCCGTATTGCAGCACGTAGATGTTGCCCTTATCGTCGGCAACAATGGAGATTGGCATATGGTTCGTCCTCTGTTTTCGGAGGACAAAATCAAATTCCGGGATGCCGTCCGAGTTGTAGATGTAGACGTAATTTCCGTCCAGCACGTACAGCTCCCTCTGCGCCCTTTCGAGAAACAGGGGGGCATTGCGCTCGAATCGCCGGGCTAGCGAGGGTCCCCCGATGGTGTACAGGTAGGCAACCCCTACCTGGCCCGCCCGGGCCGACCTCTGCACCGGGGAGAGGCTGAGGACCGCCAGCATGATGGCAAGGATCCGCAGTATCGTCTTCATCTCCGGCGACACCATGATACCGAAATCCCAGGAGGGGAAGGCCAGGGGGACGGCCCTGGCCTCCGCAGAAAAAGACTCCCCCCCTTTTCACTGGATATGCCGCGACCTCAGGCATCCAGTATCGGGGGAGGATCAGCCAAATAACGCCGTGAACCAGCATGTTGCCGCGGTAACCGCCCGTCCCGCCAACGCCAGAGAGGGAAACCCCTTACCGCAAAAGCAGAAAGCTGTAAGCGCCTTGCCGCATCATTTGCCATGGCACTTGTTGCAGTTAGCACCAGTTAGGGGCGCGACCGTGAAATCCCACCGACCGATGTCCCCATTAGGCGTCCCGTGAGAGCGGTGGCAACTGAGGCAGAACGACCGGCTGGTTGCAAGCGCAGCATACCCTGTATCCGCGGCGGTGACCAGTGTGCCTTGANNGGAGGAACGCACCGTTGGTTCCACCACTGGGGTGCCTGGTCCAATCGGGACTCGGCCCCCCTACAAGGTTGTGGAAGTCGCCGTGGCAATCAGCGCACCACACGGACATTCCGCTCTGATACCCGTTGTGCACGCGTGATCCCGGGGTGTTATCTTCGCCGCCCCAACTCGGGGTGGTGACATCGATCAGTGTCTCGAACGCGGTGCCTCCGTCTACGGGCGCAGAAGCACCGTTACCACCTGGGTCATCTTTCAACATGCGGAAATTACCGTTGTCGTGAGCCACGTGGCAGCTGCCACAATCCAGGTCGGCGGCATTAAAACTACCACCCGGGGCGGCGGTCAAGGTACCATCAGCAAGCCACCCGGAGGCAGCGCTGCCAACGGGGTTGTGGCGGTTTGCATCAGCAAGCAGACTACCCAACGACGCAAACCTCCCGCCTGGGAAATCGTCGGCCGGGTCTTCGACAACAGGCGCGTAATCCCCACCGTAATCTAAAGAGCTGAAGCTGGTGGCACTGGTGCCGCCGTGGCAATCCAGGCAGAGGTCCGTGGCGTACTCCCTTTTCAACAGGTCCTCCCATGGTCCGCCTGCGTCAGCATCCGGGGGTACACCTCCGTCTTCGCTGTAGTGCATGGTATGGCACGCTGAGCAAACGAGCTCGCCAGTTCCGTGGAATGCGAACGCCCCGCTACCGTATGCCAATACAGCGGCACAGCCGATCACTACGAGGATCAATCTTCTCATTTTTTTCACCTCCATTTCAGATATGGTTTCTCTCGGATTCGTTCCTCACACAGTGTGCCCGCAAACGGGCAGGGGAGGATTTCGTTGAGTGCTTGTCACGCTCCATCACCTCCTTTCCATGGGTTTTCGGTCAACTTCCTGAAAGACCTGCAGCCTCCCTCCGACCTTCTCGACGAGGTAGATACGGCCCCGATCATCCACCTCCAGCTCTATCGGGTAGGCCACATCCCCGGGCGCCACTCCAAGGCCTCCGAAGCGGCCCAGGAACCCTCCCGTTTGGTCGAAGAGCTTGATGTCCTGCCGGAGGGTATCTGCAACCAGGATCCTTCCCTTCGGGTCGATGGCAATCCCGTTGGGCAGCGAAAACTGGTGCCGTTCGAAGGTATGTCTGCCCCACCCCATGAGAAAGGACCCGCTGGGCCCAAATGCCTGGACCGCTACCCCACGCTGGTCGGTGACGTATATGTTCCCCCTCGCATCCACGGCAACGTCGGCCAGGACGCTGAACTCTCCCCGTCCCCGTCCCCCTTTCCCAAAGGAGACCTTGAAATTTCCCGCCTTGTCGTAGACGAGCACCCGCAGGTTGCCCTGATCCAGGAAATAGAGATTTCCCTCTCTATCGACGGTCATGGAGACGGGGATCACCTTCTCTGCGCCCTCGAATCCCGGAAAGGTGAAAAATCCGAGGAACTCCCCCCGGTAGCTGAACAGCTTCACCCCCATGGCCATCTCGTTGTCGATGACGTAGATTCTTCCCTTTTTATCGACCATGACCTTGCGCGGCTCCTCCACCCCGTCGAAGGAGAATGTCGGCTCCCCCTCCCCGGTAAATATGGCGATCACGTTGTTCCTGGTGTCCGCAACGAGAATCTCCTCTGTCCGCCTGTCGAAGAACACGCCCATCGGCTCCTTGAAGAGGCCGGTGTCGATGTGCCGGTAGACGGCGTATAAGGGGGTGATCTGGGGCCGGTGTTGCGGGGCCGGTCTCTCCTGAGCGCTCGGAAAAGCCGGGAGTGCCAATCCGGCCAGCAAGGACCCAAGATACAAGACATAAGACATTACCACGGAGACACGGAATACAGCGGGAGCACGGAGAAGACACGAAAGAAAGGAATATTTAGGCACGGAAGCACGGGGTACCACCGAAACGCCGAGAGGTGACGGAAATACGGAATGTCTGCCTATCTGCACCATGCTTTCGCCCAATCCTTTTTGCGGGAGCCAGAAGCTCTAAAACTCCGACACGATAAAGAGCAAGAGGTATGCCACGGGAGGACCATAGGCTTAGAGAAAAGTCACCTTTGGAGGTGAAACATAAGCGATTGAAAATAAAGAGGATTCATTTCCAGGCGCAAGGCACGAGGCGCGAAGCGCGAGGTCCAGGAACGCTGATTGGGAGAGGGGTTGTTGGAAATAGCGCAGGAGGTGTGTGAAAACGCGCACATGAAAGGCTTAAGGCACAGGGCGCAAGCACAAAGGCGCAAGACAAAAGACGAAAGGGGAAAGGCGTAAGGCCCAGGGCTGAAGGCGACAGGCGAAAGACAAAAGACCAAAGACAGAAGACGCAAGACAACGGAATCAGAGCGCGGCTTTCAATGAGCTGGCAAGAGACGAGATTAATTTGAGATCGCCCTCCGGATCGAGACAATTCAAGAGCCTGTGCACGCTCTCGGGCATGCCGCCCAAGCCCCTCATGTGGTCTTTCAGAAACGAGTTTTCCATGATCGCCTTCATCCCCTTGATCAGGCAGGAGCGTTTCAAATCGTTTCCCCTCATGTTCGCCCATTCGGGCAGCTTCTTCAGGTAGTATTTCTTGTAGCAGTTGAGGACTTCACGCATCAGTTCCTCGCGCGTCATGGCTTTGGGCTTTATGACCGGCTCCACGAGATTGTATTTCGAATAATCGGTAACCTCGATGTGGGGCTTCAGGCTCTCGTACATATCCGCGTACGGCCAGGGGGCGAGCAGGAGGAAGTGCATGTAGTCAGCGTTGTACTCGCAGGCAAGCTCCAAAGTCTCCCTGATCGATTCGGCTGTTTCGTTGGGAGTGCCGAGAATGAGCGAGCTCTCGACGATCATCCCGGCATCCTGGATCAGTTTGAGGGCCTCCCTCGAGTCCTCGAATTTGGTCTCCTTCTTGAATTCCGCCAGCTTCTGGTCGCTCGTGGCCTCGACGCCGACGTATATGAAGAGTATGCCTGCTTCCCGGTAGCGGTGAAGAATGTCGCGGTCGCGCAGTATGTCCGAAACGCACGTCTCGAGGAGAATGTGGGCGCCCAGTTTCCTCTCGGTGAGGAGCTCAAGGATCTTTTCCCACCGCTCCCGGGAGTACGTCGGGTACTCGTCGGCTATGAAAAAGACGTTTATCCCGTATGCTGTGACGAGGTGCTCCATTTCGGCGACAAAACTGTGAGGGCTGCGCTGCCGGTAGGTGCCCTGCCAGAACTTGTGCTGCGAGCAGAAGGCGCAGGAGTGGATACAGCCGCGGGACGAGCTCACGATGGCCACCGTGGAGTTATCGATGAAATAGAGGGGGTAGTCCGACCAGTTCACGAGGTGCCAGGCGGGGGAGAGCGAATCGAGGTCAGCGACGAATTCCCTCGGCTCGGTCCGAACAACCCCTCCATCGAGGCCAAAAGCGATTCCCGGGACGGTCGAAGGGTCGCGCCCGGTCCTGTGCGCCTCCAGAAGCTCCGGCGCCGTCAGTTCGCCCTCGCCGAGCACGCAGTAGTCAACCCATTGGCCGTCGTCCGTGAATATCTCCTCNNGGTGGGGTGAACGCCGCCCAGGAAAGTGGTGACCTCGGGGAGTTCTTCCTTTGCAATCTTCAGCACTTTTACCGCATCGTTTATCGTTGCGGTAATGGCCGTGACGCCGACAAAATCGGGTGCCGACGAGCGGATGTGCTGCTGGATCAGGTCGTAGTCGTGGAACTTCGACATGGCGTCGTAGATCTCGACCTCGAAGCCGGCCCTTTCCAGTTCACCGGCGATATA
>JABAOH010018967.1_pt1 | contig 21851 bp, 25 predicted proteins | sample 7062181 | NCBI WGS metagenome assembly JABAOH01 (sample SAMN14538630, study PRJNA623070) | marine sediment metagenome | biome: marine biome [ENVO:00000428]; feature: marine pelagic biome [ENVO:01000023]; material: deep marine sediment [ENVO:00002113]; isolation source: pool of 5 deep marine... | reverse complement strand
AAATAGGCATAGAAGCTGTTAGGCGAGACGGGAATAACTTTCTTGGAAAGCGCGTAAGAACAGATTCCTTCCTCTTCGCCAACAGTCTCATCTTTAATTATCGTCTCATAATATACATTTTCCGCAGGAATATAGAGGAGAGCAAAGTCGAAAGTATCCTCATCCGGCAAAATGTACTTATCGGAAATATCATCAATATGTTTCTTGACGTCTTTCACAAACTCCCTGCGACTTACTTGTTTCTCCTCCTCGCCACCGCTCTCTAACATCTTTTTGAAATTCTCCAGGGGAAACTTGGAATCTACCGGAACAAGCCGATTACCCAGGCGAATAACCGCATCCACAACTTCTCCATTCTTGAATTTGTGCTTGAGCGTAAAATGTTCTTGTGGCAGAATCTGTCCCAGGAGATTTGCCAGAAGGAACTCACCCACTTCACCACGAAATGTAGGTGCCCGGAGAAGGTCCTGAAGGCTGGATATGTCTTTGCCCACCTCGAAAATTCTCCTGTTCGCTTCCTCCATTCTCCCCAAGCTTTCCTTTACAGAAGTGACAACCTGGGTAGTATTGCCCAGCCTTTCACTTACCTGGCTGGTAACGGCGTTTAACTGGCTTGTCAGTTGAGTGGTCAGGTTTGCTATCTGCTGTTGCATTACAAAAAGCGCCTGCTCACTTCCTCCCCTTCCCTCCAAACCCTTAATTCTTCTTCTGGCACTCATGGCCATCCACATCACAAGAATAATCAGAATACCCACTCCTCCAAGTAAAACCCATATAGTCAATTCCATTAATTTCCCTCCATTTGGGACATGTTTGGGCGACCACCCCGCTCAGGCGAGATAAACTGCATATCACCCCTATATTGAGGCAGAGCTTCGCTCTGCAGCTAAATGCCTCCTGGATGCATTCCTCCCTTTCGGGAGGACTCCAGACGTTTCAGTGATAAACGAACTATTCAACAATTATACCAAATTTGAAAATACGAAAACAAGAATGATTTACATCGACTTCCTGTAAATTTCCTCTATCTCTTCTTGGGTGGGCCGCCTGGGATTCAAAGTGAGGAGACGCTCATTTTTGCTCACAGTTTTGGCAAAACCGGCCAGGGACTCCTCCTTCACTCCTATCTCTTTCATGCTTTTCGGTATCCCTATCTTCTGCAAAAGCTCTCTCATTGCTACTACGCTCAGGCGTGCCGCCTCCATTTCAGATAGGCCTTCTATTTTCTTTCCCATTACTTCAGCAATATTTTTATATTTAGTAGGATTTGCTACCAGATTAAACTCCATTACTTCAGGCATAAGTAGAGCATTCGCCAGCCCGTGGGGAGCGCCGTAGTGGAGGGTGATGAAATAGCCCATCCCATGAATTATCCCCGCACCAGCAGAACTAATTACCATTCCCGCAAGCATAGAAGCAAAGAGCATCTTCTCTCTAATTTTTGGATTGTTCGGTTGAGAAATTGCTTCGGGCAGAGCCTCGGTAATTAAAGCTATCGACTTCAAGGCCAAGATATCACCCACAGGGTTTGCCTGCGTGGAGACGTATCCTTCAATGGCATGACTTAGCGCATCCACTCCTGTATTGGCAGTAAGAGAGGCAGGCATACTCAGGGTTAACAGCGGGTCGAGGATAGCAAGCCTGGGGCTAATATGGGAGCTACCGATTATCTGTTTTAACATTTTCTTTCGATCAGTAATAACTGCGTATTTTGTAACTTCACTCCCCGTTCCCGCTGTAGTGGGGATAGCAATAATGGGAATAGCCGGTTCTTTCACTTTATCCGTCCCGAAATAATCGACAATACTACCCCTGTTGGTGATAAGTAAGGCGATTCCCTTTGCTGCATCCATCGAACTTCCTCCGCCGAGGCCAATTACCACATTTACCGCACATTTTTTAGCAAATTTTGCTCCTTCCTCCACTGTCTCCACGCTCGGGTCAGGTTCCACCTTATTAAATACCTCTACGCGAAGATTATGGGAAGTAAGCGAATTTACTACTTCGTCCAGACTACCCGACTTCTTTGCCGAGGACTTCCCTGTAACTATCAAAACCTTCTCCCCAAATTTCTTAGCTTCTTCACCCACTCTTTTCAAACTTCCTTCGCCAAATATTATTCTTGTTGGAGAATAGAAAACGGATTCCATGGTTTACCTCCTTTTCTCTCTTACCTCAATCCTTTCCCCCTTGGGGAGAGGAGGATTTTATTTCACAAACCGGCTTATAATCGCAGAATTCACATCTTTTTGGCGGTCCGGCCGGTTGGAAATCTTCTTCTCGAATTTTCTTTATGATTGTTTTTATTTTCTTTTCTAATTCAAGTTCCTCATCTTTATCAATTTTTATGGTGCCCAGCCGATTATGCCTCAGCCAGTATAAGCTCAACTTTTCCACCGGGCTATATCCTAAGACCTTCTCCGTTCCCCATTTGTAAAGGAGCATTGGCAAAAAGTAAGGCTCCTCGTTCTTCTGGCGATTGGTCTTATAATCTATAATATGGTATCCCTTTCCGGGAGTTCTATCAATTCGGTCGATTATTCCCCTGATTTCGCACTGATCAATGAAAAGATGGAATGGCTCTTCTACTTTAACGACGTTACCAATCTGGTTCTCTGAACTATCCAAAAACCTTACAAGAATTGGTTTAGCTTCTTTCTCATAGATATCTCTAATCTCCCTGTCACTAATCCCGTGAGCTTTCGCCAGGGAACGGAATTTACTCATCAATTTCGGCTGTTTCCATTCCTTTCCTTCTTTTCTTGCTAAAATATATTCCTCCAGAGTCTTGTGAATTACTGTCCCGAATGTCGACTCTTCAATCATCTCCTCTTTTTTCTCTCTTTCCAATCCCGGGTCTGGAGGGAGATTGAATAGGTAAAGATATTTGTACCTTAAAGGACATTGGTCAAAAGTAGCAAGCTGGGTAACTGTAAAAGAAGGAAGAGAAATCTCGTGAGAAGGAAGCGACTTATAAGAAGAAAATACGACATTTCTTATATCTTCCAACACCAGCTCCTCAATTCCTTTCTCTCTTCGGCTTGGGGGATAGACTTCTTTCTCCCAGACTTCCTTCTCCTGTAAAAACTTTTCCCTCCTATTCTCAATTAAAGAAGAGAACTCCTCTCTTATTTCTCCTTTTTCATCGAGAAAATAGGAGATGAACGGACTCAACTTCCCTTGCGCATTTCCAGTGCCGGAAATTATCAATTTCTCCCTCGGTCTGGTCAGGCTGACATAGAGAAGCCTTTTTTCCTCCATGTCAATCTCTTTTCTCCTCTTTTTTCTCTCTTCTCTGGTAGATATCACCGACCGTTCATCATAGGCATAAAATGGAGAAGCTCCTCCCACGAAAGGGAAAGCCTTATCCTTGATATTGGCTAGGAAAACGACGGGAAATTCCAATCCTTTTGCCTGGTGAATCGACATTAGATGCACAGCGTTCTCTTCGCCAGGTTTAGCTTCACTCTCCACTACTCCCTGTTGAGTAACTTCCTTCACGTAGGCAATGAAATCTTCCAGTGTAGAAAAGATATTTCTCTCCTCAAATTCTTCGACGAGGCTGAAAAACTTTTTAATATTTGCCAGGGTCCTCCTCCTTTCCGTGGGAGGCAAACTCTGGGCATAATGGAAATAGTTACTCTGGCTAATCACTTTATATACCAGTTCACCTAAACTGTAATTACTTTTCTCCACAAAGAATCCCTCTAACAGGGCTTTGCAATTCCTGAGCGCCTTCTTATCCTCCTGTTCAATGTCAAGCCCATCCAGCTTCCCCAGAGCGTCGTAAATGGGATAACGCTTCCCCCCCGTCTTCTCTTCGTCTTCGATTTCTCGCTCAGGAAAGACGCTGGCCAGAGAAGAAAGGCTGGAATTCCTAATCCTAAAAATGGGCGACCTCAATAGCCTCACCAGGGAGATGTCATCAAAGGGATTATTAATTGCGCCCAATAGTGCTACCAGATCCCTTATTTCTGGCCTTTCATAGTAACCTGTCCCGCCAGTAGTAACAAAAGGAATCCCGTGCCTCCTCAGAGCCTCCTCATATATTCCTACAGGAGTCCTGATTGCTCTTAACAGTATTGATATATCCTTAAGCTGCAAACCTCTTCCCCGATCTTCTTCTCTTATTGGATTTTTTAAACAGTATTCTCTCAGCAACTGGAGAATTCTCTGGGCAATAAATTCAGCTTCCTCTTCCTGGGATTCTGCCAGAAATATCTCCACGCCACATTCCTCTCCTTCCTTTTCTGAACTTATTGGTTCATAATCAGGAATTTCCGTATCCAGAGCCCTATTGATTACTTTAAGAATCTGATTAAAGGAACGGAAGTTCTTAGTCAAAGAAAGGCTCAATTCAGATTCCTCGCTGAAAACTTCAATATTCTCAGGTTTGGCTCCTCTAAAAGCATATATAGACTGTTTAACATCACCTACCACGAAGTAGTTATGGGAGAACTGGCGCAACAGTATATCCTGAAGGGGCGTGGTATCCTGGTACTCATCGACCAAGACATATCTGAACTGTTTCCTGTACTTATCTCTTATCCTCCTGTTATTCTTGAGAAGATGCAAAGTCTCCAGGAGAATCCCGGAGAAATCGAAGTAGTGGCGTTTTTTGAGTTCCTTTTCATAAGAAGCATAAACCTTGGCTATAAGATGTGTTAAATTTTTTTTCTCTTCATTTTCTACTTTTGAAATCTGGCGGAGAAATTCCGAAGGAGACATCGCCTTATTTCTTATTTCCTGAACGTATTCATAAATCGCCCTCAGGAACTCGTCCAGCCACTGGTCAATAGTGACCCGGGGCAACTTCCCTTCCTCAAGTAATGCTTTACCCACCTTGCAGAAAATGATTTTAGCCTCAATCTCGTTAATCACTCTGAAATTCGGCTCCAGGCCTATTTCCAGTCCATTCTCTCTAAGAAGCCGGGTGCAGAAAGAATCGATAGTACTGATGTAGGCTTTCCTTACCAGAACTTCCCTGGGAAGAGACATATTCTGCAATTCTTGCTCCAACCTCTCCCTCATCTCTCCCGCAGCCTTATTGGTGAATGTAACCGCCAGAATACTCTCTACAGCTTCTTCGGGAGATACTCCCTTCCCCAGGAGATTAGAAAATATTTTCAGGTATCTATTTACCAGAACCGAAGTCTTGCCTGTTCCTGCTCCGGCCTTCAGGCAAACAGTACCTTCAATCTCATCAACTGCTCTCTTCTGTTCTAAAGTTAACTCTCTCATCCTTCTTTTATCTTCTTGTCGCAAAGGAAATTGAAGTCGCAATTCCAGCAGTTCCTTGGCTTCTGTGGATAGTATCCCTGGAGAATCTCCTTCGCTTTTTCTTGGATATGTTTTAGCGCTCCCTCAAGAGAATCTTCCGTCGATAAGACAACCTTCCCAGAAGAATATTGTTTACCCACTTCCACCGTTGCTTTGATATTTGCCTTAGGATTTTCAAGCTGTTTTCGCAGCCAATATATGGAAAGACTTTCTACCGGCCTTCCCAAGCCTTCCCTGGCACCAAAATAATAGATGGGTAACTGGAAACTTTCTCCTTCGCTCATTTTGCGGCAGAGGCGAAACTCCATAAATGGATTCTTGCCGGTCTTGTAATCGATAACTTCCTCAACTTTTTCCTCAAGCCTATCCAGACGGTCTATTCTTCCAGAAAAATTCAACCCATCTTTCTGCCAAGTAAATTCTTTCTCCGTCCCCTCAATGCAAAAACTTTCTCTTCCTCTCTCCTTCTCCAGATACCTCAGAAGAATCCTCAAAGCCAATCTCTGGTAGACATCCTTCTCAAAGAGAGTGGAAAAACTTCCCCCTTCCCGTGAGAAAACCTTCTTAATCTCCTTCTGCATATCTGTTTTTGCCTGGGAAGAACGGAGAGCACTTCTCCTATTGTACTTTTCATGAAAGGACGCAAGAATACTATGGAGAAGTCTTCCAAAAATCAAACCAGGTCTTGGCTTAATCCAGATTTTTAAAAGGAAAGAGAAGAAGAACTTTGCCGGACATTCACTGTACGACTCAAGCTTATAGGCAGAGAATGAATAATCAGGAGAAATCTTCACTTTATCCCATAGACTTTCCTGGTCGAATTCTCCCTTAATTCTCACTATCTCATTATATTTCTCTCTATCAATCTTTTCCAGAAGGCCTTCTAAATCTTTATTCCCTGTCGTCAGCCAGAAGTTGACTAAATCATCCCGGGTTAAAATTTCATCTTTCTCCTCAGGGCCGAGAACCGATGGCTTATCGAGAAATTCTATTTCCTTATTGCTACATTTCTCCAGTAGTTCATCTTCTCTTTCTGCTTCAACAAATTTCAACACCAAAGAAGATAGAAGAGAATCGCGATTCGACTCATAGGTTCTTCCGTAAGTCAAATATAGCCTCTCCTTTGCTCTACTCATAGCCAAATTGAATATTCTCTCCTCTTCTTTCAGGTGTTGGGAAAGTTCGGGAAGGGGCTTTAGTCTCAATCTCTTTTTCTCTACCAGGCTTAAAAGAGAAGATTCGGGTAAATCGCGGGGAAACTTTCCTTCCACCAGGCCGGTAACGAAGACTATGGGGAAGAAGTTCCCACTTGCCCTTTGCACAGTCATAATCTGGACGCTATCCTCCTGGGGAATAAATGTAATAGCCTCCTCCCGACCGTAAGAGGTAAGCATCTCGTCAAGGTAACTCATAAAATCAGAGAAAGACAGATTGTTTTCAATCTTCTGGAATTTCTTCACTACTTCCAGAAAATAGCTCAAATTTTGAGCCAATCTCTTATTCTTCGTCCCTGCCTCAAGATATCCAAACCTCAAGAAAACTCTATAAATAAGCCTTTCCAGGGATTCTTTTTTAGCTTCCCTCTCCATCTCTTTTAATGCTTCCAGAAATTCCCGAAGAGAAGAGATAGTCTCTTCATTCAAACCCAATCCTGGATAGCTTGTGCTGGATCCAGCCTGGGAAAAGTCCAGGGGTAGTTTCTTCACCACCATTTTTATTACCGCTAAGAAAGGCAATCCTTTCCTTTCACTATAGGTCACCAGCCTCTGAATATCAACAGGATCAATGTTGAACTCAGGGGCTGAAAGAGCTCTAAGAATATGCGTGTTCATCTCTTCTTCCTGTCCCCATATGCACTTTAAGATGGAGATAATCTGGACAATTTCCGGCTGCTTAAAAAATGCTATACCTCCCATTACCGTGTAATCGATATCATAAATTTTCAAGGCATCTTCCAAATTCTTTATCTCCCTGGAGACGCCGCGGCAGAGAATAGCGATATCACAATAGTGGTAACCCTGGCGAGTCAAACCATATATCTTGCGGGCAATCAACAGAGCCTCCTCGCTTCCACTGCCACATTTCACTAAAGTTATCTGCGGGCCCGGCCTAACAGGTTGGGAAAGGGAAATTATCCGTGGCTCAAAATCAGTTGAGAACTTCTTCTTTACCTCCTGGGGCAGGGCTCCACGAAAACGAAATACGCTCTCTTCTTCATTACCCGAAAAAAGTACCTCCTGTTTCTTCAAGGCTAAAAGAGAGAAAAGCTCGTACTGATTCAAATCGATGTTCTGAAAGTCGTCGAGAAGAATATGACTAAATCTCTCTCTGTAATTTTTAAGAATATCCCCATGACTTTTGAAAAGTTGAACGGTTTTCAACACCAGATCTCTGAAATCCAAACGGTTCTCTTTGTGTAGGTAATCCTGGTACCGTGTATAAATTCTTTTCAAATCCCCGAATTTACTGTAGTCGGGCAGGCTAACCCGGGGATTAACTTTCCAAAGGTCAATGAAGTCGACCACCTCGTCTAAGAAACCCGAAGTATGCTGGACCTTCCCATAATAGTTCAACTTCAAACTTTTGAGAATTTTACTCAGCACCAGCCTTTCCTCTAATCCGTCGAGGACCTGAAAGTTGGGATAGATTCCCGGAACTTTATTATAATTTTGCCGGAGAACTCTTTTACAGAAACCGGTGAAGCTATTGACCCAGAACTCTCCGTATCCCGGCTCAAGATGTGGCCTCAAAGCCCCCACCATCTCCTCCTGGTCAGTAAACACAAGTATCCTTTCCGGGGGAGCAGTTCCCGAAGATAAGAGATGTTCAATTCTTCTCTTCAAAACTTCGGTCTTGCCCGACCCGGCTGGACCCAAAAGAAGAAGCGGTCTCCCCTGATGGGCCACCGCCTCCCTCTGTGCACTATCTAAATCCTTTAAAATATCCACCTTAAACACCCAATTGCCCAAGCACGCTCTGTGTCGCCTCTCTATTTGAGCAGAGCTTTCGCTCTGCAGCTACAATATCTAAAACATACGTTTGTGTCCACGACGATGAACTAACTATCTTTTAATTTCCTTTTTCATCTCTTCTTGGAAAGCTTCAAAAGCGGGCCTATCGTAAAGGGCGAAAATAATCGATTTGAGTTTTATATCCTTGCCTTTTCCTAAGAAATCAAAAACTTCTCCCAGCATAATCCTGGCACAGTCCTTGAGGGGAAATCTGCCCACGCCGGTTCCAAAAGCTGGAAATGCCAAGGAACTGACTCCTAATTCTTCCGCCTTCTTAAGAGTATTCAGAGTAGCTTTGCCTATTATCTCCGCATTGGTTACTAAATCCTGCTCCATCACTGCTGCATGAATGACATATTTTGTCGGCAAATTTCCTGCGCCACTGGCCACCACTTCTCCTACTGGTTTCGGTCCTTGAGCCACTGCCTCCTTTTCAATAACGCTGCCTCCCTTCCGCTTGATCGCGCCAGCTACTCCTCCTCCCATCCAGAACCTGTTGTTAGCCGCATTGACAATGGCGTCAACTTTCAGAGTAGTAATGTCGCCTTGAAAAAGTTTTATCTTGGTATTTTTTAACACAACTTCCATTTTGTTTCCTTAATGTGAAGCCATCGCTCCGCTACTCCTTTTTCATCTTTTCTTTCAAAGTGCCAAGGAGATTCTGCAAAAATAGGGTCAGAGTGATTTTTTACCATCTTCTTTAAAATTGACTCTGACCCCTTTTCGCCTTTTTCATTTTTTCTTTCAAAGTGGCGATGAGATTCTGAAAAGACTTTTCAAATGCATCTACTCCATTTTTCTGAAGGGTTTCACAGACCTCTTCTAAATCGAGCCCGGCTTTTTTCATCCGGGAAAGAACTTCTTCCACTCCATCCAAGTTATCTTCCAGGGATAGTTCCGGCTTTCCATGGTCTCTAAAGGCATCCAGCGTAACCTGAGGGATGGTATTTATTGTATCCGGACCGATCAATTCTGCCACGTATTTCACATCACCATAAGTGGGGTTCTTAGTGGATGTGCTTGCCCAGAGAGGTCTTTGTACTCTTGCTCCTCTTTTTTCCAGATCTTTGAACTTTTCTTGAGAAAAAATCTCTTTAAATTTTTGATAAACCTTTTTGGAGTTGGCTACTGCTGCTTTTCCCAAAAGCCGCTGTAAATCTCTCTTCCTTTCAGGGTCTTTCTCCGATTCTATCAGTGCAGAAATCTTTTTATCCACCAGAGTATCTATCCTGCTCACAAATAGACTGGCAACCGAGGCCACTCTCTTTAAATCTCCTCCCTCTCGGGAAAACCCTTCCAGCCCCTTAATGTATGCCCGGGCAACGTTTTCGTAATGGTAGAATGAAAAAATAAGAGTAGCATTTACGTTGATCCCTTTCGATATCAGGCGCTCTATTGCCACAGCCCCTTCTTTTGTTGCCGGGACCTTTATCATAATGTTTTCTCTTCCTATTCTCATAAACAACTTTTGTGCCTCATCTATAGTCTGGTCAATATCGTACGCATATTTAGGAGGAACTTCAATACTCACATATCCATCTTTTCTTTCTGTTTCCATATATATCTTATAAAGAATATCTGCCGCCAGGGTCACATCCTTTATTGTCAGGCTTTCACATATTTCTTCAGGCGTCTTATTTTTCTGAGTCAACTCTTCAATTTCAGAGTCGTATTCCTTACTTTGAGTAATCGCTTTTTCGAATATCGTGGGATTGGATGTAACTCCACAAACGCCATCCTCTTCTACCATCTTTTCCAGCTTTCCCGATGTGAGAATGGACCTTTCAATGTTATCATACCAGATGGACTGTCCAAAATCCTTAATCTGATAAACCGGATTTTTCCCCATTTCTATCTTCCTTTCCTAAGATTCACAAAAGGCTCATCTGTTCCGGTTCTATTCCCTTTTCCTCCTCAAATATCTTTACTTTCCCATACACTCCGTCATATCCTGGAGAAACGTTTACTTTTCTCTCTCTTACCCTACCGATACCTTCAGCAATCTTAGGATGGATTTTATAAAGTTCATCAAAAGAGACTTCTAACATAATTTTGAATTCACTGCCGAATTTCTCAATCAAGTAATGGTATAACTTATCCACTTCTGTTGACTTGGGAGTTTTTCCCATGGCATCGCCGATTACTTCCTTTAAAAGAACCAGGCTCTTGAAAGGAATTGCGCCCTGAGGTTTGAAGCCGATTTCTCTATCGGCGAGTTCATACACCCGGTGCATAACTCCTATGGTGAGAGGTTTACCGCAACGGGGACAGAGGTTATTATGAGTCTTCGTCTCTTTGGGAGAAAGACGCAGGTTACAATTCCTGTGACCGTCGTAATGGTATTTTCCTTCCTGGGGAAAGAACTCTATGGTGCCCAGGAATTTATCTCTCTCCTTGTTCTTAATTGCGGAAATTATTTCTCTATAGTCAATTTTGCAATTAAAAATATTTGCTTCTCTTCCCAGATTGGCAGGAGAATGGGCGTCACTATTGGAAATCAAGGTAAACCTGTCAAGATTGGAGAGAGCCCAGTTCATTTCCGGGTCGCTGGACAATCCCGTCTCCAGAGCATAGATTTGCGAAGTCAATTCTCCAAAGCATTCTTCTATGTCGTCAAACCCGGAATTTGCTCCAAAGAGCGAGAACCAGGGAGTCCAGATATGTGCCGGCACGACAAAACATTCACTGGAGGCTTCCAGAACTATCTTCGCTAACTCCTTTGCCGAAAGTCCCAGGATAGGTCTTCCATCAGAATGCAAATTACCTATTCGTGATAGTTCCCTGTTCACCTTGTGGACTATGTCAAAACTGGGAGCAAAAATGAGAATATGAATTTTTCTTACTTTTCCGCCCTGGGAGTAGATACAACTTATCTCTCCCGTGAGAAAAAAATGGATTCCCGCATACTCATAAACACCATAGCTCACTGGCTTAAGATATTCTTCAAGTTCATCCAGCCAGTGGGGATGAGTGAAGTCGCCCGTTCCTAAAATGTCAATCCCTTTAACCTTAGCATACTGGCTGATCTCTCGAACGTTCATCTCCCCCGAGGTAGCCCTTGAATATCGAGAATGGATATGGAAATCAGCGATTAACATTTTTCTTCCTGACCATCAAAAAATAGAGCATCAACCCTATCCCCAATCCGTCTATGAGAACATCAAAAGCAGAACCGTTTCTGGTGGGAACAAAACTCTGATGGATTTCGTCGGATATTGCATAAAGCAGGGAAAGCGCCCCGGACCACGCGTAAGTTTTTGCCAGGTTAATCTTAATGGAGCGGGAAATCGCCCTCCACACAAGAAAGGCGAGTATTCCGTATTCAGTAATATGGGCAATTTTTCTGAGGATTATATCCCAGGTTCCCCAGGGCGTTGCCAGATTAGGAAGGCTAGAGAGGTAAAAAATGGCGCCACACCACAACCCCACCGGTAGCCACAGCCTCAGAAACAGAAAAATTTTCCTCATCTCTCTTCGCCCTGTACATCAATTGTTACTCACCTGTAACACTCAATAAATCTTTCCAAAGACCTGTCGTAAGTCTTTTCTACCTTATCAGGGAAAAAACATGCCGGCAGTTCCCTTGACCTCCAGTGGTACGCTATACACTCACAACAAATCCCTTTTCTGGAGCAAGGCTCATAAGTACAATTACAATTCTTCCGATTCTTGTTTTCGTTACATTCCCTCATTCATCTCTCCTTCACCAATTTCTATGTTTAATGTCGAATGATGATTTGTGAAGGACTTTGGGAATTTTTCGTGAAAAAACGAGGACGACCATTTCTTTTCCAAGCAAAAATCTGTTCGACTCCGATTTATCGGAGGAGTTTATTTTTGCGCTTTGCATAGTCCGAAGTTTTTTGGCGCCAAAAAATTCCCTAGTAACGAACAAATCATCTTTCGATTTTTCTTTTTAGAACCCGATTTTTTTAGACAGCTCGCCCGCTGCTTTTATCGCTCCAAATTTCTCTTCATACCTTTTAATATTCTCTTGTAGGGCAAGGAGGAATCTTTTGGTATGGCCGGGACTGGAGATTATTCTCGCCCTCACTTTCGCTTTGGGCTCCTGGGGCTGAACGTAAATGAAATCCATTGTGAACTCAGTCTCACTATGCCTTATAAAAGCCAAGTTGGCATATGTCCCTTGAGCCATGGCGTCGTCCAGCTCGATCCGAATTTGTACCTGTTTTTCCTGTTGTTCAGGCATAACTTTAACCTCCTTGACTTGTCCTCCCCATTTGGTATAAACGTGGCGACCTTTCTGATATTTCTTCGGCTCAGTCATCTTTTTTGATACTACGCAAAGCTCCCGCTTCGCCCCTCCTTTCTCATATATCAATATTTATAGCCTTTATCAAAGGCCTCCTTGAAATCGTATCCGTGCTTAAAATCCTCAATACTATCTTCTTCCGTCTTACTCATAAGTCCAGCATCCACCATATTGAAAACTATGTTGCCAAAATCTTCTGTCCTTCTCACTCCCCAATTATCAAAAACCGTGCGAGCCATCAGCCCGAAACATTCCAGGCCGTATTCCTTAATACCCTCAAGGAGTTTTTGACCACTGACATGTCTCGGCTTATCGAGTTTACTCTGCGTGTAATTTAAAGCTCTCATAACGAAGCCGTAAGCCTCCACTTTATAACGAGGATCCCTGGCCACAATCTCTTCCACAACTTTCAAAAAATTTATTCTGTCCTTCATTTCTAATAACCTTCCCCAACCCTCCAATGAATCGAAGCTACTCCTACTTTAAACTCCATTCAGGCAGACTCTCTTGAAATTGCAGGTCTTACAGAGTTCCCGGTTGAGTGTCCTGGCAAAATCATCCTGGGAAGCTATGTTCTGAACAGGGTCCACCAGTAATGCCTTCATTTCCCGGATACTCTTTCTCATATATTCCTTAACCTGTTCTATGTCCCCAGCATTCAACCTATTTGTAATGCCCCTCTTATGGTGCAAATTGTACTCAATCGTTCTGACTTTTTCCGAATCCACGTTCCAGTGGTCAATTGCAAATAAAGTATAACAGCCAAGTTGGACGTCGCTTCCCGCACGCTCAGATTTACCGGTTTTCCAGTCTATTATGATAATACTGCCATTTTTATCTCTGTAAGCAAAATCTAACTTCACATTGATTTTGGTATCTTCCAGGAGGAAAGCTTGAAACTCCTCTATGGGCAACCAGAGTGAGAAGTCAATATTCTTAACCCCCTCAAAAATATCCGAACCATAAAAATTCCGAATACATGTTTCCACGTGGTTCCACAGGTCCTTCCATTTCTCCTCTTTCACTTCTACATCATATTCGTGCTCAAACAGGGCGCAGCTTTTGGGGTCTTGCCAGTACGTTTTGTTCTTCGACGATTCGAAATCGTGTCGCATCTGTTCCTTGGTCAAATCGATGAGGCGATTCATCAGTGGCGCTCTGCCGGACTTCGTTTCCTCCAGAACATTCTTGATAGCCTCATGAATTACTCCCCCTGCCCACATAAATCTGTTCTTCAGTTTCCCCAGAACGTATATCTGCCTGACCTCATCAGGAGCATCAAACTCCCAACCACCCCAGTGCCCGTAATAACTGTAATAGTATCTCCTGTGGCATTGCCTGAAAGTATCGTTTCTCGAATTTGACCAGGAGAATTCGTTCTTTAATTTTCCCATTTCTTTTCAGCCTCTTCTTCCTGTTTTCGGTGACTGCAACCTTCCCCAACAGGGACCTCCCGACAAGTCTGGGAGTCACAGCGAGACGTGGCAGGTTGCGTTAATTCGCTTCAGGTTGCCTTCACGCTAAAATTCAATCCGCTCTAGTTCAGCCTCCTCCTCTTCAACCTCGAAATAAGTCCGCGGCTCATCCAAGCCCCTTCTTCTAGCAAAGAAGCGCCCAAAGACTTCTCTAATATGAGCATTAAACACCCTGACCGCGCGATTGTACCTCACCCTGGCCACAGCGATTCTGTTCGTAGTCCCCGCCAGTTCGTCCATTAGCCTAATGAAGGTTTGATTAGCTTTCAAATCAGGATAACGCTCAACGACTACAAGAAGGCGTCCTAAAGCGCCATCCAGTTCCCTGGCTGCATTAACTTTTTCGGCAACTGTTTTTGCTCCGGCAAGAGCTCCACGTGCATCGGCTATGTGAGTAAATATTGCCCTCTCATGTTTCATATAACCTTTAGCCGTAGCCACCAGGTCAGGAATTAATTCGCTTCTTCTCTTGAGCTGTGTATCAATCTGAGCCCAAGACTCATTCACTTCTTCATCCATTCTCACCACGCGATTAAGGCCAGAAATGTACCAGGAAATTCCCACAAAAATTAAGAAAACAAAAATAATCAGAAAAATCCATGCCTTTTTCATCTTTCCCTCCTTTTGTGAATCAGTGAGTATTCCCTCTCACCTAAAAATAGTTTGTGAAAAGCAATTCTAATGCGAGGGCACTTGGTGAAGGGAGCATTAGAATTTTTAGCCAAAAATCGAAGATTAGAGTTTATTCCCGCGAAGACGGGATAAACTCCTGAGATTTTTGGCGGTGCTCAAAGAGCAAAAAATTGTCAGCGAGTGAACCAAATCCCGAGCATACCTAAGTGATGAACAGACTATTTTCTAATATCTCACCATCTCCCCGTGGCCCCTCCGCCACCGGAGAGACCTCCGCCAAATCCTCCGAATCCTCCTCCAAATCCTCCTCCCCCTCTGCCCCAAAAGCCCCCTCCTCCCATGAAAAATAACCAGGGCAAGAGGAAGAACCTGCCTCCCAAGAAGAAGAGAATCAAGAAGAAGTATAACAGATTCGCCAGAGCTCTTCTGCGTCGGGACTGCCCTGCAACAGCCACCTCATAATCTTCCCGAGGGAGAGAACCCAGGGCAGATAATTCCACTCCTTTTTCCCTAGCAATCAAATTGGCCAGAGTAGCCGTACCATTAAAAAGTCCTTCGCCAAACTCCCCTCTCCCGAAACTGGGAGCAATCTTCTGACGAATAACCTCTCCGGCCATACCATCAGTAATGGTACCCTCTAAGCCATAACCCACTTCTATTCTAACTAGTCGCTCACCAACACTAACAAGAATTAACAGACCATTATCCTCACCCTTCTTCCCAATTCCCCAGGCCTCAAAAAGGTCTACCGCGTAACTTTCTATATCACCTTCCGGAATGCTCTCCAGGGTCACTATGGCAATTTCAGAAGTCGTCTTTCTTTCCAGTTCAGTAACAAGACCTGTCAAACGGGATACATCGCTGGATGGAAGAAGGTTAGCAAAGTCATTAACGTATCCCACCGGTTGGGGAAAGGAAGCCTCCTTCCCCAAAGAAGAAACCTGAAAAAGAAATAGCGTGATTAATATTATTGTCAGTATCTTAATTTTTCTCATTACACTTCCATCTTGTCGCAGATTATGCACAACTTTTCAACCTCTTCTATATAGTCGCCGAATAGTCTCTCCAAGTTATCCTCTACTTTTTTACCCTCTTTCATCTCGAGAACCTTTAGAAAAATGCCGCCATTAACAGCGAATTCTTTTTCCAAATCACCGATAATCTCTCTTTTCTTAACCGGCAAGGCCTTTCCCTTCAATCGCAACAGGCTGCGGAAAATAGGAACAAAAGAAGTCAGTGAATTAATCAAAAGGGAGCGAATCCTTTTCTCCTTCATCCCTATCTCTAAGTAGACTTGATATAGCCTGATTAATCCTCCTTTCAGTTGCTGTTCACATTGGTGCCTGATGTTTCGGCTGTCTATTTCCAGTTCGCCCAATGTGTCTTTTCCATAAATGAGGATATAATTCTCCTTCATTTCCAGAAACTCTATAGGGAATGTATCCGTAGAGGACTTCATATGTTCAATAGTGAGAAGAAGAGGGATAATCCCTTTCTTCCTTCCCTGGTTAATAAGTTTTAAACTCATCTTCAAATCAGGAGGGTCTATCCTCTCCATTACCAGAAGGAGATTGATATTCGATTTCTTAGGAATAAAATCTTCTCCCACTGCGCTGCCATAAAGGGAGATAGATTTAAGGTTATCCCCGTGCAATGCAATCATTGCCTGGCTAAAAGGCACCAGAACTTTCCTTACATGGCTATTCAACTTTTCCAGATTGACAAGGATGTCCATGAAATCTCCTTTCCCTGAAATTATTTTTAGGATTTTAACATATTTCCCCTGCTTTTTCAACTATTTAAGGAAGGGCTCTCAATTACTTCGGAGATTCCTCGGCAGGCAGATTTTGCGTCATCTTCTTGAACTTTTCCTGATTCCTTACCAGTTCAGCTTCCCCCAAATCGGCCTGTTCCAGATAGAGCTGAACCCTGTCGATTCTATCGTTCGTAGGTGGATGGGAGCGAAAGAGAGTTTCGAATTCAGTCGGTTTTCTCTTCTCCATAGCCTCAAGTTTCTCGAAAAACTCAACTGTTGCCCTTGGGTCGTATCCGGCAGCAAGGGAATAACGGATTGCTGAATTATCTGACTCCAGTTCATTCTTCCGGCTGTATCCCAGAAGCATAAGAGAAACAAAGAAATCTGTATATTGCTGTAGCTGGCTCAGATCTCTCTTGGTGAGTATTTCTCCTATGAGGAGAATCGCCTGGTAACCAAATACTTTCTCGAACTGTTTCGCTCCGTGCCGATACACAACATGTCCAATCTCGTGCGNNCTCGTGCGCCATAACTCCCGCCAGCTGAGCTTCATCATCCAGTTCCTTAAGGATTCCTCTGGTGACAAAAATGAAGCCTCCCGGAGCGGCAAAAGCATTCACCATGGGAGTATCAAGTACAGTAAAATAGTAAGTTATCTCCTTCCTCTCAGAAACATCAACCAGTTTCTCTCCCACCTCATCTATATATTTGTCCAGTTCCGGGTCATCGTAAACGCCGAACTGCCTTACTACCTGTTGAGCCGCCTGCTTTCCCAGAGCTACTTCCTGACTCGTTGAAAGCAGCCTGATTTCTTTCTTTCCCGTAACCGGATGGACTGCGCATCCTACCAGGAAAACAAAAGATACCACTAAAACCATATTCAAAAATTTTTTCATATAATTTCCCTCCTTGAACTACAAGCCAACCTCCATCACAAAAAAAGGAAAAGGCTATTTTTTCTCGCAGTATTTTCTGCTCAAACCGCAAGCCATCCTCCATCAACAAAGATTGTCTGCCCGGTTATATAATCAGAAGCATCGGAAGCAAGAAAGACAGCTATTCCCGCCAGATCTTCGGGCTCGCCCCATCTACCCAAAGGAATCCTTGCATTTATTGCCGAATATCTTTTCGGGTCCTTGCGCAAAGGCTCGGTCAAATCAGTCATAAAATATCCGGGTCCAATGGCATTGACCCTAATATTATGTTTGGCCCAGTCGCCGGCAAGAGACTTGGTCAATTGAGAAACCCCACCCTTGCTGGCTACGTATGCAGAAATATTCTTCCCACCAATAAAGCTGGCTATGGAAGAAATATTTATAATTTTCCCTCTTTTCCGTTTAATCATCATTCTCCCCACCGCCTGGCAACACAAGAAAGTCCCTTTCAAATTGACCTTAATCTCCTCATCCCAATCTTGTTCGGAAAACTCTTCCGCTGGCACTCTGGTAATCCTTCCAGCATTATTGAACAGGAAATCTATCTTCCCAAATTTTTCTAGAGTTTTCTCTACCATTCTGTCAACATCTTCTTTTCTGGCCACGTCAACCTGCAGGGGAAGTACCTTTCCTCCCCAACTTTTTATTTCCTCACCCACTTTCTCAATTATTTTCAGTTCCCTGCTGGTTATGGCAAGGTCTGCCCCGGCCTGAGCAAGACCAATGGCAATGCCTTTACCCAGTCCGCGACTTGCTCCAGTCACTATTCCTGCTTTTCCCTTAAGACTCATCTTTTCCAGAATCATAATCCCTCCAAAAAAGGGGACAGGCTACTTTTTTTTCAGTAAGCTTCTTATTTTACTCGGTGGCTTAATTATAAACATGACTATTGTAAATATTGCAAGAAAAACCGTTGGTATCTGTATTACCAGAGGATTAATATCAGGATAGACCAATTTCTCTAAATAATGGACCGTAAAATAACCGGAATATGCTGCAGATGCCTCATATTTTAACCTGAGTTCATTCTCAAGGACGGTCAATGGGCAAAACTTGCCCATAACGCTTAAAGAGGCAACGTAGAAAATACCCGAGACATGGAGTGACCTGAAAAGCCACCTATCAAAGAATTTGTTCCTGAAGAAGATACTATATAAGGTAAGCAGAAACCCGAGTAGCATAAACACTATAAAGAGTAAATGTAACACAATAATTGCATCAGCAAGTATTTTATCTGACATTTTTATCCTCCTTATCCAAACTTATATACTTTCCTGATTTTCTCTATCACCTTCCAGGTGCATTTAAGTCCCTTGGGGAATGTGACCAGGTCGCCCTTGCCAAATTCAACTTCGCCTTCGGGAGTCTCAACCTTTACTTTCCCTTCCAGAACGTAGCAAGTCTCCTTATCATCATATTCCCAGTCGAAAGTTGAAGGCTCGCATTCCCACGGGCTCCAGTCATCCACCCCCAACGATTTCAATTCCTCATCAGACAATTTTTCCACTTTGATTTCTGCCATAATAACCTCCTTGACAATAGTATATTAAGCGAGAAGGTAACTACACTTCTCTTTTTATGAAATAACTGGATATCAATCCTATGAGGGCGCTTATGCCGTATAGCCCACCTATCCAGTCAGAAATTACACCCGCTATACAAACAATCACGCCAATCCTCGCATTTCGCTTAACATCGATTTTCATTAATATGTTAATGGTTAGATAGAGTAGAATACTGCCACACATTATATCCACAACCCCAGCAATATCCGAAGCTACTATCCCACCATCCCAAAATCTATATGATAAATCAGCAACCACAACATTGAGAAACATTAAACCACTATAAATCATCCCGATTGAACTGATAATAATTCCAATCCTTGAAATAATCTTTCTTGGCATTCTTCTAAGTAAGGTCCTTCCAGCTAATCAAAACCAGGATTATGATTGCTAAATTTACCAAAATTGCCAGCAGACTAACTCTCGTAGGAGAAATCATATTAAGAATTAACACAAGCCCCGAAACAACCAGAGCCACCACTCCCGCTGCCCGTCGCTTCTTTCTCAATCCATACCCACCGAAACAATATAACCCACCAATCACTAACATCAATATAGGAAATCCAACGCTCTTACCCATAGATATAGCAGGAACACCGATAGCAATGGCACTAAATAACGTTAGAATTCCCCAAATCCAGGCCAAAGTGGAAGCTATAGATAAATATAATATTTCTCTGGAATCTTCCATTCCAGTCCCTCTCAAAATCTACCAACTGGAAATTTGAGTTCCATCAAGGCCCAGATGTGTGCAATCAATACAAATACTCCCTGTTGTAGAATTATAACACCACCCACCACTATCAGTGATATTAGGCCCTACGACTTGATTTGTTTGTGGATGATCATTAAGGTTCAAATACGGAATCTCATTTACATAGTCAGGAATCAGGGAATTAGGAAGCGGGTTAGAAGGCCACACCCCCTCATTAGTTCCATAATAGGTCATAATTGCCATACGCAAAATACCCAGATTCCCCCTTGCCACATTCTCGTTTGCCTTGCGAATCGAATTGCCAACTGTTATCACGGCAGCAACCACGAGTAATCCAATAACTGCCACAGATATCATAAGTCCGGTCAAAGTGAATCCTCTTGAATTCGACGTACATCCTGTTTTATTCATTTTCCACTTTTCTGTTCCGCCTTCGAGGGAAAGCCAAGGAAGGAGAATTTTTGAAAGTAAGCAAAGCTGCCGGGGGAGGATTCGCTTTTTCGCCGTCCCCGTTACTCCCACGGCTCAAGAGCCGGCCAACTCGCTTCCGTACTCCGTACTCCTCCTCGGGTGACCTCGGCGCTCGTTGGCTTCGAATCCCTGCAAGCAAGCCAAGCTGCCGGGGGAGGATTCGAACCTCCACACCAAGATCCAGAGTCTCGTGTCCTACCATTAGACCACCCGGCAATTTTTATTGTTTTTGCTCTTCTTTTTTCTCTTCTTTCTCTTCTTCTTTTCCCTTTTTTACCTCATCAACATAATTTAGCTGGAGGGTGGCCAAGGTTTCACCGATCAACTTCTCTTCCTCTTTAACCACGTTTCCTTTAGTCTTCTCTTTTAGCATTTCCAGCATATCGATTGTTACCTTTGCCTGCTCCAAATTTCTGTCAATCTTACCCGTCAGGGGATTGGTAACTTTACCCATATGCTGCATTGCTGCCTGGGAAAGGGAAAGAACAAGGCTCATAAAAAGCATGTTCAATTTTGGTTCTTCAGCCATCCTGCCTCCTTGGAAAAAAATTATAAAAAATTCTTGACTGTATAATCTATTCTCTTCAAGACTCTCTCTTTGCCGAGAAACGATAACAGAGCAAATAGCCCCGGCCCTCGCGTGCGACCGGATACTGCCACTCTGATAGGATGGAACACCTCGCTTGTTTTTTTACTGCCCTCCTTGGCATAGTTGCGAACTTCCTGTTCAATTTTTTCTTCTGAGAAATCTTGCAACCTGGCCAACCTATCCCTGCAATCGGAGAGTATCTGTTTGACGCCGCTAACCTTTAATACTTTCTCTTTCGCCTCGTCTTCATAATCTTTGTTTTCTAAATCTTCCTTAAGCATATATATTATTAAATAGGGGATATCCTTCAGTAATTTTATTTTTTCCTGTTCCAGTGAAATCGATTTAGTCAATGCCATCCTGACCGATTCTTCAATCTCTTCATATTTTTTATCCCCAACTACTTTTTCCTTTAATATAAACGGAAAGGCCTCCAGGGTAAGCTTCTCTGGTTTCATTTTCCTTATATATTCGCCATTCATCCAGAGAAGTTTCTGAGGGTCGAAAATAGCAGCCGACTTTGCGCATCTTTCCAGAGAGAACTTTGCAATCAATTCACTTATGTTAGCGAAAATCTGTTGACTATCTTCTGTGGCCCAACCAAGAAGGGCGAGGTAATTAACCATTGCTTCTGCAAGATACCCTTCGTCCTCATAATATTCCAATGCAGTTGCCCCATGCCTCTTACTCAGACGGGTTCCATCCGAGCCAAGAATCATTGGTATGTGGGCAAATTGTGGCTTTTTCCAGCCAAGCGCTTCATAAAGGAGAATCTGCCTGGGAGTGTTGGATATGTGGTCATCACCGCGAATCACATGGCTTATCTTCATCTCATAGTCATCCACAACAACTGCAAAATTGTATGTGGGAGAGCCACTCGATTTAAGCATGACGAAATCATCCAGTAATTTATTCTCAAAACTTACTTTTCCCCTTACTGTATCTTCGAATTCTGTAACTCCTTCCTGAGGAGCCTTGAAACGCACCACAGGTTTCCTGCCTTCTTCTTTATATTTCTTCTCGTCTTTTGCAGTGAGATTGCGACATCTACCATCATACTTTGGTGGCCTCTTCTCCCGCAGTGCCTTCTTTCTCATCTCCTCCAGTTCTTCAGGAGGACAGTAGCAGCGATAAGCCTTGCCAGATTC